>Ga0126377_10003244_pt1 | contig 11471 bp, 9 predicted proteins | sample PanSoiMetPlot_22_FD_92647 | JGI IMG/M metagenome (GOLD analysis project Ga0126377, IMG submission 92647) | Tropical forest soil microbial communities from Panama - MetaG Plot_22 | ecosystem: Environmental > Terrestrial > Soil > Tropical forest > Bulk soil | place: Panama | collected 2016-02-17
CATCGAGCGCCATGACTGCTACGTCGTTCCCACACGAGGGCACTCCCTCGAACAACCGCGCCGAGGAGGACCGTGCTTTGTTCGCGCGGTTCCTCGACCAGCGCGATCCCGTCGATCGCGACGCGCTGGTCGAGCGGTTCCTGCCGCTCGCGCGGCAGCTCGCGCGCCGCTATCAGCGTTCCGACGAGCCCTTCGACGACATCTTCCAGGTCGCGTGCCTGGGCCTGGTCAAGGCGATCGATCGCTTCGACCTCGACCGCGACGTGGCGTTCTCGAGCTACGCGGTCCCCACGATCCTCGGCGAGATCAAGCGGTACTTCCGCGACCGGACCTGGTCGGTGCGCGTGCCGCGCGATCTGCAGGAGCTCGCGTTGCGCGTCGATCGCGCCGTGGCCGACCTCGCGGTCGACCTGCACCGCCAGCCGACGGTGCCGGAGATCGCGGAGAAGGTGGGCGCGGAGGAGGAGGACGTGCTCGAGGCGCTCGAGGCGTCGGGCGCGTACAGGGCCACGTCGCTCGAGGCGCCGCGGGGCGCCGAGGGCGAGGAGGGCGACACGCTCGGGGACACGCTCGGTACGGACGAGCTCGGGTTCAGCCTGGCCGAGGACCGCGCGACGATCGAGCACCTCATGCGCTCGATCACCCCACGTGAGCGCGAGGTGCTGCGGCTGCGCTTTCAGGGGGACCTCACGCAAGCCGAGATCGGCGAGCGCATCGGGGTCTCGCAGATGCAGGTGTCGCGGATCATCCGCCAAGCGCTCGGCCGGCTGCGGTCGTACGCCACGACGCCCCGCGGGAAGGACGAGGACGTCCGCTAACCCACGGCGCCCGCGACCTCGCGCAGCTCGCGCGCGAGCCGGTCGCGCAGCAGCGCGAAGCCCATCGCGGCGGAGATCGCGGTGAGCAGGCGGCCGTTGTCGTCGTCGTGGGGCTCGACCTCGTCGAACACGAACACGAGGACGCCGAGCGGCTCGCCGGCGACGAGGATCGGCACGGCCGAGGTGTGCAGGTCGGCGGGGACCCCGAGCGCCGCGCAGGCCGCGGGCTCCAGCCACACCGCCTCGCGGTCGCGCAGGCAGCGCGCCAGCTCGGGGTGGGCCGACACCGTGATCGGGGCGGATTCGAGCAGCCCGCGGCGCGATCTCGGGACCACGAGCTGGCCGGAGACGTAGAACGCGATCGCACCGTCGATCGCGTGCGTGTGGCGGATGACCGCGTCGAGGCCGTTGTCGACGGCGGCGCGGCCGGTCTCGTGGCGGAACTCGGCCGCCATCGCGGCGATCGCGTCCAGCCAGCGCGTGTGGCGGTCCTCGCTGCGGCGCAGCTCGTCGACCTCGCGCCGCACGTCGGCCAGGGCGGCGCGCGCGACGCGCTCGCCGTCGCCCTCGAGGCCGAGCATGGCGACCAGCGGACGCGCCTCGGGCTCGGCGGGAAGGCGGAACAGCGCCGAGCGCATCGTCCTGCGCGGGTCGCCGTCCCAGGTGGGGTGCTCGGCCTCGGTCGGCTCGGCGGAGGTCGCGAACAGCCGCTGCAGCGCCATCACGCAGGGCGAGTCGGTGAACGCGGGCAGCGCGGTGGTCAGCTCCTCGCCGGGACGCGGCGCGCCCGCGAGCGAGCGCAGCGCGCCGTTGACGAACTCGACCCGCAGCGGCGCGGGGCCCGAGAGCGCCACGACGGGCACCGGCGCGTGCTCGACGAGGGCGGCGAACGTGTTGGACGCGAGGTGGTCGGGGGCCTTGTCATAGCCCGTGCGCTCGATCGCGCGCGCGATCGGGACGCCGGCCTCGCTCGCTCGCCGCACGGCCACGACGCGCTGCACATCCTCCACGTGGTAGCGGCGCGGGCCGGACCCCACGCGCTTCGGAACCGGGAAGCCGTAGCGGCGCTCCCAGGTGCGCAGGCGGTCGCGTGACACCCCCGTCAGCGATGCGAAGCGGGTCGCCGAAACAGTCTGTCCACCCCTGTCCACCCTGGACCTCCATGTGCAATGTTTCCACGTCGGGGCCTGACCAGGCGTGTCCACCTTGCGCTTGCGAAGAAGACCACAAGCATCCCCGGCGGCAGGGTTAAGAATCGGTCCGGGGAGGCAGGGCGTTGGATCTGGCGGGAGAGACGCGCGAACTGCTGCGCCGTTGGCATGATCAGGAGGACTACGCGGCGCGGGAAGAGCTTGTGGCACGCATGTTGCCGCTCGCGCGCAGCCTGGCGCGGCGCTATGCGAACAAGGGCGAGCCGCTCGACGACCTCGAGCAGGTCGCATCCGTCGGCCTGCTGAAGGCGATCGACCGCTTCGACGTCGAACGCGACGTGAAGTTCGCGACGTTCGCGGTGCCGACGATCGCGGGCGAGATCAAGCGCCACTTCCGCGATCGCGGGTGGATGCTGCGTGTGCCGCGGGAGGTCCAGGAGCTCAACGCGCGCCTGACCCGCACCCGCGAGATGCTCACGCGCGACCTCGGGCGCTCGCCGACGGTCGAGGAGCTCGCCGCGGGATCGCAGTCCACGGTCGATCAGGTCGTGGAGGCGCTCAGCGCCGGCGACGCCTACCGGATGATGTCGCTCGACGAGCCCCTGGCCGACGGCGCCGGCGCGCTGGAGGCAATCGGCCACGACGACGAGGGCTTCGAGCGCACCGAGCAGCGCCTGCTGCTTCGGCGCGGGTTCGACGAGCTCGCCCCGCGCGAGCGCGAGATCTTGCGCCTGCGCTTCTTCGAGGGCCTCACGCAGCGCGAGATCGCCGACGCGGTCGGGATCTCGCAGATGCACGTCTCACGCCTCATCCGCCGGTCGGTCGACGCGCTGCGCGACACGATCGCGCAGCCGATGGCGACTGCCGCGTGACTTCGGGCCGCTGCGGGGATATACAGCCCCGCAGTGTCGACCGGAGAGCGAGCGGAGGAGCAGGGCCGGACCGAGGAGGAGCAGGAGCGGCTCAACCGCCAGATGACGGAGCTGCTCAACGAGATCCGGGTCGCGATGCCCGGCGTGCAGGTCCTCTTCGCGTTCCTGCTCGCCGTCCCGTTCCAGCAGCGCTTCGGCGAGGTCGACGCCTTCCAGCGTGACGTCTACTTCGTGACCTTGCTGGCGGCGGCGACCGCGACGGCGTTCTTCATCGCGCCGAGCGCGTACCACCGCATCGCGTTCCAGCACCACGAGAAGCGGCAGATCATCCGCACGGGGACGCGGCAGTTCATCTTCGGGCTCATCGCGCTCGCGGTCGCGATGAACGGCGCGGTGCTGCTGGTCACCGACGTGCTCTTCCAGGCGCCGACGGTGATCGTGACCACGGTGCTGCTGGCGTCGCTCTTCGCGTGGCTGTGGTTCGGCTATGGCGTATGGCGCCGCGTGCGCAGCTGAGCGCGGCGACTGCCCGGCACGCCACTGGGGTAGCGCCTGGACATGAGCATCCTCGACAAGATCAGCGGCCGCTTCAAGAAGGCGGCGGGTGACCTCACCGACGACGCATCGCTGCGCAAGCAGGGACGCGACGAGGAGCGCAAGGGCGAGGCCAAGGACGAGATGGCCAGGGCGCAGGAGCGCGCCGACGCGAAGGCCGACGAGGTCGCCGACCTGGAGCGCAGGACATCGTGAGCCTGGAGGTCCCGCAGCCCGGCGAGACACCTACGCCGGCTGTGCCAGAGCCGTCGGTCGTCCCCGACCCTGAGCCGCGGACGCCCGACGGCCCTCCGGGCACCCCCGACCCGCCGCCGTCCGTGCCGGAGCCCGACGCGCCGCGCGAGGACCCGATCGACCCGCCCGCTCCACCGCAGACGCCCTAGTACGCGTGGCGACGAGTTGGCGCGTTTCCCCGCATCGCAACTCGCCATGCGCTCGGGACTGGCGTCGGGCCGATGGTGAATACTGATTGCATGGCGCGATCCATCTGGACCGGGGCGATCTCTTTCGGCCTGGTCACCGTCCCGGTCAAGCTCTACAGCGCGGTCAACCGCAAGACCGTGCGTTTCCACCAGCTCAGCGGCACGACCGGCGTGCGCATCGCGCAGAAGCGCGTTGACCCGTCGACAGGCGACGAGGTGCCCTACGAGGACATCGTGAAGGGCTACGAGCTGACGCCCGACCGCTACGTCGTCATCGAGCCGGGCGAGCTCGAGACCCTCGAACCGAAGAAGACGAAGACCATCGAGATCGAGGACTTCGTCGAGCTCTCCGACATCGACCCGATCTTCTACGACCACCCGTACTACCTCGCCCCGGCGGCCGGCGGCGCCAAGCCGTACCGGCTGCTGCTCGAGGCGATGCGCGAGACCGGGCGCGTGGCGATCGCGCGCGTGGTCATCCGCTCCAAGGAGCAGCTCGTCGCGCTGCGCCCGATGGGCGACGACGTGCTCGGCATGTCGACGATGCTGTTCGCCGACGAGGTCGTCGAGCCCGAGAAGATCGACGAGCTCATGGCCGCGGCGGACGTCGAGACGACCGACCGCGAGCTCGACATCGCCAAGCAGCTCGTCGAGTCGCTCGCCGGCCCCTTCGAGCCCGACAAGTACCACGACACCTACCGACAGGACGTCCTCGGGCTCATCGAGCGCAAGGCCGCCGGCGAGGAGATCACCGTTCAGCCCGTCGAGGAGGAGGCCGAGCCGGTGCCCGACCTCATGGCGGCTCTCAAGGCCAGCCTCGACGCGGTGCGCGACAAGGACGGCGACGACAACGGCGACGCGCCGGCCAAGAAGGCACCAGCGAAGAAGAAGGCGCCGGCAGCCAAGAAGAAGGCCGCGGCGAAGAGCTGACCGAAGCGTTTAGGCGGCGGCTTCGTCCGCGTCGAGCGCCTCGATGGCCTGGTCGCGCGTCGGCCGGATCGTGAAGATCTGGTCGAGTCCCGTGATCTCGAACGTCTTGGCGATGTTCGCGTCCGTGTTGACGATCGTGAGGACGCCGTCGCGCGAGCGCAGGCGCTTGACCGCTCCGATGAGCACCCCGAGCGCGGTGGAGTCGAGGAATGTCGTCTCCGTGAGGTCGACGACGATGCGGGTCCGACCGGATTCCAGCGCTTCGCCCAGTGCTGCCTTCAGCTCCGGCGCGGTGAACAGGTCGATCTCGCCGGCGACCGCCACGACGTGACGCGACTCGTCGATTGGCTCGCTGTTGAGTGTGAACTCTGGTGGCATCGGCCTCTCAGGTTACGGATCGTGGCGGAGCATCGCTCATTTCCGTTCAGGTACGGAAGTTCAGGCGCAGGATGAGCTCGTCGCTGTCGCCGCCGGGGGCGGGGCCCGCCTGGACGTCGTCGGCGACGCGATCGAAGACGTTGCCGACGCCGGGCAGGTCGCCGTCGGCGAGCAGCCGCCGGCCGCCGGCCGGGCGCAGTTCGCCGACCCGTAGCTCGAGGTGCTCGTCGTCAGCCGCGACGACGACGTGGACGTGGTGGTCGAGCGCGTGCACGGGGGCGTGCGCTGCCACGGCGTCGGTGAGGAGGATCGCGTCGTCGAGGCGGTCGATCGGGCACTGCGCGCGTGCGGCGAGCATCCCGACCACGCGCCCGAGGACCGCTCCGACGAGCGGGCCGCTGCGCACGCGGACGATCGCCTCGTTCGTGCCGGCCTGTTCGCTCATGCGCCCAGCTCCTCGCCGGGGCCCGGGGCGCCGAGGTCGAAGACCATCCGCACCTCGGTCTCCTCGTCGCGGCCCGTGCCGAGCTCGAGCGACTCCGCCAGCGTTGCGATCAGCGGCAGCCCGAGGCCAAGCCCGGGGCTGTCGGCGCGCGGCACGATGCCGCGCCCGCGATCGATGACGACGAGGTCGAGGCGGCGGTCGTCGACCGTCGCGCGCAGCCCCATCGGCCCGACGCTGTCCGGATAGGCGTGCACCACGACGTTCGTGCACGCCTCGGTGACCGCCAGCTTGATGTCCGACAGCGTCTGGTCGTCGACGTCGAGGACCTCGCCGAGGCCGCCGACGGCGTGGCGGACCACCGCGACGTTCTCGGCGCGTGCCGGAAGGATGATCTCCAGATCGGGGGTCTCGGTACCCACGCGCGGTGATTCGGCGATCTCGGTCACGAGGCCAGCATCCGCCGGGTTGTGGGCGGGCCGTGTCTCTTTTCGCTCATCAAGCCCCCTCTTGCTCCTCCGGCGAGTTCCTCCGTAACGCCGGCCGTCGGGAGGATACGCCGCGAGCGGTGCTGATACCCGGACGGGCGGACCTCGTAACGACGAGCGGACGGACGTACCCCCTTAACGACGCCGGGACGCCTCACGGCGTCCCGGCGCTGATGTGGGGGAGGTCATCGCATCGCGCCGGGGCAGGGATCCGGCGACTGTCCGTGATGCTCTATGTGGCGGGAGATCCTTCCCGCACCGCTCGCCTTGCCCCAGCCCCAGCGATGTCAACCACGTTCGCGTTGGCAACGAACATGGATCGCCCGATGGTGTAGTCCGCTTTACGGATCATCGTCGGCGAAGGCCTCCGCGAGGGCCTCGCCGCGCAGTCCCGCACCGAGGCAGGCGAGAAGCTTCATGCGCGCCGCCTGCGGCGAGAGCGGGCCGGCAGGGATCGCCCCGGTCGCGCGCAGATCGCCCTCGGCGCCCTCGAACCCGTAGGTCGACGACAGCACGGCCCCGCGCTCCGGGCGGACGGCGAGGACGACCGGCATGCGCGCCACCGCGCCGCGGAGCCGCGCCAGCGCGGCGGGGGAGAGGTGGCCGCCGCCGAGCGCCACGAGCACCGCGCCGTCGGCGGGCGCTTCGAGCGCCTCGAGGTCGTCGCCGAGCGTCGCCACGACGACAGGTACGCGGAAGTCGAGGCTTTCGGGCGCGAGCGCTCGCACCGGCCGCACCGGCCGCGATCGCAGCGCCAGGCGGCCCTCGACCACCCGCCCGATCGGCCCCGTGCCGGGCGATCCGAACGCGCTCGGCCCCGCCGAGTCGACCTTGCGCACCGTGCGCGCCGCATGGATCTCGCCGCCGAACACGACCACGCAGCCCAGCCCCGCGGCGTCCGCCGCGCCCGCGACGGCCACCGCGTCGAGCAGGTTGGCGGGGCCGTCCGCGCCCGGCGCGCTCCCCGGCCGGATGGCGCCCGTGAACACCAGCGGCGCCGCACCGGCGTACAAGAGGTCGCACAGCACGGCCGTTTCCTCGAGTGTGTCGGTTCCGTGCGTGACCACCACCCCGCGGCCCGCCTCGGCCTCCGCGGCCGCCGTGCGCGCGACCTCCAGGGCGTCGGAGAGGGTCACGTGAGCGCCCGGTACGCCGAGCAGCGCCCTAGCCTCTACGCGATCGAGCCCGACCGCCGCCAGCAGCTCGGATGGTCCGGTCGCCGGCACCGCGCGCGCTCCGCGCATCGCGATGGTGCCGCCGGTCGCCAACACCAGGACTTCCCGTTCCATGGCCGCGCTCCCTATCATGTCCAGCCCACTCTCGGGTTCGCCCGCCGCGCCACGGGGACTCACAGATGACTCATCGCATGCCGCCACAGGCCGACGGCCTCTACGACCCTAGGTTCGAGCACGACGCGTGCGGCGTCGCCATGGTGGCCCGCCTGGACAACGTTCCGGGCCACGACGTTGTCGTCAAGGCGCTCGAGGCGCTCGACAACCTCGAGCACCGCGGCGCCGAGGGCGCCGACATCCGCACCGGCGACGGCGCGGGGATCCTCGTCCAGCTCCCGCACGCCTTCTTCCGCGCGGTCGTCGACTTCGAGCTTCCCGACCCCGGCCGGTATGGCGTCTGCGTGTGCTTCCTGCCAAACGACGAGCTCCACCGGCGCAAGATCGAGGAGCTGCTCGAGGTCAACGTCCGCGTCGAGGGCCAGCGCGTCCTCGGCTGGCGCGACGTCCCCGTCGATCCGGCGCACGTCGGCGACACCGCCAACGCCTCGCGCCCGCACATCCGCCAGCTCTTCGTCGAGGCGGGCCCGGGCTTCGAGCACAACCAGGACGCGTTCGAGCGCAAGCTCTACGTCATCCGCCGCATCGTCGAGCTGGCGATCGGCCCGGACTTCTACGCGCCCTCGTTCTCGAGCCGGACCTGCGTCTACAAGGGGATGCTCAAGGCGCCCCAGCTCGTCGGCTTCTACCCCGACCTGAGCGACGAGCGCTTCGCCAGCGCGCTCGCGCTCGTCCACAGCCGCTTCTCGACCAACACGTTCCCGAGCTGGGAGCTCGCCCACCCGTACCGGGTGATCTGCCACAACGGCGAGATCAACACGCTGATGGGCAACGTCAACTGGATGCGGGCGCGCGAGTCGCAGCTCGCGTCCGAGCTGTTCGGCATCGACCTGCAGAAGGTCATGCCGATCGTGCGCCCCGGCGGGTCGGACTCGGCGACGTTCGACAACGTCCTCGAGCTGCTCATGCTCGCCGGCCGCTCGCTGCCGCACGCGGTGATGATGATGATCCCGGAGGCCTACCAGGACCGGGACGACCTCTCCGACGAGCTCAAGGGCTTCTACGCCTTCCACTCGTGCCTGATGGAGCCGTGGGACGGCCCGGCCGCGGTCGCGTTCACGAACGGCCGCGTCGTGGGCGCCACGCTCGACCGCAACGGCCTGCGCCCCGGCCGCTGGGTCGAGACGAAGGACGGCTACGTCGTGCTCGGCTCAGAGACCGGGATGCTCGCCATCCGCCCGGAGAACGTGAAGCGCCTCGGGCGCCTGCAGCCGGGCAAGATCTTCCTCGTCGACCTCGAGCAGGGCCGCATCGTCGAGGACTCCGAGGTCAAGCGCACGATCTCGACGCAGCGCCCGTACGACACGTGGTTCGACGAGCACGTCGTCCACTTCAACGATCTACCTGCGGCGGATGGCCCGCCGGCCTACCAGGAGCTCCCGCTGCGCCAGGGCCAGCTCGCCTTCGGCTACACGCAGGAGGACCTGCGGGTCCTCCACGCGCCGATGGCGAAGGCCGCCGAGGAGCCCGTCGGCTCGATGGGCAACGACGCGGCCCTGGCTGTGCTGTCCGACCAGCGCCCGCCGCTGTTCAGCTACTTCAAGCAGCTCTTCGCGCAGGTCACCAACCCGCCGATCGACTCGATACGCGAGTCGATCGTCATGTCGCTGGGCACCGGCGTCGGCGCCGAGGGCAACCTCCTCGCCGAGACGCCCAAGCACGCGCACCAGCTGGTGATGGATCAGCCGATCCTGCGCAACGACGAGCTCGAGACGCTGCGCGAGGTCTCCACCGACGTCTTCCGCGCCCACACGATCGACATCACCTGGCCGATCGCCGAGGGGCCGGCCGGGATGCAGAAGCGCCTGGCCAACATGTGCGACGAGGCGACCGACCACATCGCGGCCGGCATCAACATCCTCATCCTGTCCGACCGCGCGACCGGGCCCGGCCGCGCGCCGATCCCGTCGCTGCTCGCCGTCAGCGCCGTGCACCACCATCTCGTCCGCGAGGGCACGCGCCTGCGCGCCGGCCTTGTGCTCGAGTCCGGCGAGCCGCGCGAGGTCCACCACTTCGCGGTCCTCATCGGCTACGGCGCGAGCGCGGTCAACCCGTATCTGATGCTCGACACGCTCGGCGAGCTGGCCATCGACGGGCGGATCGCCGGCGTCACCGAGCCCGAGGAGGCCGAGAAGCGGGTCGTCAAGGCGCTCGGCAAGGGGCTGCTCAAGACGATCTCCAAGATGGGGATCTCGACGATCCAGAGCTACTGCGGCGCGCAGATCTTCGAGGCGGTCGGTCTCGAGAAGCAGCTCATCGACCGCCACTTCACCGGCACGGCGTCGCGCATCGGCGGCGTCGGGCTCGACGTGCTCGCGCGCGAGGCGCTCGACCGCCACGCGCGGGCGTGGCCGGGTTCGCACGAGGACCTCCTGCCGGTCGGCGGCGTCTACGCCTGGCGGCGCGACGGCGAGCGCCACATGTGGAACCCCGAGACGATCTCGCTGCTCCAGCACGCGGTCCGCGCCGACGACGGCAACGCGCAGCAGAAGTACGACGAGTACGCCGAGATGATCAACACCGAGGCGGCGCGCAAGGCCACGCTGCGCGGCCTCTTGAACTTCCGCACCGACCTCGAGCCCGTGCCGCTCGAGGAGGTCGAGCCCGCCAAGGAGATCGTCAAGCGCTTCGCGACGGGCGCGATGTCGCTCGGGTCGATCTCGACCGAGGCGCACGAGACGCTGGCGATCGCGATGAACCGCCTCGGCGGCCGGTCGAACACCGGCGAGGGCGGGGAGGACCCGCGTCGCTTCGTCCGCGATGAGAACGGCGACTGGCGGCGTTCGGCGATCAAGCAGGTCGCGTCCGGGCGCTTCGGAGTGACGATCCACTACCTCGTCAACTCCGACCAGCTGCAGATCAAGATGGCGCAGGGCGCCAAGCCCGGCGAGGGCGGCCAGCTGCCGGGCCACAAGGTCGACAAGTACATCGGCTGGGTGCGCCACACCACGCCGGGCGTGGGGCTGATCTCGCCGCCTCCTCACCACGACATCTACTCGATCGAGGACCTCAAGCAGCTCATCTACGACCTGCGCTGCGCGAACCCGACGGGCAGTGTGTCGGTGAAGCTGGTGAGCGAGGTCGGGGTCGGTACGGTCGCCGCGGGCGTCGCGAAGGCCAACGCCGACCATGTGCTCATCTCGGGCCACGACGGCGGCACCGGCGCCTCGCCGCTGAGCTCGATCCAGTCCGCGGGCGTGCCGTGGGAGATCGGGCTCGCCGAGACGCAGCAGACGCTGCTGAAGAACGACCTGCGCTCGCGGATCACCGTGCAGACCGACGGCCAGCTGAAGACCGGCCGCGACGTCGCGATCGCCGCCTGCCTGGGCGCCGACGAATTCGGCTTCTCGACCGCGCCGCTCATCGCGACGGGCTGCATCATGATGCGCGCCTGCCACCTGAACACGTGCCCGGTCGGCATCGCCACCCAGGATCCGGAGCTGCGCAAGCGCTTCAACGGCGCCCCCGAGCACGTCGTGAACTTCTTCTTCTTCGTGGCCGAGGAGCTGCGGGTGGTCATGGCCTCCCTGGGCGTGCGCACGCTCGCCGACCTCATCGGCCGCACCGACCTCCTCGAGGTCGACGCGGCGATCGAGCACTGGAAGGCGCGCGGCGTCGACCTGACGCACATCCTGCACTTCCCCGCGCTGCCCGAGGGCGCGGTGCGCCGGCGCGTCAAGCCGCCCCCGCCCGTCCTCGACGACCACCTCGACTGGGAGCTGCTGCGCCGCGCCGAGCTGGCGCTGGAGAACAAGCAGCCGGTGCGCATCGAGCTGCCGATCCGCAACGTCAACCGCTGCGTCGGGGGGATCCTGAGCTCGCGGATCGCCGAGCGCCACGGCGCGGACGGGCTGCCGACCGACACCATCCAGGTGCACCTGCGCGGCTCGGCCGGGCAGTCGTTCGGCGGCTGGCTGGCGCCGGGCGTGAGCTTCACGCTGCACGGCGACACCAACGACTACGCCGGCAAGGGCCTCTCGGGCGGGACGATCGCCGTGATGCCGCCCGACGGGGTGACCTACCGCGCCGAGGAGAACGTGATCATCGGCAACACCGTGCTGTACGG
>Ga0126377_10003245_pt1 | contig 11468 bp, 4 predicted proteins | sample PanSoiMetPlot_22_FD_92647 | JGI IMG/M metagenome (GOLD analysis project Ga0126377, IMG submission 92647) | Tropical forest soil microbial communities from Panama - MetaG Plot_22 | ecosystem: Environmental > Terrestrial > Soil > Tropical forest > Bulk soil | place: Panama | collected 2016-02-17
CAAAGACTAGACCTGCATCCGAAATGCTGGTTCCTCCGCTTGGGGCGGTGTTTCCGGTGAAGGTGACCGCGCCACTGGAGCCATCGAGCAGCATTCCTGGTCCGCCGCCGACGTGGATACCGCCGCCGAAGGATTGCGCGGAATTATTAGTAAAGCTGCTTGAGGCCACGTTGAGCTGACCGGTCTGCAAAACAATGGCTCCGCCACTACCCATCGCATGATTGCCCGTGAAGGCGCAGCCCGAAAGGTTCACAGTCGCCATGCTCAGGTTGCTATTTGAGACCGTGAGCCCTCCGCCGTGGTTCATTGCTTGATTGTTGGTGAATGTAGAGTTCGTCAGCCCCATCGTTCCGACCAGACCGAGGGTAAGGAAATCTGACGCGTCGTACGCGAGGCCGCCACCGCTAGTGACGCTCTGGTTAGGATCGGTCGCACCGATCCCACCAAACGTGCAGCCAGTTATGGTTACATTACCGCCAGTGATATTGACTGCGCCGCCTCCAAGACTGCCTTGGTTTGGATTTGCTGTGATTATGTTGTTGACGAACAGGCAATTTGTAAAAGTGGTGGTATTGGTGTTGCCACCCACGAATAATCCGGCGCCGCCTATATTTCTGCCGATCTCGTTATATCGGCCGCCGGTCATCTTCAAGCCGGAAACGGAAAACGTGAATCCCGCCGCGCCGGTCGCATTGTCCACGAGAATCCGATCAAATGTCGTTTGCTGAATCGTGGTAGTGGCCGAACCCGCTCCCATGATGGTGGTGCCAGAGCCGTTTGCATTCAGATCCCCGATCAATGGATTGAAGCTAATGAAATCGCGATCATTAGCATCACCGGCGATTGAAAGCGTGTAAGTGCCCGCAGGGATCGATATGACAGTTCCCGGAGCTGCATTTGCATTTATCACGGCGCCACGCAAACTGCAGTCATTTGCGGCTCCGGTGCATGCGGTAGCGGCCGCCGTGTCGTCCGTTCGGTCGACGGTTATGGTGGCAGTTGGCGCCAATTGAATTACTGTCGGTATGGCATTCCCGCCCTTTGTCACGATCAGATCGCGATGGCCGTTCAACTTTTGGGGCAAAGCCAAAAAGGCCGTTGGTGCTTCGTCGATATCCACAATGGTAGAAACTAAGTCATCCCGCGAACTCTGACTCGCATGTTTCTCGTCGCTTTGACGGACAACGTTTAGCTTGCGCCCGCCTGCGTCCGACATCAGAATGTCGTCAGTCTCGCCATAGGAAAGGTGCGATTTTTGAAATACATTTCCAGCGACCGGTCCGCTCCCCGCGATTTCTCGGACAGTAATCCAGGTTGCAGCTGCGGCAGGTTGCCAATCCGCCGCGGACTCGAGGTCCACGGTTTCATGTTTCTGTCCCCCTTGACCCTTTGAGCGCTTCGCCAGTTCCTGAGCGGTAAAAGGTCGGGCGTCCGAACCGGCCCGATCAAGAATGTGAACAGTTCCGTCATTCGAAAGCGCGGCTATCTGACAATTAACTTGACGGTTCCAAACGAAAAAACCAACAGCCAAATCCCGGGCGCGGTAGCCTGAGCTGACGTGTTCGATGCGCTTTTGCGGATCTACTTCTTGTTTTCGACTCCAGCCGTGAATGATCTCGATCTCATCACCTACTGCAGCGGCAATGTCCCCAAACGGATCGTCGTCGAGTCGCTCGATCTGCAGCGCTGACGCGGGAGCCTTTAGCAGAACCCTCATCGGGTCACCGGCCAAACCATCCTGGCCGTCGAAGATCAGCACCGCTGGGCCGGCCGCACTCTCCACGCCGACGGCCACGTCGGTCCAGCCATCCGCCGCTCGGAACTCGCCGGTCGCTATGCTTGTCACCGTCCCAGACAGTGAGACTTGCTCGGGGGCGCTCAGTCCACCTCGGCTGTCTCCCGAAAGCAGGAAGAGGTCCCCGCCGCGCATTCCCACCAGAACGTCTATGGAGTTGTCATGATTGAAGTCGCCTACGTGAAGGAAGTCGGGTCTCTCCGGGACCAGGTATGTATCCGCAACTGGCGATAACGAATCAGGATTGTAGCCTTGTTGCATACGCACGTAGATCGACTCATCTTTGGGCGCAAATGCCTCCGGGTTTCCGCGCTGCACGGTAACAACGCCCTTCCCATCCAAAGCATATCCGGCAATCAAATCCGGCGCTCCATCACGATCAAGATCTGCCGACGCTAATGTCCGTGGCTGAGCATGGTTCGATTGCAGCGCCGTAACAAGCGCACTCTCGCCCGAATATGCGACCTTCATATCGACTATTGATCCAACTCTAAGAAGCGGCTTTCCGAGTACATCGCTTGAAGCCCTCGTTTTAGAACCCGGTCGCCACGAGCATACTAACAATGCTGCTAACGAAAGCAGGCAAATAAGAAATGATCTCAGTCTACTCGAATTGCGTCTTGTTGTTGCTCGCGCCATGATTAATCCTCATTTCGCTGTATTCGCCCTCGTTAATCGGCGTGCGGGGTCGAACACTCGGCGCCTTCAAGCAGGGGTCCCTGAAGTTCCGATAAGTGTTTTATTGTTTAGTCGTAAATGTGGTGTCCTGAGTATCAACCGATTTGAGCGACACTCAGGCAGAGCCTGTACTGCAAAAACGTTTCATGTCACGAATAACAAGTATTCGAATACTTCGCGGTAGCAGCACTCCACATAACGCAACCGAAACAGTTGAACTCTGCGGGGGGTGAATATTGGTGAGCACCCTAATGTTACGCAGATTGGAGGCCCCAGGCAATCAGTTTGTGGCACGATCACCGCTTGAGTTATTATTCGTCCGAATTATATTGAGGTTCCGCCTGATTCCTGTCGAAAACAACCTGCAGTATAGCTTGAGAGAAACGCCTGAATCGTTCCACAAAAGACGCGACAATTCGAGATTCAGTGGAACGTTAATTGACGGAGCTTTTCTATAGATTAACTAGCGAGGCTTTTTCTATGGATTTATGGGATGACCAGCATCGCTTCCAGGCCTGGCCCGAGTGACACAAGCTACTGATGACCAAGGCGGATACTAACGATATCTCTTTCGGTCTAGCGTACGAACTCGCCTATTTCATTCACGTCAACAAGGAAACCGCCTGTTTCGTTGCAGAAGATGCCGTGGACCACCTACCTGCGATGCTTGGCAAGCAAGAGACCTATCGAAAACCAACCGGGCTCCTTAGCGGCTTTTGGAAGGGTGGCGAGCGGAGCCGACCCATCAGAAGAACCCTCAAACTAAACGAGCGGCAATTGCTGCAATGGCTGGTCTATCTACACTCGGAGTCCTGGGAGCGTGAAACCGAGAGAGGTGAGGGCCTCTATCTTGCGACCGAAGAAGATATGATCGTGCGTTACTTGAAGAATCTAGTGTTTATCACTCTGAGGCATGGTTCGTTCTACGTCAGCCTCGCGATCGGCCAATTGCTTCATCAGTTCGACCGGCGACAGACGAGGCTCTTTTACGACATTCTCACCCAAAGCGATTCGGCCCGTATGAAGGATATGGGCTACATTGGCAAGCAACGACTGGAGTTGCTAAGAAGAATCTGCGAGCGCTTTGACGGGATGATCCATACTACCAAAACACCCCGAGGGGAAAGGCAAATCGTCACTCAACCAACGACTCAGTCGATCTTCCAACTGGCCTATGAATGCCTGCGGCTCTTCACTCCGTGGGAGACGGCTTGCATCATTGAATCAGGATTCGATGTAACCGATATTCCAGGCCTTTATTTTTCAGGAGCCGATATTGATGAAGACCGGATAGAGATGAATCGCATTCACACCGTTGTGGATCCGGATTGTTTTGTGCGGTTTTCCGAGGGGCTTCGCCAATATGCGCGGGATCTGCCGAATGATAGCCTGGATAAGGGCTGTAATTTTGACCCCCCAAATCAGCTCGCGGTCCCCCAGTTTTCCGATTTTCCGGGTGGTCCGTCACGCGGCGACCGGTATCAAACTCCACCCTTAACGAAGGCAGATTATGTTCGGCTCCGACGCACCCTCGATGCACGCGCTCACCGGAGGAAAATCTTCACTCCTAACCGGCTATTTGTTTATGTTGATTCAACGCAGACTCATTCCATTGATTTGAGTAGCACAAATCGAGGTGAGTTCAAAGTCGGGGCTGACGCCGGCGTTATTGAAGTGTGTGGCTCGGATGAGCAAGGACTGTTGACGCTGGCGACTCTGCTCGTGGAGTTCGATCGTATTCCAATTGGAGGAATATTCAGAGATTCGGTCGTGCACGAAGGCGGACAGAAGATCGGTGTCCAACTGACTCCGATCCGCAGTGCTTCCGGCGAGATCGAAAGTGCTCAGGTTCTGGTGAGCTACGCCCAGATTCGATTGATGCGGATCATATCCAGGCCGCCGAGAGAAGATCAGCCTGAGATTTCTGAACGCCCAAGGCAGCAGTATGCTTGGGTATTAAAGGCGTGTGTGACGCTGGCGCTAGTGGCTGCGGCGATCATATTCGTTTGGTTTCAACTCCGGTCGAGGCAGCAACAAGTAAGCCCTCCACAACAGGCCGAGCAACCTTCAACCGAAGAAGAAAAGCCAGCTCCTCCGGCCATTCCACCCGCGCCGCCTGAGCAGCCGACGAAGAAGGATTTCGCGCCAGCGATCGCGCGTGCCACCTGGAGCGGTGACCCGCAGTCAGCGCTCCGCTCCATCCCGATTGAGCCGACGCGGGGCGAGGTTAAGCAGATTGATCTCTCCCGACGTGAGACGCAGGAGTTCCTGAAGATCCCCGCATATAATAATGATGGTGCGAAGTACTCTCACTATCGCATAACTGTTGCTCAGTCGGGAAAACGGCTCTCGCAACAATCGCTCCGCGCGCCGTCAGTCAGTCTGACCAGGAACTCTCACATCCTTGATCTCGTGCTATTCCCAAGCCGAATGTCTGGGACAGATCCTTACAATTTGCAGGTTGAGGGGCGGGCCCAAAGCGGATGGAAAGCATTAGGTCACATATTACTTAACTCAGTAAAACGATAACCTATCTCCATTCGCCCTGAAGCACAAACCCAGCCCAGTAATATGCTGCCGTCCATTGTTTCTCTTTAGACATCGATACTTGCGCTGCTCGCAGCGCCGCCGCTGGGCGCAATCCATCTCTGAGCATCTTCTGATAAAATCGTTTCATTAGCTCGGCGGTGGCTTCGTCACTCACCTTCCACAGACTTGCAACCACCCTCGGTGTTCCCGCATACATAAATCCTCGCGTCAATCCGACAAGCCCTTCTCGCTTGATCTCTTTTCCCAAGGCCGTCTGACAGGCGCTCAGAACCACAAGATCTGCTTCCAGTTTAAGATTGTAGATTTCGTATAGTCGTAAGAATCCGTCCTGGGGCCGTCCTTGCTCATCAACCAGCGACAAAACGATGCCTGATAGCTCTGGTTGCTGATTGTTCAGCAGACTATGCGTGGCGAAGTGGAGTATCCGATATTGCCCAAGCTCGGGATTGGTCGCTGTCGCGCGACTCGCATCAAAATCAAGAGCCTTTAGCGGCTGTCCCCTGGATGCCAGCGCTGCGATTAGGTCGGCCTCGCGTCGACTGACCACTAACCGGTCGAATTTCGTAAGCCCCAATTCTCGGGTTGCCCGTTGTAAATCGGGAAGTCGAGCCGTCTTTTCATTATTTTTCTTTATTTGGGGCTGCTCTTCTGCCTTTTGAACCTTGTTCGTACCCCTGACTCGTTGATCATTCTCATCAAATACCGGATCGGCCACGACTGCCAGAGCCTTAGGAGCGGATCTACGTTCTCCCAACTCGCGACGGAGAACTCCCAGAACCGATGCCGAAGGCAAGCTCACGATTTCATGATTTTGGATTAGAGGAGTTGAAGTATCGCGCAGACGCGACGACGAGACACGACGCTTAGAGACTGCGACGCGCATCTCAGAAACGGGCAGCGCCGCGAACGGTATGTATTGCAGCGTTCCATCACTCACAATGAGCAATCGCTTCTTCCCCAATTGATCGGCCGCCGGATTCAAAATCATCTGGCTCAGCTTCGTCAATGCTTCCGGATAGAGATCATCTGACTGTGCAACTAATAGTTCGTAGACGCGTCGCGCTGCAGTTTCTATCTCTTCTCGCCGCGGCAGCTCAAAACTCTTTATTGTCGTAGTCGTAACTGCCCACAGGTAACTCCGCTCCTCGCCCAGCGCATACTCCAATAAAACGGTATCCTCGTCTAACAACTGCTGAATTTCTTTCGAAGAGAGCGGCTGTGGCTGTGTCAATGCGGCGTAGCGGGGACTCTTGGCTCGAATCTGTTCCTGTATATCTCGGTAATCCGTTAGGACGCCTCGAAGCTCGCTTGTGGCTGCTGTCTTTTGTTCTTCAGTATGCTTGTCGCCAAGCAGACGCATCAGCCGTTCCGACTTCAGACTCAGCTGCTGTTGCAGCAATCGTTCGCGTTCGAGCAGAACCGGATCTACACCCTCTCGAATGTCGGCGCGCGATTCCGTCAGGATGTCGAGCAAACTGCGCGCTCGCGCACGTTCGCTGGCATGCAATGCGGCAACATCGTAACCGCCGGAAGGCTGGGTTCGGTGCCTTTGCATCAACAGATCGATATAGAATTCATAAAATGCTTGCTTTGACGCCAGGTAAGAGGAGCGCAGCCCCTGGCTGGCTACCTTGGTGCGCGTGGATTCAATGATGTTGAGCGCCGCTTCAACGTGCCTGCTTGCTTCAGCGATACTGCCACGCACACCATTCTCGCGCGCGATACTAAGCAGTATCGTTGATTCCAGAGTTTGATATCTAAGCGTTCGACTGAGTTCGAGTGCCTGGTTGTAATATTCCAGGGCGAGATCCGTCTTGCGCAACTTACTGTAGATCATGCCGATCTTGTGTAGTGAGGCCGCTTCTCCCCATTGGTCGCCGAGGGTTCGCCTGATTTTCAGAGCGTGATCAAAATGGTCCAGCGCTTTCTGTAATTCACCCAACCGATCGTAGACCGCGCCGATGTTAGTGAGAGCATAAGCTTCGCCATATTGGTCGCTCACCTTGCGCCTCAACAAAAGTGACTGATTGTGATAGTCGAGCGCTTTCTGAAGCTGGCCCAAATTGAAGTAGACTCCGCCGATGCTATCCAGTGTGTAACTTTCCTCTTTCGGGTTTCCCACGGCGCGCTTGAGTGAAAGCGATCGCTCAAAGTACTGCAATGCGAGTTCCAGCTCGCCCAGTGAAAAATAGTTCTCGCCGATGTTGTGAAGTGTGGTCGCCTGCCCCGGGCGGTCAGCTAGAGCGAGTCTAATCTCGAGAGCCTGGTCATAATACTGCAGAGCCTTATCAAGTTCGCCCATTTGGTTATAGACCTGGCCCATATTGTCCAGCACGTAAGCTTCATTAAAGCGATTATCCATAGCACGCATTAGTCGCAGCGCGTCCCCGTAATATTCAAGCGACTTCTGCAACTCACCCATCTTGGTATACGTGTAGCCAATGCTGTTAAGTATGCTGGCCTCGACAGAGCGGTCGCCAATGAGGCGGGCGAGCGGTAATGCCTGGTTGCAATAGTCGAGCGATTTCTGAAGCTCGCCCAGTGATAAGAAAGCCTGGGAGATACTGATCAGCGTGTGCACTTCGCCTAGACGGTATCCCACTTTTCGTATGAGTGTGAGTCCCTGCTCAAAATACTCCAAGGCTCGGTGCGTCTCGCCCAACTTGTTATAGACTTGCCCAATGTAAACGAGGCTAGTGCCTTGTTGTAGCTCATCCTTGTGCGCCCGAGTCAGCGCCAGTGACTGGTCGTAATACGCCAACGCCTTCTGATACTGGCCCAACTTAAAATGAGCGGCACCCATGTTGTTAAGGGTTCTACCCTCCTCTATGCCGTCACCAACAGACCGATACAATGGTAATGCCCGGCTATAGTACTCGAGCGACTTCTGGAATTCGCCTAACTGAAACAGATAGATTTCGGCGATTTGACTGAGTGATTTCGCTTCGTTTCCGTGATCCTCGACCCTGCGCCATAGGGGTAACGCCTCATTGAGCTTTTCAATCGCCTTACGGAGCGATTCTGCCGTTGCTTGCGCGCGGAACTGCGTTGCTTCTGCGACGGCTCTTTCGGCGGCAATTCGGTCTCGATCTTTCTCCGTCGCTGCACGCAACTCCTTCACGATTACTTCATAGCGTCCGGGCGCGACCTTCTCTTCAAGCGACGCCACCTGCAACCGGTAATTACCGGCGACCTCCGCTATCATGGAAAGCGGCTCAGGTCCCTGCGTCCCATTTGGGCTATCCACTTCAGTGAGCTTCTGACCGTCGGGTCCGAACAACCTGACCACCACATCTATTCCTTTCTGCTCTATGACAGCGTGCAGGTATTGACCAGCGGTAAGTGTCACGGAGTACTCATGCATTTCGCCTGCTTTGAGTTCTCGTTCCACCCGCGCGCCTATTTCAAGTTCGAGAATTGGTGGTTTGGAATCTTGAGACGTTTGTGGATCAGGCTGGTCATCTCTAATGAAAGCAAAACCATTGTCGTTATTCATTGACCCGGCGACGATAATAAACGAAGTAACAAAGATCAGGAGAATATGGGTGCTCGGTTTTTTTATCTTCTGTGTCGACCTATTCATCATTGCTCTCCACTTCTAATGAATGCATAGGTCAAGTCAACGGTGGGAAAAGGGCGCGATATCTTGTTGACCTGACAAAGCGCCGGCAAACTCATCCTTTAACCTCTATTAACATATTTCCCGGATTTGCCACCGTTTAGAATGGGTGGTTCTCCCGCGACATTTTAAAATCCACGGACAGGACGAGGATTAATTTTGTATTCGGTCGATGTTTTGGGACTGACGGGTGATGATGAGTGTTGCTTGGTTTGCAACACTAACGATCTTATGGTCACGATTCGACGCTACTTTGATGACCGCAACGTGAGCTCGACCGACCACGAAGCCAGTCTCTTGAACAACAACTACTGACGCCGCCTTGTCGGTGGTTCCGAACACGTCAGCAGCAAAAGCTTATTTTCAGCGATGCGAGATTAACGTTTTTTCGTTCAAACGGCAAGAAGTCAACGTTCAGTGTCAACGTTACGGTTTGTAAGGTTCGCTATACGGCCTCAACAACCACTTCAGCGGCGAAGCGATGAGGAGCCGAAGGCGCTGAACTTGCACTGTCATTGTCAACGGGGTTGTCTTGGCTGCGGAGGTAGCGATTGACCGCAGAATTGATTTGCAGCTTAGGCGGGTGGTTTCATTACGTCGGCCTGCAACCGCACAGAATCTTCATAATTACGTTCATTGCGCTTCCAACGGTCATCTCCGATTAAGAGACCGAAAAGCGCAAATACAAAACACATCATCGCAAACGACCGAAAGTCCGTAAAAAATGGGGCGGATTCTACTATCCAGTCATCAAGAGGCATCACCTGTGCGCACAAAACCCATAGAATAATGTGAAGCAGAACGTATCGCGATTTGCCTTTACTTCTGATCCGTTTCCATCGAACGACGTTCTCATCACTCATCAAACAATTTGGCTGTTGCGTCGACAAATTTCTCAATCCGAAATCAATTGCTTCACCAAGAAGCCATATGGCAATGAGTCCATAATAGAATCCAAAATGGAATCCAGGAGAGAATGGACGTATACCCGCAACCCCCTCCGCTAAAAATACAATTTCGAAACCTAAAAAAGCGGCCTGCTGTAAAATATACGAAGCCAATTGCCATAAGCGGTAATCGGCTTGTTGCCTCCTGTCTACGTGTCGTCGAACTGCTAACACAAGACTGCGTACACTAAAAAAGATTGCACAAGTAAGAACTATGACTTGGAATGGGCGAAGCATGCTTTTGCGTAGTATACGGTTAAAGGCAGCCTAGCACAAAAAACAAATACAGGCTTCTTTTAAATAGTGAGAACGAACATTTCTAAGCACACGTACCGGCATTACAGACAGCGGTGCAACACTGTGCGCCTGTAGTGCACGCTCGACCTGAGGGGATACAGGTTGCTGCCTGAACCGCTCCCGGTGCGACGATACTCGACACAACCGGCAACGACGCTGCTACAGCCGCACCTGCTCGACGAATGACGTCTCTTCGAGACAACCTGGAGGATATGGAGTTGGCCAGAACATCACCCTGCAGAAGTTTGCACCTTGCAAGCTGGTGACAAGCAAGCAGCACTACCTGATCATCGACCTGCGAGCCTGTTTCATTCTCCAAAACGCTGGCAATTTGGCTGACGCTCAACTTTCCATCACAATGCTTCCAAACGAGCGCGGCAGTTTGATTCAAGCAGTGCGCCTTATTACTGGCCAAATCATAGACGAGCAGCTCGTCTTGGAGTTCCTGTATCAATAGTCTTTCCGTTCTCGCAGAAGGTACTGGGAGATCGCTTACTTTCACTTTGAAACGTCCTAATTTGAGAAATTATCAATCCAAGTCACTTGATCGGCTCTGATACGTTCCCAGACACGGCTTCGCCTAAAGAAATCCAGCGTCAATATACCCTGTGATCAAGAGGGAATCTGTTCCACAATAAGCTTGATTTTTGACAATTAAGTGGGAGACCAAAAGGATTGGGCATGGGTTCTGATCACGTCTTATCACCTGTGTAATCTGCGTCATCTGCGGACGGGTTTCGTTTATCCACAGATTACGCAGATTAGCGCAGATGACTAAAGCACTGAGGAAAGCTGATAGATTCTACCGACGGTTTCGTGGAAGGGTCTAACTCCGGCACAAACAAAATTTCCGATCGGGTCCACTAGCAACTACTCAAATGCGCTCGAGCCGGTCAAATGCTGGCCCAGTATCAACGTGTGCACCTCGTTCGTACCCTCATACGTGTAAACCGACTCGAGATTGCACATGTGCCGCATTATCGGATACTCACCGGTGATTCCGTTAGCTCCTAGTATCCCTCGAGCGGTACGCGCGCATTGCAACGCCATCGACACGTTGTTCATCTTGCCCATCGATACGTGAACCGGCTTTATCTTGCCCTCATCCTTCATTCGCCCCAAATGTAAGCTCAACAATTGGGCTTTGCTGATCTCGGTTGCCATTTCAACCAGCTTCTTTTGCGTCAGCTGAAATGCTGCCAGCGGTTTTCCAAACTGTATTCTTTCTTTGGAATATTTCAGCGCAGTGTCAAAGCAAGACATCGCCGCGCCTATCGCACCCCAGGAAATGCCGTATCGCGCCTGCGTCAGACACATCAGCGGACTCTTCAAACCCTTCGATCCCGGCAAAAGATTCTCCTCCGGTATAAGACAATCCTCGAAGAAAAGCTCGGATGTATCCGAAGCCCTAAGGCTGAGTTTATGATGGGTTTCACGCGTGATGAATCCCTTCGTTCCCCTCTCGACGATGAAGCCTCGTATCTCGTCATCGTCGTCGGTCTTTGCCCAGACCACCGCAATCTGTGCCATCGAACCATTGGTAATCCACGCCTTCGAGCCATTCAGGAGCCACCCATCACGC
>Ga0126377_10003246_pt1 | contig 11468 bp, 14 predicted proteins | sample PanSoiMetPlot_22_FD_92647 | JGI IMG/M metagenome (GOLD analysis project Ga0126377, IMG submission 92647) | Tropical forest soil microbial communities from Panama - MetaG Plot_22 | ecosystem: Environmental > Terrestrial > Soil > Tropical forest > Bulk soil | place: Panama | collected 2016-02-17
GACGGATCGCGTACTCGCGAGAGTCTGAACAGGCGCTGCCTGTCTTGTCTTGCAGACGTTCGGCCGCCCTGCCCGCCGAACATTTCCTCAATCGGCCCGGTTGGCTTGCATACCAGCTGGGACCTTGCGATCTGTTGCCTCGGCAAGCAGGCTGATCATCGCTCCACTCAGCAAAGCATTCGCGATGTAGTCCCTCTGCGCCGCGGGAATGTCCCGCAGCAGGTATCGAATACGCTGCGCCGCGGCCCGCAGCTGCGCGACCTCGATGCTGCAGTCGTCGTCGATCACGACGCGCGTCAGGCAGCTCATCGATACGTATGCTGACATCGGATCAGCGCGAGTGAGCGCCGGCATCGGAACCCGAGCCAGCTACCAGGAGCACGACCAGCGGCACGACGAGCGTGGACAGCCACGTCAGGCCGCCCTGGAGCGTCCCGAGAATTTCCACCCATGCCTTCAACGCGACCAGCGCAGCGAGAACAGCGCTGACACGCGCCGGGAACGGCGTGAACAGCCGGCGCCACCAGCGCCGTGACGGCAGCGCCGAATACGCAAACGAAATCGCCAGCACGCTGGCCGCCACCACGGTGATCAGTGTCGAAGCATTCATGGACTGCTACCTCGTTACCTCGGACGGCATGTATCGCCGCGCGTCTGGCGCGGGCGATACGGGGTAGCTGGCTGTGCAACTCCGGAAGAAATGAGCTGCGATGGCGGGCTGTGGTGAAGACTATTTGGTCAGGATCAGCTTGTTGCTGTGAGTGAGTCGAAGTCTGTAATAGCAACCGCCGTGCTCGATCAGCAGCTCGCGTGACTTGCCGAAAAGACTTTCCGATCGGACGCAGGGAACGCCAGACAGAAGCCGGGGTGTCTCAGGCAACACTGAAGGTGCGTCCGGGCGGGGCTTGGCAGACAAGACGTCCATACGTGGAAATGATAATTATTCTCAACAACTATGCAAGGGGTATCGACCGAGGGGCAAGAAAAAAGCCTCCTGCCAGGGGCCTCCCACGTCGAGCGGGGCGCGAAATGACTTTGTGGTTGTAGGCCGGGCCCGTCCGGCTTCGACTTTCAATCGGCACACGCGATTGGCGCGTGACTCGGCTTTGTCGACTTACCTCGCGTTCCGACGCCCGCTTCTCGTTTCGCGCACTCCGCGGATTTCTTTCGCGTGCTGGCGGCGACGATCCGCGACAACGAAATCGTCATACACACGCGTGAGCCATTTCCCTGCGACGCATGTCTTGGTCTCGAAGGGTTCGCGGAGCCGGCTTCACCGCGAACAACCTTTGCCGTGATTTCGGATCAGCGTTACTGCGGATGGGACTGCGAATAACGAGATTGTGCTGCACCAACTACTGAAGTTACCTACCCTCCTGCGCGAGAAGCGATCCCGACCCATCAAGACGCGGGGGCATTCACGCGCGATGGAGTAGTTCCGGCATGCCATGCGGCCCTGCAATCAATTGCTGCGGCAACGACCGCCTGTGTGCCGCCCTTGCGGGTTCGTTTCGCCTTCAATGAATCTAAGGAGTGCCTGCCATGTCGAATCGCATGCGCCATATATCGCTCGTGATTGCACTGGGTGCACTGGCCAGCTGCGTATCGGAACCGCAATCCACCACCCAACCCCAGGCGAGCGGTGGCAACCAACCCCAATCAAGCGGCGGTGGCAATGCTTTTGTGCAGTTCGGCACCGTCAGCAGCTCGCAGCCAGTCATGATCGATGCCTTCATTCCGCGTGACGTATTGATTGGTGGCAACCTGGGCCTGCATCCGGCCCTGGCCAGGCATCGAATGACTCGTCCGCGAAATGCATTCGGCCAGAGCACCGCTTCAATGTCGCCGACGCGGCCGCCCAGCCCGGTGGCGATGCAACACACCGTCAACATGCTGAACGGCCGCACGGTCCGCATCCTGACTGATCAGCGCCATATTCGTGTTGGCGATTGCGTTTCAGTCGAACGAATCCATGACACAGCCAATATCCGGCGCCGATCGGCAAGCTTCTGCGAACCGACCAACGGAGCGGCGGTCAGCGCAGTGGATAGCCAGGTGATGGCGGAGGCGAATGCGTGCGAGGCCGTGAAACAGGAACTGGTGAACGCAGAGACCCAGGAAGCCGCAGACCTGGCGACGCGCAAGATTGAGCTGCTCTGCGATGGTTAGCGAGCAGAACGTCGCTCGAGACTGCCTGCGACTGGTCTTTCCAGTTCCGTTTCGCCTCGAGCCCTGAGCTCTGAGCGTAGCGAAGGGATCGGAGCCTCTGGAAAACCCGGCGGGAACGGGCGCCGGGTTGCAGGCTGGAGCATGGCCAGCAGCGCACGGCGATGGCGATCCGGACGAGCGCAACGCTATAGTTGCGGCAGGAGTCCGGCCTGCTGCCAGCCATGACACAACAACAAGCTCCAGCCGCAGTCACCAGCGTCGAAGTCTTCGCCGCCGCAAGACGGCTTGCGGGCCATGCATCGGTCACACCGCTGCTGCGCAACCCGACGCTCGATGAACGTGTCGGCGCGACGGTACTGGTCAAGGCAGAGAATCTGCAGATCGGCGGCGCCTTCAAGTTTCGTGGCGCGTACAACCGGCTGTCACAACTCGATGCCGAGGCCAGAAGACGCGGTGTGGTCGCGTGGTCGTCGGGCAATCACGCGCAAGGTGTCGCCGCCGCTGCGCAAAGGCTCGGAATTCATGCGGCGATCGTCATTCCTGCCGACGCCCCCACCATCAAGATCGACAATACGCGTCGGCTCGGCGCGGAAATCATTCTGTACGACCGCCGCACGCAGGATCGGGAGGAAATCGGCCGTGACCTGGCGAAAGAGCGCGGTGCGACCGTCGTACCCGCATACGACGATCCGCACATCATCGCAGGCCAGGGCACGACAGCACTGGAAATCGCCACGCAAGCGCGTTCCCTGATGAACTGCGACCTGGATGTACTGCTCGTGCCGTGCGGCGGCGGCGGATTGATCAGCGGGTGCTCGCTGGCGATGGCAGCCGTCAGTCCTGCAACCAGGCTCTTCAGTGTTGAGCCTGCGCACTTCGACGACACCGCGCGATCGCTGCAGTCGGGTCACCGCGAAACCAATAGTGGTGATGCACGCACGATCTGCGATGCGCTGATGTCGCCAACTCCCGGTGCGCTCACGTGGCCCATCAACCGCGAGCGCCTGAGCGGTGGATTGAGCGTGAGCGACGACATGGTGCTGGATGCGATGGCATTTGCCTGGCGCGAACTGAAGCTGGTCGTCGAACCCGGTGGCGCCGTCGCGCTGGCTGCCCTGCTCTTTGGCGGCGCGGATCACCGCGGCAAAGTCGTCGGCGTCGTGCTGAGCGGCGGCAACGTCGATCCGGAGCTCTATCGCGAAGCGCTCAGCCGTCAGACGACGTGAAGACGTGGGCGACACCCGACTCGCCCTCCCTGTTCAACCCTCTCCGCTTCGCCCCTCCTGACCCATTTCTTCGCCCCGGCTTGCGGCCTATGCGTTGCCAATAAGAATCATTCTCACTATGATGCCTTCCCCGCCGATACCACAATCAAGCACCGAATGGCCGAAGCCGCGCGCGCGACTACAGCGAAGGAGCAGAAGAATCGGGCCTTCTGGCTCAAGCACTTGCATCAGTGGCACTGGGTCAGCGCCGCTGCCTGCCTGATCGGGCTGCTGTTGTTCAGCCTCACCGGCTTCACCCTGAATCATGCCGGTGCCATCGCCGGCAAACCCAGGGTCACGACCCATACCGCCGAACTCCCGGCTGAGTTACTGGCACCGCTGCAGGAGCTCGCCAACAGCGACGGCGACAAACCCCTGCCCGCCGACCTCAGAGGCTGGTTGCGCGATCACTTCTCGGTCGCGCCCGACGCAGGCAAGGTCGAGTGGTCGGCGGATGAAGTCTATTTTTCGCTGCCACGCCCGGGCGGCGATGCGTGGATGACCATCGATCTGGCCAGCGGCGAAGTCACGCATGAAATCACGACGCGCGGCTGGATCTCGTATCTCAACGATCTGCACAAGGGACGCAATACAGGTGCCGCCTGGAGCCTGTTCATCGACGTGTTCTCGTTCTCGGTGCTGATCTTTGCTGTCACTGGTCTGTTGCTGCTGAAGATGCACGCGACTCATCGCCCGGCCACCTGGCCGATGGTGGCGCTGGGAGTCGTGCTGCCGCTGCTGCTGGCAATTCTGTTTATTCACTAGAGAGAAGGGACTGGTGACTCGTGACTGGTCGGAAGGAAAAAATCATGAAGAAGGCTTCGGCGACAACAGTGCTGCTGGCGGCAGCGGCATCCATGTCACCCGCGATGGCTGCGGATCTCAACATCAAGCTGCAGATCCCCACTCTGAACGTCGCGGAGTATCACCGTCCTTACATCACGATCTGGATCGAGAACGAAGATCAGAGCGTCGCGAAGCATCTCGCCGTCTGGTACCAGACCGAGTCGAAGAAGGAAGACGGCACGCAGTGGCTGAAAGATCTGCGTCAATGGTGGCGCCGCGGCGGTCGCGAGCAGACCCTGCCGATCGACGGCGTGACTGGCGCAACCCGCCCTGTTGGCGAACATTCCCTGCAGTTCAGGAGCGGCGACAAACAGCTCGCGGGTCTCGGCAGCGGCAAGTACAACCTCGTCGTTGAGGCGGCGCGTGAAGCCGGTGGCCGCGAGCTGCTGCGGATTCCTTTTGAATGGCCCGGCAGTCAGAAGCAACACGCGACTGCGCAGGGCAAGACCGAACTCGGTGCCGTCACGCTCGACGTGAACCCATAAGCGGCAACACTATCCTCGAGAACGAACCGGAGATGCCCATGAAGCGCGCGACGAAGATTGCAACGCTGATACTCGCCGCCACGGCGCCGCTCGCCGCACAGGCCCACAAGCAATGGCTGTTGCCATCGGTCACCGTCTCGACCGTGGACCAGTGGGTCACGGTGGATGCCGCTGTGTCGAACGACCTGTTCTATTTCAACCATGTGCCCCTGCGCATCGAGGGACTCGCGATCACGGCGCCGGACGGCTCGACCGTCAAGCCGGAAAATCTCGCGACCGGCAAATACCGCACGACGTTCGATCTGCACCTCACTCAGAACGGCACGTACAAGCTTGCCAACGTGAACCGCGGCCTGTTCGCCAGCTATGACGATGGCGGCACCGCGAAACGCTGGCGTGGCACGGCGGAAAAGTTTGCAGCCGAAGTTCCCGCGGATGCGAAGAACCTGCAGGTCAGCGAAGCCGCGGGTCGCGTCGAAACCTTCGTGACTGCCGGCAAGCCGACGACTGAAGTGCTGAAGCCGACGAACTTCGGTCTCGAGCTGGCACCGGTGACCCACCCGAACGATCTCTATGCAGGCGAAACAGCGAAGTTCCGCCTGCTCCTGGACGGCAAGCCCGCGCCCAGCCTGCCTGTACAGATCATCGCGGGTGGTACGCGTTATCGCGACCAGCAGGACGAAATCAAACTGACGACCAATGCCAACGGCGAGTTCAGCGTGACGTGGCCCCAGCCCGGCATGTACTGGCTCGAAGCGTCCCTGCAGGATGACAAGACCTCGGTGAAACAGGCGAAGCAGCGCCGCGTGAGTTACGCGGCAACCTTCGAAGTACTGCCGCAGTGAGCATGGCCTGAGGATCCTGCCCGGTTTCCGCGATGGCTGCCTTGTTCGAATCCATCGATGCCGCAAGATGGCTGGCAGCCGCGTTGGTCCTGCTGTCCTACGCGGTCTTTTCCATCTGGTGTTTGCGGCGGCCGCTGCGCTCGCAGTCCGTTCCGTCAGGTAACGCAACAAACGGCACGACAACGCTCGTGGCCTTCGCGAGCCAGACCGGTTTCGCAGCACAACTCGCCGGCCAGACCGCGCAGTCTCTCGCGGCGACTTCTGCGGTCAGGCTCGTGCCGCTCGCCGAACTCGATGGGGAGAAACTGGCGCAACTGGATCACGCACTGTTCGTCGTGAGCACGACGGGCGAAGGCGATGCGCCGGACCCGGCCGCGGGATTCGTGCGCCATACGCTCAGCCGCGCCGTCTCGCTGTCAAAGCTGCGTTACGGCGTGCTCGCGCTCGGTGATCGTGAGTACGACAACTACTGTGCATTCGGCCATCGCCTCGACGCCTGGTTGCGCCATCAGGGCGCCACGCCGCTCTTCGACGTCGTCGAAGTGGACAATGGCGATGAAGGCGCGCTGCGTCACTGGCAGCACCAGCTCAGTGTGCTCAGCGGCAGTCCTGATCTCGCGGACTGGGAGACGCCGCGCTACGAGCGCTGGCGCCTGGCGCAGCGGACACTGTTGAACCCCGGTAGTGCGGGAGATCCCTGCTATCACGTAGTGCTCGAACCGCTCGCCGGCACAACTGCGCACTGGCAGGCGGGCGATATCGCCGAGATCGATCCGCAGAATTCAACCTGGCAATCCAGTTCCCAACCGTTACCGCACCGGGAGTACTCCATCGCCTCGGTCCCTGCGGACGGCGGCATTCACCTGCTGGTGCGACAGATGCGCCGGCCCACCGGCGAAACGGGTCTGGGCAGCGGCTGGCTGACACAACAAACACGCATGGGCGATGAGATTGCGCTGCGCGTACGGACAAACGCCAACTTTCACGCGCCGGCGGATTCGCGACCGTTGCTGCTGATCGGCAATGGCACGGGTATCGCGGGGCTGAGAGCCCTGCTCAAGCAACGTATTGCTTCAGGACATCGCCGCAACTGGTTGATCTTCGGTGAACGAAGTGCCGCGCACGATCGCTTCTATGGCGATGATCTGGAGACCTGGCGTCGTGACGGCAACATCGAGACGCTGGACCTGGTGTTTTCACGGGATCAGCCCGAGCGTCGCTATGTGCAGCACAGATTGCTCGAGCTGACATCGCATGTACGCGAATGGGTCGCTGGCGGCGCCGCGATCTATGTGTGCGGCAGCCTGCGCGGGATGGCGCCGGCGGTCGATGCTGCCCTGGGCCAGATCCTCGGTACGGACCTGCTCGAGCAACTGGCTGCCGACGGACGCTACCGCCGCGACATCTATTGAGGGACTGCCGGCACGACGCCGTGGCGGGCGTTCAGAACCCCCAGCCGTTCGGCTCCGGATGCGGCTGTTGCTGCTCGAGGTAGCGCAGCCCCTTGACCACGCGCACGACCACCCAGATAAACCAGAACAGCAGGATGAGAAAGCCGATCAGCACGATGGCCAGTGAGCAACCGACCGCGATATAGAGCAGGCCGATCCAGAACGTACGAATCTGGAATTGGTAGTGGCTCCTGAGCCATTCCGGTGCATCGTCACGGTAGACGTAGGCCATGACCACGCCTATGACCGCGGTGATTCCGGCAGCAAGGCCGCACAGGTAGAGCACGTAGATGATCCGGGCCATGTCCCGGCTGGCGCCTTCCGCTTGCACGGGTTTGTCGGCGGCGAGTCCCTCGTTCATGACGACAATCCTTGGTTGTTTCCTGTCCCACCGCCATTGTGATGCCAGCTGCGGCTGCGCAGCAACGAGATCCTGCCAACGGTCGGGAGTGCCGCGCTGCCGCCGAATGGCGACAACGCCTGTTGCACGCATCACAGATTGCGCTGCATCTGACTTTGGGCAGGTCGCGTATGGCTCCAAAGGGCGATGTGCAACGGGTGCGGGATCGGCAAACTGCGCCCCCATCGTGAAACGGGCATGACATGCGACACGCGAATTGTGTCCATACGGAAACATTGTCATGCCTGGCTACCCGCTGATCATTCATCGAGAGCGGCGTAGCCTGCGAACCGTCTGTTGGAATCGTCGGAGCGGAGCGGGAGTTCGGGTAATGCGCAAAACGGCAGCAAGACTCATTGCAGGGACCGTCATCGGCAGCCTCTTCGTGGTGGCGGTGCTGCTCGCCTGGGTGGCCGACCTGCTCGATAGCGAAATCCGCAAGACCGGTAATGGAACCACTGACCAGCCTCCGGAGTCTTTGCAGCGTCTTTCTCTCCAGGACAGAGCAACATGAGCATCACGATCACGACCGACCGGTTCTTCCGGCCTTCGAGTTCCATACCGCTGGCGTTGCCCGAAGCCGCCAAGGCACTGGAACAGGCATGGCAGCGTCGCCGCCAGGAACTGGCAGGCTGGCAGCCGTCCAATGGCTGGCTGATCGATTCCCCGGCCGTCTCCAGACGTAACGTGTCGTCGCGTTGATGGAGCAGATCCGCCGGGGTCGCTATCGACACTTCAAAGGCAACGAATACGAAGTTATCGACGTAGCGCGCGACTCTGAAACGCTGGAGCCCATGGTCATTTACCGCGCGTTGTACGGCGAGCGCGGCCTGTGGGTAAGGCGCTTGCAGATGTTCACTGAAATCATCGAGCGAGACGGCGGGCGCAGGCCGCGCTTCGAGTATGTCGGCGAGGACGCGCCGGACCAGTGAGGCGCGTCCGCCGAACCATCGCTAGGCCGTCCTGTCCTCCTGCAGTTGCAGCTGCTCCATCATTCGTTCGCGCATCACGAATTTCTGAATCTTCCCCGTCACGGTCATGGGGAACTCGTCCACGAACCGGACGTGCTGCGGCACCTTGAAGTGCGCGATGTTCTCGCGGCAATACGCAACGACCTCCTCCACCGTGCAGCTGGTGCCGGACCGCATGCGGATCCACGCACACACGACCTCACCATAGCGGCGGTCCGGGACGCCAAAGACCTGAGCCTCCTGGACCTTGGGATGGCGGAACAGGAATTCCTCGATTTCCCGCGGCGAGATGTTTTCCCCGCCGCGAATGATCAGGTCTTTCACGCGCCCGACGATGTTGCAGTAACCCGCTGAGTCGATCGTTCCCAGGTCTCCGGTATGCATCCATCCCTGTGAGTCGACGGACTCGTCCGTCTTCTGTGCATCGTCCCAGTAGCCCAGCATGACGCTGTAGCCGCGCGTCAGCAGCTCGCCCCGCTGTCCGCACGGGACGGTGCATCCCTGTTCGTCGATGATCTTGGCCTCCAGGTGCGGATGAATCGTCCCCACCGTCGAGACGCGCCGCTCGATACTGTCGTCGCTGCGACTCTGGAAACTGACCGGGCTGGTCTCCGTCATGCCATAGCAGATGGTGACTTCCGGCATGTGCATGTCCGTCACGACGCGCTTCATGACTTCCACGGGACAAGGCGCCCCCGCCATCACACCGGTCCTGAGCGAAGTGAGATCGAACCTGCCGAAGTCCGGATGATCCAGCACCGCGATGAACATCGTCGGTACGCCGTAGAGCGCGGTGCAGCGCTCGGCACTCACCGCCTGCAACACGGCAAGCGGATCGAATGCCTCGGACGGAAACACCATCGCCGCACCATGCGTTGCACATCCCAGCACGGCCATGACCATGCCGAAGCAGTGATACAACGGCACCGGAATACACAAGCGGTCCTGTTCGGTGAAACGCTGTCGGCGGACGACGAAGTAGCCGTTGTTGACGATGTTGTGATGCGTGAGTGTCGCGCCCTTGGGCAATCCGGTCGTGCCGCTCGTGAACTGGATGTTGATCGGTTGCTCAGGCTGCAGTTCATCGCGCAACTGTTCCAGTCGCGCATGATCTTCGGGACGGCCCGAGTCTGCGACCGATCGGAACGACAGGAAACCCGCGGGTGGCGCATCGCTCATCAGAATCGCCGCACGCAACAGCGGCAGACGCGCGAGCTGCAGTGCGTCAGGCGCGCATGCACCGATCTCCGGCGCGAGTGTGCGCACCATACCGACGTAGTCACTGCTCTTGAAAGCTGATGCCATGACCAGCGCCTTGCAGCCGACCTTGTTGAGCGCGAATTCCAGTTCGGCGAGGCGATAGGCGGGATTGATATTGACCAGGATCAGGCCAGCGCGCGCGGCAGCGAACTGCGTGACCACCCATTCGGCACGGTTCGGCGACCAGATCCCGACGCGGTCGCCCGGTTGCAGTCCGAGCCGCAGCAACCCGGCGGCCACACGACCCACTTCGCGATCCAGCTCCCGCCACGACCAGCGAATGCCCTGCTGGACCACGATCAGCGCATCGCGTTCTCCCCAGTTCGCAGCCGCCTCGCGCAGCACGGCATCGATGGTCTTGTACAGCAGCGGTTCATCGCTGATGCCGCTGACGTAGCTGAGGGAACTGACAGACATGCGAGCCTCCCACTGCGGTCCGCGCATCGACTCGCTATCAGGCTGCGACGCGGATCATTCGCCTACCCGGCGACAAACTGCCCCTGTTCCCGGTCCTTGCGCACGGCGTCACCGCGGAACACCTGCCCGTTCATCGTGATGTACACGCCCGGCGGCAATACCTGCACCGCCGCGAACGCCATGCCGAGATTGAACGTGGCGTCACTTTCGCTGAAGCGCGCCGGCGCCAGCGCTCCGGTCAGCACAATGGTCTTGTCGGCAATGCTGGCCAGCACACGCGCCGACTCCGTCATCGTGTCGGTGCCATGCGTCACGATCACGCGACGCGTCTGCTGTGCCGCGACGGTGTCACGCAGGTGGACTCGATCCTCGTCGGTCAGCTCCAGGCTGTCCTTGCGCAGCAGCTCGACGATGCGCCACGGATACGTCACGCGCGCTACTTTGAGCAGGTGTGCTGCCATCGTCTCGCCGACCTGGTAGGCACTCAGCGCGTCGAAGTACGCTTTGTCGATCGTGCCGCCGGTCGTCACGATGACGATGGGATCTGCAGCGGGGTCGGGCGTCGTCATTCAATCCACCTTCATCACCATCGAGTCCGTCAGCAACGGATCGGTGAAGCGCGCGATCTCGCCAGCCTTGCGTCCGGGAACCAGGAACAGGCGCGCCGACAACGCCTTGTTGAGCCGTGCGGACAATGCCGCGACATCCTTCAACAGGCCGGCCAGCGTTGCAATCGGGGTATCACCCGGGATCGGCACGACATCGAGCCCGGTGCCGCAGACGCTCGAGTACAGCAGCAGATCGCGAATGCCATAGCGACCTTCGCCCACGCGCTGTGCGAGCAGCGGGTCTTCGAGCACGGGCAACATCAGGCCGCAGTAACCGCAGGTCCTGACCTCGAGCGACTTGATCGCAGCCGTAATGACGGAACAGGCCTCGAGCGTCGAAGCGTTGCCGAATGGCATGTTCGTGAAAGCTTCGATCGCGGCTGCAATGCTGCGGTCCTGCGCAGGTGCGGGCGATGAGTCGATGCCGAGCCACGCGCGCTCTTCTCTTTTCGCCAAGTCCGCGCCGATGCGCTCAATCGGCCGCAACACTTCATTCAGCAGCGTACGCAGCCGCTCTCCTGCGCCCTGCCGATCGTCACTCTGGCGGAAGGCCTGTTCGACGACGGATGCCGATTCCACTCCGACCGCCAGCGACGCCGGCCCCTGATGCCAGGCCACGGGAAAGAACGGGGTCCCTGCGGGGATGTTCGCCGCTGCGGCAAACTTGAAATTGCCCATTCCATCGGGCAGCGCCTGAGCGAGCGCGGCCATGATCTGCGCAGTTGGCACGACAGCGCGCGCATGAACACCA
>Ga0126377_10003247_pt1 | contig 11467 bp, 10 predicted proteins | sample PanSoiMetPlot_22_FD_92647 | JGI IMG/M metagenome (GOLD analysis project Ga0126377, IMG submission 92647) | Tropical forest soil microbial communities from Panama - MetaG Plot_22 | ecosystem: Environmental > Terrestrial > Soil > Tropical forest > Bulk soil | place: Panama | collected 2016-02-17
GCGTTCACGCACAAGCCCAATTATGCCAAAGCCCACGCCAATCGCATCAATGTTGACGCGCTTGGCCTGGGCTTGGACAATTGCTTCAATTATCTTGCTCGCAACCACTGCGGGGTCTGACGAACGCACCCGCCATTCCATCGTGGGCATCAGGTGACCGGCAGCGACATGGGGAACAGGCAATGGAGACTCAGGCCTGGCTGGGGGAATCACCAGCCTGATCACTGTCTCATCGCCGGAATCGCTGCCGGCCACGTCAACGCCCAAGGTGGGCGGCCAATGCTCAAACGTCATGCTACGCATGGGCTTTGAGATTGGTGAGGCCGACACTGGGCTTGGAGGGCCACCGTACGTGTCGGCCTCACCGTCGGTGGGCTGAGGCTGTCCCACTCGCTCGTTGAACGGCACCCTGGCTTGGAGGATGTCGGCAATGCGACAAATGGTCGTGGAGTCCTGGGCTGGGAACTCTGCCTCAACCTTGCTTGCCCAGAACGGGTGGTCAGTGCCCCAGGCTTTGCGTCTGCCCTCAACCCATGCGGGGCTGAGCAAAACCTCTGGTAGCATTCGTGCCGCGTCAAGTTCACTGTCGAGTAGCGTGGTGCCTTCATCGGTGAAGTTTGGCGTGTCCCACGCGCTGATCTTGATCGTGTGGTAGCCATACTTCTCAGGATGCTCATGTATAGCAGCGAATTGACTCTGGGGGTCGTCAGGGTTGCCGATCATGAGTATCTTGGCATTGACGTTGGTGGCGAGCGTCTCAGCCGCATCAATGAGGTTCGCGCTCACACCGCCAGCCTCGTCAATAATGATCAATGGCCACCTGGCGTGCAAACCCTGGAATGCTTCTGGCCGATAGTCTGCTGGCTTGCGGCCTATTCCTGCCATGTAACTACCAAGCCACCACTCAGTCTGGTTGACGCGCCCAGGTAGTCCTGCCTTGTCGTGGAGTTGGTTGATCTCGACCCAGAGAATGCCACGCACCTGCGTGTTCGTCGGTGCCGTGGTGATCACTCGTGCTTGGCCATGCGGGTGTGTGTCGAGCCACCGGGCCGTGATCACCGCCGCCACGAAACTCTTGCCGCTGTCGTGACAACTACGCACTGCTACCTTGTCGTGAACCTCAAGCGCCTCAATGATCTCGACTTGCTTGGACCACAGGTAGATGCCCAGTCTCTCATGGGCCCAGCCAACAGGGTCGTCACGCAAGAGCGCTGCCCGCAACCGTTGCCTCGTGGCCTCCAGTGGGAGGGCCATGAGTTGTTCGGGCTGACGGACCATGTGCTCAATTGCCTTGCTACGTTGAGAGTTCGGTGGTGTTGTCGAGCGCCTCCAGCATTGCGCGCACGACGTTCTTGTCGGTGGGGTCAAGGCCAACGCTTGTGGCAAAGCGAGTCATCGCTTGGACGAGCAACTCACCGTGCTGCTTGGCCAACTCAATCTCGTCCAGCGCAATGCCGACCCTGATGGCCTGGGTGCTCACGTACACTAGGTGTTGGCGCTCCTTCAGCAATTGCTGAACACCCAAGTCTACTTGAGGTTTCTTGGCCTGGACCACGCCCAACTTCTTGGCCTGTTCGACAGCGAGCATCCAGGCAATGCTGTCCGGCTGAGGGTACTTGCCTGTGCGTTCCCACTCTTCAACCTGGACCGGGTGGAACGTTTGCCCAGAGAACACTGAACTTTCTGGCAACTTGCTGACGTAGTCCTCAAGCCAAAGCACGTGCGCATATGTACGGCGCACTTCCGACAGCAACGCCTCAAGGGCAGTGACGTTACTCTCGGCCAGCGCACCGTAGGTACTCTGGGGAATGTCGTCCTGCCCTCTGCGGAATTGTACGACGTTGCCGGTCATCAATTGCCTTGCGGTATTGAGGTTGTACCAGGTTGTTACCTTGATCGCCTAACGCCTCACTGACAAGTGAGGGTACTACGGCCCGGCACGAGCCGTCTACCCCTCAACGTGAATCACTAATAAAAACCTTTCGTGCTCTGATGTGTAGAGAATCGCCATGTATTACTGGGCATTGGGACCATCGCTGGGGCGGAATGCTACCCACCTGATGGCCGTGTGCGCCGGCAATAGCCTGATGGTGACGTTGCGTAGACTCGCATGACCGTGCGGGTGTCGAGCGGGTACGGCCACCCAGACAAACGTCAATTGGTCATCGATCACTTCTGTGCCGACATACCTTGCCTCGCATGGGATGTCCTCGCCATTGCTGAGGTGTATCTCAATACCCTCTGGTTGACGTGGCTGAAGTGGCTGAAGTGGCTGAGGCTGAGGCTGAGTCACGGCCTGACCCGAATGATTGCCTGGTACTCTCGCAGGCCGCCACCCTCATCGTCTGGAATTGGCTCAGGGTCATCGGGCGTGGCGGTGGGCAAGTTGAAGGTGCCTGCCTCATCGTCATGCGTTACTGGGTTGTCGGCGTCATTGCTGAGTACCTCAAACAACTCAGGGTAGTCAGCCTGGTTGAGTGTCGAGCCGTCTGCTGGGTACCAGCCCATGGGCGACGGTGCGTCAGCAGGGTAGTGGGTATCAATGCTACCCACCGTGAGGTATGCCATGACAATCTCCTTGTTCTATTGGGTGTTGCTCTTGCTTGGACAGTCGTGCTGGACGATGCTCTGGTTGAACTCAATCGTGAGGAATTGCTGCCTGTCGCTCACACTAACCGCAATTGACTTGAGGTCAACGTAGGCGTCAATGATAGCAGCGCACTTGGGACACCTGAGCGTCACCGCTTCCTTCATCGGTACTCACCGCCATACTTGCTAGTGCCGCCTCTGAGTTTCCTCATGCTAGCAAAGGCTTCCTGGTACGTAGCATGAGGCCCACTCGCTGGGTTGTACTTCCCATCGTAGTCATAGCAAACATACCACCGGCCTGGCGCCAAGGCAATGGCGAACAATAGGTGCCACATACTACCCTCCATTCACTTCGAGGCTGCGTGGTGTGGTGATTTGCTCATGTCTTTCTGGGTGATTGAGCAGCATGCGTAGGTACGTCAGAGCGTGCCGTTGTGCATCGTTGGCGTGCGGCTTACCTGGTATCCACAACTCTGTATCCTTGAGATATACGTCTGGAATTGTCGACATGGCGAGCGCCGGCATCTGCTTCCACCAACGTTTCTCGTGCTCCCAAAGTAGGTACTCAATCTTGGCAGTGATGCGAACAGGACTGAGGAAATGCCGGCTCTGGTCTAACTTGCGGGGTATGAAGTCCTCGATGACGACCGCGACAGGCCATACGGTATTGATGATTCTCCACAGGTCCCTTGCTTGCTGGTTCTCGTCACCGCCCATCTCTGATGCTGTAATGTCCAACGCTCCATCGCCTGCCGGAAGCGTAACAAGGTCTGCGCCGTTTATGTAGGCCCACCCAGTAGTGACACCAGGGTCAATGGCGAACACGCTTGCTCTCATGACGATTCTCCACACTCTGAGTAGTTACCGTATCTGCCGAGTATCTGGCTAGTAGATGTACTAAACAGCCTCCGACCAGGGCATAGATACCGTATCTACCGTGTCCTTAGTTTGTGTCGAAATGTAGTACACATTTTGAAAGTTCAACGCGTTGAGCGTAACACTTTAGGCGTGTTTCGGACCATAGAAGGAGCACGGTAGATACGGCGGATACGCTAGATACCCAGGCACTAAAACCCATGTTATCAAGGCAATTCGACTCACTTTGGCCCAACATATGTGTACGGCACCTTCCAAGCATAGCACTGTTTCGGCTCACCAGACCACAACGCTTTGGCCCTTCCCACTTTCGCCATGTACTCAAAACCACGAGCAGCACGAGCCTTCAAGGCTTCAGCAAGTGCCTGCGGCTTATCACCAAGCATGTCGTACAATTCTGTCTCGCCATTCCTTGTCGCCCAATCCCGCATATTGTTCCACAAGCCATTGGTCGCAACGACTGTCGAGCCACCCTTGGCCCAGTAATTCGCATCACTAAAGTACACGGCAACGACGTCACTGGACGCCCAGACGGCCTTGGTAACTTCCATGGCTCGACGTGACAGTCTAACGCCATGGTAGTCATGGCGATCCCGCACACGCTCCCAGCCCTCAAGCATCCAGGACAGAACCACGTCAAGCATGCGTGGGTACTCAGGGTCACGGCCGATACAAATGGTCTTTACACGGTCATCCTGCTCCTTCACCCAGCCCTCATTGAAGCCTACGGCATTGTCTTCATTGCGCACCCGGTCAGAACCCACGTAACTCATGGGCCAATCGACAATGATGAGCCGCTCTTTCAGGGCGTCAGACGCCTCTCCACGTAGGTTCAACTCAAGGTTCGTCATTGCTACAAACGTCGAGCAATTCTGAATGGTGCCCCAATTCTCTCGCATGGACCGGCCCATCATCGAACGCTCGCCAGTCAATGCCTTGATAGTATTGATGTCTAGGTTCTGACCACCAACTTCACTGATGGCCGTCATGCGCCGACTGTCCAACCCCGCAATGGCGCTACTCCTAGGGTTGTCACCAGCCGAACTACCAAGCACCTTTCCACTGATTTCATAGCCATATCCGCCAAGTGCTGCGCTCAAAGCGTCAATAAACGTTGACTTTCCTGACCGTCCACTCGACTTGAACAGCCACAAGTGCTCGTCCAGTATGCCTACAAGGCATGTACCGGCAACCTCCTGGAGCATTCTGCGGTTGTCTTCATCCGGCTGCCACTCGGCAACCAACTTGTCCCAGAATGTCCAGCACTCGCTGACATTTGGCTCCAGGCTGAACCTGCTAACAACCTTGCCATTGGTGGTAATTGAGCAATAGGCATCACGAGCCTGTGGCCCTATCAAATGCTCCCCAGTGGTCAAATCAAGTACACCTGCGGGAGTCCCCAGTAGGTCATGACGATTGTCCCACCCTTGACCAATCTCCTCACGCGGCCTGAACATGGGGCGCTCGCTGGCCATTGTGATAACTCTGTCGAGCCGCGATGAATTCTTGCGTAAAAGCATGGACCATTTGCGCAGTTTCTTCCCTGTTTCCATGTCACCATTCGACATATAAATGGCAGCCTCGTCATCAATTCTGTCTGGTAGACCATCCAACTGCTCATGGATCTTCAAGCGGCCTGGTTTCCACATGACGCCATCCCAGTACATGCATCCACGCACATCGTGCCAACGAAAGTAGTTGTAATACTGGTACAATCGCAGCATATTCGCAAGATCAGTGTCCAGATATTCGGGCCGTTTGGTGCCAGCCATGGCTCGCTGTAATTGAGTGTAAAACTCTTTCTCGGTGAATGGGTGATCACGCGGCATCTCAGTGTTTACTGCCTCAAGGTATGGCAAATGAATGTGGCGCTCTTCCATTTCCTTGTATGACCAGCCACCAGCCTCTGCCCTGATGCCCATGTGATATGCGCCCTGTGCTCTGGAGCCTTTTGCCTTGGCGTACATGAGTCCTCCGGCCACCAAGTCATCCACTTCGATGATTTTGACCGATGGAACCACGAACAATTGCTCTGAAACCATGGAGGTTTCGAGGTCCACACCGAGCATATCGGCAATACCACGCTTGCCCACCGCGCTCTTGGTCTCAACAAAGTCTCGGAGCCACGCCAGACCACCTTTGCCGGCTGCCTTGCTAGCAACGACAAAGTCATTGAAGTCCCAACCAGTTTCTCCTTGATACATTGGGGATTCTCGCAGGTTGACGGCTCTGATCCCACGCCAACTCATGTTGTGGTCTGTGATTTTGATCTCGTCACACAGGCCCTCTAAGGCACCCGCAAGTAAGACAGCGCCACGATCACCAGCCTCGTCAGCATCATAGCAAATCACGATGCCTCTGAATTTGCCCATGAGACGTTGAGCAATCTCGGCACCACCAAACTCCGTGAGTAGCGTCGATGGGTTCACAGTATGACTCGAAGCACTCTCACCGATGGTCAGGCAAGTTGCGGGGAGTCTACCCAGCCGCGCTGCTAAGCAATCCCACTCACCGGCGGTGAACCACAACCAACTACCAGGCTGGAATTGTCTGTCTAGCCAAGGCAAATCCCACACTCGTCCAATTGGAATGCCACGCTTGGCGTGGTTCTCTCGGGCATTGTCGCCACCCGCAGTCATCCATCTGTACTTCTTGTTCTCTCCCCTATATGACCTCCATGCTTTTGCCTGCAGTACATGGCCATTGATGTTTGGCATCGGAAGCACCCAGCGCTGTTCGCTCCCCAAGTAACCCAGACCGCAAGAGATTGCCTTCACTAAGCGGCCTGGGTCAGCAGGGAATCCACGCAGACGCCACAATTCGGTGGTCAACTCAGGCGTCAATTCTGCACGTCTGGCGTCAAACCACTCGTTGTCAACTATGAGTTGGCGCCATGGAAATGACATCGTCAGTAAGCCTCGATGATGTGTCGTACCTCATTGGTATCAGTGTTGATGATTTCAGCCGTCAAGTCTTGCCCATGACTATCAGCAAATGCCTTGAGCGCATGGGCAAATTCCTCCAGTCTTTCAGGATCGTGATCACCAAAAACTACAGTCATGGTCCATCTGTCCACTACTCGCAGCCTCTCTTGAATCTGTGGTTGGCTTGATCGTACGTGTACTGGCAGAGCATGTCCCCCATGGGCAAAGGTGGCGCCCAAGGTTCCAAGATACTCGTGGGCCGGTGACAGTGCTGACAATTCCCACCGTCTACAAGCAATTCAAGCAACCTGAAGAAAGCCTGGTCAGGTCGCAAAGCACCGGCTGCTTCCATGCGTCCACCAAAGTCGGCAATGACCATCCAGACTACGGTGTCGCCCTCATCATCGCCATCACTGTAGCGCAACTCAAACCCCTTGGCCCCAGTACGGCCAAGCAAATCAGCACAGGCTCCGATGAACTCGTTGTACTCATCTGGTGGTGCTTTCGTCATGCTATATTGACCTTTGCGGCTTGAAGGTTCTGTTCTCTTCCATCGCCCATGGGAAGTCGCACTGCTCTTCCACTCGCTCCCAGCCCTGGAAGGTACAGACGTGTTCCAGTGGCTTCCCATCCTTGCCCACTGAAGGCCCAATAACGATTGGGCGTGTAGCCTGACAACTGATCCTCGGTTCACCCGCAGTGCCTTGCAGCCATGGCGATTGCTTCATGAGTTCATCCTTCATCATGCGGACCACTGTCGTAATCTCCCATGAAAACATGGAGCATGCGCGATAAGCGTACACGTTGAGGAACTCACGCAGCGTGTACTCACACATGATGTAGTTCTCAGTGCCCTCAGGCAAGATGTACCTGGCGTCCTGGTAACTCACATCGCTTTCCAAGGCAAGTCTGTATGCCTTGCGAGCCCAGATGAGCGCTGCCTGCCAAGCGTGAGCCAATTCAGTGTCCCGGCCTGACGTGCCCTTTCCATCCTTACCCCATGCGATGTGACGCCCACGATTGGACCCCATCGCTCTCCAGACACTCTCAGGGATGCGGACGTTTGGACCAAAGCCATCCCCTGTGGAGTTTGGCCATGATTCATTGTGGGTTTGATCAGTGTGGATGCCCTTCACGATGGAACTTGGCTGGGTGTAACTTCCGGCTCGTTGGCTCTGTTGATGAAACCCCGCACGGCGTGATCGAACAATCTGGTGCGTACAGGTGCGAGATACCCCAGAGACCTCGAACACGAGCACAAACGCTTCCATTGCCGTCTGGAGACCGCCACGGAACATTTCACGCCACGACTCAGGATCATCGCCAATCTCTCGCTCCATGAGAGAATCGTCAGTAATATCAACCCCTCTCGTGGCATTCTTGCCCTTCCAGATGACCTTAGCGACATCCTTTTCAGCCGGCAAACCTTGGACCAACCTGACGACAATTCCATCAGTACCTACTGAGTTGTGCGCCTCAGCCAATGGGCTAACGATGTTGGCCCCACCTGGTGCGAAGTTACGGCTGTGCTTGTTGAAAGCCACGTCACGCAGCAGTGGGTCCTGGTCCTGCTCACCATCTTGCCGACTCCACTCACCTGCGTCCATTGGCTCCAACTCTCCATCCTTCCAAACCATGCTGCCCTCCAATTGCCTTGTTTACATGATGATTCAGTCAGGGTCGATCAGCCACATGTCGAGCACCTCAATCTTGCGGCCGAATGACCTGTTCTTGAATCCCTTGACCAAGACAAGGTCGTGATCAAGGTTGATCTTCATGAGCAAATCCTTCATTCGTGGGTAGTTCCATCGGGACACCCGCAGGTTGATCTCATCCGAGTCATCGTAAGCGAACAAGACCATGCTGTGTTTCTTGTCAGGCTCTCGAATTGTCGATGGGTCCAGGTCCACTCCCTCTCTTGATCGGTGCTCCTCAAAGATATCACGCAGGTTGCGACCCTTGACGCGTCCAATCCACGTGACGTCAAACCTGGTGTCTTTCTCTGCATCCCATAGTGCATTGCCCTGTGCATCGTAGAAGTTCACGCCAAGGTCCAATGGAAGGTCTTCAGACTTATGGGTGGTTGCGGGGAGCATGCGGCCGGCAACGTCCACGAGTTCACCACTGCGTAGCATGGCTCTTACTTCATCGAGTTTGTTGTGAAGGTAAGCCACACCGAATGGATCCTTGCGAGTCGCCCAGTCCTTGATGACGCCCAACTTGACTGGTCCAATTCCACGGACACCTGCCAAGTCATTCCAATCCCAGTCTGTACCAGGCAATTGTTTGTTGACGGCTATCTCCTCAGACACCATGCGGTCGGCGACAATCTCGGCAGCCATCTTCAGACCAATGCCTGGTATCTGGCTGAAGCCTGGCACGATCATTCCACCTGGCGTCAAACTCCATGTAATACCTGATGTCTCGATGTCCAGTGGTCCCACAAGGATGCGCGAGCCGTCCCCACGCTTGTCCATGAACTTGTGATCGTCCATGTCCCGCATGAACATTGGCCAACGCTCCTTGGGATTCTTACGCAGTTGGGCAGCGTAGAATGCCTTGGGATAATGGACTTTGAACCACATGGCCCAGTAGCCAATCATGGTGTAACTAATAGAGTGGGCAAGCACGAATGCGTACTGTCCAGCCGTTACAAGTCTCTTGAAGATCAAGTCAGCCGTGTCTTCATCGACGCCATTGCTGAGTGCGCCCTCAATGAACAAACCACGCCGTGCGTTGAATGCCGCCTCGCCATACTTGAGTGACACGATGCGTCGAATCTCATGCGAGACAAACCATGAGAAGTTGCCTATCTCGCGACAGATGGCAAGAATCTGTTCCTGGTAGATGATCTGGTACTTGGTGTAGCCGCACAGACGTTCGATGGTCTCGTTGTACGTCCATCTGTTCCTGTCATCGGTGCGGTTCCATGATCCCCACTTCTGGTTGATGTAGTCCAAGGTGGTACCAGAGTGGTATGGACCAGGCCTCGACAACGCATTGATATCAATGAGTTCCTGGAAGTTATCAGGCTTGAGTTGACTGACGATTGAGCGTGTGGTCCGGCCCTCAAACTGGAAGATGCCCTTGACGTCTCCACGCCTGAAGCCATCAATGGTAGGCTCGTCATCAAGAGGCAACGTATACAAGTCATCTAGTGTCATCCCAGTCATCTTCAAGCAATCGTTGAGCATCCCCAACGTCTTCAGACCAAGGATGTCCAACTTCATGATGCCAGTGTACTCGGCATCTTTCTTGTCCACCGACAACACCGACAGGTGACGAGTCCTACCACCCGCATACTTTGCCTTGATCTCCCTTGTATACATGGCGCATGTATCAGTGAGTGGAGTGTTGCCCACGACCAGACCGGCGGCATGTACACCGAAACCCTTCAGCATACCTTCCAGCGCGAATGCCCTGCGTAGACTGGGGTTTCGATCCATGATCTCCTTGGCTGCTGGGAATTGATCCACAGTATCTTCAAGGGTCTTGCTGAAGCGAGAGTCGCCACTGGACCGCTCGATGATGAACTCCTTGAGACGACTGGTCTCATACACTGGAACGCCGGTCACACGAGCAACGTCGTCAATGGCGTTCTTGCCTCGCCACTTGGTGAATGTCCCAATGTTTCCAACGTGATCCGCGCCATACTTGCTTACCAAGTAGTCACGAATCTCACTGCGACGTTCGTCATCGAAGTCAAGGTCAATGTCTGGTGGATCTGTTCTGCTAGGGTTGATGAATCTCTCAAAGATCATGTGTGGATATCGCATCGGCTCAACCTCACAGATGCGAAGCAAGTAGCACACGAGACTCGCTGCGGCTGATCCACGAGCCGGTCCAACGAGAATGCCTTGGCCCTTTGCCCAACGTACCATGTCTGAATAGAGCAGAAAGTAATCAATGAAGCCCAACTCAGTGATGGTGGCCATCTCAGACTTCAACCTAGCAACGTAATCGTCCACAGTGGTACCAGGAGCCAAGTTGCTACTGATGTGTCTGTACTTCCATCCTTCACGTAGCCACTGCCAGCACAACTCTTCTGCGTCCTTGATTCCAGGCGGCAATGGGTACTTGACCAGTGGGGTCTTTGGGAGAATCACGTTGCACCGTTGAGCAATCTCCAACGTTGAGTCCAAGGCGTGCGACACGAGCAGCCGATCGTCAACACCCGCAGAGTGGAGTCGTTGTCCAACGTCTTGCCTTGAAAACAAGGTCATCGGGACATTGTAATCCCAGCCCTGCTCTTGTTGGTCTACAGTGTTCTTGCCGGCTGAGCCTCCACGAGCGATAGCGTGAATGAGGCTGTGCATCGGCATATGCTCTGGTCTTGGATAGTGGGCATCCAGTGTCACCACCAACGGAATGCCCAGTCTAGCATGGACTTCTACCAACAGTTGGTTGTACTTCTTGGCATTGTTGAGTTCAGGGAATGCCTGCACCTCAAGGTAATACCTGTCACCAAACTTCTCACGCATCATTGCCGCGATGCGGAGTGCTGCTGAGAGTCCGCCACCATGCTCAATGTCTTTGCCTCCAATGGACTTGACGGCAAGCGCTGAACCAAGACAGCCAGACAATACAATGAGGTTGTCGCCGTACTTGGTGAGCATTCCACTAGTGGCCGTGGGGAAGTAATAGAAATTTGCCCAACTCGCGCTGACCAACGTCAGTAGGTCACGGTATCCATCTTGGTTCTGCGCAAGAACCACCATGTGATACTTGTGTTTCGATGGCGTGTCGCGAGTGTACAACTCACAACCATAGATGCCCTTGACTTGTCCAGGCCAGTCGGCACTCTTGGAAGCATCGCACGCAATCTCTGCCTTCACATGGCTACTGATGTTTCCATGCTCAGTGAAAGCAATTGCGGGGTGTCCCAATTCACCGGCTCGAATGACGAAGTCTTCAGGCTGGCCGTAGCCATCGCCATAACTGTACGTTGTGTGAGTATGGAGACTCACAAAGTCTGACTTCATGACTTTCTCCGTTTGCCCATGTAGAACTTGGTGTTTGAGAGATTGTCTTCATGTTGGACTATGTCAATATGATCAGGATTGACACATGCTGGAGTA
>Ga0126377_10003248_pt1 | contig 11467 bp, 7 predicted proteins | sample PanSoiMetPlot_22_FD_92647 | JGI IMG/M metagenome (GOLD analysis project Ga0126377, IMG submission 92647) | Tropical forest soil microbial communities from Panama - MetaG Plot_22 | ecosystem: Environmental > Terrestrial > Soil > Tropical forest > Bulk soil | place: Panama | collected 2016-02-17
AACGCGCTCGACTACCTGCTCAAGCCGGTCCACCCGGATCGCCTCGCGCTCACCGTCGCGCGCCTCACCCGGGCGGCCGGAGCGCCGCCGCCCGCCACCATGGGCCTCGAGCTCGACGATCACCTGTTCCTCAACCACGGCCGCGCCGCCCGCTTCGTGCGCGTGGGCAGCATCGCCTGCCTGCGCGGCGCCGACGACTACGCCGAGGTCGCGCTCGACGACGGCCAGCAGCTCCTCTCGCCCAGGCCGCTGCGCGAGTGGGAGGCGCGCCTGCCGCCGCGCAGCTTCGTGCGCATCCACCGCGGCGCCATCGTCAACCTCGACCACGTCGTCCGCGTCGAGCCCGACGGCGACGAGAGCTTCCAGGTGTTCGTGCGCGGCGCGGACCGGCCGCTGCCGATGAGCCGGCGCCACGCGGCACGCCTGCGCAGCGCCTGGCTCTGATCCAGGCTTCAGATCGTCATGCGATCGGCGGCCCGGGCGAGCCGCCTCGGCCACTCGTCCGCTGCTTCATGGACGAGGCGCCTGGCGGCTCGACCGGGCCGCCGATCGGCCCGCCACGCCGATGCGAAGCGACGCAACGCCCACGAGGAGCAACCGCGATGCCAGGCGCCGCCGCCGGGGCGTGGCCGCTCCCGGTCGCCGCGCCGGGGTGATACGGGGCGCGTGACGCAGCCACAGCGAGCGCGCGCGCCCACCAGGGCGTGCACCGTGTCGCCACGCCACCGCCACGCCACCGCCGTCCCGCCGACGACCCGGGCGTGACACATGCTCGCCCGGTACAGCGGTTGCTGGATCGCATGCCATGGCCCCGCGCACCGAGTTTCCCGCCGAGACCGAGCTCCCGGTCCTGCCGCTCCGCTCGCTCGTCCTCTTCCCGCACGCGGCGCTCCCGATCACGGTGAGCCGTCCGTCGGTCCTGGGCGCGGTCGAGGCGGTCGGCGAGGATGGCCTGGTCGCGGTCATCACGCAGCTCGATCCGGAAGAGGACCGGCCGAGCGCGAGCGAGCTCTACCAGATCGGGACGGGGGCGATCGTGCGAAAGCTGACCCACCTGGGCGACGGGCGCGAGGCCGCCATGCTGGTCCTCGAGGGCCTCGAGCGGATCGCGATCGTCGACGAGCTGCAGGCCGAGCCCTTTCCGCGCGTGCGTGTCCGGCGCCTGGCCAGCGATCTGGGCGGCGCCGGCGACACCGTCTATACCGCCCTCCACCGGAACGTCCTCGATCTGTTCGAGGAGGTGGTGAAGAGCTCGCCGGGCCTGCCCGACGACCTCGTCGTGCTCGCGCGCAACATCACCGACGACAGCGCGCTGGCCGATGTGGTCGCCTCGGCGCTGGTCGAGGTGGCGGCGTCATCGCGGCAGGCCCTGCTCGCCTCGCTCGACGTGCGCCGCCGCATGGAGCGGCTGGTCGAGATCCTCGTCCGCGAGCGCGAGAGCCTGCTGGTCGGCGAGCGCATCCGCGACCAGGTGGCGCAGAAGATCGCCGGCACCCAGCGCGAGTACATCCTGCGCGAGCAGCTCAAGGCCATCCGGCAGGAACTGGGCGACGAGCAGGGCGAGGAAGAGGAGCTGGACGAGCTGCGCGGCCGCATCGACGACACCGACCTGCCCGACGAGGCGCGAGTGGAGGCGGAGCGCGAGCTGCGCCGCCTGCAGCACATCCCGCCCGGCTCGCCCGAGCACTCGATGGTCCGGACCTATCTCGACTGGCTGGCCGCGCTGCCGTGGAACCGGACCGGCGCCACCGTCGCCGACCTCGACCGGTCGGCCGCCATCCTGGACGAGGACCACTACGACCTCGCCAAGGTCAAGGAGCGCATCCTCGAGCACCTGGCCGTGCAGCGGCTCACGCAGGCGCTCAAGGGCCCGATCCTCTGCTTCGTCGGCCCGCCCGGGGTCGGCAAGACGTCGGTGGGCCGCTCGATCGCGCGCGCCACCGGCCGCGAGTTCATCCGCCTGTCGCTCGGCGGCACCCACGACGAGGCGGAGATCCGCGGCCACCGCCGCACCTACATCGGCGCGCTGCCGGGTCAGATCATCCGCGGGCTGCGCCGCGCCGGCACCTGCGACCCGGTGTTCATGCTCGACGAGGTCGACAAGCTCGGCAAGGACTTCCGCGGCGACCCGTCGGCGGCGCTGCTCGAGGTGCTCGACCCGGAGCAGAACTTCGCCTTCCGCGATCACTACCTCGACGTGCCCTTCGACCTGTCACGCGTGTTCTTCATCGCCACCGCCAACCTGATGGACCCGATCCCGGCGGCGCTGCGCGACCGCATGGAGGTGATCGAGCTGCCGGGCTACATCGACGAGGAGAAGCTCGAGATCGCCCTGCGCTACCTCGTCCCCAAGCAGATCGAGGCGCACGGCCTGAGCCCCGACCGGCACCTCCGCTTCGAGCACGGCGCGATCATGGAGGTCATCCGCAGCCACACCCACGAGGCCGGGGTGCGCAAGCTGGAGCAGCACGTCGCCGCGATCTGCCGCAAGCGCGCGCGCCAGGTGGTGCGCGGCGAGGACGGCAGCCTGACCGTCACGCCGGCGGTGGTCGGCGAGATGCTGGGCGCACCGCGCCACCGCATCGAGTCGCAGCTGGAGGAGCGCACGCAGCGCCCCGGCGTGGCGGTGGCCCTGGCCTGGACCCCGTACGGAGGCGACGTCCTGTTCGTCGAGAGCACGCGGCTGCCGCAGGGCAAGGGCGACTTCACCCTGACCGGCCAGCTCGGCGACGTCATGCAGGAGTCGGCGCGCACCGCGCTCAGCTGGCTGCGGGCCCACGCCGACGCGTACGGGATCGAGGAGCGCGCGTTCCGCAGCCACGACCTCCACGTCCACGTCCCGTCGGGCGCGGTGCCCAAGGACGGCCCCTCGGCCGGCGTGGTCATGGCGGTGTCGCTGGCGTCCCTCCTGACCGCCCGGCCGGTGCGCCCGTTCGTGGCCATGACCGGCGAGATCACCCTGAGCGGCGTGCTGCTGCCGATCGGCGGCATCAAGGAGAAGGTGCTCGCGGCCCGGCGCAGCGGCGTGCACGAGCTCATCCTGCCGAGCGACAACCGCCCCAACCTCCTGGAGGACGTCCCCGAGCACCTGCGCGAGGGCCTCGAGGTCCACTACGCGGCGACCATCGCGCAGGCGATCGACCTCGCGCTCGAGGGCCGCCCGCCCGCGGCGCGGCTGGAGCCGGCGCGGCCGCGGCGGGGTCCACCGACGGCGAGGCGGCGCGGTCAGTCGCCCTTGTAGGCCTCGCTCTCCGGCAGCGAGAGCTGGTTGCGGGGCAGCCCGCTCCAGTAGCTGATCTCGACCCCGGCCAGCACCGTGTACGAATCGATCGTGTCGCTCGGCATCGCGCGCGCCCGGATGCCCGGCGTGACGGCCCATCCGCCCGACAGTCGGTGCCCCATGAACCAGTCGTAGGTGAGCGCGAGCGAGTAGGCGGCGCCGTAGCCGCCATCGAGCTCGTCGAGCTCCGGGTCGTCGATGCTGGTCACGCCGAAGCCGATGCCGGCGTGGAGCGCCACGTTGCGCACGATCTCGACCTGCCCGGCCACGCCGAGCCCGACGATGCTGGCGGTCTGGCCGTCGCCCTTGGCCCCGGCGATGTCGAGGTTGAGGCCGAGCCCGAGCCGCGGCGTCAGCATCTGGCCCACCCGGATCGTGGTGCCGTAGCCGGTCCACGGTCCGAGCTCGTCGCCGTCGTTGTTGTTCATGGTCACCGCCGCGTGCAGCCCGGCGGCGACGAAGTAGCCCTGGCGGGCGCGCGGTTCGTCGAGGTGCTGCGCGCGAGCGCCGGCGGCGGCGCCCAGCGTCGCGGCCGCTGCCAGGAGGAGAGAGACGCCGTGCCTGACTCGCATGAGGCTCAGAACTCCGCCTTGAGGCCGAAGACCGTCAGGAGCGGCAGCCCGCTGTTCGGCTCCGACTCGGTGTAGTCGTAGTTGTACGAGACGCCCTCGGCGTTGTCGTAGTTGTAGACGTTCTGGATGTCGAGGTACGCGTTGAAGATCCAGTTGCGGTAGATCCAGCGCTTGTCGATGCGCAGGTCGAGCTGCTGGAACGTGCGGTCGCGCCCGGTGTTGGCCTCCCCGTAGGTGGGGTCGTAGCGATCCTCGCTGGCGTTGTAGACCGCGCCGACGATGGGCGTGTTCGGGTTGCCCGACACCAGGCGGAAGCGCGCGCCCACCTCCCAGTTGCGCGGCAGGAGGTAGCTCGCGGTCAGGTTGAGGATGTGCGTCTGGTCGAAGTCGAACAGGCGCTTCTCGGTCGCGTCGGTGTCGAGCCGCTCGGCGCGCGACAGCGTGTAGGTCAGCCAGCCGGTCAGGTTGGCGTTGAACTCGTGGCGGACGACCAGCTCCCCGCCCCACACCTCGCCGGTGCCGCCGTTGTCGTACTGGAGCGGCTCCATCGTGTCGCTGTCGCCGTCCATCACCAGGCGGTCGGTCGGGCTGACCAGGTGCCACAGGTTCTTGTAGAAGCCGGTCACGTCGAGGGTCAGGAAGGAGAGCGGCTTGTACTCGACGCCGGCCGACACGTGCAGCGCCCGCTCGTTGTCCAGGTCAGGGTTGCCGAACACGTCGCTGGTCTCGTGGATCTGCGGCTCCTCCACGAACAGGCCCACGCCGCCCTTCACGGTCCACCGGGGCGAGAGCGTCCAGCGGGCGGTGGCGCGCGGCTGCACGATGGTCTCGTCGGTGCGGCCGAAGTGGTCGATCCGCACGCCCGGCAGGAGCAGGAGCCCCTCGAAGGGCCGGACCTCCGCCTCGAGGAAGGCGCCCGGGTAGAAGTCGTTCTGGTTCTCGATGTCGGTGCGCAGGATGTCGTCGATATCGAAGTCGTTCTGCGGCGTCCCCTCGTCGGGCGGCGGCGGAAGCGCGATGTGAGCGTCGGTCTGGGTGAACTCGACGTCGGCGCCGACCGACAGCGCGAGCGGCTTGCCGAGATGAACCGTCGTGGTGTTCCTGAGCTGTGCGCTGCCGATCGAGTAGTCGAGGAGCAGCTGGCCGCCGGCGATGAAGAACTTGTCGCGTCCCGCCGAGACGCGGACGGTGTTCTCGAAGCTCTCGCCGGGCACGTAGTGGTAGGTGAGCAGGCCGCGGTAGAAGGTGGTCGAGTTCCTGATCGTGTTGCCGGTGAACTCCGGGTCGATGTCGGCCGGGTTGTCGAACAGGAGCTTGAGCCGGTCGTCGGAGAACAGGAAGTAGCTGCGCAGGTCGTGGGCGGGTGTCGGCCGGTAGTTGGCGAGGAGGTGGGCGTCGTAGTAGACCGGCGCGGTCTCCAGGCTGACCGGCGCGTCGGACGGGACGGCCAGGTTGAGGACGCCGTCGATGTAGCTGCGGCGGCCGGCCACGGCGATGCCCCCCTTGTTGCCGAGCGGCGCCTCGAGGAAGACGCCCGTGTCGATCAGGCTGACGTCGGCGTAGCCGCCCACCTTCCTGGGCTTGAGCTCCTTGAGGCGGATGTCGACGACGCCGCCCGTGCGGCGCCCGTACATGGTCGAGAAGTTGCCCGGATAGAACTCGATCGCATCCATGATGGAGACCGGAAAGACGCTCTTCAGGCCGCCGAAGTGATAGATGTTGGGGATCTCCATGCCGTCGAGCATGAACATCGAGTCCTCCGGGGCAGACCCGCGCACGATGAGGAGGCCCTGCAGGTTGCGCGCGACGCCCGCGAAGTTCTGCACCACGTTGACCGGATCGCCGAAGCCGCCGGGCACCTTGTCGAGCTCGGCGGCGGAGATGACCGTCCGGCTCACCTCCTTGCGCGGGCGCGACGCGGTCACCGTGACGTCGTACGGGTTGTACGACGCCTTCTCGACGTAGTAGGTGGCGTTGACGCGCAGGCCGGAGGCGATCGACTCGGTCGTGCGGTACGGGTAGTAACCGGGCGGCTCGGCCACCACCTTCCACCGGCCGGGCGACAGGTCGTAGAAGGTGAAGCGGCCGGTCGCGTCGGTGCTGGCCTCGAAGCCGCTCGGCTGCCCGCCCGCGCTCGGTGAGGGGCCCGGCGCGGGCGCCTTCTCGCGCGGCTTCTCGGTCTCCTGGCCGCCGTCGTCGCGGAACACGGTGACGACCACGCCGGCCAGCGGCAGACGCGTGCCGCGCTCGACGAGCACACCGGAGAAGTTCACGGCGGGCTGGCGGGCCGGCCCGGCCGGTTTCTCGGCCGTGCCCGCGCCCGGGGCTGGCTCGGCCGGCGGCACCGCCTCGGCGCGGTTCTTGATCGTGAAGTGGTAGCGGTAGGTGATCTGGACGGCGATGGCCTTGCCGTCGAGCTCGGCCGGGGTGAACAGCCACTCCTGCGCCGCCGCCATGGCCGCCTCGTCGAAGCCCATGCCGGGCGGATCGGCCGGCTGCGCGATGCCGACCGACTCGACCTTGCCGTCGGCGCCGATGTCGAGGAGCAGCACCACGTCCGCCTCGATGCCCTTGTCGAAGGCGTCCTTCGGGTACTCCGCCTCCACGAACTTCGTCTGCTTCGGCACCTTGCTCAGCTTGCCGGCCTCGATCTGCCCCTGGCCCTGCTTCCCCTGGCCCTGCTGTCCCTGGCCTGGCTGTCCCTGCGGGCCCTGCCTGGTGCCGGCGCCGGGCGGTGGCTGGGCCGAGGCCGCGCGGGCGCCGAGGACGAGCGCGGCCACTGCCAGCGCGCGCGACCCGGCCCTCACGGCGAATCCTCCAGGGCGACCACGCCGCTGGTCCACGCCACGCCCTCGCGATCGTCGCGCACGACCACCATCACCTCCGACGTGTCGGGCGCATAGTCGGTCGTGCTGTCCGGCGTCCATTCGTTCTCGCGGGCGTCATCGAGCGGCTCCACACCGTCGATGAACACCGTGTGCTGGAACTTCACGTCCCCGCTCTCCACGAACCAGGACACGGTGAGCCGCTCCGACACCTCCGCCGGATCGCCCTGGTCATCGACACCGGTGTATCGCTCGACGACGTCGGGCGGGATCGCGACCCGCACGACCGTCTCGTCGTGGCGCGGCAGCGTGACGGTCGGCTCGTCGCCGATGTCCTGCTCCTCGTCGCCCACCTCCGCGCTGAGCCCGTCCACGCTCGGGTTCTGGTTGGGGTCGTCGGTGTCGCGGAACCGGAGGCGCAGCGTGCGCACGCTGTCGATCTCCCGCCCGTCCTCGGTTCGCAGCGTGAGCTTGACCTGGGCCGGGAAGCCGCCGTTGCAGTCGAACAGCTCCGGCTGGTCGGCGACGCCCTCGCAGACGCTCGCGAGGATCGCCGGGTCGAGGGTGTTCTCGAAGCTCGCCGTCTTCCCGTCGCCGAGGTCGTACGGCGGGATGTCCGCCGCCGAGGCTCCGCCCAGCGCGGCCAGATCCTCCTCGGAGATGAGGCACGGGTAGCCCTGGTTGGCCGCCCCGGCGAACGGACACCAGCTCCAGCTCATGCTCGCCACCGAATCGTCCTGCGGCAGGTAGAGCAGCGCGTCGAGCGCGGTGGTCTCGCCGGTGGCCGGCGCCACCGGCTCGCTTCGGATGGCGAGCACGCGCGGCGTGACCAGGCGGTTGAAGGGATCGAAGTCCTCGGAGCAGCCGGCCGACAGCCCTGTGACAGCGATCAGGGCGGCGGCCAGCGCACCGAGGCCCGATGCGGCGTGTGCGCGTGGCGAGTTGGTCACGGGTTGTCGATGGTGAAGCGGTAGGTGTAGCTGAGGGTGTATGGGATCGGCGTGCCGTCGCGGGTGGCGGGCGAGAACTCCTCCGCCAGCGCCGTCTTGCGCGCCGACTCGTCGAACTCGGGGTAGCCGGCGCTCCTGATGATCTTCACGCTCTTCACTTTCCCGTCGGCGTCGAGGCTGACCATGACGGTGACCGACGCCTCGACGCCCTGGGCAAGGAGCTGCCTGGGATAGGGCGGCCTGGCCGGCCGCTTGCGTTTGGGCAGGACGTACTTTGCCCCGGCGGTCGGGAGGCGCGACGCGACCTGGTTGACCGACTTCGGCGGCGCGACCCGCGCGACCTTCTTCGGATCGGCCGCGCGCTTCTCGGTCTCGCCGTCTCGCGTGTTGCCGACGCCGAACGAGGGCCCGCCTCCGCCCTGGCTGGTGGAGTCGAGGTTGAGCCCGACCACGCGCGGCGGCGGCTTGTCGCTGCGGTCCGGCGGCGGCCGGTCCGGCGGCGGCTGGATCTCGCGGCGCCGGGGCTCGGGCCGCGGCTTCTCGATCCGCTCCGGCGGCGGCGGCACCGGCGGCGTCTTGTCGGGCAGGCGCTCGTGCTCGTGGACCTCGACCGCGACCACGTCGCGCTTGCGCTCGCGGTCGTGCCCGAGGCCGAACAGCGAGCCGACGCCGTACACCCCGGCGTGGACGCCGGCGGCGAGGACGATGACGCCGGCCGCGACGAGGAGCCTGGCCCCGCTACCGAGCTGGCCGCGCGCCAGCGGGTCGAACGCGCGCTGCTCGGGCGAGAGCGGGCGCACGGTGCGCGCCTCGACGCGGGCGCGCGCGGCGTGCCGCTGGGCCAGCAGGCGCTGCCCCAGCGGCGCGCGCGGCGACTGCCCGGGCGGGCGGCCCCGCCCCGATGACGCAGACGAGCTCATGCCATCTCCCGGCTCACTGCCCCGGGGCGGACTTGCGCCGCTCCACGTCGAGCGCGAACGCCCCGACGCCGTTCTTCTTCACCAGGTCGATGACGTCGACCACCTCGCCGTACGCGACCCCCTCGTCGGCCGAGATGACCGCCTGCGTCTTGGGGTTGGCGCGCGCCTGCTGGCGAATGAAGCGCGCCGCCTCGGCGAAGGTGGTCTTCTTGCCGTTGAGCGAGAGGTCGTGGCTCCTGGTGTAGACGAGGTTGATGGTGGACTCGATCGCGCTGCCGGCGCTGGCCGCCTTGGGCAGCTCCACCTTGATCTGCGCCCGCATGATGGCGGCGGAGGTCAGCATGAAGATGACCAGCAGCACCAGCACGATGTCCACGAACGGGATGACGTTGATCGAGGCGAGGATGCCCTCGTCCTCGCTCTCTCGACTGAGGCTCTTCATCGTCGATCCATCCGGCGCGCTACTCGTCGCCCCGCGACGGCTCGACCGACTTGAGGTTCGACAGGACCACGCGGGCCAGCATCTCGCACCCGGTCGCGCTGTGCTTGACCCGCGCCTTGAACACGTTGTAGGCGATGACCGCCGGGATCGCGACCAGCAGGCCGACCGCCGTGGCCAGCAGCGCCTCGGCGATGCCCGCCATGACCGCGCCGCTGGCCTCGGCCATGTTGGTCGACAGGTCGCGGAACGATCGGATGATGCCCAGCACGGTGCCGAACAGGCCGATGTAGGGCGCGTTGCTGGCCAGGGTGGCGAGGAAGCCGAGCCGCCGCTCGTAGCGGGCGCGCTCGCGGCCGAGCGCGCCCGAGATGAGATCCTCGACCGACTCCGGTCCCTTGTCGTAGGAGAGGAGGCCGGCCAGGACCGAGTTGGTCTCCAGCGAGTCGTGGCGGCGCAGCACCTGGGCCGCCGCGTGGTAGTCGCCCTTGTCGAGGGCGCGGGCCAGCTCGCCGCGCACGACGTCGGCGTTCACCCGGTGGCGCGCGTAGAAGATCACGCGGTCGATGATGACGGCGATCGACACCATCGACAGGCCGAGCAGCAGCCAGAGCACCCACTCCGACTCGAACACGGGCAGATCGAGCAGGGTCTGGACCAGGGTTCCGGTTTCGTTCACGCTGAAGCCTCCATCAGGAACTGGGATGCGCGGTTGCGCGCAGCGGCGTGGTGCGGAGCGGGACGGCCGCTGTGGCGGCGCGGCCCGAACCCGTGGCAGCCGCCCATCAGCACGCGGGCGGCCGCCTCCGGGTCACACCCACCGGGGGCGCTTGCTCGGTTTAGCCACGTTTCACTCCACTGAACAACCATTCACTGAGCCTTCATTCCGAGCAACGGTCGAACTCGAATCCGGACGCGGCAAGATCTGGGAAGGTGGGGGAGCAAAAAAAAATGGAAGCCGGGCGGTGGGGCCATCGTCTCGGGCAGTGACAGAACACCGGAGCAGCCGTGAAGCGACCCACAAATCGAAGAGTGATTTCCATCATCGCCGGCCTCGTCGTCCTGGTCGGAGGCATCTGGGGTTATCGCGCCTACAAGGCGCGCGAAGAGGGCGACGTTCAGTATCAAGTCGCGCCGGTCGCGCGCGGAGAGCTGGCCTCGCAGGTGACGGCCAGCGGCACCCTGTCGCCGCTGGTGACCGTCCAGGTCGGCAGCCAGGTCTCGGGGCGCATCAAGGACCTCTTTGCAGATTTCAACGCGCGCGTGCACAAGGGCCAGGTCCTCGCCAAGATCGACCCGGAGCTCATCCAATCGGATGTCACGAAGGCGCGCGCAAATCTCGCGGCGGCGCGGGCCGCGGTCACCCACGCGGAGGCGGACCGCAGCCAGGCCAAGCTGAACAACGATCGCCAGAAGGCCCTCGCCGCCAAGAGCCTGGTCGCGCAGGCCGACGCGGACAACGCGCTGGCCGCGCTGAAGGCGGCCGATGCGCAGGTCGACGCGGCCAAGGCGAGCCTGTCGCAGGCGCGCGCCGCCCTCACTCAGTCGGAGACGAACCTGGCCTACACCACCATCGTCTCGCCGATCGACGGGGTCGTCATCTCGCGCGACGTGAACGTCGGGCAGACGGTGGCCGCCTCGCTGCAGGCGCCCACGCTGTTCACCCTGGCCGAGGACCTGGCCAAGATGGAGGTCCACACCAGCGTGGCCGAGTCCGACGTCGGCCGGCTGAGCCAGGGCATGGAGGTCGAGTTCACGGTCGACGCGTACCCGTCCGACCGCTTTCACGCGACGGTCAAGGAAGTGCGCTACTCGCCGACCACGGTGCAGAACGTCGTCACCTACGACGCGGTGGTGTCGGTCGACAACCGCGAGCTCAAGCTGCGCCCGGGCATGACCGCCGACGTCACGTTCCTGGTCGAGAAGCGCGACAACGCGCTCATGGTCCCGAACGCGGCGCTGCGCTTCCGGCCTCCGCCCGACGTGCTGGCCCGGATCGGCTGGAAGGGCCCGCAGGGTGGCGACGGCCGGGGCGCCCAGGTCGGCGCGCGCTCCGTGGCGACGAGCGATCCGCCGGCCGGCGCGGGCGGCGCTGCGAGCGCCCCGGCCACGGGCAGCCGTGGCAATGGCAGCGGCAGCGGCAGCGGCAATGGCAGTGGCAATGGCAATGGCAGTGAGATCCTGTCCGGCGGCGCGGCGGCGGGGGCGGGCGGCGCGGCTGCGCGCAGCGCCGACGGCGCGCGGCGCGGGCGCGGCGGGGCGGATCGCGCCAACCGCCGCCTGGTCTGGACGCTCGGCGAGGACGGTGCGCCGAAGCCGGCCATGGTGCAGATCGGCATCAGCGACGGACGCCAGACCGAGATCGTCAAGGGTCTCGACGAGGGCGACCAGATCATCACCGGCGTGGTCGGCGCGGGGGCCTCGCAGGCCGACCAGTCGCAGGGCGGCGGCAACACACCGGGTCAGCGCGGCGGCGGCGGC
>Ga0126377_10003249_pt1 | contig 11465 bp, 7 predicted proteins | sample PanSoiMetPlot_22_FD_92647 | JGI IMG/M metagenome (GOLD analysis project Ga0126377, IMG submission 92647) | Tropical forest soil microbial communities from Panama - MetaG Plot_22 | ecosystem: Environmental > Terrestrial > Soil > Tropical forest > Bulk soil | place: Panama | collected 2016-02-17
CCACTCATACGATTACAGCTAGCCTGAGCGTTCCGCGCGGGGGAGCTGAGGGTGTGATCGTGTGTGCGGGCGGTGACTCGGCCGGCTGGTCGTTGTACGTCTTGAATCGCCGTCTCGTCTACCACTACAACTTCTTCAACATCGAGCGAACCGAAGCAATCTCTAATCGCGAGCTCCCCGTTGGCGACATCGAAGTCACCGTGCGGTTCGCCAGCCAGACGGCCACGCCTGGAGGGCCCGCAACCGTCGAGCTGCTGATCGACGCCGAAGTGGTCGGCGGTGTGCGCATCCCGCGGCAAGTGCGGTTCTCCTTCGGTCACGAGGGCGTCGACGTCGGAATCGACAAATGCGCGCCGGTCTCGCGCGCCTATCGCGATCGAAGAGGTTTCCCGTTCACGGGCACGATCGCGCGAGTGACGCTCGAGCTCGAGGGCGTCCGCGCCGAGCTCGGAGCGGGGCTCCGCTCAGAGGCGCAGTTGGACTTCCAGCCCCGCGGTCGCATCGATCGCTGAGATCTCTTCGCACTCGAAGCAATACGAGAGTGTAGCAATCACGCCAGTAAAGTCGAATGGAGGCTCGTAGCGTTGCGAGACGCCACGGCCAGCGTCGCGGCCGACATTCACGTCGCCGCCGATGGCGAGCGCGAACGGGAGCGTGATCGGAAACAGCGCTTCGCCCACCTGGTGATCGTCGAAGAAGAGTCCCGCCCGTCCCGGCGCACCACGGCTGATGCCAAACGCCGCGGTCTCCAACGGCTCGTATTCGAATCGCACCTGCACGCGTCCTGTCGGAAGCGATGTCGTCGATGCGAGATGCATTTCGACGACGCCGAGATAGTTGTGCACGTAGTGCAAGTGATTGTCCTGAGCGAAGAGCGCGTAGCCGCCCTCGCCGCTTCCGTGCGCGACGAGCACACCGTCCGCGCCGCCGTCGGGAACGTCGAGCAGCGCGACAATGGCGTGGGCTTGGTTCAGCACGCGCGCTGCTATGCCTCTGCGATCGAACGAGACGTAGTTGCGCACGGTCGGAGCAAACATGGACGTGCTTAGGAGAGTCCGTCTCGCGGCCATTCGAATCCTGCTCCTCTTCAGCGGGGACGGGGACACTAAGACTGCTGCGTGGACGCGACCATGCGACTTTGGGCCTATGCGCAAGTCTTTACCCGAGTTAGGCACAACGTCGAATGGTGAGGCGTCGGCAGAATCGGGCTTTGTTCGCGTACCGCGGGGGCGTACGTGCATAGGAGATCTCCGATGGGCCGACGGGCACTCAAGGTGGGCGTCGTCACGGCTGTTTTGGTCGCGGGGAGCGCCTTGCCGCCGGGTGTCGCCGGCGCGCAGAAGACGACAAACCAGTGGTGGCCGGAGATCGGCGTCTACTGGAGCATGACGAATCGCTACCGTCTCTACGCGTTGGCGCAGCTCCAAGAGGAGCGTGATGTCGGCAAGAGCGAAGCGTCTTACGGGCTCCATTTCGACGACATGTCGATTCGGCACGGGTACGCGCGCGTCGGGTACCGCTACCTCTACACGCTGAACGACCCGGGTCATCCCGAACACCGTATGCTCCTCGAGTCGGGCCTACATGGTGTCGGCGCGACGCGCTACGTCAATCGATTGCGCGTCGAGATCCGCAACATGACGGGCGACTGGTCGGCTCGGATTCGCGAGCGCGCCCGCGTGGAGCATGACGTGCGCGCGGGCACCGTTCGTCTGTTGCCATATACGAGCGCTGAGCTGTTCTACGATTCGCGGGTAGAAGGCTTCTCGCGTCTTCGATCGCACGCGGGATCGGAGATCCATTTCACGAAGACCGTGGGCCTCGATCTCGCCTATGTTCGACAAGACGATTGGCACGGGACCACCGCGCACGTCAACGCGCTGTTGACGAAACTGCTGCTGATTTTTTGAGACCTGCTTGTTTGAGAAATGAGATAAGCAGGGAGTGACGGAGGGCCGGGAAGACGGAACGACGGGAACTGAAGAACGGCAGACGGCCGCGGACACTTCCGGAACGGCCGCCGACAACTGCGGAAACCCCTGCTGGCCCGGAGAGACATTCATTCTTTGGGGTCTTTGTGGATTTGAGTGGGCAAAATTGGGCTGACTTCGTCGATGTGAAGACTGATTTGTCAGCGCATCTGCCAATCACGCCGAGGGCCGTTTCATCCGCCGAATCCGCGAAATCCGCAGCTCACACAGCTGGTGTTAACTGCTTTTGAGCTACGGATTCCACGGATTTCGCGGAGAACTACGGCACTCCTTCCGGTCCTTCTGCGCTCCTCTGCGTCCATCGAAAACTGCTCGTCGGAGCTCGAGGCCATCCGCGGCGTCCCGAGCGGTTTGCAAAAGACTCAATAGCTGTTCAGGCGCCGGGAGCTCTGGTTCCTCCGACGTTGTCCGCGGCCGTCCGCCTCTCAATTCTCCCATGGGAGCGAGAGGAACCAGCCTTCTCGCATCCAGGCATCTGCCACTCTCCGATCGATCACCGCGGCAATAAGCGGCCTCGTTCGCGTCATCGCGTCGTGTGAGGACGCGATAGGAAAAAGTATGTCTCGTTTCGTCGGGGATTCGACGCCGAGAGGCCTTGGAAGGAATAGATGGTGCGTTATCGATCGCCGCGTGTTGTCCGTCGAACGGACCCATCGGCAAACGCGGCCGAGTCATCGAGCGTCCGCTCCGTCTTCCATTCTGAGAGAGCCGTATGCAGCACAGAGGTCGCCATATCGCCTTCATTGCCGTCGCTGTGGCCGCGGGCGCGCTCGCGGGCTGCGATGACGACTTCGTCAACGTGCTCCGGTCGCCCGTCCGCGTCAGCATGCGTGACCAGTGCGACAGCGCATCGTTCAACGCAGCGTTGGGTCCGGGCACGTGCACCCGCGCCGGCAGCGTCACGTTCGCGGAGTTCAACAACGAGCTGAATGCGACGCGGCGCGTCGCCTCGTGGGTGTTCGAGCCGGGGGCGTTCACCGTCCGCCTCGGTCAGGCGATCACGGCGCAGAACGACGGCGGCGAAGTGCACACGTTCACGAAAGTCGCGAACTTCGGCGGCGGCGTCGTTCCGGAATTGAACACGGCGTCGGGGAATCTCGTGATGGCGCCCGAATGCGCGCTGCTCACGCCATCCGACAACGTCGTCCCCGGTTCGACGTTCACCACCAATGTGACGACGAATGTCGGAATTGAGCACTACCAGTGCTGCATCCATCCATGGATGCGTGCAACCGCGAACGTCATCCCTTGAACGGTCGCGGCGACTATCACGAAGTGAGGATGAGATGCCAGAGCGAAGCACAGTTAGACGCGCACGGCGCGACAAGCGCGCAGGGAAATCGGCGTCGACGCAGGCCGGTGAGTTCGTGCGTGAAGAGATGCGTCATATTCGTGTGGGGAAACACGGCGCGCGGTCCTCGAAGCAGGCGATCGCGATCGGCTTGTCGAAGGCGCGCCAGGCGGGCGTCCAGTTGGCACCGCCAAAGAGGGGAAGCGCCTCGCCGAAAACGCGCCGAGCGGCAAAACGCGCGTTGGCGCGCGGAAAGCGTCGTCATGCGTCGGCGGCGCCGACGCGCTCTCGCGCAGTCGTCGCCGTGCTGAAACGCGAACGTCGCACCTCGGCGTCACGGGGGGCGTTGTCGAGACAGGCACGGGCGTCCGCGAAGAGGCGCTCAGCGGCGCAACGCTCGGCCGCGGCGCGCAAAGCCGTGCGAACGAAGGGCGCTACCCGCCGCTCGGCCTCTGCCCGCAAGGCCGCACGGACGCGCGCGCGTCAGGCGCGCTGATCGTGACCGTCGGGGTGACGCACTAACTTCGCCCCGACGAAATCACGAACTTGAACCCATCTGGATCACGGAGCCGGAAGACGCGTGCACCCCATGGCGTGTCGGCCGGCTCTGTTTCGAGCACGCCGCCGGACGCTTTGATCCGCGTGGCCAGCTCGTCGATGTTCTGCGTCGTGGTGAACTGGAGAGAGAAGCCGGCGCCTTTGACGCGATCGGCGCCTTTGCCGCCGTCGTCCTGCGTGAGGAGAATGGCAACGTCGCCCGCTTTCAGCGACACGGCCATGAGCTTGCCCTCGCGTGCGAATTCGCGATCGACGACGAATCCCATGACGTCTTGATACCACGTGAGGCTCGTCGCGATGTCGGCGACGGTGAGCGAGGCGGCAAGCTCGCGTGCTCGAAACGATTCGGGTTCTGCGCGTGTGCTCACGATATCCTGTTCTGTTCGAGTTCGCTAATGCGGACCTCACACGCCGCTCGACGGTGCGACGGCTCGGCGACCTCACGCGTGAGGGTGATTGTGAACTTAGGACGTTCGGTCGCCGTCGAGGAAGTCCACCGCGCTGTCGTCCCATGCGTGGCCGTCGATGCTCCACTCCGACGTCGACGGAAAATTGCTGCGGCAGTATGCCCGTTTTCCCGCAAAATCGAACGCCGCGTGCGCGTGGCCGTTCAGCAGCAGGGCCACGCGATACTGATCGGACGACCACACGATATCAACGTCGCACGGCTTGTGGACGTCCAGCTCAGCCGTGGGATGATCGAGCACGCTGCTCACGCTGTAGACGTGCACCGAGTCGACGATCGGCTGGGAGACCAGCCGAGTATCCAGCCCATAGAAATACGCGACTTTCCCGTCGTCCTCGAAAATGACGGCGTACGGGGATCGCACGGCTGCCGACTCGACGACGGTCGGCATTCCCAGGTGCAGCGTTTCGCTCATGGCGTCCTCACGGTCGTGAGACGGCATCTCAATCTTCTGTACTCCATAGGAATCCGCCAGCCGTACGCTGGCTGTCCTGTGGCGGCTGATCGCGACGAGGGAATTGCTTCTGGTCCGCGACATGCCAAGGATTTGCCCCCCGGCAAACAACCTTTCCACCCGGAGGCGCAGAGTGAGTGCCAACGATAGGCCAAAGGCTCCGCGTCGAGACGCGCAACGATCGAGCGTCGCCAAACCCAACACAGTCGAAAAGCCTAAAAAGCGCGGCGAAAAACGGCGGTGGCGCAGCTTCGTGGCGCCGACCGCACAAACTGTCGCCATCGACGCAGAAGCTCGGCAAGCGCGTCCATCGTTGGCCAGAGCGCTCCGACAACTGATCGCCGCGCTGCGGGCGGCAGACGCCGGTGATTTTTCCGTCGAGATCGTTTCCGATGGGACGGCAGGTATGGACGAGATCGCCCGCTTGTTCAATAGCGTGATGACCCGGCAGCACCAAATGGTCGACGACCTGGTCCGCGTGAGTCGTTCCGTGGGGCGAGAGGGAAAGATGGGCGAGCGCGCGTCGACGGATGGGCTTACCGGTGAGTTGGCGCTGGCGGTCGAATCGGTGAACACGATGATCGCCGATCTGGTTCAACCGACGTTCGAGGTGTCGCGCGTCATCAAGGCTGTCGCCGAGGGAGACCTCTCGCAGAAAGTGGAGCTCGAGTTCGAGGGCAAAGAAGTACAGGGCGAGTTCCTCCGCATCGGCTCGACCGTGAATCGAATGGTCGATCAGCTCAAAGCCTTCGCGTCCGAGGTCACGCGCGTCGCGCGCGAAGTGGGCACCGAAGGAGTGCTCGGCGGGCAGGCGAACGTCCCGGAAGTCGGCGGCACCTGGAAGGATCTCACGGACTCCGTGAATGCCATGGCGAAGAACCTCACCAATCAAGTGCGCAACATCGCGTTGGTGACGACCGCCGTCGCCAACGGCGATCTGTCGCGCAAGATCACGGTGGAGGCGCGTGGTGAAGTGCTCGAGTTGAAGGACACGATCAACACGATGGTCGATCAGCTCTCGGGTTTCGCCGCCGAGGTGACGCGCGTCGCGCGCGAGGTGGGCACCGAGGGCATCCTGGGTGGACAAGCGAACGTGCCGGGCGTCGCGGGAACGTGGAAGGATCTCACGGACAGCGTGAATTACATGGCCGCGAACCTGACCGATCAGGTGCGCAACATCGCGCTCGTCACCACGGCCGTGGCGAACGGCGACCTCTCGCAGAAGATCGCGGTGGAGGCGCGCGGCGAAGTGCTCGATCTGAAAGACACGATCAACAACATGGTCGAGAAGCTGAGCATCTTCGCGGACGAGGTGAGCCGGGTGGCGCGCGAAGTCGGCACCGACGGCGTGCTCGGCGGGCAGGCGACGGTGACCGGCGTGGCGGGCACGTGGAAGAGTCTCACGGACAGCGTCAACGCGATGGCCAACAACCTGACGAATCAGGTGCGCAACATCACATTCGTCACGACGGCCGTGGCCAACGGCAATCTGTCACAGAAGATCGAAGTCGAGGCGAGCGGGGAAGTCCTCGATCTGAAGAACACGATCAACAACATGGTCGAGAAGCTTCGCATCTTCGCGAACGAGGTGATTCGTGTCGCGATCGAAGTCGGGACCGAAGGGCGGCTGGGCGGTCAAGCGACCGTGCCGGACGTGGGCGGAACGTGGAAGGACTTGACCGAGAACGTGAACGCGATGGCCGGGAACCTCACGGTGCAGGTGCGCAACATCGCCGACATCACGACGGCCGTCGCGCGCGGCGATCTGTCGCGCAAGATCACGGTCGACGTGCGCGGCGAAATCCTCGCGCTCAAAAACACGGTGAACGCGATGGTCGATCAATTGAATGCGTTCGCCGGCGAAGTGACGCGTGTCGCACGCGAGGTGGGGACCGAGGGGAGTCTCGGAGGGCAGGCAAAGGTGCCCGGGGCGGCCGGTGTTTGGCGAGACCTGACCGACAACGTGAACGGGCTTGCCGCGAATCTCACGTCGCAGGTGCGCAACATCGCCGACGTGACGACGGCGGTCGCGAACGGAGACCTCTCGCAGAAGATCACCGTCGAGGCGCAGGGCGAGGTCCTGTCGCTCAAGCAAACGATCAACAACATGGTCGATCGTCTGCGCGTCTTCGGCGACGAGGTGACGCGCGTCGCGAAAGAGGTGGGCACGGAGGGAAAGCTCGGCGGCCAGGCGGAGGTGCCAAACATCTCCGGCACCTGGAAGATGCTGACGGACAACGTCAATGCGATGGCGAACTCGCTGACCGTTCAGGTGCGCAACATCGCGGACGTCACGACGGCGGTGACCAAGGGCGACCTGACGCGCCAGATCACGGTGAATGCACGCGGCGAGCTCGATGAGCTGAAGCAGAACATGAACCAGATGATCGTCACCCTTCGCGAGACGACGGAGCGCAATCAGCAGCAAGACTGGCTCAAAACGAACCTTGCCAAGTTCACCCAGATGATGCAGGGCCAGAAGGATCTCGAGAGCGTATCGACGTTGATCATGAACGAGCTGACGCCGCTCGTGTCGGCGCACCACGGCGCGTTTTTCCTCGCGGAGGGTGAGGAGCCGATCCTGTCGCTGATCGCGTCCTACGCCTACGACACGCGACGGCAGACCAAAACGCGGTTCAGTCTCGGCGAGGGGTTGGTGGGGCAGGCCGCTCGCGAAAAAAAACAGATTCTCGTGCAGGACGTGCCGGACGATTACATCGAGATCTCATCCGGGCTGGGCGCTGCGCCACCGCGCAACATCGTCATTCTGCCGATTCTGTTCGAGGGCGAGCTGAAAGCGGTGATCGAGCTCGCGAGCTTTCTCCCGTTCAACGAGATCCACCGTTCGTTCATCGACCAGTTGGCGGTCTCCCTTGGCGTCGTGCTCAACATGATTCAGACGAGCGTGCGCACCGAAGAGCTGCTCGTCCAGTCGCAAAACCTGACGCAAGAGCTTCAGGTCTCATCGAGTGAGCTGCGGCAGCAGCAGGACGAGCTCAAGCGCTCGAACGCGGAGCTGGAAAACCAGGCCCGCACGCTGCAGGACTCCGAAGAAAAGCTGCGTCAGCAGCAGCAAGAGCTCCGCCACGTCAACGAAGAGCTGGAAGAGAAAGCCGAGCAGCTCGCGGAGCAGAACGCGAAGGTCGAGCAGAAGAATCGCGAAGTCGAGGCGTCGCGTGCCGCGCTCCAAGAAAAAGACCAGCTCGCGCTCAGCTCCAAATACAAGAGCGAGTTTCTGGCGAACATGTCGCACGAGCTGCGCACGCCGCTGAACGCGCTGCTCATCCTCGCCAAGCTGTTGTCGCAGAATAAGGAAGGGACCCTGACCCCGAAGCAGGTCGAGTTCGCGCAAACCATTTACGCGTCGGGGACCGACTTGCTCAACTTGATCAACGACATTCTCGATCTCTCGAAAGTCGAAGCTGGCAAAATGGAGGTCGAGCGGCGAGACGTCGCCGTGGCGGATGTCGCGAGTCAGATCGAGCGAACCTTCGCGCCGAGCGCTGAAGAAAAGGGCCTCGCGTTCACCATCCATACCAGCCCTGACGTGCCGAAACAGCTCTGGACGGATCGACAGCGACTCGAGCAGGTCCTCAAGAACCTCGTGTCGAACGCGATCAAGTTCACCGAGCGCGGCGAAGTGGCGCTGGATATCCGCTGCGCGCACACAGACGAGAAGGCCGCGTCGTTGGCGCGCGCCAACGCCGTCGGCGATGCCGTGATCGCGTTCGACGTGCGCGACACGGGCATCGGGATTCCCGGCGACAAGCAGCAGCTCCTCTTCGAAGAGTTCCAACAGGTGAACGGGACGACGAGTCGGCAGTTCGGCGGAACGGGCCTCGGTCTTTCCATCAGCCGATCCATCGCCCGGCTGCTCGGCGGCGAGATCACTCTCGAGAGCGAGCCCGGGCGCGGCAGTACCTTCACGTTGTACCTGCCGGTAAGGGCGGCCACGGAGCCGTCGAGTGGAGCGCCTCCTCGCGCGCCAGAAACGGCAACGGCCACACCGGCGACCCAGCCGGCTCCGACGCCCGGGCCGAAGCCGGAACACGACAAGCGACGCATTCTCGTCGTTGCTGCGGACGAGAATGAACGTGAAAGCGTCGCCCGCGCCCTGCGCTCGGGGAGCGTTGATCTCTCACTTGTGCCGAACGACGAAGACGCGTTGGCCGAGGTGCAGCGTGAGCGTCCGGACTGCGTGGTGCTCGCGTGGGGATCGCGTACCGACGCCGATCGATTCAATCTGCTCGAGCGCCTCCGCTCCGATCCGGCGACGACGAACGTTCCTGTCGTCGTTCATTCCACGGCGGAGCGGACGCGCGAGGACGAGGAGCGGATCCAGCGGCTCTCCAACACGATGACGGTCCGTGAGGTGGATTCCCTGGATCGCATTGCCGATGCCGTCGGCCCGTTCGTTCATCCGCGCCCGACGACCGGTGCGCAGACCGGCGGACCGCCATCGCACACGTCGCTCGCCGGCAAGCACATTCTCATCGTCGACGACGACTTACGGAATATCTTTTCGCTCACGAGCGTTTTGGAAGACGCCGGGATGCACGTGTCGTTCGCGGAGAACGGTCGAGATGCGCTCACACTCCTCGACTCGACGCCTGGCATCGATCTGGTGTTGATGGACCTGATGATGCCGGGGATGGACGGCTATGAGACCATGCGAGCCATCCGCCAGCGTGCCGAATTCGCCGAGCTTCCGATCGTGACGCTCACGGCGAAAGCGATGAAGGGCGACCGCGAAAAGTCGATCGAAGCTGGCGCTTCGGACTACATCCCAAAGCCAGTCGACCCCGACCGATTGTTAGACGTCGTGGCAAGCTGGCTCCGTCGATGACGCGCCAGTAGGAACGCACATCCATGTCGGCAGACACCAACGGACGGGCCGCGATCCTGCTGGTCGACGATCATCTCGAGCAGCTCCTTGCGCTCGAGGCGATCGTCTCGCCGCTCAAGCAACCGATCGTTCACGCGACGTCCGGCGAGGATGCGCTGCGCGAGGTCTTGCGGCGCGACTTCGCGGTGATTCTGCTCGATGTGCAAATGTCCGGTATGAGCGGAATCGAAACCGCGCGGCTGATCAAAACGCGCGAGCGCTCTCGATTCATTCCGATCATTTTTCTGACCGGGACCGACCGCCCCCAAGAAGCGCTCGTCGCCGGCTACACGGCTGGTGCGGTCGACTACATCGTGAAGCCGGTCCAACCGGAGATCCTGCGCTCGAAGGTGTCGGTCTTCGTCGAGCTGTTCCGGCAACAGCGGCGGATCATCGAGCAGGAAGGGCGACTGCGTGAATCCGAACGGCAACAGCTCGAGCTGCGTCACATGCGCGAGCTGTTCGAGTCCGAGGCAAGGTACCGCGAGATCTTCACGGCCGCACTGGACGCGATCGTCGTCTTCGACGAGGCCGGCAAGGTCAGGATGATCAATCGCGCCGCCGAGCACATGTTCGGCGTGACGGAATCCGAAGCGTACAGCGCTCCGATCGATCGATTCGTGTCGAACGGAATGCGCGCTCTCGTCACGGCGACGGCATGTGCGGACGCAGGCGATGGTAAAGACTCCACGCAGCGCAAGGGAGTCGCCGAGCACCCGGTCGCACTCACGGCGCGTCGTGCCAATGGCGAACGGTTTCCGGTCGAGGGCTCGGTCTCGTGTCTGACGCGTGCATCGGAGCGGGTCTACACGGTCATCATGCGCGATGTCTCCGAACGGGTACGCCAGGCCGAGATGCTCCGCCGCCAAACCGTCCAGCTGGAACGCGCGCTCACCGCGCGCAACGCCTTCTTCGCCGCGGCGAGCCACGAGCTCCGAACGCCGATCAACGCCGTGCTCGGCTATACATCGCTCTTGATCGATGGGATTTTCGGACCGTTGAATGAGAAGCAGAGCGAGGCACTCACGCGGTCGGCGAAGGCCACGCGCCATCTTCTGGCGATTGTCAACGACTTGCTCGACCTCTCCAAGATCGAGGCCGGAAGGCTCGAGTTGACCCCGAAGCCACTCGTCATTCCCGCCATCATCGAGGATCTTTTCGTCACGCTGCAGCCGCTCGCGGACGCGCATCGGTCAAAACTGTCTATCGAGCACGAGGGCGACCCGATCACGCTCATATCCGACGAGCGGCGAGTGCGGCAGATTCTGCTCAACCTGCTGTCGAACGCAATCAAGTTCGGCGGAGGGAAACCCATTCGAGTCGTCTCCCGCATGACGAAGTCGCCGAGCGGTGAAGAGCAGGTCGTCATCGAGGTGATCGACCAGGGCATTGGGATCTCCGAGCCCGACCAGCGGCGGATCTTTCAAGAGTTCGAACAAGTCGGGGCCCCCTCGGAACAGAGCGGAACGGGCCTGGGGTTGTCCATCTCGTGCCATCTCGCGAAGAAGCTCGGGGGGTCGCTCGCCGTCGAGTCGGCCAGCGGGGAGGGAAGCACGTTTCGTCTTACCCTACCCATGAGGCTAAAGGTTAAGGGTCTCGGGTTTCGGGTTGAGGGTTGAGGGTTGCGCCCCTCGCGTCCCTGTCGGATCATACCGAGCGCCACGGCCTCTTCGAGGAGTCTCGTTGCATGTCCGCACCAGGACCAGCTCGCCGCACCCCAACGGATGTCGCGAATCCGCGCTACTACCATAAGGTGGTAGACTGCCAGTGGGCCTGCCCGGCCCACACCAATGTGCCCGAATACATCCGGTTGATCGCGC
>Ga0126377_10003250_pt1 | contig 11465 bp, 13 predicted proteins | sample PanSoiMetPlot_22_FD_92647 | JGI IMG/M metagenome (GOLD analysis project Ga0126377, IMG submission 92647) | Tropical forest soil microbial communities from Panama - MetaG Plot_22 | ecosystem: Environmental > Terrestrial > Soil > Tropical forest > Bulk soil | place: Panama | collected 2016-02-17
CCGCCGGCCGAGGCCAAGCCGGCCAAGAAGGCCGCCAAGGCGGCCGAGCCCAAGGCTGAAGCTGCCGAGCCCAAGGCTGAGACCGCCGAGGCGCCCGCCGCCGAGGCCGCCACGGAGGCCCCGGCCGAGACCGCGGAGGCGGCGAAGGCTGACGACGCCGGCCCGAAGGCCGAGCCCGCCGCCGCGGCGGCGGAAACGAGCGAGGACGCGGACAGTGCCGGCACCGGCGCAGAAGGCTGACAGCGCGCTCCGGCCGGCGCTGGAGCACCTGGTCAAGGGCATCGTGGAGCACCCGGACGACGTCCGGGTGCGCATGATCGACTCACGCCACGGCCAACGCCTCGAGGTGCGGGTGCACCCCGAGGATCTGGGCACGGTCATCGGGCGCGGCGGCCGGACGGCCAAGGCGCTGCGCACGGTGATCACGTCGATCGGCGGCCGGGGCGTACGCGTCGACATCGTCGACTCGTACTGACCGCCGATGCAGCTCGTCATCGGCTCCGTCGTGCGCGCGCACGGCATCCGCGGCGAGGTCGTGGTGGCCGTCACCACGGATGAACCACAGGAGCGCTACGTCGTCGGGTCGGTGCTGGCCACCGACCCGGCGGCGGCCGGCCCGCTGACCATCGAGGGCCTGCGCGTGCACACGTCCTCGGGCACCGACCGGCTACTCGTCGCCTTCGACGGCGTGGAGGACCGGGACGCGGCGGAGCGGCTGCGCGGCGTCCGGCTGCTGGTCGACGCCGCCGACGTGAAGCCGTCCGACGACCCCGACGAGTTCCACGACTTCGAGCTGATCGGGCTGGCCGTCCTGGTCGGCGGCCCCGGGGGCGAACGCGTCGGCGAGATCGTACGGGTGGACCACGGGCCCGGAGCCGACATGCTGATCGTGGCGCGCCCCGACGGGCGGCAGTCGCTCGTTCCCTTCGTGACGGCCATCGTTCCCGAGGTCGACGTGGCCGCCGGACACGTCATGATCACACCGCCCGAGGGCCTGCTCGACCTCTGATCCGTTCCGGTCCCGACGACCCGTGGTACAGGAGCCCGCAGGGTGCGCATCGACGTCGTCACGATCTTCCCGGACTACCTGGACCCGCTGCGCCTGTCGCTGCTCGGCCGGGCGCACGAGGCCGGACAGGTCACCCTCGCCGTACACGACCTGCGGCAGTGGACGCACGACGTGCACCGCACCGTCGACGACACCCCGTACGGCGGCGGCGCCGGCATGGTCATGCGGCCCGAGCCGTGGGGCGAGGCGCTCGACTCGCTCACCGCGAGCGCGGCGGGCGACGGACCGCTCGGTCCCGGGCGGCTGATCGTGCCGAGCCCGGCCGGGATCCCGTTCAGCCACGCCCTCGCCGCCGAACTCGCGGTCGAGCGGTGGCTGGTGTTCGCGTGCGGCCGGTACGAGGGCATCGACCAGCGCGTGATCGACGACGCCGCCACCCGGATGCCGGTGACCGAGGTGTCCCTGGGCGACTACGTGCTCTTCGGCGGTGAGGTCGCGGTGCTGGTCATCGTCGAGGCGGTGACCCGGCTCGTCCCGGGCGTGCTGGGCAACGCCGACTCGCTGCTGGAGGAGTCGCACACCGACGGCCTGCTCGAGGCGCCGGTCTACACCAAGCCCGCGACGTGGCGCGGCCTGGACGTACCCGAGATCCTCCGCTCCGGCGACCATGGCAAGATCGCCCGGTGGCGGCGCGACCAGGCCCTGATCCGTACGGCGGCGGTCCGGCCCGATCTGCTGCGGGCGCTGGCCGCCGAGGGCGGCCTCGACAAGCGGGACATGGCGACGCTCACCGCAGCCGGATTTCGGTCCGAGGCCCCCGATGTGGCACAGTAGTGTGGCTGTACTGCCGACGGCGTGACCCGGTTCCGGGCGCCCGTCGAGGATCCCGGCCAGCGGGTCGGATCAGCTTCATCAGTTCGCGTGCCGCGGCCCGGCACGCCATATCATCAAGGGACTCTTGACGATGAAAACGCTGGACGCGCTCGACGCCCAGTCAATCCGTACCGACCTCGTCCCGTTCCGGCCCGGCGACACCCTGAAGGTGCACGCGCGGGTCGTCGAGGGCAACCGCTCCCGCGTCCAGATCTTCCAGGGCGTCGTCATCCGCCGCCAGGGCTCCGGCCTGCAGGAGACCTTCACCGTACGCAAGATCAGCTTCGGTGTCGGGGTGGAGCGCACGTACCCGCTCCACAGCCCGGGCATCGACCGCATCGAAGTCGTCACCCGTGGTGACGTACGCCGCGCGAAGCTGTACTACCTCCGCGACCTGCGCGGCAAGAAGGCGAAGATCAAGGAGTTGCGCGAGAAGCCGTCGAACTGACCGCCGTACCTGCGCTAATGGAGCCCGGGCGACCGTGACTGATCACGGACCCGGGCTCCGGTGTGTACGGACCGCGCGCCGCGCTCTACGCTACGGCGGTGACCGCGGGTGACATGGGGCGCAAGCGGGCCGTGCCGGCACACCACACCCGCGGCTCGTGGTGGCAGCGGGCCGTACGCCGGCGCCAGCGGATGCCGCTCTGGCAGGAGATCCTGCTGCTGATCGTGGTCGCGTTCTTCCTGGCCGTGCTGGTGCGCTCGTTCGCGGTGCAGGCCTTCGTCATCCCCGGCGGCTCGATGTCCGACACCCTGCGGGTCGGCGACCGTGTGCTGGTCAACAAGCTTGTCTACGACTTCCGGACGCCGCGACGCGGCGAGATCGTGGTCTTCCGGGGTACGAACACGTGGACCCCCGAGGTGACCCCCGACCGGAACGCCGGGTTCGGCGCGCACGTCGCCGCCGCGCTCGGTGATCTCGTAGGCATCAGCGCGCCGGACCAGAACGACTTCATCAAGCGGGTCATCGGGCTTCCGGGTGACACGGTGGCGTGCTGCGACGTCAAGGGTCGCGTGATCGTCAACGGGGTCGGCATCGACGAGCCGTACGTGACCGCCAACGCGCCGCTGGACACCAGCCCGGACGCGCCGCTGTGCAGCACCCGGCGGTTCCCGCCGGTCGTCGTCGGCCCGGGGGAGATGTTCGTCCTCGGCGACCACCGCGTCGACTCGGAGGACTCGCGCTGCCGCGGTCAGGTGCCGATGGACCACGTCATCGGGAAGGCCACCGCGATCATCTGGCCCGGCGGCAGGTTCACCTGGCTGTCCGTACCCGCGTCCTTCGGGTCGATACCGGCGGCTACCGCGGCCGGTCCGGTGCGGCGGGTACCGGTGGGGCCGCCCGTCTCCGGGGACCTGGCGTCCCCGATTGTCGCCCTATGTGCTTTGTGTGCGCGTTTTTCGCATCGCGGGCGTAATTGGCGTCGTACGCTCCGTGAGTGATTGGTGAGCAGACCGCGCCGGTAAGGCACGCCCTGCACCGACGGCCGACCCGTTGGACGTTCTGGCGTGAGCTGCCGCTCCTGCTCGCGATCGCGGCGGTGGTCGCCTTCCTGGTGCGCGCGTTCGTCGTGCAGACCTTCTACATCCCGTCCGGGTCGATGGAGCACACCCTCCAGGTCAACGACCGTGTGCTGGTCAACAAGCTGGTGTACGACTTCCGGGCGCCCCGGCGGGGTGAGGTCGTGGTGTTCACCTCTCCGGTGGCCTGGCGCACGTCGCCGGACGAGACCGACTTCGTCAAGCGCGTGATCGGGGTCGGCGGCGACCACGTGGTGTGCTGCGACGTGGCCGGCCGGATCATGGTCAACGGTGTGGCGCTGGACGAGCCGTACCTCGACGGCGACGCCGGGGCGTCGGCGCCGGCCAGCCCGAACCCCTTCGACGTCGTCGTCCCGTCGGGCCGGCTGTGGGTGATGGGCGACAATCGCTTCTTCTCCGGCGATTCGCGCGAGCAGTTCATCCGGACGCACGACCCCACCGCCTCGACCATCGCGCTCAGCGCGGTGATCGGCAGGGCGTTCGTGCTGTTCTGGCCGCCGAGCAGGGCCGGCTGGCTGTCGGTGCCGCCCGGCTACGCGCGGATACCGGCCGCTCCGATCGCCTGAGGCCCGGCTCCGATCACCCGGGGCCGCCGGGCCGGCCCGGCGCCGCGGTGGGTGGGGCGCGGCTCGCGGTCGCGCCTCGTAGGCTGTTGGGATGCTTCCGCCCACGCGTACGGTGCTCACCCGCGAGGCCGGCATGTACGCGATGGAGCAGGCGCTGCGGCGGCGGGGGTTCGCCTACGTGGCCGGGGCGGACGAGGCGGGCCGGGGTGCCTGCGCCGGTCCGCTGGTTGCCGCGGCGGCGATCCTGGCACCCGGGCGCCGTGGCGAGATCCCCGGCCTCAACGACTCGAAGCTGCTCACCCCGGCCGCCCGCGAACGCGTGTACGCCCTGGTGATGGACCGTGCGCTGGCCTGGTCCGTGGTGATCGTCCCGCCCGGTGACATCGACACCCGGGGACTGCACGTGTGCAACGTCACCGCGATGCGCCGGGCGCTGGCGAGCCTCGCCATCCGGCCCGAGTACGTGCTCACCGACGGCTTCCGGGTGGACGGCCTGGGCGCACCCGGCCTGGCTGTGTGGAAGGGCGACCAGGTCGCGGCGTGCGTCGCCGCGGCGAGCGTGGTGGCGAAGGTCACCCGGGACCGGATCATGTGCGACCTCGACCTCGACTGGCCGCAGTACGGGTTCGCCGATCACAAGGGCTACTCGACGCCCGAGCACGCGGCGGCGATGAACGCCCACGGCGTGACCCCGCACCACCGCGTCTCGTACGTCAACGTCGCGGCCGTGCTGGCCGGCGGGGACGCCGGCGCCGCCCCGGCCCTGCCCGGTGACCACGCCGACGCGGCGGCCGTCCTGGCCGGTAGCGACCCCGGCGTGGGTGACGAGGATGCCAATGTCGGCGCGGGGCTGGACGACGGGCAGAGCCGGAGTAGCGTCGGCGTGTCGCCGGGCGTCGAGCGCGGCGTGGCGTCCGGCAGCCACGGTGCGTGGCCGGCGCCGATGGGCGAGAATGGTGAGGGTACGCAGAGCAGCGCGCGAGGGGCGCGCGGGTGACCGCGCACCGGAGCGCCGGATTTGGAGTTCGATGAGCGCCGAAGATCTCGAAAAGTACGAGACCGAGATGGAACTCCAGCTCTACCGGGAGTACCGCGACATCGTCCGGCAGTTCTCATACGTGGTGGAGACGGAGCGCCGGTTCTATCTCGCCAACCAGGTCGACCTGCACGTACGCAACTCCGACGGCGAGGTGTACTTCGAGGTCGAGATGCACGACGCCTGGGTCTGGGACATGTACCGACCTGCACGTTTTGTGAAGAACGTCCGGGTTATCACGTTCAAGGATGTGAACGTAGAGGAGCTGGAGAAGCCGGACATCTCCCTGCCGACCGACTCGGGATTCGGCACGTGACCTGAGTGCCGCGGGCCGATGTGGCCCCGGGACCGGCATGCCGCGGTGACCACGCTGCCGAGACTCAAGTTGCCGTGACATGGTGACGGGCGCGACCCCTAGGGGTCGCGCCCGTCACTGTCACTGGGCCGGAAGCGTCACTGGGCCGAAGCCTTCCGCAGCACGTCATCCGCGCAGCCGGCGCGCCAACCGCGCACCAGGCGCGTCAGCCGCGTTCCGGTGCGTCAGCCGCGCAGCCGGCGACGGGTACGGCCGGAGCCCAGCCCGCGCTCCGCGCGCTTGTAGAGGTAGTAGCCACCACCGACGACCAGCGCGCCGACGATGATGTAGCCGATCAGGTGGAAGATCAGCCCGATCGCCCAGATCGCCAGCCAACCGGCGACCACGAGGGCCACCACGATCAGCAGGAAGTTTCGCAGTCCGTGACCTTGGTTCATCGTCTCGTCTCCTCGGGGGCGGCGCGGTGGTCGTCAGTGCGAGCGTCCGGCCGCCCGTCCCATCCATAGTCCCACTCCACAACCAGCTCCGGACACCGGGAATTTCCCGGAGATCGCCGTGCCGTCCACATCCACCCTCGCTGTGCACAGTTCACCCCGCACGCGGTGGCCCGGCCGCCGTGGCGGCGCGATGCTGCCCGGGTGCTGAAGTCGTCTCTGGTGCTGGCTCTGGTCGGCGCGCTCGGCGCGAGTGTCATGGTCACGTCTGCCCTGCCCGGGCGGCCCGCCCCGCCCGGCGCGCCGGCCTTCCCGCCGCCCGGTGCCGCGCCGGTGGGCTACCGCTGGCCCCTGGGCGGGACGCCACGGGTGGTGGCCGCGTTCGACCCGCCGGCCGAGCCGTGGCTGCCCGGCCAGCGCGGTGTCATCCTCGCGGCCAACTCCGGCGAGCCGGTGTTCGCGGCCGGCGGAGGAGTCGTGCACTTCGCGGGAAGGGTCGGTGGCGTCGGCGTGGTGAGCATCGACCACCCGGGCGGGTTGCGGACCACGTACGAGCCGGTCACCGTGCTCGCGCACGCCGGGCAGCGGGTGGCGGCCGGCACCACGGTCGGGAGGGTGGTCCCGGGACTGGCGGGGTGCCCGGCCGACGTACCGGCGTGCCTGCACTGGGGACTGCTGCGCGACGGGCGGTACCTCGACCCGCTGCTCCTGCTCGGTGCCGGCCGGGTGCGTCTGCTCCCGGACGCGACCGGCTCAGTTGACGCGACCGGCTCAGCTGAGGCGACCGGCTCAGTTGAGGTCGGCCAGGACGCGGGGGAGCCCGGCGGCGAGGCGGTCGTACTCGTCCGGGTGGTTGTAGACCTGGGCGGACAGCCGCAACAGGCCGCGGCCCTGCCAGAACTGGCAGGCCACGACGACGCGCAGCTGGTCGGCGAGGCGCGCGTTCAGCGCGGCGGCCCCCTCCGTGCTGGTGATGGCGCCGGCGGGCAGCGGCAGCACCCGCATGCTCGCCGTCGGGGAGCCGGGTTCCGGCAGGTCGGTCGGGCTGAGCAGGCCGAGCGCGGCGCCGACGACCCGTTGGCCGTACGCGGCGAGGGCGGCGTTGTGCGACCGCACCCGGTCCACGCCGAGGGTACGCATCACGAACAGGCCGGTCGGGGCGGCGAGCCAGGCGGTGTAGTCGAGCGTGCCGCCCATCTCGAGGTTCGCCGGATAGCCGTCGGCGTTGTGCCACGAGATGACCGGCGCCTCGATGCGCTCCCGCCACCTGGGCGCGACCGACAGGATCGCGGTGGGCCGTGGCGCGAACATCCACTTGTGCAGGTTGCCGACCCAGAAGTCGGCCCCGATCGCGTCGACCGGCAGGCCGTGGGCGCCGGGCGCGTGCGCGGCGTCGACCAGCACCGGCACCTCCCGCGCCCGGGCCGCGGCGGCGATCCTCGCGACCGGCATCACCCGCGCCGTCGGTGAGGCGATCTGGTCGACGATGAGCAGCTTGGTACGGCCGCCCTCGACCGCGCCGGCGACCAGGCCGACGATCTCGTCGTCGGACACCGACAGGGGCAGCCGGACCACGCTGTGGTGCGCCCGGGCCCGGGCGCAGAAGTGGTCGACCGCGATGTCGGTGGCGCCGTACCCGTGGGAGGTGGTGACCACCTCGTCCCCGGCGCCGAGGCGCAGCGACCGCAGCACGATGCTGATCTCGGCCGTCGCGTTCGGCACGAACGCCGTACCCTGCGGATCCGCGCCGAGGAACGTCGAGACGTGGCGGCGGGCGTGGCCGACCCGCTCCCACAGTCCGGTGGTGAAGAAGCGGTGCGGGTTGCTGTCCATCTCCTCGCGCAGCCGCTGCTGCGCGCGCTGGACGGCGACCGGCACGGCGCCGAACCCGCCGTGGTTGAGGTAGCCGATGCCCGGATCGAGGCTGAACAGGAGACGCGCGCCGGGTACCGGTACGGGCGGCGCTGTCATCACATTTGGATCTTATGCGGGCCGGCGCCGCCGCCGGAACCCGGCGTCGCGATGTCCCGACCGAACGATGTCCCGACCGGTCAGGCCCGGGGGTGGGCCTGGTGGTAGGCGTCGCGGAGGCGGTCGATCGAGACGTGCGTGTAGATCTGGGTGCTCGACAGCGATGCGTGACCGAGCAGCTCCTGGACACTGCGCAGATCGGCGCCGCCCTCCAGGAGATGGGTGGCGGCGCTGTGGCGCAGCGCGTGCGGCGACAGGTGGGGGAGCCCCGCGGCCGCCGCCCAGTCCGCGACGACCTGTCGGCAGGTGGTCTCCTGCAGCCGGCCGCCACGGGCACCGAGCAGCAGCGCCGGGCCGCTGCGCGGCCCGGCGAGCAGCGGCCTGCCCTGGCGCAGCCAGGCGTCGATCGCGCGCTGCGCCGGCACCCCGTACGGCACGCTCCGCTGCTTGGCGCCCTTGCCGGTGACGCGTACGACGCGGCGGGCGTGGTCGACGTCGTCGACGTCGAGGCCGCAGAGCTCGCCGACGCGGATCCCCGTCGCGTAGAGCACTTCCAGGATCGCGATGTCCCGCGCCCGCAGGGCCGCCCCTTCCCGATCGCCCCGCGGGCCGCCGGCCGGGCCCGCGCGCCGGCTCCCCGCGGCGGGACCCCCGGGCTCCTGCGCGGGAGCACGCACCAGGGCCTCGGCCTGGTCGGGCCGGAGCACCGTCGGCAGGGTGCGGTGTGCCTTCGGGCTGGCCAGGCGCTGCCCGGGATCCTCGCCGAGGAGCCCCTCGCGGTGGGCCCAGGCAGTGAACCCGCGTGCCGCGGCGGCCCGCCGCGCGAGGGTGGATCGCGCCGCGCCGGTGGTCCGCAGCCTCGCCAGCCAGCTGCGCAGCACGCTGAGGTCGAGGTCATCCGGGTCGGCGCAGCCCATCCGGGCGGCGTGGTCGAGCAGGGACACGACGTCCCCGACGTACGCGCGGACGGTGTGGGGGGAGCGGCCACGTACCGCCGACAGGTGCCGCGCATAGGCGTCGACCGCGTGGCGCATGCCGGCGGGCAGCGCCGCCTCGGTGGCCTCCATGTCCGGTCGCGCGCCCATGCCCGCCACGCTCCCGCCCCGCCGGCGAGCGGTCAAGCGCGACCTGTCGGCGTGTCGGGCGGCGCACCCGTGCCCGCGCGAAGGTGGTCATCGGCTGGCGCGAGGCGCCAGCCGGCGTCGTCGCGGAGGACGAAGCCGGCGGCCTCGAGCGCCGGAAGTGCACGCATGGCGATCCGCAGTGCGACGCCCGCCGTCGCGGCGATCTCCTCGGGTCCGGTGCCGGCGCGGGCGGGGACGCCGTCGAGCACCTGGGCGAGGGTGGCGCCGAGCCGGTCGCGGTCGCGCTCCCTGCCGCGGGGCAGCGGCGCGAGGTCGTCACCGATCGAGCCCACCTCCTCGACGACCTCGGCGGCAGACGTCACCAGGCGACCCTCCAGCGTACGCAGGATCTGGTGGGTGCCGACCGACATCGCCGAGGTCACCGGGCCAGGCACGGCCATCGTCGCGCGGCCGAGCATCCGTGCCCGGCCGCAGGTCTGCCGCGCTCCGCTGCGGGCCGCCGCCTCGACGACGACGGTGCCGCGGGTCAGCGCCGCGATGAGACGGTTGCGGATCAGGAAGCGGTAGCGGTGCGGCGCGGCGCCGGGCGGCCACTCCGACAGCAGCAGCCCGTCCTCGGCGATCCTCTCGAAGAGGTTGGCGTGCGCCAGCGGGTACGCCCGGTCGATGCCGCTGGCGAGCACGGCGACGGTCACGCCACCGGCGGCCAGGGCACCCCGGTGGGCGTGCGCGTCGATACCGAAGGCGCCCCCGGAGACCACCGTCCAGCCGCGCTCGGCCAGGCCGTACCCGAGTTCGGTCGCGACGTGCTGGCCGTACGGGGTGGCCGCGCGCGAGCCGACCACGGCGACCGACCTCTGGGCGGCCGCGGCCAGCGGTGGGGCGCCACGCAGCCACAGGCACAGCGGCGGGTACACGTCGCGATCGTGCGGCGATGCCGTATCGCGGCTGGCCCGACAGAGATCGTCGACCCGGGTCGGCCACTCGGGCGACTCCGGGGTGATCACGCGTCCGCCGGCCCGGACGGTCCGGTCTAGCGCGACCTTGCCCAGTTCGGCGGGGTCGCCGAGGCTCATCCGTGGTGCGGCGGTGGCGGCGAGCTCCAGCGGGATCTCGCCCGCGCGGACGCGGTCGAGGGCGCCGGCCGGGCCGTGCTCGGCGACCAGCCGCCACATCTCCCGGTTGCCGGGTTCGACCAGGCATGCCAGTGCGGCGCGGGCCAGCTGGTCGTCCATCAGCGCAGGCCTCCGCGGAGATACAGTGCCTCGGCGACGTCGTCGGCGCCGGGACGGTCGCGGCCGTCGAGATCGGCTATCGACCACGCGACGCGTACCACGCGGTCCATGCCGCGGGCGGAGAGCGTGCCGCGATCCAGGTGGGTGGTGAGCTGCCGGCTCACCCCGGCCGGCAGCCGGAAGGCCCGGTCGCGCAGCTGCGCCCCGGACACGTCCGCGTTGGTACGCCTGCCGAACCGTGCCCAGCGTTCGCCCGCCGCGCCGCGCGCCGCGACGACCCGGGCGAGCACGGCCGACGAGGGTTCGGCCCCCAGGATGTCGCGGCTGAGCTGGGCCGACGTGAGGGGCGGCAGGCTGACCCGGAGGTCGACGCGGTCGAGCAGGGGCCCGGACAGGCGGGCGAGGTAACGCCGCCGGGTGACCGCGCTGCACTCGCAGGACGAGTCGCCCGCGGGCTTCGCGCACGGGCACGGGTTGGCGGCGAGCACCAGCTGGATGCGGGCCGGGTAGGTGGCGTGCCCGCGCGACCGGTGGATCGTCACGATCCCGTCCTCCAGCGGCTGGCGCAGCGACTCCAGCGCGTGCGACGTGAACTCCGGTGCCTCGTCGAGGAAGAGCACGCCGTGGTGGGCGAGGGACAGGGCGCCCGGGCGTGCCATGCCCGAGCCGCCGCCGACCAGTGCGGCGGCGCTGGCGGTGTGGTGCGGTGCCTGGAACGGCGGGCGGCGGATCATCGGAGCGCCGGCGGGCAGGGTGCCGGCGATGGAGTGCACGGCGGAGACCTCCAGTGCCGCGTCGTCGTCGAGCGGCGGCAGGACGGACGGCAGGCGCTGGGCGAGCATCGTCTTGCCCGCTCCCGGCGGGCCGACCAGGAACAGGTGGTGACCGCCGGCCGCGGCGACCTCCAAGGCACGCCGGCCGAACTCCTGCCCGAGCACGTCGGAGAGGTCGGGGAGGCTCTGGTGCGGCGGCGGCCCGGGCGGCGGCGGGGCGTCGAGCAGCCGGCCGGTGCCGCGTACGAAGTCGATGAGCCGGCGCAGCGTGTCCGTGGCGCACACGGTGACGCCCGGCACCAGGCTCGCCTCGTGGGCGTTGCCCAGCGGCACCACGGCCCGGGTCATGCCTGCGCGGGCCGCGGCGAGGATGCACGGCAGCACGCCGCGCACCGGCCGCACGGTGCCGTCGAGGCCCAGCTCGCCGAGGAGCACGACACCGCCGAGCGGCGCCAGTGGCAGCATGCCGGCGCCGGCGAGCACCGTGGTCGCCACGGCGAGATCGAACGACGAGCCGTGTTTGGGCAGCCAGGCCGGTAGCAGGTTGACGGTGATCCGCCGGTTGGGCCACGCCTCGCCGGAGTTGACCAGGGCGGCGCGGACCCGGTCGCGGGCCTCGTGC
>Ga0126377_10003251_pt1 | contig 11464 bp, 8 predicted proteins | sample PanSoiMetPlot_22_FD_92647 | JGI IMG/M metagenome (GOLD analysis project Ga0126377, IMG submission 92647) | Tropical forest soil microbial communities from Panama - MetaG Plot_22 | ecosystem: Environmental > Terrestrial > Soil > Tropical forest > Bulk soil | place: Panama | collected 2016-02-17
ACCACGAACGAGGAGCTCCAGTCGACGATCGAGGAGCTCGAGACCACGAACGAAGAGCTCCAGTCCACGAACGAAGAGCTCGAGACGATGAACGAGGAGCTCCAGTCGACGAACGACGAGCTCCACACGGTCAACGAGGAACTGCGGGTCCGCGGCGACGAAGTCGACCAGTTGAACCACTTCCTGCAGGCGATCCTCACGAGCTTCCGCGGTGGTGTCGTGGTCATCGACGCGCAACAGCGGGTCATCGTGTGGAACTCGCAAGCGGCGGATCTCTGGGGTCTCCGCGAAGACGAGGTCACCGGGCACGAGCTGTCGACGCTCGACATCGGCCTGCCCGTGGCCGAGCTCGCGCAGGCGGTCGCCGACACGATCGGAGGCGTGAGTCCGTTCGAGGAGGTCGAACTCGACGCGGTCACGCGGCGCGGACGACACGTGCGCTGCCGGGTGTCGATGACCCCGCTCGCGCACAGTGTCGCCGGACACCCGGATCTTCGGCTCGGGTGGCCGCGGCGCGCCCTGACTGCTCAGGGCCGCGAGGCAGAAGCCGCGGCCGCGGATCCGGTGGATCAGGCGTGGCAGGGCGGCCAGGGTCTGATCGGAGTTGGCAACGCCGTCGTGCAGCAGGACGATGTTGCGGCCCCGGTGGAGCTCGGAGAGCACGGTCGAGATGATCCGCTTGGCCGAGCGGCCGTCCCAGTCGCGGGAGTCGTCGGTCCACAGCACCGGGTGCAGGTGCATGTGACGGATGACCCGGCGGACCCGGTTGTTGATCGCACCGTACGGCGGGCGCATCAGCACGGGTCGGGGGAGGCCGGCCTGGTGGATCGCCTTGCTCGTACGACTGAGCGTCTGGCGGATCTGGCGGTTCGACAGCGTCGTGAGGTTCTCGTGGTGGTAGCTGTGGTTGCCCACCCGGAAGCCGTGACGATGCATCTTGCGGAGCAACTGCCCATGGCCGCGAACCTCCTGACCGACGACGAAGAAGGTCGCCGGCACATGGTGGCGGACCAGCACCCGGATCACCCGGGGCGTAATTCCCGGCTGTGGGCCGTCGTCGAAGGTCAGCGCGACCAGTCCGCGGGCGCAATGGCCCCTCGCGGCCGTGGACTGACGCTCCGCCTGGGCCGGTGCGCCGGACGCGAGTGCCATCGCACCCGCGAGGACCGCAAGCGTCGTGACGACGCCGAGACAACGCCTCATGGCTCCCTGCTCTACTCCTTGGCCGCCGGCCGGAGGGCGGCACTGTCATGTCATGAACGCGCGACCGACCTCGGCGGTTGGCATGTCGTACGACGTCAGTCCAGCCCGAAGCTCGAACGGCAGCGCGCGAAGCCGTCGATCTCGATGTCGTCGCGACGGTGCTCCTCCCACGCGGAGCGGGACAGCCGCAGCTCGATCTGCTCGTCGACCTGGCCTCGGCGTACCTTACGGGTCACGCCGTTCTCGCGGTAGCCGAGCTTGCGCGAGACCGCCAGCGAGGGGGCGTTGTCGGCCCAAGCGCCCGAGATCGCGTACTCGGCACCGAGCGTCTCGAAGGCGAAGTGCAGCACCGCGGAGCGCATCTCGGTGCCGATGCCCTGGCCGTGATGCCGCAGACCCAGCCATGAGCCGGTGCTGACCTCGCGACGGAGCGGGAAGTGCTTCGCCCCGATGCCCTGGACGCCGACCACCTGACCGTCGACGAGCACGGCCATGCCGAGGTGCCAGTCGTCGACCGCGAAGGCCGCGAGCTGGCCCCAGTAGAACTGCAACGTGTTCAACGGCAGCTCGTCGCGCGGTTCGTCGGTCCAGGCGAACTCGAACGGCATCGTGGCGGGGTCGTGGATGCCGACGAGAGCGACGTCGATGATGTCGTCGATCAGCCGCTCGTTCGGGACCCGCAGCTCGAGCCAGGGCGTGCGGATGCGCAGATCGTACAGAGCCCAATGACGTGACATGCCGCCATCGTGGCGCTCGATCGGCGTTGTCGTCAGCCGAGTTTCGCCGCCGACGCGACGGCATCGAGCGCGCAGAGTGATCGCCGCGTAACGGAACGCCGAGCAGATCGTCTCCATAGGTGTGTACGAGCGCGATCTTGCCTATGGACGTTGGACAGTGACCCCGGTCGATAGCGGTAGCCTCACCGATGTGTCCAGTCAATCCGACGTGGTCGCCACCGTTGACGACCTTGCGCCATCGTTGATCTCGCTGCGCCGCAAGATTCACGCGCACCCCGAGCTGGCTTGGGAGGAGAAGCACACCACCGAGCTGGTAGCCGCCGAGCTCGACGCTGCCGGCGTATCGTTTCAGCGCCTCCCCACCACCGGCCTGATCGCCGACCTCGGTCCCGCCGACCGGTCGCTGCGACGAGTAGCGCTTCGGGCCGACCTGGACGCCCTGCCGGTAGACGACACCACGACCGATCCCTGGCGCTCCCTCACCGAGGGGGTCGCCCACGCCTGCGGCCACGACGTCCACACGACGGCGCTGCTCGGCGCCGGCCTGGCACTGGCCAGGCTCGACGCCGCCGGCGCGCTTCCCGGACGGGTACGCCTGGTCTTCCAGCCCGCCGAGGAGATGATGCCGGGCGGCGCCACCGAGGTGATCAACCACGGCGGACTGCACGGCGTCTCGTCGATCTTCACCGTGCACTGCGATCCGACGCTCGACGTCGGGCAGGTGGGACTGCGGGAGGGCGCGATCACCGGCGCCGCCGACATGGTGTCGATCCGGCTCAGCGGACGTGGCGGCCACACCTCGCGGCCCCATCTGACCGAGGACCTGACGTACGCGCTCGGTGTGCTGATGACGCAGCTGCCGGCAGCGTTGTCGAGGCGCCTCGACCCGCGCTCGGGCGCCACCCTGGTGTGGGGCCGGGTGCATGCGGGCGAGGCTCCGAACGTCATCCCGATCACCGGCGAGGTCGCCGGCACCCTGCGGATGCTCGACATCGGCGCCTGGCACCAGGCCGAGAAGATCGTGCACACGCTCGTCGACCAGCTCACCGCTCCGTACGGTGTGACCGCGGATATCTCCTATGTCCGTGGCGTTCCCCCGGTTGTCAACGACGCGATCGCGACCGAGACGCTGCACCGTGCGGTCGAGTCGACGCTCGGTCCGGAGGGCGCCGCCACGACGGCCCAGAGCCTCGGCGGCGAGGACTTCGCGTGGTACCTCGAGTCGGTGCCTGGAGCGCTGGCCAGGCTCGGTACGAGGACGCCCGGCGGCGCCACCTACGAGCTCCACCAGGGCAGTCTGCGGGTCGACGAGCGGGCGATCGCGGTGGGGGCGAAGGTCCTGGCCACGGCCGCTTTGCTGGCATTGGGCTGACTCGTCACACACGTCAGGTCACAAAGGCGTATCGAGTCGTTTACGGGGTCTTTGGTCCCTGGTCGGATCGGGTCCGCAAGGCACTAAAGTGCGCCCTGTCAATCTCGCGGCCACCTGTCCGTGAGCAGAAGAGTGACGAGGAGGCGCCGTGAGGAAGACGGCACGCATGGCTGCGATCGCGGGGGCGCTCGTGCTGATCGTCTCGGCATGTGGCAGCAAGGATGACAACAGCAGCAGCTCGAGTGGGTCCGACAGCGGATCCCAGGCTGAGAGCAATCCAGACTTCAAGGCCTGCATGGTCTCGGACTCCGGCGGATTCGACGACAAGTCGTTCAACCAGACGTCCTTCAAGGGTCTGACCGACGCCACGACGAACCTCGGTCTCGCCGACTACGGCTCGATCGAGTCGCAGAACGACAGCGAGTACGTAGACAACATCAACGCGATGCTGCAGCAGAACTGCAACATGATCGTGACGGTCGGCTTCAAGCTCGGCGACGCCACCCTGGCCGCGGCGAAGGACAACAAGGACGTCGACTTCGCGATCGTCGACTACGGCTACGCGAAGCCGCCGCCCAACCTGCGCGGCCTGTCGTTCAACACCGCCCAGTCCAGCTTCCTGGCCGGATACCTCGCGGCGGGCATGACCCAGAGTGGCTCCGTCGGCACCTTCGGCGGCATCAACATCCCGACCGTCACGATCTTCATGGACGGCTACTGGGAGGGCGTGCAGTACTACAACCAGCAGAACGGCACCGACGTCAAGGTGCTCGGCTGGGACGAGACCACGCAAGAGGGCGTGTTCACCAACGACTTCGAGAACAAGACCAAGGGTCAGACGTCGGCGCAGAGCCTGATCGACCAGGGCGCCGACGTGCTCTTCCCGGTCGCCGGCCCGGCCGGCCTCGGCGGTCTGCAGGCGGCGAAGGACTCCGGCGGCCAGGTCAAGGCGATCTGGGTCGACACCGACGGCTGCGTCAGCGCTCCGGAGTACTGCGACGTGCTGTACGCCAGCGTCGCGAAGGGCATGGACGTTGCGGTCGAGGACGCCGTCGGTGACTCGGTGCACGGACAGTTCGACAACAAGCCGTACGTCGGGACGCTGGACAACGGCGGCACCGACCTGATCTACGGTTCGGACCTCGAGGGTGACATCCCGCAGGACCTCAAGGACCAGATCGCGACGCTCAAGCAGGACATCATCGACGGCAAGGTCACCATCAACTCGAAGGTGCAGCCACAGTAGTTTCATGCCGTGATGGCACACAGGCACCGGAAGGGGCAGCACTGACTGCCCCTTCCGGCGCGTCTGATGCGTCGGTGAGCACAAGGGAGGCCGTATGAGACTCGAGATCGAGGGGTTGACCAAGCGCTTCGGCAGCTTCACGGCCAACGATCGGATCGACCTGACGGTGGAGCCGGGCGAGATCCACGCCCTGCTGGGTGAGAACGGCGCCGGCAAGTCGACGCTGATGAACCAGCTCTACGGGATGCTCGATCCCGACGCGGGAGAGATCCGGCTCGACGGCGAGCCGGTCCACTTCAAGGGACCTGGCGACGCGATCGACGCCGGCATCGGCATGGTGCATCAGCACTTCATGCTGGTGCCGGTCTTCACCGTCGCCGACAACGTGACGCTCGGCCGGGAGCAGACCGGACTGCCCGGCGTACTGAGCCGGCGCAAGGCCCGCGCTCTGGTACGCGAGCTTTCCGAACGCTACGGCCTGAAGGTCGACCCGGACGCCAAAGTGGCCGACATCTCGGTCGGTGTCGAGCAGCGGGTCGAGATCCTCAAGGCCCTGCTCAACGACGCCGAGCTGCTGATTCTCGACGAGCCGACCGCGGTGCTGACGCCGCAGGAGATCGAGGAACTGTTCGTGATCATGCGACAGCTCCGCGACGACGGGAAGTCGATCGTCTTCATCACGCACAAGCTCAAAGAGGTGCAGGCGATCGCCGACCGGATCACGGTGATCCGGCGCGGCAAGGTCGTCGAGACCGTCGAGCCCTCGGCGAGCGAGAACCGGCTGGCCGAGCTGATGGTCGGCCGGTCGGTCAGCCTGACCGTGTCGAAGGCTCCGGCCAAGCCGGCTGCCGAGCCGACCCTCGAGATCGACGGCCTCACCGTGATCGACGACCGCGGCCTGGCCGTGGTCAAGGAGGTGTCGCTCGACGTCCGTGGTGGCGAGATCCTCGGCATCGCCGGCGTGCAGGGCAACGGCCAGACCGAACTGGTCAAGGCCCTGCTCGGTCTCGTGAGGCCGGCAGCAGGCAGCATCCGAATCAGCGGTCGCGAGATCAGCCGGCAGGGTCCGGCGGAGAGCCTGCGACAGGGCATCGGTTATGTTCCCGAGGACCGCCAGCACGATGGATTCGTCGCTGCGTTCACGGTCGCCGAGAACCTCGTGCTCGACCTCTACCACAACGACGAGTACTCGTCGGGCATCGTGCTCAACCTGGCCAAGATCGCCGCGAACGCCGAGCGCCAGATCGTCGATTTCGACATCCGTACCCAGGGACCGTCGACCCCGGCCGGATCACTGTCGGGCGGCAACCAGCAGAAGGTGATCCTGGCCCGCGAGCTGTCCCGGCCGCTGCGCCTGCTGATCGCCTCCCAGCCGACCCGCGGACTCGATGTGGGCTCGATCGAGTTCGTCCACAAACGGATCGTCGAGGAGCGCGACCAGGGCACCGCCGTCCTGTTCGTGTCCACCGAGCTCGACGAGATCGCCGCCCTGTCCGACCGGGTCGCGGTGATGTACGACGGCCGCGTCGTCGACATCGTCGACCCGTCGACGCCGCGCGAGGATCTCGGGCTCTTGATGGCTGGCGCGACGCCGGCTCACGAGGGAGCAGCCAATGTCTGATCCGTCCACGGCGACCGACCGCCCCGAGACGCCGCCCGAAGGCCGGCCGAGCGCCGCCGCCCTGGTCCAGTCCTGGCTGCCGTCGATCAAGCTCACGTTCCTCTCGATCGTGCTCGCACTGGCCGTCGGGGCGGTCCTGATCATCGTCAGCAACGACGACGTGCTGTCGAAGTTCAACTACTTCTTCCAGGCCCCCGGTGACAGTTTGTCGGCCGCGGTCCGGGCCGTCGGCGACACCTACTGGGCGCTGCTGCAGGGCGCCTTCGGCTCCCAGGAGGCGATCTCCTCGACGCTCGAGCGGGCGGCACCGCTGATGGTCGCCGGGCTCGGCGTGACCCTGGCCTTCCGGGTCGGCCTGTTCAACATCGGCGCCCAGGGCCAGCTGATCATGGGCGCGATCTGCGCCGCCTACGTGGGCTTCACCTGGGACCTGCCGGTCGGCATCCACCTGATCGTCTCCGTCCTCGCCGGTCTGATCGGTGGCGCGGTCTGGGGGGGCGTGGTCGGCCTGTTGAAGGCGAAGACCGGGGCGCACGAGGTGATCGTGACGATCATGCTCAACTACGTTGCCCTGTCGATCCTGCGGTGGCTACTGACGCTGAACGCCTTCCAGGTGCCCGGGTCCAACGACCCGAAGAGCCCGGTGGTCGACTCGTCCGCCCGGTTCCCGGACCTCCTCGGCATCCACACCGGCGTCTACGTCGGGTTCCTGGCCGCGATCGGGGTCTGGTGGCTGCTGTCGCGGTCGACGATCGGCTTCGAGATGCGGGCGGTCGGTGCCAATCCCGACGCGGCGCGTACGGCCGGCATCAACATCTCCAAGGCGTACATCCTCGTCATGCTCCTCGCCGGCATGCTCGCGGGCCTGGCCGGCGTCGAGCAGGTCAACGGCCACGAGGACCCGCTCACCGACGGCATCGCCGGGTCGCTCGGCTTCGACGCGATCACGGTCGCGCTGCTCGGGCGTGGCACCCCGCTCGGCACGGTGCTCGCGGCGATCCTGTTCGGCGCCCTGGACTCGGGCGGTCGCCAGATGCAGGCCGCCACGGGGACGCCGCTCGACCTCACCACGGTGCTGCAGGCGCTGATCGTCTTGTTCGTCGCGGCGCCGGCCCTGGTGAGAGGCGTGTTCCGGATCCATGACCGGGAAGAGGGCGAGACCGTGCTGGCGAAGGGGTGGAGCTGATGACCACCGCGGCCGTGACCGACACGGCAGGCGTTCCGCTCGACGTTGTGAGCCCGGCCGAGCGCCGGCGCTACGCCCGGATCGTCTCGATCCTGAGCGTGGCCGGACTGCTCCAGCTGTGGATGTGGGTGGCGACCTCGCCCGGTGACTTCACGTTCCTCGTCCAGCCGCAGACCGTCGACCACAACAAGATCGACATCTCCGCCGACGGGCCGACGCTCGGTCTGATCTGCCTGCTCGTCACCGCAGTCGTCCTGGCCCTGTTCGCGGTCGCCCCGACCCTCCGTGATCGGTCGCCCGGGATCTCGAGGACGCTGCAGTACGGGCCGCTGTTCGTGGCGCTGATGATCCTCACCGGGCTCGCGTTCATCATCGGATTCTGCGTGTGGGCCTACTCCGGGCAGACGCTCGATCCGCCGTTGCCGATGACCAACCCGCTCGAGGGCACGCTGAAGTTCGCGACGCCGCTGACCCTCGGCGCGTTGGCCGGCGCGATGTGCGAGCGGGCCGGCGTGATCAACATCGCGATCGAGGGGCAGTTCCTGGTCGGCGCGTTCTTCGCCGCGGTGGTCGCCACGATTGCCGGCAGCGCCTACGTCGGCCTGCTCGGCGGCATCGTGGCGGGGGTCGCCCTGGCGGCGCTGCTCGCGATGTTCGCAATCCGCTATCTGGTCAACCAGATCGTGGTCGGCGTGGTGCTCGTGGTGTTCGCCGGCGGTACGACCGGCTTCCTGCTCGACCAGATCCCGGACGACAAGATCGTCGACCTGAACAACCCGCCGATCCTCGAACCGATCGACATCCCGGGCCTGTCGAGTCTGCCCATCGTCGGCGACTCGGTCTTCGCCCAGAACTTCCTCGTCTACCTGATGTTCATCTCGGTCCCGCTGGCCTGGTTCCTGCTGTTCCGTACCCGCTGGGGACTCCGAGTGCGGGCGGTCGGCGAACACCCGAGGGCCGCTGACACGGTCGGCATCAAGGTGAAGGGGCGGCGCTGGCAGGCCGTACTCGTCGGCGGCGTGTTCGCCGGGCTCGGCGGCGCGTTCTACACCGTCGGCAGCACCGGCGCCTTCGACAAGGACGCGTCGGCGGGCACCGGCTTCATCGCGCTGGCCGCACTCATCATGGGCCGCTGGCACCCGGTCGGTGCGTTCTTCGCCGCGTTGTTCTTCGGCTTCGTGTCGCAGATGCAGACGCAGCTGCAGATCCTGCAGAAGATCCCGACCGAGCTGCTCAGCATGACGCCGTACCTCGCCACCGTGATCGCGGTCGCCGGTCTGCTCGGCGGGGCCGCCAAACCCCCGGCGGCCGACGGTGAGCCCTACGTGAAGGAATAGGCGGGCCGTGGCCGACATCGACTGGGACGCGCTTCGCAGGCGTGCCCGCGAGCTGCGCGGCCTGGCGTACGCGCCCTACTCCCACTTCCCGGTCGGTGCCGCCGCCCTCGTCGACGACGGCCGGATCGTCGCCGGCTGCAATGTCGAGAACGCGTCCTACGGCGTGACGCTGTGCGCCGAGTGCGGGCTGGTGTCGGACCTGGTCGCGAGCGGCGGCGGGCGGCTGGTGGCCTTCACCTGCTGCGACTCGAAGGACGACCGCCTGATGCCGTGCGGTCGCTGCCGCCAGCTGCTGTGGGAGCACGGCGGACCCGACCTGCTCGTCGACACACCCAAGGGGATCTGGCGGATGGCCGACGTGCTGCCGCTCGCCTTCGGCCCGGAGGACCTGGAGCGAGGACGGACCGACCGCTAGAACCGTACGCTGACCTTGCTTTGCCGGATGTCAGGAGGCGAACGTGCCGGAGGTACACGACGCGGTCGAGGTGATCGCGGCCAAGCGCGACGGCGGCGAACTGACCGACAGCCAGATCGACTGGGTCGTCGACGCCTTCACCCGCGGTGACGTGCATGCCGAGCAGATGTCGGCGCTGGCGATGGCGATCCTGCTCCGGGGCATGACCCGCAGCGAGGTCGCCCGGTGGACCGGCGCGATGATCCGCAGCGGCGAGCGGATGGACTTCGCACCGCTGTCGCGGCCGACCGTCGACAAGCACTCGACCGGCGGCGTCGGCGACAAGATCACGTTGCCGCTGGCGCCTCTGGTCGCGGCCTGTGGGATCGCCGTGCCACAGCTGTCCGGTCGGGGACTCGGCCACACCGGCGGCACGCTCGACAAGCTGGAGTCGATCCCGGGGTGGCGCGCCGACCTGAGCAATGACGAGATCATGGCGCAGCTGGAGTCGGTCGGCGCCGTCATCTGCGCGGCCGGGTCGGGTCTGGCTCCGGCCGACAAGCGGCTCTATGCGCTGCGCGACGTGACCGGCACCGTCGAGTCGATCCCGCTGATCGCGTCGTCCATCATGAGCAAGAAGATCGCCGAGGGCACCGGCGCCCTGGTGCTCGACGTCAAGGTCGGCTCCGGCGCGTTCATGAAGTCGATCGACGACGCGAGAGAGCTGGCCCGGACGATGGTGGATCTGGGCACCGACGAGGGGCTGCGTACGGTCGCGTTGCTGACCGACATGGAGTCGCCGCTGGGCCGTACCGCCGGCAACGCCCTCGAGGTACGCGAGGCGGTCGACGTACTCGCCGGCGGCGGTCCGCCCGACGTGGTCGAGCTGACCCTCGCCCTGGCCCGGGAGATGCTAGCCGCCGCCGGACATGACGACGTCGATCCGGCCGACCGGCTGGCCGACGGCGACGCGATGGACGTCTGGCGCGACATGATCCGGGCGCAGGGCGGCGATCCCGACGCACCGTTGCCGGAGGCTCGTGAGCGACATGTCGTCGACGCGCCGTCGGGCGGAGTCCTGCTGAGTCTCGACGCGCTCGCGGTCGGCGTGGCCGCTTGGCGACTCGGCGCCGGCCGGGCCAAGGCGGGCGACGCGGTCCAGGCCGGCGCCGGAGTCGAGTGGCATGCGAGGCCCGGCGACACCGTCCGCGCCGGCGAGCCGCTGTTGACCCTCCACACCGACGACCCGGGCCGGTTCGAGCGGGCGCTGGCGGCCCTCGACGGCAGCTTCGCCATCGCGACGGACCGGCCGGCCCCGGTCGTCACGCCGCGAGACATCGTCCTCGACCGGATCGGCTGAGCCGGTACGGGCGGCGTCCCGCGAGATGACGGGGGAGCCTGGCACGATGGGCACATGGCGCTGCCCCTCGACACGATCCGCCAGGCTCCGAAGGCCTTGCTGCACGACCATCTCGACGGCGGCCTGCGGGCCGAGACGATCGTGGAGATCGCCGCCGAGGTCGGACATCAGCTGCCGCGTACCGACCCCGACGACCTTCGGCAGTGGTTCGTCGAGTCCGCCGACTCCGGCTCGCTCGAGCGCTACCTCGAGACGTTCGAGCACACCGTGGGCGTCATGCAGCGGCGCGAGGACATCGTGCGGGTCGCGGCCGAGTGCATCGAGGACCTGGCCGCCGACCAGGTCGTCTACGCCGAAGTCCGCTACGCGCCGGAGCAGCATCTGACCGAGGGGCTCGAGCTGGACGAGGTCGTCGACGCGGTTCGCGACGGCTTTGACCAGGGCATGGCCAACGCCGCTGCGGCCGGCAATCCGATCGTCGCGCGGCAGCTCGTGACCGCGATGCGGCACCAGGCCCGCTCGATGGAGATCGCCGAGCTCGCAGTCGCCTATCGCGACCAGGGTGTCGCCGGTTTCGACATCGCCGGCGCCGAGGCGGGCTACCCTCCGACCCGCCATCTCGACGCGTTCGAGTACCTCCAGCGCGAGAACGCGCACTTCACGATCCATGCCGGCGAGGGATTCGGGCTGCCGTCGATCTGGCAGGCGATCCAGTGGTGCGGCGCCGATCGGCTCGGCCACGGCGTACGCATCGCCGACGACGTCCAGGCGTACGACGACGGCAAGGTCCTGCTCGGCCGCCTCGCCGCGTACGTACGCGACAAGCGCATCCCCTTGGAGATGTGCCCAAGCTCCAACGTGCAGACCGGCGCCGCCGACTCGATGGAGAAGCACCCGATCGGGCAGCTGACCCGGCTGCGGTTCCGGGTCACGGTCAACACCGACAACCGGCTCATGAGCGGCACGTCGATGAGCCGGGAGATGCACCTGCTGTCCGAGGCCTTCGAC
>Ga0126377_10003252_pt1 | contig 11464 bp, 6 predicted proteins | sample PanSoiMetPlot_22_FD_92647 | JGI IMG/M metagenome (GOLD analysis project Ga0126377, IMG submission 92647) | Tropical forest soil microbial communities from Panama - MetaG Plot_22 | ecosystem: Environmental > Terrestrial > Soil > Tropical forest > Bulk soil | place: Panama | collected 2016-02-17
ACAGGCCGATCTGCGGGTTGAACGTCGGGTCGGCGAACACCTTGTCGCCCAACGGGCCGTCGTCGTCGGCGTTCGGGCCGCGGTCGGTGACTCCGTAGAACCAACCCGGCTTGCCGGGCGCCGGCACGAAGGAGGAGCCGTAGCCGCCGCCGGAGATCAGCACGGTCGAGCCGTTCGGGCCCTCGATCTGACCCAGCGGTGGGATCTTGCCGCCGCCCGGCACGGCGTCCTTGTAGAGCGTGACGGCGTCGGTCGCGGTGTAGGTGAAGTGCACCGTGCCGTGGCTGCCCGGTACGGCCGGGGTGAAGCCGTACGAACCGTCGGCGTTGACCGTCAAAGTCCCCGCGGCCGGGTCGTCCAGTGCACCGTTGCGCACGACCGCGGTCGCGCCGAAGTCGTTGGCCAGGAGGTTGCCCGTCACGGTGCCGCCCGGTCCGGCCACACCATGGTCGTCGTTGACCTGGAACGGATGGGGCTGCGTCGCCCACCATCCGAACGGATCGGCCGCGGTGACGGCACCGACCGAGGCCAAAACAATGGCGGCTGCCGTGCCGCCGACAATTGCTGCCCGCTTGCGGGTGAGAAGGAGGTTGAGGCGCATACCTGCAACTAAGCGGCGGCAGAAGAACGGCGGATGACGAAAGAATGTCGTATTCCGGTCGGGAACTGTAATCGGAAATCGTGTTCCGGCAGATGGTGACATTGATTTTCACAGCGTGGAACCAGCCAATTCCGATCTCCGGCATTACCGGCACGGTTCACGCACGGCGGACCGCGTAGATCCGGCAGGATGGAGTGGTCGAGGGGAGACGCTGATGACGAGCCGGGACGAAGAGGCGGAACGCGCCGCGCGACAGGTCTTCGACGAGCAGGAGTCGAACGCCCGCGCGACCGCGGGTGAGGGGCCACGGGACGAGGAGCAGGCCAACGAGCTGGCCGAGGAGGCTGAGGACCTCGAGGAGGAGTGACGCCCGGGTGACCGCGGGGCGGCGTCAGCGCGAGGCGTCGTGCCGTGGGCGCGCGGTCGTTCCACGTACGACCAGTTCGCCCATCAGGACCTCGTGCAGGTCGTCGCCACGGCCGCCCATTCGCGACGCGACGAGCGAGACGGCACGCGCGGCCATCTGCTCCAGGGGCTGCGATATCGAGGTGAGCCCTGGCCTCCAGCGCTGTGCCAGCGTCGTGTTGTCGTAGCCGACCACCGACACGTCGCCGGGCACGTCGATGCCCGCGTCGGCGGCGGCGCTCAGGAACTCGATGGCTACCTCGTCGTTGCTGGCGAACACCGCTGTGGGCGGGTCCGCGGCGCGTAGCCGCTCGATGAGCCCCGCGACTGCGTCACGCGGCCGCCCGGCGGAGAACTCCTCGATGAACCGCCCGGAGCCGGCGGCGCGCATCGCCGCCCGGTACCCCTCGCGGCGTGCCAGCTGGGCGGGCCGCGACGACGCGGCGAGGAAGCCGATGCGCCGGTGCCCGAGCGTACGGAGGTGTTCGAGCGCCTTTGCCGTACCCCGCTCGTCGTCGTTGTGCACCGTGTCGAAGCCGAGCCCGCCACGGTCGACGGCGTCGGCCGGCAGGCGGGCGATGACCGCGAGCGGCTTCGCCCGTGCGGCCGCGGAGATCGCCTCGGCGGGTATCCACGAGCTCGACACCACCAGCGCGTCCACCTGCAACTGGAGCGCCAGGTCGAGCAGCTCGGTCAGCCGCCGCGGGTCGCGGCGGCCGTTCAGCGTGATGGCCGTGACCTGGACCTGGTCCGCGGCGGCCTCGATGTGCCGGGCGAGGTCGGCGTGGTACGGGTTGCCGAAGTCGGTGACGATGACCGCGAGCAGGCCCGTGCGCCCGCGCACCAGCGACCGCGCGACGGCGTTGCGCCGGTAGCCGAGCTCGTCGGCAACGGCGAGGATGCGCTGCCGGGTGTCCTCGGCGATGCGCCCACCGCCGTGGAACGCCAGCGACACGAGCGACTTGCTCACCCCGGCCGCCCGCGCCACGTCGACGATCGTCGCGCGGCGGGAGTCCATGGCGGCCATGAGCAAACCGTAAGCGACGCGTCGGCGTGGACAACATCCTTCCGTACCAACTTGCTGGAACGTTCCAGCATGTTCACCTTCAAGCCCACGGCTGGACACCGAGCGTCCCTATCGTCGGGTCGGACCGCCCAACCGACCGCGCGAACGCAAGGAGACACGTCCACGATGTACAAGAACGTCCGGGCGCCGGCCGCGGCCGGCATCGCCCTCGCCACAGCCGTCGCGCTGCTGACCGCCTGCGCCTCCGGCGGCACCACCGGCGCCGCCACGACACCGACCTCCAGCAAGCCAGCCTCCAACGTGGAGCAGGTGGACCTCACCGCTCTCGTCGCAGCCGCCCAGCAGGAGGGACAGCTGACCGTCTGGGACAGCTCGAGCTCCGTCAAGGACGTGGCCAAGGGCTTCACCGCGAAGTACGGCATCAAGGTCAACGCCGTCAAGGTGAGCAAGCCCGACCAGGTCTCCAAGCTGACGAACGAGGCCGCGGGCGGCACACCCAGCGCCGACGTCCTGATGTTCGCCGACGACGGTTCGCTCGGCGGCCAACTGCTGCCGCAGAAGCTGGTCACCAGCTGGTTCCCCAGCGACCTGGTGAGCAAGATCCCGGCCAACTCGCAGAATCCGCCGGTCGCCGTATGGAATCCCAACGTGTTCTTCTACAACCCGACCACGTACCCGGGCGGGTGCCCGGTCACCAATGTCTGGCAGCTCACCGGCACCGACTACAAGGGCCGCGCGATCTGGGGCGACCCGAGCCAGAACCCGCAGCTCGCCGACTTCATGACCGAGCTCCAGTTGCGCGACACCGACAAGCTCACCACCGCGTACCAGCAGTTCGCGGACGCGGCGCCGGAGGGCAACGCCGGCACGGCGTTCATCACCGACCTCGCCAAGAACGCCCCGATCGTGGCGGCCGATGACGACGACGTGATCGCCGCGGTCGGCGCCAAGGGAAGCAACAGGATCGGCTTCGCGGCCGCCAGCTCCTGGTACGACGCGCAGGACCAGGGCCTGGACATCGCGGTGTGCCAGGGCCTGCAGCCGTGGGTCGGGTACGCCTCGCCGAAGTTCCCGATGCTGGTCACCAAGGCCGCCCACCCCAACGCCGCCAAGCTGTGGATCCATTTCGTGATGGACGACGGCGGCATGACCCCCGTGCTCGACAACGGCGGCTTCTCGCCGAACCCGAACACGACGCCGACCGCCGACACCACCAAGATCCCGGGGCTCGCCGCCGACCACGGCGACCTGTTCCTGTTCGGACTCGACACACTCGACAAGGACTGGACAATGCGCCAGGACACCCAGGACCTCTGGGCCGACAACCTGGCCAAGTAGACCCGCACCACGACGCCGACCCCGACAAGCCGCCGGGAGCACCGTGAAGACCCTGCAGTACCGGCTCGCGACGCTGCGCAGCAACCCCATGCCGATCCTCGCGATCGTGCTGGCCGCGGTGCTCGTCTACGCGATCCTCGGTCCGGTGGAGTCGGTGCTCTCGGCGGCGTTCGTGGCCCACGCCGGCGACCCCGGCGTGACCCAGCTGCCCGGCCACGGCACCACCTTCTACCTCGAGCGGATGTTCAGCTCGCGGGCCGCCGACCGGCTGTTCTACCAGCCGCTGTGGCACTCGATCGAGCTCACCGCGCTCACCGCGGCGCTGACGATCGCGCTCGGCGTCGGCGCGGGCTGGCTGGCCGCCCGTACCGACGTCTGGGGTGGCGTCCGCTGGAACGGCATCCTCATCGTCGCCTTCATGGTGCCGTCCTGGGCCTTCGCCCAGACCTGGCTGACCATCTTCAAGAACGAGCACGCGGCCGGCGGCACCGGGGTCCTCCAGTCCCTCGGGGTACGGGTCCCGGACGCGCTGGCCTACGGCCTGATCCCGAGCGTGATCGTGCTGAGCCTGCACCTGTTCCCGCTGGTGATGGCCCTGTCGATCGACGCGTTCGGGCGCATCGACGCGGCCCAGGAAGAGGCCGCCGTACTGCTCGGCGCGAGCAGGCTCACCGTCGTACGCCGGATCATGCTGCCCGGGATCCGTCCGACCGTGCTCAGCGCCGCGATGCTCATCGCGGCCGGCGTCATGGGCGACTTCGGCGCGCCGTACGTGCTCGGCCTGCCGGTCGGCTACAACGTCCTGGCCACCAGCCTGTACGGCGAGCTCAAGAACAACCGCCAGGGCACCGCCGCCGTCCTGGCGACCGTCGTCACGCTGCTCGGCGTGCTGCTGATCGCCGGGGACTCGTCGCTCACCCGCGGCGCCAAGCGCTTCCAGACGCTCACCGGCGGCACCATGAGGCTGCAGCCGATCCGGCTGCGCTTCGCACGGCCGTTCGCGTTCGCCCTGCTCGTCATCCTGGCGATCGTCGCCTTCGCCGGGCCGCTGCTCATCCTCGCCGGGTCGACCTTCGTCGACAAGCTCGGCCACGTGTCGCTCGCCGACCTGACCACGCGGTACTGGTGGCAGGGCACGGGCAACCGTGACTTCCCGACCGGCCTGCTCAGGTCCGCCGACTTCTGGATAGGACTGCGCAACACCGCCGCCGTAGCGGCACTGGCCGCGATCGTCTGCGCGATCGTCGGACTGGTCGCCGCCGTGCTGATCCGCAACTCGCCGGGCTGGATCGGCTCGCTGCTGCGCCAGCTCACGTTCCTGCCGCACCTGGTGCCCGGGGTGGCGCTCGCGGCCGGGCTGATCGCGCTGTTCGTCGTGCCCCGCGGGCCGATCCCCGCCCTGTACGGCACGTTCACCCTGATCATCATCGGCATGGTGATCAGCCATCTGCCGTTCGCCACCCGGACCGGCATCGCCGCGGTCTCGCAGTTCGGCGGGGAACTCGACGACGCGGCGCGCATGTCCGGGGCGGGCTGGCTGTCGACGCTCCGCCGGGTCACCGTGCCGCTGCTGCGCCGTACGTTCGGCGCCGCGGCGCTGTTCCCCTTCATCTCCGGCCTCAAGGAGCTGACCCTCATCGTCATGCTCTCGACCATCAGCATGCAGTTCCTGCCGGCGCTGTCCCTGGACCTCAGCGAGCACGGGTACACCCAGCAGGCCAACGCCGTCACCACCGTCATCACGCTGCTCGCCGTCGCCGGGGGCATCCTCGCCCGGCGCCTCGGCGGGATGGGCGCCGCCCTCGCCACCTGATCGCCGCACACCCCACCGTGCGCCGACGGCGGCACAGCTCGATGTAGCGCCAGACCAGGCCTCGCACCAAGGAGCCGTCCGTGTCACTCCGACTCACCAGCGTCACCCGCCGGTACCGCGGCGCGAAACGGGCCGCCGTCGACGGGCTCGACCTCGACGTGCCCGACGGTGCGCTGCTCTGCCTGCTGGGCGCCTCCGGCTGCGGCAAGACGACAACGCTGCGCATGATCGCCGGCCTCGACCAGGTCGACTCCGGTTCGATCGAGATCGGCGTACGCACGGTCGACGCACCCGCGTCCGGTGTCTTCGTCGCGCCCGACAAGCGGGACGTGGGGCTCGTCTTCCAGCACTACGCGCTGTGGCCGCACATGAGGGTGCGGCAGATCGTCGAGTTCGGCCTGCGCGAGCGGCACGTCCCGCGCGGTGAGCGCCGCGAGCTGGTCGGTGCCATCCTGGACCGGCTCGGCCTCGGCGACCTCGCTGAGCGCTACCCGTCCGAGCTGTCCGGCGGCCAGCAGCAGCGGGTGGCGCTGGCCCGCACGCTTGTCGTACGGCCGAAGATGCTGCTGCTGGACGAGCCGCTGTCCAACCTCGACGCACAGCTGGCCAGCGAGATGCGCGAGACGATCCGCACGCTGCACCGCGAGTTCGGGTGCACCACGGTGTTCGTCACCCACGACCAGTCCGACGCGATGGCCCTCGCCGACCGGATCGCGGTCATGCACGGCGGCCGGTTAGCGCAGCTCGGTGCCCCGCTCGAGGTGTACCGGCAGCCCGCGACGATCCACGTCGCGCGGTTCATCGGCGAACCGCCGATGAATCTGCTGCCCGTGTCGCACCCGCTCGTCGCGTCCGTCCCGCGCGACGAGCGGACCGCGACCGTCGGGGTCCGCCCTGAGTCGCTCCGGCTCTCGCCGGCGTCCCCGGCCGATCCCGAGTGGACCATCCGCTCCGCCCTGCCCACCGGGGCCAGCTGGGTCCACTCGCTCGAGCGGGGCGAGACGGTGATCTCCGCACATGTGCCCGCGCAGGCGGGTGCGCCCGGCGACCAGGTGACCGTCGCCTTCGATGCCGCCGACGCCAGCCACTTCGACGCCTCAGGGGTACGCATCTGAGCCCCGACGAACGCAACCCCGACCGAACCACCGACAGAACCGGAAGGTGATCGCACCCATGAGCCACGGCCCGCTCGCGACAGCGCCACGCGCCCTGATCCTCGACTACGGCGGGGTCGTCGTCGCGACGTCGAAGCGGCCGTCGGGGATAACCGAGTTCGCCGCCGTCGTCGCCGCCACGCTACGCAGGGCCGGCGTCGAGGTGCCGCTGGACCGGCTCGAGCGGTCGGTCCGGGCGGGCATCGCGGCACTCAACGACTACAACAACGTGTCCAGCCGGCGTCGGGAGCCGGTCGAGCTCACGCACCAGGAGATCATCACCGATTTCCTGGCATCCGACCTGCCGGAACGCGCCCGGCTGGTGCTCGGCGCGGACGCCGCCAGGCTGTGCCACGCGAAGGTGACGCTGCTGTCCGGGCACAGCGTCCGGCCGGGCGTACGCGCGCTGCTGACCAGCGCCCGGGAGCGCGGCATCCGTACCGGCATCGCCTCGAACGCACAGTCCGGCACCGCCCACCGCGCGTTCGTCGACGCCAGCGGTCTGACCGACCTGTTCGACGTGCAGGTGTACTCCGACGAGATCGGCGTGCGCAAGCCGCACCCGGATGTCCTGCACACGGTCGCCGACGCGCTCAACGTGCCGACCGGCGCGTGCTGGTACGTCGGCGACACCCGCGACCGGGACCTGCTCGCCGGTCGCCGGGCAGGGGTCGGGGCGGTCATCCTGATCCGCCACCACAGCACCGACTCGCCCCCGTACGCGGTCGACGGCGAACCCGACGCCATGTTCGACGAGGTCACCGAGCTGACCGGGGCGCTCGCCGCGGCGGGGCCGACCACCGACGACGCGACCCCGGCGGTGACCGGCGGCGAACCCACCGGGACTCCGTCCGCGGGCGCGCGGCCGCGCGACGGCGACCCGACCGGGTCCCCGGTCGAACGGCGAGGCCCGGCCGGCACGCTCAGGCGTCCGCGCGCCCTGTTGCTCGACAACGGCGGAGTGATCACGCTGAGCGAGAAGAACCCGGACGGCGAGCGTGCCTTCGCCGCGGACCTGGGCGCCTACCTGCGCCGCGCCGGCCACGACGTCGGCAACGACATGCAGGTCCTCGATGACCTCAAGGCCGGCCGCAAGCGCTACGAAACCTGGAAGCAGGACAACGAGGACGGCGAACGGGTACCCGAGATCACACCCGTCGGGTTCTGGGACTGGATGATCCCCGCACACTGGCCCGAGCGCGCAAGGGCCGCCGTATTCGCGCAGGCCAACGAGCTGATCTACCGGTACGTCAGGGCGCGGGCCATCCGCCACCCACGGCTAGGCATGCTCGACGTGCTGGAGTACACCCGTGCCAACGACATCCCGGTCGGGATCGTGTCGAACACGGTCTGCGGCCGGGTGCCGCGCGAGAACCATGTGAGCTGGGGGATCGAGCCGTACCTCGCGGTGAGCTTCTTCAGCGACGAGTTCGGGCTCCGCAAGCCCGACCCCTCGATCATCCTGGCCTGCGCGAGCGCGCTGGGCGTCGACCCGGCCGACTGCTGGTTCGTCGGCGACAAGCGGGGCCGCGACATCGAGGCCGCCCGCCGTGCGGGCGTGGGCGTGACGCTGCTGATTGAGTCACGGCAGACCATGTCGAGCACCGGACCCGAACCCGACCACGCGGTACGGGATGCCTTAGGCCTGCTCGAGGCGTTGCTGGCGGCCCGAGTAGCCGGTCCGCGTGCCAGTTGAGCGAGGCGAAACAGCGGGATGAAGCCGGGTTGAACTGCGTCGGCCCATTGACAGATCCACATTGACTCGACCTGAGGTCTTGATGAGAGTGGACGAGGTGCACACAACCACCTCCCAGACAGGGTGAGAGATGAGCAGACGCCAAAGATTCGTGATCGGCCTGGCCACCACGGTGGTGACGGTCGGTGGCCTGGTCACGACCGCGACGACAAGTGCCGGCGCGGCGCCGGCATCCAACCACCAGCCGCCGGCGGCCCACCCGGTGGTGCTGTACGCCTCGGACGGCATGCGGCCGGACCTGATGCAGCGCTACGCCGCCCAGGGCATCATGCCGACGTACGCCTCGCTGATGCGCTCCGGCGCGACCGGGGACAACGGGCTGACCCAGGGCTTCCCGCCGAACACCGGCCAGGGCTGGTACACGCTGGCCACCGGCGCGTACCCGGGCGTACACGGCAGCACCAACAACACGTTCTTCGACACCCGGCAGGCCTTCACGACGTCGACGTCGTTCGCGGCGGCCGGCATCGTGCAGGCCCAATCGGTCGCGTCGTCGGCCGAGCTGGCCGGCAAGAAGGTCGCCCAGATCGAGTGGACCGGTGGGCTCAACGCCAACATCAACGGCCCGACCGTCGACTTCGCGTCGTTCTTCTCGACGCGCGGCGTGCTCGAGTTCCCGGCGGACGCCACCAAGCAGGCCTCGGCCGCCAAGTTCGGGCTGTCCTACCAGGTCGCGGCGTTCACCGCGGCGTCCGGCTGGACCAACGTGCCGGCCAGCGCCGGCCCGCCGGCACAGCAGTCGGTGCTCACCGTGCCGACGACGTTCGCCAGCCAGAACCCCACCCGCACCTACGACCTGTACGTCTACGCGAGCGCCGGCAACGGCTACGACCGGGTCGTCATGGTGCCCTCCGCGGCCGCCAAGGACGGCTCGCAGGCCGCGGCCACGCTGACGCCGGGCACCTACAGCCCGATCAAGCTGAAGGGCGCCGACGGCCTGATCGGCCCGGCAGCCGGTGAGAGCGCCGGCTTCTACGCCGACGTCACCACGATGTCCCCCGACCTGTCCGGCTTCCAGCTCTACTTCACGTCGGTGACCCGGCCCAACGCGCACTGCGGGACCCCCGCCTGCGCCGCGCTCCCGTCCGGCGCCCCCGGCGAGGACCACCTGGCCAAGTACATCGCGGACAACCTGCCCCCGGCGATCTTCGGCGACTTCGCGCCGCCGGAGTCCGGCCTGATCGACGAGGACACCTGGTACACCCAGACGGTCACCCTCAACCAGGCCTACGACCTGGCCGTGTACGACTTCATCCTGAACACGCTGCAGCCGGACACCAACGTGCTGCTCGCCGGCACCGACGAAACCGACGAGGTCAGCCACCAGATCCTCGGCCTACTCACGCCGACCGCGCCGGACAACAGCCCGAACCCCTTCTTCGACCGCAAGGCCGGCACCGGACCGCGGGACAACCGGCTCGCCCAGCGCGAGGGCTACGTACGCGGCGCGTACGCCGCCGCCGACGCCCGCCTCGCGTTCGTCCGGTCCGTGCTGCCCGACTCCGACGTGCTCGCCTCCAGCGACCACGGCTTCGCGCCGCAGTGGCTGGCGGTCGACGCACCGCTTCCGCTCAAGCAGCTCGGCCTGCAGGACGTCGAGCAGACCGCCAACTGCCGGCCGGCCACGGCCAGCGCACCCGGCGGTACGGTCGCCAAGGCCTGCTGGGCCGGCGGCACCGCGCAGATCTACCTCAACCTCAAGGGCCGTGACCCGGACGGCGTGCTCGACAAGGCCGACTACCAGTCGACGGTCGACCAGATCGTGGCCGCCTACAAGAGCCTGAAGGACCCGGCCACCGGCAAGTCGGTGGTGGAGAAGGTGCTGACCAAGGCGGAGCTGGCCAACGTGGACGGCAGCGACTCGCTGCACCCGTTCCGCTCGGGCGATGTCGTCGTGGTGACCAAGGTGCCGTACGAGTTCGACGGCAACACGGTCGGCACGCTGGTCGCGCCGTCGCTGTTCTTCGGCCAGCACGGCTACCTGCCCGACGACGTCGACCTCAAGCACAACATCAACATGCACGCGACGTTCGTCGCCGGTGGTCCGGACATCGTCCACGTCGGCTCGGTGCACGGCGTGCACGCGGTCGACCTGGCGCCGACGCTGGCCATCCTCGGTGGGTTCAACCCGCCGCTGCAGGCCCAGGGTCGCGTCCTCACCTCGATCCTGCGCGGCGGCTCCCGCTACTCGACCGGGCAGTTGCTGGCCGTCAACGACGTGCACGGCAACCTCACCGACGACAACCTCACCTACACCGACCCGTACACGGGTGCCCGCGACGTCGCCGGCGGCCTGGCCACGTTGACCACGTACCTGAAGCGGGCCAAGGCGACCGACCCGGACGACACCGTCACGGTGGAGGCCGGTGACATGGTGGGCGCCAGCCCGCCCGCCTCCGGCCTGCTGCGCGACAAGCCGACGCTCGACGCGCTCAACGCGATGGGCATCGACGTGGGCATCCTGGGCAACCACGAGTTCGACCGGGGTGTCTCGGAGATGCTGCGGCAGGTCAACGGCGGCCAGTCCACGATCGACCCGACGATCACGTTCAACAAGCTGAAGTTCCCGATCGTCGACGCCAACGTGATCAGTGACACGACCGGCAAGCCGCTGTTCAAGCCGTACGTCATCAAGGAGATCGGCGGAGTGGAGGTGGCGTTCATCGGCGCCACCACGGTCACCACGCCGACGATCGTCACCACCGGGGCGACCGACGGCGTGCACTTCATCGACGAGGCCACGGCGATCAACGGGGTCGTCGCGGATCTGGAGCAGAAGGGCATCCACGCCTTCGTCGCAGTGATCCACGAGGGCGGCAGCCAGACCGGGTTCCCGGTCGGGACGGTGGGCAACCGCATCCACGACATCGCGGCCAACCTGGACCCGGCCGTTTCCGTGCTGATCAGCGGCCACTCCCACACCGTGGTCGACACCCGGGTCAACAACACCCTGGTGGTGCAGGCGTCGTCGTTCGGGCGCGCTTTCGACGACGTACACCTGCTGCTCGACAAGCAGGCCCACACCATCGCCGCGACCTGGGCGTCGATCCAGCCGGTGTGGGAGAACACCGTCCCGCTGTCCACCGACCCGTCGGCACCGGCGATCCCGCAGGACCCGAAGGTGGAGGCGATCGTGGACGCCGCGGTCACCGCGACCAACCCGATCACCCAGCAGGTCATCAACACGGCGGCGGCCGACGTACCGTCGCAGCGGGACGGCGGCGCCACACCGGCTGGTGAGTCGCCGGCCGGCGACCTCATCGCCGACTCCCAGCGGTTCTACGCCCACACGCAGCTCGCGTTCGTCAACACCGGCAGCGTGCGGGCGGGCCTGCAGGCCGGCGAGGTCACCTACGGCGACCTGTTCACC
>Ga0126377_10003253_pt1 | contig 11461 bp, 11 predicted proteins | sample PanSoiMetPlot_22_FD_92647 | JGI IMG/M metagenome (GOLD analysis project Ga0126377, IMG submission 92647) | Tropical forest soil microbial communities from Panama - MetaG Plot_22 | ecosystem: Environmental > Terrestrial > Soil > Tropical forest > Bulk soil | place: Panama | collected 2016-02-17
CCACCGCCACCGTGGCTGGTGCTGAAGTCCATGCCGTCATCGCATCCACAGTCGTCGTCCCAGGCTTTCGCCACGGGGAGTTGGGTGGTTGCGATCGCCCCGCCGCTGGCGAGGACCAGCATGAGGGCAAGGGTGAGGGTGCGCAGCCGTCGCCTGGGGGGCCGCTGGGGGAGCTCGGTTGGGGTCGGGGGGGTGGGGTGGGCTCGCCGCAAGTGGCGGGAGGGGGGTCGTCGCATCATGGGTGTCCTTCGAACCTCGGGGGGATGAATGCGGCCGGGGAGTTGACGCTGGCAGGCGGTGGGCTGCGCGGGCGGTGCCCGCCGCGACCCGAGCGTGGCGTCCCGGCCGCGGATCGTCTGGCGGGTCGCGGTGGCGTCGCCGGGCCGGTCGGTGGTCGCCTGGCCGCGGCGGTGGGGGGTGCTGCAGCAGCGCGGCCACGACGGGTGGGTGCTGGTGGGATGCGGGATGCGCGCGTAGGCGTGGGGGTGGCGGTGGTTGGCTGGTCGTGTGCCGGGGCGGCTGGCTGTCGCATCATCGTCTGGTCCCTAGGGTCATGGTCGGGTTGGGCTCATGGCTGGGCAGGGCGCAGGTTGGAGAGCGCGGGCGCGGCATGGGTGGCTGTTCCTGCGGGGGGTTGAACAGCGTGCCGAGTGGGGCCACTGGGGGCGTGACCACCGGAGGTTGCAGCTTGCAAAGGAATACTGTGAGGACCTTGAGAGCAGCTTGAGCGCTCGCTAACGATCTGACCGATAAGCCGAAGAGGCTGACAGCTTGCCAACGAGGCAAGGGGTCAGCGGTGCGAGACTTGTGCCGCCGTTGGACGACCCGGCCGCTTCTCGTATGGACGCTCGATTCCCGATGCTTGGGCTGATGTGGCAGGCTCACAGCATGGATGGATTCGAGGCCGACGGCCGCGTCTACAAGACAACCAGGGCCTCCGATGTCGTTCGGGACGGCATGACGCTGGAGCTGGAGGAGGTCGCCCTGGAACCCGGACGAGGGATCCTTGCGGAGGCTTTCTGGCACGACCCTGATGGCCGCTTTACCTTCACTGTCTACGACAAGGATCCTCTACCGTTCGCGCTGGTCGAGTGGTTCGTGACCAAGGCACGGCACCTCTTGCCTCCAGCTGCTGAAGCCGCGTCGGCCGCTGACCACCAAAGCGGCAGCGATAGCGTGTAGATCAGCCCCAAGTCCAGCGCTACCAACGAGGCAGGAGGTCGCTGGAGGGTTGAGCCGCCCTGCGGGCGGGCCGGCGTGGCGCCGGGCTCACCGCTGACCGGCCGGAACCCGAGTCACGCGGACCGGGCCTCGGCCTGCGGCGGGTCAACGCCTCCGGCCGGCCCCTCCGCAATCTCAACCGCCCGCAGGGCGGCGGCGGACCGTAGCTCCCGCACCAGGGCGCTCGCCCGTCCGGATGCACCCGCCTCGCCGCTGCGGCAGTGGTGTCCTTCGGACGATCGATGACCAGCCCTGCCTTCTCGGCTCCGCCGGATGGTAGCGCCGTCCCGTCGTCTGTCCAGGTCGTTCGGCGCCGATCGCGTTCACCGTGGATCGGTCGGCACGATCGGGGGAGTGCGATCGGCGGCGCTCCACCTGGACATCCGCCGCTCCGTGCGCCGTAGCAACGGCAGGACAGGGCTGGTCGAAGGAAAGCAGGGGCAAACCCGCACAGCCGGACGCTCGATCAGGCGAGGCGGCGGCAAGTCGTGCCCTCCGCGTGCCCTACCGGAGGGTCAACAGCGGTCAACCACGGTCAGCCACGACCACGCAGCCAGCCCCGGCCTGAGCCGATCCCTGTGGGTGAGCGCTCGGAGTGCTTGGGAGCAGGGGTCGCCAGGCCGTCTCCAGGCCGTCACAGGTCGAGAAACAACGGCAAGCACTCATTGTGATTGGCAAGGAGATGCCCAGGTCAGAGTCCTTCCCAGGGCGTCCGTTCAGCCGTCGGCGTGGCTGGCGGCGACGAACGTGGTGAAGTTGAACTTGAGGTCCTGGATGCGCCGCTCGACCACGCGCAGGCCGAACAGCTCGGCGCAGCGCTCCGAGGCGATCACCGCGGTCGCCGGTGGAAGCTCGCCGGACCCGAGCATCCGGGCCGCCTCGGCAGTGTCGGGCTCCTCGGTCACCAGCGTCGTCGGGAAGTTGTGCCGCAGCCACATCCGGCACTGCCGCAGCGCCTGCTGGTGCGACGCGATCCGGTCGATCTGGTCGCGACCTGGCAGGCTGGGGTGGCCGAGCAGCGCGTGGTTCACGTCGATCTCGAACAGGTCCTCGACCTTGAAGCGGTGGGCGGCCATCGCGTACACGCTCTCGTAGACGACCCCGCCGTTGGAGTTCTCCAGCGCGAAGATGCCGAGCTCGACCTCCCGGGACTCGACCGCGAGCAGGACGCCCTCGGTGCTGACCAGCTCGACGATCTCGATCTCGCCGAGGCCGTTGTCGCGGGCGTACTCCAGCGCGGCCTCCTCGGAGAACGAGCCGCGGATCCCCATCACGCCGACGCGGCGCACATCTCCCAAGGACGGTCTCCTGTACACGGGCCCGGACCGAGGTCGGAGCAGAGCGACGCCTCCGATCGCTGCGCTGGCTTGCCGGCTGGAGCGGGAGGAGCGGGGGCGAGCTGCATGCAATCCTACGGCCCAGCGGCCGCCGCGGCGACCCGACCCGGGCGCGCGCGGTCAGCCCGCCTGCCGGCGCAGCTCGGCCCGGTCGACGTAGCGCGCGGGCCCGAGCCCGCCGTCGAGGATCGGGACGCGGAACAGCGAGCCCGTCCGGAACGCCGGCCAGGCGGGCAGCAGGCCCGCGTCGAGCAGGAACCGAGGGATCAGGTCGGCGTGACCGACGGCCACGAGGTCGCCGCCCGGCGCCGCCCGGACCGCCTCGGCGACCCAGCCGGCCAGGTCGGGAGCGTCGTAACCGAGCCGTCGGTCGGGCTGCACCTGGAGCCCGGCGGCGGCGGCGAGCGGCTCCGCGGTCTGGACGCAGCGCAGCCACGGGCTCGCGGCGACCAGCGCGAGCGTCGACCCGGCGAGCGCGGCGGCGAGCCGCTCGGCCTGGCGGCGGCCGCGCTCGACCAGCGGCCGGTCCCGGTCGGCCTCGGTCCAGGTCTCGCGGTCGGCGGCCTTGGCGTGGCGCACCAGCAGCAGGTCGGGCATGCGCCCAAGTCTCCCCGGCCCGCCGCCCGGCGGCAACGGCTGCGCGCCCGCGAGCACCTTTTCGGCGCCGGTTTGGCATCCTTGTCGTCTCGACCCCCACCGTCACGTCCAGGAGGTGTCCGCCCATGGGCCCGCCGTGGCCGCGGGTGGTCCGCGCCGCGCTCGCGGCCGTGCTGCTGGCCGGTGCCGCCACGGGCTGCTCGGACGGCGAGGAGCCGGCGGCGCCCGCGCCGGTCCAGAAGCAGGGGCCGGGACGCTGGGTCCAGCGGGCGCCGATCCCGACCCCGCGCAGCGAGGTCGCGGTGGCGGTCCTGGACGGCAAGGTGCACGTGCTCGGCGGGTTCGGGGGCTTCAGGGGCAGGACCCGCGCGCACGAGGCGTACGACCCGGCCACCGACCGCTGGCGGACGCTCGCCGAGCTGCCCCGGCCGCTGAACCACGCGGGCGCCGCCGTGGCCGGCAGGAAGCTGTACGTGCTCGGCGGGTACGACACCGCCAGCGGCAAGGCGGTCGCGGACGTCTCGGCCTACGACCCGGCGGCCGACGCGTGGGTGCCGCGCGCGCCGATGCCGACCGCGCGCGGCGCGCTCGGCGTCACGCAGGTCGGCGGCCTGATCTACGCGGTCGGCGGGACCGGCGAGGGCGGCGACCTGGCCGCGAACGAGGTCTACGACCCGGCGGCGGACACCTGGCGCACGCTCGCGCCGCTGCCCACCCCGCGCGACCACCTCGGCGTCGCGGCCCTCGGCGGCCGCGTCCACGTGGTCGCCGGGCGGCTGCGGACCCCGGCGAACAACATCGGGGTGCACGAGGTCTACGACCCGCCCACCGACCGCTGGACGACCGCGGCGCCGCTGCCGACGCCGCGCAGCGGGGTGGCCGCGGTCGTCGCCGGCGGCGTGCTGTTCGTGCTCGGCGGGGAGAGCGACAAGGGCACCTTCGCCGAGAACGAGGGGTTCGACCCTCGCAGCGGCCGCTGGCGGGCGTTCGAGGGGATGCCCACGCCGCGGCACGGCATCGGGGCCGCGGAGGTGGACGGCGTGGTGTACGTGCCCTCGGGCGGCCCGACCCCCGGCGCCTCGCGCACCGACCGCCACGAGGCGTTCATCCCGTGACGGCGGGCGGGGCCGCGCCGGGGGGCCCGGACGGCCCGCGCCAGGCCGGAGGAGCCCGCCCGGAGCCCGGACCCGCGGCCCCGTGCGCGGCGGCGCTGCGGGTGGCCACCTGGAACATCGCGGCGGGGCAGCGGGCGGCGGGCGGGCTCGGCGCCGTCGCCGAGGTGCTGCGCGGGCTGGACGCGGACGTCGTCGCGGTGCAGGAGGTGGACCGGCTGGCCGAGCGCAGCGGCACCGTCGACCAGGCGCGCGCGCTGGGGGAGGCGCTCGGGATGTCCTGGCGGTTCGTCCCGGCGCTGCTGTTCGACGGCCGGGACGGGCGCGGCTGGCGGCCGCTGGAGGACGGCGTGCCCGACCCGGGCGGGCCCGCGTACGGCGTCGCGCTGCTCGCACGGACGCCGCCCGAGCGCACCGAGCGGCTCGCGCTGCCAGGACCCGGCCCGGGCACGGCGGGCCGGCGCCGCGAGCCGCGGGTCGCACTGCTCGCGCGCGTGGCCGCCGGCGGCCGGTCGCTGACGGTCGCGGCCACGCACCTGGCCAACGGCTTCCCGTGGAACGCCGTGCAGCTCCGGTTCCTCCAGGACCGGCTGCCGCGGCTGCCGCCGCCCGCGCTGCTCCTCGGGGACCTCAACCTGCCGGCCTGGGCCGTGGCGGTGGCCGGCCGCCGGGGGTGGCTGCGGTCGCGCTGCGGCGCGACCTTCCCCGCGCACCGACCCGTCAGCCAGCTCGACCACGTGCTCGCCCGCAGGGGCGAGGCCCGCCTGCTCGGCGCGCGGACGGTCGCCTCGGGCGCCAGCGACCACCTCCCGGTCGTCGCCGAGGTGGCGCTGGCGGGCCGCTGACGCCCCTCAGCCCGCGGGGCGCTCGAACCAGCCCTGCATCGTCTGCAGGAAGAACATGTCGCCGCGGATCTTCAGCTTGCCGGTCATGACCGCCTGCATCGGGTTGAGCGCGCCGGCGAGCAGCTTCAGGAAGTCGGGGAGTTGCACCTGGACGGTCGCCCTGGGCTGCTCCGCGGGCCCGCGCCCGACCTCGCAGCGGCCGTCGGCGATCCGCATCCGGTACTGCCGGGTCCCGTCGGGGGCGGCGATGTCGTACTGGACCACCGCCTCCTGCCCGGCGGCCCGCTCCGGGACGAACGCCCCCGCCATGCCCGCGAACACCTGGTCGAGGACGCTGTCGACGCCGCCCTGCTGCTGCTGGATCGTGGCGGTGAGGTCCTCGGCGGACATGGATCGGACGGCGGCGGCGAGCTGGTCGAACCGGCTCGCGTCGATCTCGCTCATGGGCGCTCCTGATCGCGTTCGGGCAGGCGGCGCAAGCGTACGGCGCGGCCCCGGGGGATCGCGAGCACCCGCCGGGGGTCGCGATCCGGCCCGCCGCGCGCCGCGCGGCCGGTCAGCCGAAGTCGATCGCGGCGTAGCGGTTCAGCTTGCTGAACTGGTGGCGGGCGTCGATCAGCCGCACGGTGCCGGACTTGGCCCGCATCGACAGCGACTGCGTGAGCGCGCCGCGGCGGTCGAAGCGGACCCCGCGCAGCAGCTCCCCGTCGGTCACGCCGGTCGCGGAGAAGAACACGTCGTCGCCCTGCACGAGGTCGTCGATGGACAGCACCGCGTCCAGGTCGTAGCCGGCGTCCAGCGCCGCCCGCCGCTCGGCGTCGTCGCGGGGCCACAGGCGGCCGAACAGCGCGCCGTCCATGCACTTGAGCGCGGCCGCCGCGATGACCCCCTCGGGGGTGCCGCCGATCCCGACCAGCAGGTCCACGCCGGTGCCCTCGCGCGCGGCCATGATCGCCCCGGCGACGTCGCCGTCGGGCAGCAGCTTGATGCGCGCCCCCGCCTCGCGGATCTGGCCGATCAGGTCGGCGTGGCGCGGCCGGTCCAGGATCGCGACCGTCAGGTCGTTCAGGCCCGCGCCCTTGGCCCGCGCGACCGCCCGCAGGTTCTCGCCCAGCGGCGCGCCGAAGTCCACGGCGTCGCGGGCGTCCGCCCCGACCGCGAGCTTCTCCATGTAGACGCACGGGCCCGGGTCGAACATGGTCCCGCGGCCGCTCAGCGCCACCACGCTGAGGGCGTTGGGCTGCGCCTTGGCGGCGAGCGAGGTGCCGTCGATCGGGTCGACGGCGATGTCGACCTCGGGCGGCTCGCCGTTGCCGATCTCCTCGCCGTTGTACAGCATCGGCGCCCGGTCCTTCTCGCCCTCGCCGATGACGACCACGCCGGTCATCGGGACCGAGCCGAGCACCGCGCGCATCGCGTCGACCGCCGCCTGGTCGACGGCCTCCTTGTCGCCGTAGCCGGTCTTGCGGCTCGCGGCCATCGCGGCGGCCTCGGTCACGCGCACCAGCTCAAGGGCGAGATTGCGGTCGGGCGCCTCACGGTCAGGTCGAGCGTTCATCCAGCACCTCGCTTGGAGCGGCAGGTCGCGGAGGCCTGGCGACCGCTTCTGCGGGCAACCGTAGCAGACGCTCGGGCGCCCTCCAGGCCGGCTGGCAAACCAGCCTGCCGCGTCGTATTCTCTGAAGTGTTGAGGCCCCTGTCGTGCAGGTGCGGCCTCCCAGCCGGGCCCCTGGCGCCCCCGATCCCACCCGGACGGCGCTCGGGGCCCGCTGCATCTCCCCCCCACGCCGGACCGCCTCGCCGGGACCCGCGGCTCAGTATGCGGGCCCGACCGGGCGCACGCGCTGGGCCGGGTCGACGTACAGCCCGTCGCGGACCAGCTGGGCGGGGATCCGCTCCAGCGGCGGGCCCGAGGTCAGCGGCCGGCCGTCGGCGTCCCAGCGGCGCCCGTCGCAGGCGCGGGCGAAGCCCGGCCCGCCGGCCTGCACGAGGCAGGTGCCCGCGGGGGCGAGGAAGGCGTGCAGGCCGCCGTGGCGGCGGTCGACGACCATCCTGCGACCGGCGAGCCCGACCTCGACGACCCGGCCGGGCTGGAACGCCTGCGCCGGCCCGGCCCGCTGCCACGGCGCCCCGGGATGGTCCGAGCGCGTCAGGAACACGATCCCCGCCAGCAGGATGAGCGCCGCCGCGGCCAGCGCGCCCAGCAGCCAGGGGGCGCCGAGCTGGCTGCGCAGGACGAGCTTGCGGGCCCGCGCCGCGCGCGGCGGCAACCAGGCGACCCGCGGCCGCGTGTCCGGGTCGGCCACCGGATCCCCTCCCTCGCGCGTCCCGGTGGTCGGCCACCGGTCGGTCCCCCGTCCTCAGCAGGGCCGGTGCAGCCGCGACCCCGCTCCGCCGGCCGGCGCCCACCGGCGCGCACCGACGGCCGCGCCGGTGGGCGCCGGCCACCTGACGGTAGTATCCGCCTGGTCCCCGACCCCGGCACGCGCGGGCCGGCGGACGGTACGGCCGTTGAGCGGAGGGTGGGGCATGGACCTGTTCGAGTACCAGGCGAAGGCGCTCTTCGCCGAGCACGGCGTGCCGGTGCCCCGCGGACGCGTCGCCGTATCCGCGGACCAGGCGCAGGAGGCCGCCGCCGAGCTGGGCGGCCGGGTCGCGGTGAAGGCGCAGGTCCAGACCGGCGGCCGCGGCAAGGCCGGCGGGATCAAGCTCGCCGGCGACCCGGCCGAGGCGCGCGCGAAGGCCGAGGCGATCCTCGGCATGGACATCAAGGGGCACGTCGTCCGGCGCGTGCTGGTGGAGCAGGCCAGCGACATCGCCGCCGAGTACTACCTTTCGATCCTGCACGACCGTGCCGGCAAGGGCCTGCTGATCCTGGCGTCCGCCGAGGGCGGCGTCGAGATCGAGGAGGTCGCGGCCGAGCGCCCCGGGGCGATCGTGCGGGTGCCGGTCAACCCGCTGATCGGGCTGCGCCCCTACCACGTCGACCAGGTGCGCTACGGGATCGGCTTCCCGCCCGCGGCGCGCGAGGGCTTCGGCGAGCTGCTCACCAGGCTGTTCGCGCTGCTGCGCGCGGCCGACTGCACCCTGGTGGAGGTGAACCCGCTGATCCTCACCACCGGTGGCGGGGTCGTCGCGCTCGACGGCAAGGTGACGCTGGACGACGCCGCCATGTTCCGCCACCCGGAGTTCGAGCAGCTCCGCGACACGTTCGCCCCCGACGAGCAGGAGCGCATGGCCAAGGAGCGCGGGCTGCAGTACGTCAAGCTCGACGGCGAGGTCGGCATCATCGGCAACGGCGCGGGCCTGGTGATGAGCACGCTGGACGTCGTCGCCGCCGCAGGCGGGAAGGCGGCCAACTTCCTCGACATCGGCGGGGGGGCGTCCGCGGAGACGATGACCGCCGGGCTGGAGGTCATCCTCTCCGACCCCAAGGTCCGCAGCGTCCTGGTCAACATCTTCGGGGGCATCACCCGCGGCGACGTGGTGGCGCGCGGCGTGCTCGACGCGCTCGACCGCCTGGGCGACCGGGTGCGGGTCCCGCTGGTCGTGCGCCTGGACGGGACCAACGCCGAGCAGGGCCGGGACCTGCTCGCCACCGCGCCGAGCGACAAGGTGGTCCCGGCCAGGACCATGCTCGGCGCCGCCGCCAAGGCGGTCGAGCTGGCGCACGCCGGCCGCGCCGCGCCGCAGCCCTGACCCGTCACACCGCGGCCCACCGCCGCGGCCCGACCCCGCCGGCCCGACCCAGGAGCACCTCGCCATGGCCATCCTCGTCGACACGAACACGAGGCTCGTCGTCCAGGGCCTCACCGGCCGTGAGGGCCGCTTCCACGCACTGCGCAACCGCGCCTACGGCACCAACGTCGTGGCCGGGGTGACCCCCGGCAAGCAGGGTCAGGACGTCGAGGGGATCCCGGTGTTCAACACCGTCGCCGCGGCGGTCGCCGAGACGGGGGCCGACACCTCGCTGATCTTCGTCCCCGCGCGCTTCGCGGTCGACGCGCTCTACGAGGCCGTCGACGCGGGCATCGGCACGGTCGTGCTGATCACCGAGAACATCCCGGTGCTGGACATGACCGCCGCCTACAACTACGTGCGCGCGCGCGGCGCGACCCTGATCGGCCCCAACTGCCCGGGGGTCATCTCCCCGGGCAGGGCCAACGTCGGCATCATCCCGGGCGAGATCACCGTCGAGGGCCCCGTGGGGCTCGTGTCACGCTCGGGCACGCTCACCTACCAGGTGATGTCCGAGATGGCCGCCGCGGGCGTCGGCCAGACGACCTGCGTGGGCATCGGCGGCGACCCGGTGGTCGGCTCCAGCTTCATCGACGTCCTCGGCCGCTTCGAGGCCGACCCCGAGACCGAGGCCGTGGTCATGATCGGCGAGATCGGCGGCGAGGAGGAGGAGCAGGCCGCGCGCCACGTCGCCGAGCGGATGGCCACGCCCGTGGTCGCCTACATCGCCGGGTTCGAGGCGCCCCCCGGCAAGCGCATGGGCCACGCCGGGGCGATCATCTCCGGGTCCTCGGGCACCGCGCAGGCCAAGGCCGAGGCGCTCGAGGCCGCTGGCGTGCGCGTCGGCCGCAGCCCGACCGAGACCGCCGAGCTGGCGGTCGCGGTGATAAAGGAACGTGGCGGCCCCACCGCCGCCCGGTGACGGCCGCGTTCAGCCGTTCGCGAACCGGGAGGCCGCCCAGGCGAGCACGAAGACGCCGATGACGATGTCGGCGACCCCGATGACGCGCGCGGCGACGACCAGGCCCTCCCCGGTGACCTGGCCGCCGGACTGGTCGACCCGCCGCTTGGCGCTGGCGGCCAGGAAGAGCGCCACCGGCCCGAGGACAATCTGGCAGATGAACAGCCCGACGACCGCGACCACCAGCGCGATGGTCGCGGTGGGCTCGGTCTGCTGCTGAGGGCCGTAGCCGGGCGGTCCGCCGGGATACCCCGGTCCGTACCCCGCGGGCGGTGGCCCGTAGCCCTGCGCCCCGTACCCCGGCGGCTGCTGCGGCCAGGCCGGCGGCGGCTGCCCGTACCCGGGCGGGGCCGGCTGGGACCACGGCGGCGGCTGCCCGTACCCGGCGGGGGGCTGCCCGTAGCCTGGCTGCCCGTACCCGGGTGGCGGCTGCCCGTATCCGGGCGGGGGCGGCTCGGGCCAGGGGGCCTGCGGAGGTGGCTCGTACCCGCCGGGCGGCGTCCCCGGAGCGCCCGGCGGCGGCTGGTCCCGCTGGCCGGGGTCGTGGTCCTGACTCATCGGTCCCCCCGTGGCTCGACGGCTCGGTGCCGGATGAGGACTGCCGACGGGCGGCCGTCAGCTCCCGGTCCTGCCGGCCTCGAACTCCGCGAACTCACCGATCACCGGCAGCTTGTACCGCTGGTTCTGGAACGCCAGTAACAGCAGCCAGACGTGGCCGCCGAGGTAGACGGCCAGCAGCACCCACAGCAGGTGGGCGATCGGGATGAAGATCAGCCACGCCGTCAGGGTGATGATGAACCCGCTCGCGCCGGCGACCATCTCGAACCCGATGCTCTGCCAGGCATGGAAGCGCACGTCGCGGCGCTTGTCGATGGCCAGCAGCGTGATCGCCGTGACCAGCGCGATCACCGGCAGGTACGCGATCGCGGCGGCCACGTTGCGCGGCAGCCCGCCGCCCGACGCGCGCGCCGGGCGCGTGCCCGACCACCGCGACCCCGGCGGCTCGCCCGGGGGCGGCTGCGCGTCGCCATATCCGCTCCAGTCCGCCGGCGGCTGGCCACCGTACGCGGGCGGTGGGGGAGACCCGTACGGGTCCCCGGTCCCGTAGTGGTCCCCGGCGCCGTACGGCTCGGGCGGTGGCTGCCCGTAGCCCCGCTGGTCCGCCGGCTGCTGCGGCGGGAAGGCGGAGGCGGGGTAGTCCTGGCCGCCCGGCGGCGCGGCGGCTGCGCCGGGCGGCCCGAACCCGCCGCGCGGCTCCTGGTAGTCGCGCTCGCCGGGGGTGCCGTACGCGTACGGCCCGCCGGTCGGGCGCCGCGGCAGCTCGCCGGGCTGCGGCAGCTCGCCCGCGGGACCCGCGCCGGTCGCGTCCCAGCCGGCACCGCCGCGGTCGGCCGCCCAGTTGCCGTCGCGCGGCGGGGGCGTGGCCCGGTCCGCCGGGCCGCCCGGATACCACTGCGGCGGCTGCCAGGCGCTGTCCGGTCCGGCCGGCGCCGGCGGCATGGCGGCGTCGGCGCCCGACGGCCCGCCGGCCGCCTGGTCCCGCTGGTGCAGGCCCCGGTAGTGGTCCTCCGGCCCGAGGTGGCCGTAGCCGAGCTGATCGGGGACCTGGGGCTCGGAGCCCGGGGGAGAACCCGGGGGAGAACCCGGGGG
>Ga0126377_10003255_pt1 | contig 11460 bp, 6 predicted proteins | sample PanSoiMetPlot_22_FD_92647 | JGI IMG/M metagenome (GOLD analysis project Ga0126377, IMG submission 92647) | Tropical forest soil microbial communities from Panama - MetaG Plot_22 | ecosystem: Environmental > Terrestrial > Soil > Tropical forest > Bulk soil | place: Panama | collected 2016-02-17
CCGCCATCACCCAGGACGTTTCCCTGGCAGCCCGGGAAAGCCAGAAAGTGATCACCGGCAAGCTTTCGGAGCGCGAGTTGCCAGGGTTTCGCGTGGAAGGCGCCAAAATCAATATCGCGCTGAAAGAAGCAAACGCGAAAGAAACAACCTCACAGTTAGTCATTCCCGCAATTTACATCCCCACTGTGGCGGTTGCTGGTTTGCGCGTCGGGTACGTTCGCAGCACTGACGACACGTTGAAGCACTCTCTGGCAGCATTGGGAGTTGAAGCAAAAGAACTGAGTGTGGATGACGTTGCGAAGAACGACCTCTCGGGTTTCAACACCATCATCATCGACATTCGCGGTTATGAAGCCCATCCCGAACTGATTGGCAGCAATAATCGGCTGTTGAAATTTGCGGAAGACGGTGGGACGCTGATTGTCTTCTATCACAAGACAGAGGAGTGGAATCCGAATGAAGGGAGGAACCGTCCCCAACTCGCTCCCTACCCGATCATTTTGGGTGGAGCCCGGGTCACGGAGGAGGACGCGCCCATCAGGATTCTGCAGCCGCAGCATCCGCTATTGAATACGCCGAACAAGATTACCCAGGCTGATTTTGCGAATTGGATCCAGGAGCGTGGCCTCTACTTTCCCAGCGAATGGGACCAACACTTCACAGCCCTGTTATCAACCAACGACCAGGGTGAGAAGCCGCTGAACGGAGGACTACTGGTGGCTGGATACGGTAAGGGTAACTACATCTACACGAGTTTGGTTTGGTACCGTCAGCTGCGGGCAGGAATTCCGGGTGGTTATCGCTTCTTCGCAAACATGATCAGCTACGGCCACCAGAAGTGATTGCCGATTGCCAATTGCCGATTGCTTAATTGCCGATTGCCGATTTCTGATTGGGCCTGGTTGAGATCTGAGATCTGAGATCTGAGATCTTGAGATTTGAGATCCCGAAGATTCTGAGAAAGAGGAAAAACCTAGGTTCGAAGTGAGGGAAACGAGGCCCGCAGACTTTTAAAGAAACTCTGTGTAATCTGCGTAATCTGTGGATTAAACTGCTGAGTCTAACGCAGGTTCTTGCTCAATCGGCGCCTCGCCTTCGAGTTTTACGCGGGCTCGCTCCAGGAAAGTCTTAATCATTTCGCGCACCCGCTTCTGCATCTCCGCGCTGATAGCGCTCTCACCAACCAGGATGGCAAAGCGGTGCAGATCTTTTGCGTGCTGTCGCCGCAATTCCACATGTTGCACAATCCGAATCAGTACCTTGTGTCCGCGCTCTTCGAACGCCGCGGCGTAGCGCAGGTAGTTTTTCACTTCTGAACGCGCCGGAGACCACTCCAGTCGCTCGGGTGAATCTTCGGTCTTCTCTACCGTAAAGTCTGCATGAACCGCGCCGATAACCGGCACTTCCGCCCGTACCGCCCAGCGCATGATGCCGCCGGCCTCTTTGCGAATACCTTCGATTCCCGGCATCAAATCCGCAAAATTACGGAGTTCACCAAAAAACTCCCGGGCCCGCTCCAGGCTGGTTCGTAACTCCAATTGATCCGCATACGACGCTTTGATTCGAAACATTTGTTCTCCGCCAACTAGTCTCTAGAGTATCGAGGCAGACGGCTAATAACTTGTTGTCCAGTTCTGCCACTGCTAAGTTACAACAGGAAAACGGTTACAGTAAATAACTAAGTGCCTTATTCAAGAAAGATTTAATATGAACTCCTATTCAAACAAATGTCCTCGCTGCGAAGGGCCACGATTAAAGCCCTGGTCAGAACTCACCGCTGAGGAGCGTGAGGTGGTAAAAAGGTTGCCCGCTTCCGCTGAGTATCTGCTGGTTGAACGACAAGCAACTCATCGCTGGTGCACCAGGTGTTGGTTTGAAGAGAGGGCTAGTGAGCGGAATGCTTGAAGCTTTTTGCTCTTTAGACAGCTAAATAGGACCAATACGACCTATAAGACCAATTGACTATTACTAACTACTGACCACTAACCACTGACTATCCCGTTATACGTCTCTCTAATAGCATTCATTTGCTCCAACAAAGTTCGCTGCAATTCCTGGGACGATCCAAAGCCCAGCTTGCTGGCAATGTCCCTGGCAGTTGAGTGGTCCGGCTCCGGTAAATGCGTGGAACGACCACTTACCAAGCGCAGACTGTGATCTACGGATCGCAGCAGACTGTAACCCGTGCTCAGTGTTTCGAATTCCTCACCACTCAGCGAGCCCTCTTCGAGTAAGCGTTCCAGAGTGAATGACGTCGAACGGTCTTCTCCTTCATCAAGCACCTCATCGCGCAATTGCAGATACCGAACCGCAAAATAAACGTCGAGCATCCCACCCGGACCATACTTGATGTCGGTGCCTGTTCGCCTGCCCCGACCGCCTTTTTCTCGCTCCAATCGATCGCGCACGTGCCGTGTTTCGGTCTTCAGAATACCCTTTTCCACCCGTTGGGCATTGGCATGAATGCGATGCCGCGCATGAGTTTCAATCATCTTGCCGAGCTCCATATCGCCGCCGATGGCCCGCAATTTGACATAGGCCAACCACTCCCACGGGGCGCTGTCTTCCTTGACGTAGTCGAGAAAACCGTCGGAACTCTGGACCAGCGGGCCGTTCTTGCCGTGAGGCCGTAAACGCAAATCAACTCGATATAAGTAACCTTCACGTTTAATGCTCGACAAGGCAGCAAGCATCAACTCCGCCAACCGTGCATAAGCTTCGTCGCGAGTCAGAGACGATACCGGTGAAGGCACCATCGAGTCGTACGTGATCAGAAGATCCAGGTCCGAGCCATAATCAACGCCGCCACTACCGAGGCGGCCAAATCCCAGGAAAGCCAATCGCGGACCAGCGCTGAGTGGACCAAACCTGCGGGCCATTTCGCGCCGGGCCACCAGGTACGCAACATTTACACTCGCGACGGCTAACTCCGTCTGCAAGCGGTTGGTATCGAAAATAGAGAACTCATCGCGCGCGTCAAGGGCCCCGATTTCGGTGAGTAGTTCGGCCCACTTGAGCCGTAGCACCGCAAGCTCAGCGGAAAAGCTATGCTCGGCATCGATTGCCGCTCGCAGAATGGCTCGATGATCCCGCCGCAGGCAGTCAGACGGTTGCGCATTCAATACGGAGATCAGCTTGGGATTGGCCGCAATGATCTCGGAAAAAAAGTCCGAAGCGCCGGACAACTGCATTAAGGCCTGCAGGTCGTCCTTCGTCACTTGTATCTCGTCCGCCGATTTATCCAGTGAGGCTGAAACCCGAACCGCATTTACCAGCGAACGATGGGCATTGAGCGAGCTGTGAGCCCACCTTTGCAACTCTCGCGCTAACGCTTCCTGGTCGACAATAGAAGAAGTTTCTTCGCTACCAGAAAGTCGGCTTTTAAAAGTATTGGCGGCAGTCAACGCCAATGCAATGTCCTTGTCTGGCAGAACCTCGACCCGGTACGCACCAGCCCGGCGACTGGTTGCTCCGGGTGGTGCTTCTCCCACTTTGCCAAATAACCGATCATATGCGCGTCGCACATTTCCGGCCTGAGATCTGAGGGCCTTGAAAAACGCATCGCCGGCGTCGATTCCCGCAAAGCCCATGCGCCGAGCCAGCAATTCCCGCGACTCAGGCGCCTCCGGAATTGTGTGGGTCTGCAGTCCATGTTCCATCTGCAGCCGGTGTTCCAGTGTGCGCAGGAAGTAGTAGGCCTCGGAAAGCTCCGTCCGTTCCTGTTCGGAAATAAAACCCCTGTCAGCGAGGCGACCTAAACTGATCAACGTGTGCGACACTCGTAACCAGTCGTCGCGACCGCCATGGGCCAACTGCAGCGCCTGCGCAATAAACTCAATTTCCCTGATGCCCCCGCGACCAAGCTTCACATTGAACCCGGCCTTCCTCTCCACCTGGTGATCGATCTTCTGCTTTGCCAGCCTGACGCTGGAGAGCGCGGAACTCACCGAAACTTCCGGGCGAAAGATCTGTGGCGTCACCGCATCTTTAAAGCGGGAAAAGAGGGCCGCGGAACCAGCTGCTGAGCGGGCCCGGATCAATGCCTGGCGCTCCCAATCCTGGGCGCGCTGCTGGTAATAGCGGGTTGCTTCAGCCAGGGAACAAGCCAACGCACCATCACGACCGTGAGGACGTAGACGAAGGTCAACGCGATAGGCTGCTCCTTCTCCCCCCGGTCTACCCACCAGTCGTGCGACAGTTTCCGACAACTTTACGAAGTACTCACGATTGCTAACCTCGCCGCGCTCACCCAATCCCGATGTCATGCCCTCGTCGGAGTAGAGAAACATGAGATCGATATCCGAAGCGTAGTTGAGTTCCAGGGAACCAAGTTTACCGAGCGCTACTATGCAAAAATCGGGTGTCGCAATCCGTCCTCGTTCGTCCGTGTGCCGTGGTAGGCCAAAGCGATTGTCGAGATCTTGTCGCGCCAGGCTAAGGGCGTAATCGAGAATCGCGTCGGCGAGGTTTGATAATTCTTCGGTCGTTTCTACTAAGGTGTGAGTGCGGCGAATGTCTTGTAAGTAAGTACGCAGCAGTTCCCGGCGACGAAAGCGGGCCAGCAGTACCTGGGGATCTAACGAAGAGTGGGTCAGTGAGAAGCGAGCCAACGACTCCTTCAACTCGTCGCGGGTTCGCACGCGTGTTTCACTACGTTCTCGGGATAACCAGGCCAGGTAATCAGTATTCTGTTCCAGCGTGGTCGCCAGCAACGGGCTCCACGCTGCGAGCGCCAGCACATCTGAAAGCAATGGCGGTTTTTTGATCAAGTCCTGGTAGGCGTGATTATCTTCCTTGCTTAATCGCTCGAGGAAAAGTCGGGCGCCATTTTGATCGGGCAGATCTCGCAGGAGGAACTCAACTGTCGCTTCGCGGGCTGGCACAGCGCCTATATTACGCTTTGGAGGTTTGGAGTTGGGAGCGCGGGCGGCTCGCCCGCTCAGGACAGTGGCTCAAGTAGCAAAAGTAGACGGCTCGCCCGCTTGGTTTTCCTTACCTCGATTATTGAGGCATGGCTTACCAAGCGGGCGAGCCGCCCGCTGTCCCAGCGTGGTGCTCTAGATGTCGTAGTAGAGCGAGAACTCGAGTGGATGCGGCCGCATACGCAACGGCGTGATCTCGCGATCCCGTTTGTAACCGATCCAGCGCTCGATTAGTTGCGGGGTGAAGACGTCGCCTTTCAGCAAGAATTCATGGTCCGCTTCCAGTGCACGCAAAGAGTCGTCAAGCGAGCCCGGCAAGGTTGGCACGTCTTTCAACTCCTCGGGTGAGAGATCGTAGATGTCCTTCTCGAGCGGTTCACCGGGGTCGATGCGATTCTGAATGCCGTCCAAACCAGCCAGCAGCATCGCCGCAAAAGCTAGATAGGCGTTGCACGACGGGTCGGGTGGCCGAAACTCGAGTCGTTTGAGCTTCGGATTGGTGGAGAACATCGGGATGCGAATCGCGGCCGAACGATTTCGCGCTGAATAGGCGAGATTGACCGGCGCTTCGAAACCGGGCACCAACCGCTTGTAGCTGTTGGTGGTGGGGGCGGCGAAGGCAACGACCGCCGCGGCGTGCTTGAGCAGGCCACCTATGTAGTAACGGGCCATTTCCGAAAGTCCGGCATAGCCATCACCGGCAAAGAGTGGCTTTTCACCCTTCCAAAGTGATTGGTGACAGTGCATTCCGGATCCGTTATCGCCAAAGAGTGGCTTCGGCATAAACGTCGCTGATTTGCCGTACTGGTGCGCAGTATTGCGAACTACATATTTGAAGATCTGCAGGTTGTCTGCGGTACCTAAGAGAGTTGAGTAACGGAAATCGATTTCACATTGACCAGCGGTAGCGACTTCGTGATGGTGGCATTCCACGGTGACACCACATTTGCCCAACGTAAGCGAAATCTCGGAACGTAAATCACTGAGCGTATCGGTGGGCGGAACGGGAACATAACCCTCTTTTGGTCGAATGCGGTAACCAAGGTTCGAGCCACTGTACTCGTTAGCGTCGCGGCCACTGTTCCAGTGACCCTCGTCAGAGTCAATTGCATAGCTGGCAGCATATTGCTCGTTGGTGAATTTTACGGAGTCGAAAACAAAGAACTCGGCTTCGGGCCCGAAGTATGACGTATCTGCCAAACCAGTGAATTTGAGATAACTTTCCGCACGTTGGGCGACTGAACGCGGATCATACGCATAACCTTCTTTGGTAATAGGGTCGACCGCACTGCCAATCAAGCAGAGAGTTGGCTGTTCGGAAAAAGGATCCATCCAGTAACGGGTGGCGTCGGGCACGAGCAACATGTCAGATTCGTGGATGGCCGCCCAGCCCCGAATTGAAGAAGCGTCGAAACCGAATCCATCCTCGAATGTCTCTTCGGCTAGTTCAGCTATCGGAAAGGTCAGGTGTTGCCAGGAGCCGGGCAAATCGGTGAAACGACAGGACACAAACTTAGCGCCCTGTTCTGAAGCATATTTCAAGACAGTCTTTGGGTTCATGTGATCTCCTGAAGATTAGGGAGTGTTGGGGGTGCTCTTCGCCGCTAACGTGCTTGTTGGTGCGAAGTGTTTTTGAGTGGTCAGTTGCTCGCAGAAAACAGAAGAGCGGCATACATCGCGACGCGTAAAAAACTGCCATTATAGTGATGCGAAATACGCTGTCAAGTGGCATTCGCGGAGCATTAATTATTCTGGGGAGATCATAAAACTTAATGCTGGATTAAGCGACCCGAGCTGATCGAAAACCTACTCGCACTTCACTTGAGAGAACCAATAAGAAAGAAGTGGCAAGCCATTCCGGGCTGTTTACGTCTGAGTCAGGGTGCGGAGCCTGGTCGGGACATTCAGGTCTGGTCCTGTTAAACCAGGGTCTCTCGGGGAGGCTTACGAACCAGCTCGATTCGAGGCGCTTGGAGGCACCGTTTTTGGGCCAGAATTCGCTCGTTTCTACTTGATTTCACCGGACTTCCGCAACCTTCCGAAACAAAAAAGTTATAGACCCAGAAGGGCTTTTTCTGTTAAATTGCGCGACTAACGCGTTCCACCCAAACACAACTCCGCAAATCGATTCGGGAACATGTATAACTGCGTTTTAGGTAATAGGCTTAATACCGCACACGCTTTAGCTTTCAGGCAGGAGACCGCCAATTGACCACGGCAATCGAGCACACGCTCGAAACTTATGGCATCGAAAACTGGGGTGCAGGCTACTTTGACGTAAATCGGAAGGGAAATCTCATCGTCCGCCCCGTCGAGGGCGATCCTCGCTCCGCAGATCTCAAAGAGATCATCGACGACCTGGCCAAACGAGGCATCACCGCCCCGGTGCTTTTGCGGTTTCCGCAACTCGTTGCTTCCCAGATCCGCAAACTTCAGCGCGCCTTCAGTCGCTCCATTAGGGAGTTTGAATACCAGGGCACGCACATGTGCGTTTACCCAATGAAGGTTAACCAGCAACGCGCCGTGGTGGAGGAATATCTGCGGGAAGGTTCACGCTACGATTTTGGCCTGGAAGCCGGCTCGAAAGCGGAGCTTTACGCTGCCCTCGCCCTGGAACAAACACCCGACAGCTTGCTCGTGCTGAACGGCTTTAAAGATCAGGAATTCATTGAGTTGGCCTTCGCCGGCTCACGCTGCGGCAAGAAAGTGGTCATCGTGATCGAGAAATTGAATGAACTCGATCATGTGCTGAATGTCGCCGAACACCACGAGGGCCCGCTGCCCATGATCGGCATGCGCGTGAAGTTGTATTCAAAAGGTTCGGGCCGTTGGGAGAAATCCGGCGGTGAAGCGGCAAAGTTTGGCTTAACCACGACTGAGCTGCTCGAGGTTATTCGCCGCCTCGAAGACGCTGGGCGCGTCGACATGCTGAAGCTGCTTCACTTTCACATTGGCTCTCAACTGACCGACATCAAGCGCATCAAGAACGCGATGAAGGAGGCTGCGCGCGTCTACTCCAAGGTCTACCAGATGAACGTACCGATTGAGTTGCTCGACGTCGGCGGTGGAATGGCCGTGGACTACGATGGCTCAAAGACAGCCTTTGATTCCTCCGCCAACTATACGGCCCAGGAATTCGCCAATGATGTGATCTACACGATCAAGCAGGTGTGCGACGATGAAAACGTTCCGCACCCCACTATCATCCAGGAGTCCGGTCGCTTTCTCGCCGCTTACCACGCCATCCTGGTGACCAACGTTCTCGACGAGATCGAAACCGTGGTCGAGGACATCACCCCGATCGAAATCGACGAAGACGATCCACAGGTCGTTATCGAACTCGGTGACTTACGAGAGTCGATCACAGTCAAGAATTATCGCGAGTACTATCACGACGCCCTTGAGCATCGCGAAGAACTCTTCACTCTCTTCAACCTGGGGCTGATTTCGCTCGAAGACCGGGCTAAGGGTGAAGTGCTGTTCTGGGATGTGTGTGAACGTGCCGACAAGTACGCCCAACAAGCGAAATACGTTTCCGAGGAATTTGGTGATCTGCGTAGACTGCTATGCGCCAAGTATCTCACCAACTTCTCAGTTTTTCGTTCCGTGCCCGATCATTGGGCGCTGGACCAGCTCTTTCCGATTGTGCCGATTCACGGGCTGAACAAACCACCCACTGAATACACAACCTTGTGCGACATCACCTGTGACTCTGACGGCATCGTCGACAAGTTTGTCGACTTGCATGATGTGAAGCAGGTGCTCGAGCTACATCCGCTATCGCCCGACGGGCCCTACTACCTGGCCTTCATGTTGGTTGGCGCTTACCAGGAAGTGATGGGAAACAATCACAACCTATTTGGCGCACCGCATGAAGCCCATGTGCATATCGACGAAGAGGGTTTCCTGATCAAGAAGGTGATCCGGGGTACCACCGTGGGCGCGGCGGCGGAACGGGCGCGCTATGAACGGAGCTACCTGCACGATGGCTTCCGGCGGTTGATCAATCGCCGCGTCAAGGAGGGGGAATTGAGCGAGGCTGAAGGCGCCGAGTTAGCGCAATTTTATGAAGCCAAGTACGACGCCTACACCTACCTGGCGGTCAACGGTGGACGGCCGCACTCAAGGCGCAAGACTGATTATTAGTTGAACTGACGAACTTATCTGTACTGGTAAAAAATTGATTCCTGGAATTCTAGTTGGCGAGGTTCACAACCTGATGGTCACTCAACGAAAACCAAAAGCGTCGAAGTACCTAACCACTCCCACACGACCAATTCAGGTGGATCGTGATCGTTCCGTGGCTGGACTCCTGGAGAAGATGGAAGGCACCGGTTTTGGCGGCCGGCAACTGGCCGAGGCTCACCGCATCTGGCTCGACATGCTGGGTGATAACACCACTATCCTCGTCGCTGCTTCCGGCGCGTTAATCCCGGCCGGGATGAGACGTCTACTCGCCTACGTGATCAAGAATCGTTTCGTAGATGTACTGGTGTTATCAGGTTCGATGCTCTTTCACGATTTGCACGAGACCCTGGGACGCTATCATTTTCAGGCCCACCCCACCATGACCGACGCCGAGCTCGAGTCGGCACAAATCAGCCGCATGTGGGACCTGTTGGCCAGCGATGAAGAATATCGCGAAGCTAAGGAATGGATAGGCGGCTTCACTAATCAACTCGACCAATCACGGCCCTATTCACCACGCGAGTTTTTACACCTGCTGGGCCGAGAACTCGCCGAAATCGCTTCCGAAGACGGTGTCCTCACCTCTGCTTACAAGTCGCGGGTCCCAATCTTCTGTCCGGCAATTGCGGACAGTGGCCTGGCCGTAGGAATTGCCGGGGCGAGGTTCGAGAAGAAGAACAATTTCATGTTCGACATCGTCCAGGACGTGCTGGACATGATGAATGTGATGGCCCACGCGCGCATCTCGGGAATCATCAATCTCGGCGGCGGCACGACCAAGAGTTTTATCCAGCAAGCTACGCTCTCTTCGTTCTTACACAAGGAACATCATCACGGGCATAAGTACGCCATCCAGATCTCCACCGATGCTCCCCACCCCGGCGGCAGATCCAACGCAGTTTCCTTTGACGAGGGCCTGGTCTACGGCAGACTTGCGCGCGGTGCCCACACGGCTTACGTACCCTGTGACGCAACTATTGCCTTGCCCATCCTGATCACGTCGCTTTCGCAAACTGCGGCGAAGTATATGAAGGGACGAAAGCGACCTAATTTTACTTTTGGCAAAGATCTTATCGTCGAGTCTAGCTAACCCAAACCTACAGCTGAATCTTAAGAGTCAAGCAGTACTTCACTCTCAGTCTCAAGCTGCTTCACACCCGTATTAACATTCGCTCTCATTCGCCCCATGCTTTAAAGATGACTCAGTGAAGTTCTGTTGCAAGTCGCTTCATCGCAGCAAAGGTGGGACTGGCGTAGTACAACTTTCTGGGTGGCATCTTCACGAAGTTCGCCTCCCAGGAGAGAGCCATCATGCGTTGCGCGGTCGGCGGATGGGTGGAGAAGAAGAAACTAACTATCTGCTGACGTCGATATTCAACTTCATCAGTGTCTTCCTTCTGCTGACTCTCCATCCGCTTCAGCCAATCCGCCAACGCTAGCGGGTTGTAACCAGCCTTATAGGTGTTGTAGAAGGCGGCGCGGTCTGCTTCCAGTTCATCGAAACGCGAAAAGCCCAAAACACGCTCACCAACTCGCGCCAGTTTCCGCCTGCTAAGTTCTTCTGACAATTTTTGTAGCGCCAGGTTTACGTCTAGCGCCGTCTTGACTTTTCGAGTGCCAGTCAACCAAAACATCTGACGTGTGACTGTCTTTCCCGCATGCCCAAACTCGTCATGGGCAATTTCGTGGGCCAATACACCGGCAAGTTCGTCCTCGTTTTCCAGTGATTGCAATAACCCGAGACAGATGTAGACACGGCCGCCACCGGCGGTCATAGCATCATCCCTGTAATCATCGGTGATAATGAATTGGAACTGTTTCCGTGGATTCATTGATTGTGAAACGAGGTAATTGCCAATTGCCGAAACATAGTCAGATAGAACCTGGTCGCGTATTGGTGTCAGATGGGCCATTTGCTGGTTCTCGATGGCCTCGGCCAGCCAGACATCAGCCTGTCCCTTGAAGATATTGTGACCAGCGATCGGCTTCGGCGCGAAAATAGTTAAGTTCTTTCGCCGCGACGGAGGCTGCCAACTGCGCCTCGGTTCCTGTCCCTCAATGGAGACCAGGGGCAAAATGATCAGGAAGGCAAGGGCGAGGAGAATTTGGTAGGGAGGAAAATTCTTTCTCATGGAGTGGCTCGAATTGCAAAAGCCATTCCTGAGTTTCAGTTTCAACCTAATCAAGGGCTTGCCCGAATGAGGGAGGAATTCGGAGCCTTTGACTCGGTTGAAATTGAAGTACCACCCGGCTGAAGCCGGTGGTATCTGATTTCTGACAGTCTCTAAAGCTGGAGGATTGTTTCGTATCCACCCTATTAAAGTTTACCAACCAGCGACTTGTCATCTAA
>Ga0126377_10003256_pt1 | contig 11458 bp, 8 predicted proteins | sample PanSoiMetPlot_22_FD_92647 | JGI IMG/M metagenome (GOLD analysis project Ga0126377, IMG submission 92647) | Tropical forest soil microbial communities from Panama - MetaG Plot_22 | ecosystem: Environmental > Terrestrial > Soil > Tropical forest > Bulk soil | place: Panama | collected 2016-02-17
GAGATCGCCTTCCGCCAGGCCGGCTTCAACCCGCGCGAAGATTTCGTGGAGGCGTTGAGCGAGAAGATCGAAGACGCGAAGAAAAGATGAAGGGGAGAAGGGGAGACAAGGGGACAAGGAGACAAGGAGACAAGGAGAAGGGGAGACAGGGTGAATTTCTCCTTGTCCCCTTGTCCCCTTGTCCCCTTGTCCCCTTGTCCCCTTGTCCCCTTGTCCCCTTGTCTCCCCTTCTTCTTATCGGATCTCCCGCTTCAATTGCTTCAGCACTGAGCGCACGGCCGAAGCCTGGTTGCTCTTCGGATCGAGCTGCAGATATTTTTCGTAAACCTCGACGGCCTCTTTCGTCAGGAATTCGCGTTCGAGCGCGCTTCCCAACAGAAAATAGATTATCGGTTCCGTGTCGTTGGCTTGAGCGAGTGCCAGGCGGAAGTGTTTGATCGCTTCTTCAGTAAGGCCGCGGTCCTGATACGCCAGCGCGAGGCCGGTGTGGGCTTCGGGCGAGAAGTCGCGCGCCTGGTCCAGCGCCTTGCCGTAGTTCTCGATCGCCTCGTCGTATAGACCTTGCGTGCGTTTTGTATTGGCGATGACGGTGTAGGCTTCGGGGAAGACGCCTCCGCGCTCGCGCGCCGCGAGGCGGGCCTCGGTGATGGCCTTGCCGTAAGCCTCGTTGGACAAGAGGCTGCGAGCGAGACCGACACGCGCGGCCGGAAAGCCTTTGGGGCTGAGCTTGATGGCGGCGCGATATTCTTTGATCGCCTCGGCGTGCTCGCCTTTCTCGCGCAGTTCTTCGGCGTTTTGAAACGCCGATTCGGCATTGCTTGCCGGCTGCGGAAAATCAAGCTCTATCGAGGCTTCTGCGCCCGCCTCGATAGTGACCCTCCGCGCGATTTCGCGCTTACCTTTGAACCGCGCGCGGACCGAGTGAGAGCCTGCGCCCAGGTTTTTTATTGTGATGGCGCCGTCTTCCGGAATCGCCCCATATCGCAGCGAGTTGACCCAGATAATCGTTCCTGGCGCGGATTTGACGGTCAGTGTCGAGGTTGGCGCCGATGGGGTCGAGGTTGGGGCCGATGAGGTCGATGTAGGCGTCGATGAGGAAGATTGAGATTGCGCGTTTGACTGTGAGACAAAAAATAATCCGATCAGCAAGGCCGAAACGAAGATCGAGATGGAGCTTTTACGATAAGGGCTCATCTTAGGGAGCGGCTTGAGGTCAGTTTCCAGCCTACGCTTATTGCGGGAAATTCCGACTCACTGTTTTCTCCTGATTTGTTAGCTTCCGAATCCTAATCCTTATGATAAAGAGCGGACAATGACGCCGTGAGAATGATTCCGAGAGAATGAGATCGGCGCGCAATGACGTCAAGCCCACTCTCCGGCTTTACTCCGGCACGCTGCTTCTGAAGTTTCCCTGGTCGTCGTAGAGCCGCTGGTATTGGCGCGCGTTGCGGTAGACGCCTTGCACGTAGAGCCGCGTTTCACTGAGCGGTATGCTTTCGACCCACTCTTCGATCTCCGACGTTGGCAAGTCCTTGATCCACCTGCGGACGCGGCCCGGGCCCCCGTTGTAGGCGGCGGCGACGTACTCGAAACGGTCGAAACCGTCCATCAACTCCTTTACGTAGGCCGTGCCGAGCTGAATGTTGAGAACGGGATTGAAGAGGTCATTGGCGGTGATGGCGCCGGCGCCGGTCTTGCGGGCGACGTCGCGTCCGACGTATGGCAGAAGCTGCATCAATCCGAGCGCGTTCGCGCGACTGCGCGCGTTCGGAGTGAAGACCGTCTCCTGGCGGATCAATCCGGCGATCAGGTACGGGTCGATGTTGTGCCGCTTCGCCTCTTCCTTGTTGTTCGACCACCACTTGAGGGGATAGAAGATTGACCATACCTCGCGCGTCGCCTCTTCGGGCAGCATTTGTCCGTAATCGGGATAGGCGCGTTTGAGCGCGTTTAGCGCGGCCACCGGCTCGCCTTGCGCGCGGAAAATCTGGGCGATGCGTAGATTGACCGACGGCGAATTTGGATGCTTGGCGCGCGCGGCGTCGAGTTCGTTCATCGCCGATTGGTGCATCGACACGCGCATCAATTGTTCGGCTTTGGTCACGCGCTCGGCGTCGGCGTCCTGGACCGTTTCCTGAGGCAGGTCGATCGTTTGAAGCCCCTGGACGGCGCGGCGCAAGAGCAGGTCGGATTCGATCGGACGTCCGCGGACTCCTTCTTTGGCGAGCTGGGCGATGCGGCGTTCGGCGTTAAGTCCGAACCATCCCGCGCCGTAGCGCAGCAGCATGCCGCGATAGAGCGTCATTGCGGTTTCCTTGTCGCCTGATCGTTCGGAGTCTACGGCGGCCCAGAAACCCGCCTTGCCGCGATTCTCGGTGACCCCGCTGTAATTGGCCACATGTTCGGTCAACAGCCGCGAAGCCGTTCGATAATCCCTGGCCACATGCGCTCGCCACGCCAGCCAGAATTGGGCTTCATCCGCGCCGTCCGCCTGTGGGAACTGCCGGACCAGTTGCGTGTAATACGCGCTCGCCTGATCGTCGCGGTTGGCGTTGTCGTAGTGGCGTCCGACGGCGTAAAGCAGGTCGCCGATTCGTTCGCTGTTCGGCGTCGCGCGCCGCATCTCTGCCAGTGTTTGCAGCGCCGCCCCTTCGCCCTTGAGCGAAAGTTGCCCCAGTCCCTTGTAGTAGCTCGCCTCGCCAGTCACTTTGGGAGACCTGGAGCGAACCTGAGAGAGGGCGTCTATGGCCTGCTTGAACGAATTCGATTTGTAATACGAGACGCCCGCGCGCAGCCAGATCTCGTCGGTCGCGGCGTCGGGGAAAAGCGCGGGTATCTGCGCATAGGCTTGGGCGGCTAGCGCGTACAATCCGGCCTGATAGAGCCTGTCGGCGCGACGCCTCTGCTGCGCCGCGTCTGCCGGAGCGGCCGTCGCGCCGAGCGCGGCGAGCCGGGCGCCGGCCTTGTCGGCCTCGGCCGACTGCGGCGCGTCGTAATAGAGCTTCCGAAGCGTGGCGACCGCGTCGCTGGCGCGCCCCGCTTTCTCGAGCGCGTCGGCCCGGAGCTTGAGGGCGGCGCCGTCGTTCTTTTCGACGAGCGGCGCGAGATCATTAATCACAGTCTGATAGTCTCCGCGCAGCATCGCGGAGCCTGCCGATTGGAGCGCCGCCGCGCGGGCCAGCAAAGACGACGGATAAATTTGCGCCAGACGGCGGAATTCACGTTCGGCCTCCGCCGCGCCTCCGCTCTCATGCAATGCCTGACCGCGGTAATAGAGCGCGTAATCGCCGAGGGCGGTCAACCGCCCGATGTTCTGGTCGGCGAGAAGCGTCGCGGCGGTCGAATAATCTTTTGCCTGAAGGCGCAAGTAGCCGCGCAGCAGACGTGCCAGCGCCGCCTCCGAGGTTCCGGGGTAGGAATTTTCAACGCGCTGCAATTCGGATTCGGAATTGTTCGCGGCGGCGGTCTGCAATTGCGCCGCGCCTCTGGACGGCGTGGGCTTATCCTGCGGGGATCTCACATACCTGGCGCGCGTTTGCGCCGCCACGTTGATCAAAGCGAAGATCAATATCACCGCGCAGACAAATGGGACGAAGGGATGCTGACGTTGGAGGAATGAGACAATGGCGGAAAGGACTTTCATGCTTTCGGCTCCGGAAATGCTTCAGCCAAAGGGGACAACTGAAATAGTTAAAATGATAACCCAGGGGGTGGGAGATTTCACGAAAGGGAGAACGAGAGAGAACTTTACCCCTCATTCTCCGCATTCGCAATAACCCGGTTATGCCAGCACGACCGGCCCAGGGCAATTCTTGCCCAGCTTAGCAGGGTCACCTTCGGCCAGCGTCTGCACCAGTTCATCGTAAAAGTAATCGAAGCGCGCGGCGACTGCGGGAGAAACGCGTTTATCGTAGACCTTGCGACTGCGATCTATTTCGTCTTTTAGGCGGTCGTAAAGATCGTAATTGCGGCGACCGTCATTAACCTTGGCCGCGTTGTAAAGTTTGATCTCCGAGACGAGCAGGCGGGCGAACCGCCGCGCGTCGTTATGCGCGCGCTGTTCGGTTTCGCTGCCGGGAGTCGGCACCGCCATCACTTGTTGAGGGGGCCTGGGCGGAGGCGGCGGAGGCGGCGCGAAGACCGGAGGCGCCGGCGCCGATACGCCAGACGCGGCTTGGCGATCTTCGATCGGAGGAATGGCATACTCTGAGATCGGGACGGTCGGAGCCGACGCCGGGTGTTCGTTGAAGGTTGCGATCGTTTCGCTGACCTCTTTGGTGATCCTGCGCGGCTCAGACTCAGGGACGCTCGGTTCCGTTTCAATGTGAGCCGGTTCGGGCAACTGAGCCTCCGCCTGGCGCAGCCCGTCATCAATCTCACGCGCCTGAGGGGGGAGTGGCGGCAGATCTTCGGTCCTGCGCCTCTCGATGGTTATTTCGGATTTGGGCTCCGGCTCGAACTTTTCCACCTGAATCTCGGATTTTTCCACATGGACTATGGGTTGCTGAATCGCCACGCTCTCCGTCCTGACATCGGCGCTGACAGCCGCCGCGAAAGAGGCTTCGGCGGCCACAGGCGGCGCCTGGGGTTGCGGGGCGATTGCGCGCGCGGGCTCAGCCCCTCGGCGGGGAAGCATCGATTCGATAGTCCGGCCCGCGATGCGCGTCAGCGATTCGAGAGCCGCCGTATTAATCAAACTCTCGGATTGCGTGCCCGAATCGGCATAGAGCACGGCGACGGCTTTATTGAGGACGACGAGCGGAATGGCGATGGCGCGCTCGGGCACGGGAGAGCTGTAAAGTCCCAACAACTCTGAACCGCCTGCCCCATCGATGTGCGCGTCCCATGTGGCGGGGTGTAAGTTGACGAGCGCTTCGCGCAGAAAAGACCGCTTTTGCGACGGCACGCTCAGGAGTTTTACCGTCTCGTCATTCAATCCGTTCTCGAACCCGCTGGCCTTCCAGCCGACGGCGTCGCCGCCCTTGACCACGAAAAAGACCACCCGGGGCGCGAACTGCGCGGACCGGCGGACGAGCGCCGCAAGCGTCTCCGATTGCGAGCGCTGAGAATCGACGTCTTCTATCGCGGCTTTGAACGCGCCGAAATCGACCGTTTGAGACTGAGGCGGCGCCGAAGTCGCCACGGCCATGGTCAACGCCGTGCGGCTGGCTTCGAGCTGTTCGCGAAGGTCTTCGATCTGGGACTCGGCCTCGCGGCGCGCGCGCGCCGCCGCTTCGGCGCAGGCCTGCTCGATCTTCGACTCAAAATCCCGTTCGACCTCCTCACTCGCTATGCGAGCCGCCTCGGCCTCGGCGCGAGCTTCTTCGAGACGCGATTTGAAATCCTCTTCGGCCTTCGCCGTCGAATCACTGAACCATTGCCTGACGGCGTCGATCAGGCCGGACGATTCTCCTTCGGCGCCTTTGCTTTCCTCTTCGTTCAGACGCGACATGATTTCGGAAATGTTCGTCTGGAGCCGCTCGATCTCCGCTTTGAGCGGGGCGACGCGTTGGTAGAGAAGTTCGTTAGCGCGGGCAACGACCTGGGCTTCCCAGCTCGACACGTCTCCCAGGTTTGCTGATTGTTCTTCTTGGATTTGGTTTCTCTCTTCGGACACTTTATACCTCCGAATCAATAAAGCGACCTGGCATTCGCCCCGAGCCGCTTGAATTGTCGGGCAATGATTATTGACTGGTCGGTTTTGGGGAGAACCGAAGACTTCCGGTTACTCTCTGAATGAGCCCGGGCGCCAGCGCGGGAGACCTTTATTGATAAGCCTGCCTCTAGATTCTATTTTCGTTCGGTAAAAAAACGAGGCTGCGCTGATCATGCGTTTTGCAGCCCTTTATCCGATTTATACGCTTAATAGGGAAATCACTCACAAAGGGCGGCTCATTATCATTTCTCGGATTGAGGTTGTCAATTTCCCCGTTTTCGTTTGGAGGCGCCTGTTAAGTTTTGCCAAAGCGCGGGCGTTTGACTACAATTCGCGCGTCGTCAAACGCGACGTCAACAACGTAATCCACCGACAGAACAAGCGCCGGAACTTTGCCCGTAGCAATGATCCGCTGAACGAAATTGTTCGGAGTCCCGCCTTAAGGCGGAAGAGATTTTGTTCCGCCTTAAGGCGGGACTCCAGACAACCTACTGAGGAGAAGACAATGAAAAAGAAGGAACTCGTTTCGCGCAGAACAGTATTGAAAGGCGCGGCTGCCGCGACGGCGGCCTCGACCTTCACCATCGTCAACGCCAAATCGGTTCGCGGCACGGCGGCCAATTCAATGGTTGAGATAGGGTTCATCGGCTGCGGCGGACAAGGCACACGCGACGCCACGAACCTCGAAGCGACCGGCAAAGCGAAGATCGTCGCGGTAGCCGATTACTTCCAGGATCAGCTCGATAAGGCCAAGGCAAAATTCAAAGTTGACGACGCGCGCGCCCACGTCGGAATCGACGCTTACAAAGAAGTCATCGGCTCGAAGGTCGATGCCGTCTTGCTCGTCACGCCTCCGGGCTTCCGCCCCGAACACTTCAAGGCCGCGGCCACCGCCAAGAAGCACATCTACGCCGAAAAGCCCCTGGCCGTTGACGTGCCCGGCTGTCACACGGTGATGGAGGCGGGCGATAAATGCAAAGCCAACAACCAGACTGTCATCATCGGATTGCAGCGCCATTACTCGAAGGCCTATCGCGGGGCGAAGAAGCTGATCGACGAGGGCGCGCTCGGAACGATCGTCATGGCGCATTCGGCCTGGGATCAGGGCGATCTGTGGCGCCGTGAAAAACGCTCCGAGATGAAATCGGAACTCGATTGGCAGATTCGCAACTGGTACTACTTCACCTGGCTTTGTGGCGATCACATCGTCGAACAGAATATCCATAACATGGACGTGATCAGCTGGATGCTCAACGCGCGCCCGATCAAGGCTTACGGCAGCGGCGGCAGGCTCTGGCGCAAGGACATCGGCCACATCTACGATCACTTCAACCTGGTTTACGAATACCCGAACCAGGTCCTGCTCAACAACACCTGTGTGCAGATCAACGGCGTGCGCGGCGACGTGTCGGAAACGATTCGCGGCGACAAGGCCACCTTCACGTCTACTCTCGCGGGTAAAGACGGTCTCTCCCGCGCCCGCATCGAAGGAATTAGAGGCCGAAGAGACACCGAGAATCCCCTCATCTACAAATACGACGACAACGACGACAAACCCTACGAGCAGGAGGCGTTGGCGTTCGTCAACAGCGTGCTCGGCCAGGGCGAGGGCGAAGACAAGTACCGCAACGACACCAAATTCGGCGTCGAAAGCACCTTCATGGCCATCCTCGGACGCGAAGCGGCCTACCGCAGGGAGTGCATCACCTGGGATGAGCTGTGGAACTCGAACAAGAAGCTGGCGTTCAAACCGGAACCTAAAGCAGGTTGACCATTTGTCATTTGTCATTCGTCACAGGTCATATGTTATTGGCCTTTACGTTCAGGCGCGAGTCAACGAATGACAAATGACCAGTGACGAATGACGAATAGACAGGCCTGGGAGGCTATGCATATACTCGCGCATATGCTTTCCAGGCTTGTCTTTTTTATACTGCTCTTATTAACCGTAATTTTGAAATCGCCGCCGTTGGCGCTCGCGCTCGGATTGGGGTTCGGCCTCGCGCTCACGAATCCTTACGCCGTACAAACCAAGTCGCTTTCAAAGACGCTGCTTCAGGCGAGCGTGGTCGGGCTCGGGTTCGGAATGAATCTGCGGGACGTTTTACGGGCGGGGAGTTCAGGGTTCGTTTATACCGCGCTGGGCATCGCGGCCACGATGCTGATCGGCGTCGCGCTCGGGCGCTTGTTGAAGGTCGAGCGCGTGAGCGCGCTGTTGATCTCGGTCGGCACGGCGATTTGCGGCGGCAGCGCGATCGCCGCCGTCGGGCCCGTGGCCGGAGCCAACGACGAAGAGATGTCGGTCTCGCTCGGCACGGTCTTCATATTGAATTCCATCGCGCTGTTGATTTTTCCGCTCATCGGCCAGGGTTTCGGATTGAGCCAGGAGCAATTCGGATTGTGGGCGGCGCTGGCGATTCACGACACAAGCTCCGTCGTCGGCGCCACGGCGAAATATGGCGCGGCGGCGCTGGCCGTGGGCGCGACTGTGAAACTGGCGCGCGCCTTGTGGATCGTTCCACTGACCGTCGGAACGGCTCTCGTCAAACGAAATGAAGCCAGGATTCAATGGCCCTGGTTCATTCTCTTCTTCCTTATCGCCGCGATGATCCGAACGGCGTTTCCGGCGGGACAAGGCGCTTTCGATCTGCTCAAGGAAATCGCGCGCATAGGTCTGACGGTGACGCTCTTCCTGATCGGCTGCGGGATTTCAAAGAAGACTTTACGGACCGTCGGCGTCAGGCCGCTGGCGCAAGGCGTGATCTTGTGGGTGATCGTGGGCTTGTTGTCATTAGTGATAATTCGGGCCGGGGTGATCGGTCTCTGATCATTTTCAATGTGCGCGGCTTCGAATAAATGGAGGATTTATGACCCGTTTCAAAGTTTTACTGATCTGCTTTTGTCTGGCTTCCGCCTGGGCCGGCTACGTGGCTTCAGCGGTTGAGGAATCGCCCGCCGAGACGAATGTGAAGGCGTTCGTCGGGGCGCGCGTCATTGACGGCGACGGGAAGGGCGCCGTCGAAAACGCCACACTGATTGTGCGCGATGGCAGAGTGGAGGCTGTAGGGCCGGCCTCAAAAATAAAGCCTCCGGCCGGCGCGCAAACGATCAATCTGTCAGGTAAATTCATCATTCCCGGATTGATCTCGACGCACGTCCACGTCTCCGACGTTCAGGGCCTGCGCCCCCCCGCTTACACCGACGAGAACACGCTGCGCCAACTCGGCGTCTTCGCGCGCTACGGCGTCACGGCGGTCTTGAGTCTGGGCGGAGAGAGGGAGCCGGCCTTCAAGGCGCGCGACGCGCAGAACGCCTCCGGGCTCGATCGAACGCGAATCTTTCTGGCGGGAGAGGTCATCACCGGCAGAACGCCGGAGGAAGCCCGACAGATGGTCGCCCGCGTCGCCGCCGCGAAACCAGACATCATCAAGATTCGCGTCGATGACAACCTCGGCGCTACAGCCAAGATGCCGCCCGAAGTCTATCGCGCAGTCATTGACGAAGCCCATCAGCGCGGGCTTCGCGTCGCGGCGCACATTTTCTACCTCGAAGACGCGAAGGGTGTGCTCCGCGACGGGGCCGACTTCATTGCCCACAGCGTGCGCGACAAGGAGATTGACGAGGAGTTCATCTCGCTCATGAAGAAGCGCGGCGTCCCTTATTGTCCCACACTGACACGCGAGATCTCGACCTTCGTCTATGAGTCAACGCCGCCTTTCTTCTCTGATCCTTTTTTCCTGCGCGAGGCCGACCGCGAAGTGGTGGCTCAGTTGCGGGAGCCGCAACGGCAGGAAGCGATGCGGAAATCGGAAACTGCCCAGCGGTACAAGGCGGCTCTCGCGATCGCGAAGCGGAATCTAAAGAAAGCAATTGACGCCGGACTCCTCGTCGCGATGGGCACTGACGCCGGGCCTTTCGCAAACCGTTTCCAGGGCTACTTTGAGCACCTCGAATTGGAGATGATGGCCGAAGCCGGGCTCACACCCGCGCAAATTCTTCGTTCCGCCACCGGTGACGCCGCCCGCGCGATGCGAGTCGATGGAATCGGCGCGATCAAGAAAGGCGCATGGGCTGATTTCGTCGTTTTGGAGCGGGACCCCTCGAAAGACATACGCAACACCCGCAGCATCGCCTCAGTCTGGATCGCAGGCAACCAGGTGAAAGGAACCGAACCGCAAACGGGGATCGCAAAATAGTGGAATCGCTGGCCGCGACATTTTTTCGTATGCAAGGCCTGGGCATGCCAACTTTGCTTAAAGGCCGGGGAGATCTGTACGTAACCTTAGTCGCTAAGGTAAACGATTTGTAGAGGATCTCAGGGCGCCACTCAATTGTGGTTCGGCATCGTCGATCGCTATGCGAATTCAACCTTGGAATATTGCCTTTCTCATCGGCTTCACTGCCTACGTGGTTATTCGGGGGATTTATGGGTCGCGGGCCAAGAACAATGAAAAGGCAGTCAGCCGAGCGGACGGGCGAGATCGCGCCCTCATGGTCATTGTTTCTATAGGATGTCTTCTCCTGCCGGTTATTTATCTGTTCACGCCCTGGCTCGCGTTCGCCGATTACCAGCTTCCAGCATTCGTTCCGTGGTTTGGCGCGGCGGTGACGGTGTCCGCGCTTTGGCTCTTCTGGCGCTCTCATGCCGATTTGGGTCAGAACTGGTCGGTCACCCTGGAGCTACGCAAAGGCCACCAATTGGTAGAGCATGGAGTTTACCGCTCGATTCGGCATCCCATGTATGCCGCCATCCTGCTTTTCGGTCTCGGGCAGGGATTGCTCTTGCAAAACTGGCTTGCCGGATGGTCCGCTTTCGTGACGTTTGCCCTCATGTATTTTGTTCGCACGCCTCGCGAGGAACACATGATGTGCGAGTTCTTTGGCCAGGAGTATCGTGATTATATGAGGCGGACCGGTCGAGTTATCCCACGCATTCACATCAAAAAGACATCTCACAAATGAGATGGGCTGGAATAAGGAGTGTATGGATACCAACAATCCAATGGAAGGCATGGCGGCCGAGGCCAGGAGCAGATTTGAAGATGCCCGCAAGCTGTTTGAGCAGGCATGGTCTATCTGCCAGGATGATTACGACGCTTGCATGGCTGCGCACTTCCTGGCTCGACACCAGAATACTCCTCAAGCGGTGTTCGGATGTGGTAAGGGACGGGATCGCAAGGGGACGCCATCGCACGGGGTCGAATGACTGAGAGCAAATCTGCGCAAGTAAACCGGAAAAAAGACCGCCCTCTCGGCCTTTGGCTGCTAACCATATCTGATGGCCTATTTAGCGGGCTTGCGCCGTTCATTGCCGTCGTGATCCTCTATCAAAATCCTGAGTCCCAACTGACAACGCTCGATTTTATCATTACTGTATTAATCTGCGGGGGAATTATGGCCTCTGCGATTGGCGCATCGTATTTAGATAATTTCTCGCGGTTCACACTTCTCACGCTAATGACAATTTACTGGGCCCTGCTATTTTTCAACAGTGTGAGCCTGATAAAGGCGGATGCGGTCAACAAAGACAATTGGGGGGTAGTATATGGTGATCTTTGGCGACCGATATTCTGGGTTGGCATAAATTGGTGGTACATGCTGAGGCGCCGTACAAGAGAGTTATACCGAAGCGGAGATGATACCTCCGCTAGATCGTCAGTTTCCCTCTGATTTGGCGGAAGACCGCGTGAGCGCTTCAATGATTTTGATGATTAATGGCTCGTTCGGAGTAGGGAAGACCACGATAGCGAAATTGCTACGCGCTTCTCTTCCAGGGAGCGCCATCTATGATCCTGAATGGGC
>Ga0126377_10003258_pt1 | contig 11454 bp, 13 predicted proteins | sample PanSoiMetPlot_22_FD_92647 | JGI IMG/M metagenome (GOLD analysis project Ga0126377, IMG submission 92647) | Tropical forest soil microbial communities from Panama - MetaG Plot_22 | ecosystem: Environmental > Terrestrial > Soil > Tropical forest > Bulk soil | place: Panama | collected 2016-02-17
AGCACGCCGTGCGTCCTGAACCAGGGCCGCTCGCAGATCACCTCGAGCGCGTCCGTCAGCTGCCGTCGCGTCGTGCAGAGCATCACGTCGCTGCCCCACGACCCGAACCGCGGCTTGAGCACGACGGGCAGCTCGACCGTTCCCGCGTCGCCGGTGCCGTCGAAGTGCATCGTGCGCGGATGCGGAAGGCCGGCCGCCTCGAGGAGGCGCGACGTCTGAAGCTTGTCGTGCGTCGCCATCAATGCGCTGAGCGGGTTGAGGACCGGGATGCCGTCGTTCTCGAGCAGCCCGACCTCCCAGCTGCCGGTCTCCATCCCGTCGAGGCTCTTCAGGACGTCGAGGCGTGCGAGGGCCGCGTCACCGGGGCCTAGCCAGCCACGGATCCGGGACGGCCTGACGATCTCGGCCTGGACCCCGGGCGGGGCGGCTTCGACGAGACGCAGGTTCGTCTCACTCTCGTGATGTGCGACCAGGGCGACGCGCATGGCAGCACATTGTGCAAGCTCGGGACCGAAAAAACCAGAGAAATCCATCTTTTAACCACTTGGCCTCCAACCGGCCAAGCGTTACACCCCCGTGTAGAGCCGAATCGTCTAGCCGAAGCGCCCGGTGACGTAATCCTCGGTGCGCGGATCCTTGGGCTGCGTGAAGATCGTCTTCGTGTCGTCGTACTCGACGAGCACGCCCGAGCGCTCTCCCTCGCCGCCCTTGCTGATGTTGAAGAACGCCGTCATGTCCGCGACACGCGCGGCCTGCTGCATGTTGTGCGTGACGACGACGATCGTGTAGTCGCGCTTCAGCTCGTGCATCAGGTCCTCGATGCGCGTCGTCGCGATCGGGTCGAGCGCCGACGCGGGCTCGTCCATGAGGATCACGTCCGGCTCGATCGCGAGGCAGCGGGCGATGCAGAGCCGCTGCTGCTGGCCGCCCGAGAGCGACCACGCGCTTCGCTTGAGCCGGTCCTTGACCTCGTCCCAGAGCGCCGCCTGCCTGAGCGCCTTCTCGACGCGCCCGTCGAGGTCCTTCTTCAGGCCCAGGATCCGCGGGCCGTAGGCGATGTTCTCGTAGATCGACTTCGGGAACGGGTTCGGCCGCTGGAAGACCATGCCGATGCGCCGCCGGACGCCGACCGGGTCGATGTTCCTCGCCATCAGGTCGACGTCGTGGTACAGGATCCGGCCCTCGGTCTTGAAGTTCGGGATCACGTCGTTCATGCGGTTCAGGCAGCGGATGAACGTGCTCTTGCCGCAGCCGGAGGGGCCGATGATCGCGGTGACCATGCGCTGGTAGATCTCGAACGAGACGTCGCGGATCGCCGGCGTGCCGCCGTAGGAGGCGGTCAGGCCCTCGATGCCGAAGACGCGGTCCCGGGCGAGCGTCTCAGCGGGCGGCTTGGCCGCGAGCAGCGACGGGTCGATCGCCTGCGCGAGGCCGGCGGCGACCTCCGGCGATGCTTCGGGTGCTGCCTGCTCGGTCTGTTTCTCGACGCCCACGTCCGTAGAGTAGTTCACGTCCGTCATTTTTCTCCTTTCAGACGCCGAACGCTCCGGTCCGCGAACCAGCGCGCGATCAGGCTGGCGATGAGGATGATGCCGACGAGGACAGCGGCGGCGCCCCACGCCTGCTGGTGGAGATACGGGTCGGCCTGCTCGGCCGAGGTGAAGATGAACATCGGGATCGAGGGCAGCGGCTGGCGCGGGTCGTAGCTCATCGTGTCGGCGCTGTACAGCGCGCTCGTGAAGAGCAGAGGCGCCGTCTCGCCTGCAGCGCGCGCGGTGGCGAGCGTGGCCCCGGTGACGATCCCTCCAACCGCCTGCGGCAGGACGACGCTCAGCGTCGTGCGCCACTTCGCAGCGCCCAGCGCGAGGCTGGCCTCGCGCATCGAGATCGGCACTAGCGCCAGGACCTCCTGCGTCGAGCGGGCGATCAACGGCACCATCAGGATGGCCAGGGCGAAGCTCGCCTTCCAGGCGGCCTGGCCGTGGCCGACGACGACGAAGACGAACACGAAGATCCCGAGCACGATCGCCGGGATGCCGTTGAGGACGTCGAACGCGAGCGTGAGGACGCTGGCCAGCTTGCGCGGCGCGAGCTCGTTCAGGTAGATCGCCGTCAGGATCCCGACGGGCAGCGCCATCAGGAGCGCGATGCCGATGATGATCAGCGTCCCGACGATCGCATTCCCGATCCCCGAGGCCGGCCTCGGCCCGAAGCCCGAGTAGAGCGTCTGCGTCTTCGTGAAGAAGTCGACGTTGATCGCCCCCCAGCCGCGACTGACGACGGAGGCGACGACGATCACGAGCACGGCGACGGCGAGCAGGGCGGCGACCGAGGCCGCGCCCTCGACGATCTTGTTGACGATCGTGCGGCGGCGCATGTGCTCGCTGCGGAAGAGATCGGCGGTCGGGATGTTCGTGCTCATCGGATCTGGTGGCGGCCCGCGACGCGCCGCACGATCAGCTGGGCGGCGAGGTTGGCGATCAGGGAGAAGACGAGGAGGATGACGGCGAGGTAGACGAGCGAGGCGATCTGGAGCGCCGTGGCGGCACCCTGGAACTGGCTCGCGATCCTGCTGGCCAGCGTGTCGCCGGGCTCGAAGAGCGACCAGTGGATTGCGACGTTGTTCCCGATCACCTGCGTGACCGCGATCGCCTCCCCGACGGCGCGGCCGAGCCCCAGGATCATCGCTGCAGCGATCCCGGCTCGCGCATACGGGAAGACGACGCCGCGGACGACCTCCCAGCGCGTCGCTCCCAGCGCGAGCGCCCCGTCCTTGAGCTCGCTCGGCACCCCGACGAACAGCTCCCGGCAGATGCTCGAGATGATCGGGACCATCATGATCGTCAGGATGAGGATCGCCGCAAACATGTTCGAGCCGACCGACGGTTTCGTGCTGAAGATCGGCAGGAAGCCGAGCGTGCCGTGGAGTGCGGGCCCCATCGTGTTGACGATGAAAGGCCCGAGCACGAGGATGCCCCAGAGGCCGAGCACGACGCTCGGGATCGCCGCCAGCAGGTCGATCAGCGGAGCGACCACGGACTTCAGCCAGCGCGGCGCGAGCTCGGTCAGGAAGAGCGCGATCGCAAGCGAGAGCGGCGTCGCGATCAGCAGCGCCCCGAACGACGTGACGATCGTTCCGAAGATGAAGGACTTGGCGCCGAAGAGCGTGTTGTGCTTGTCCCCCCAGGCCTGGGTCGTGAGGAAGCCGAGGCCGAACTTCTGCATCGCGGGCCAGGCGTCGGTGAGCACCTCACGGGTGATCAGCGCCAGGAGGACGACGCCCGTCAGCGCGGCCGCGCATGTGACGACGTAGAGGATCGCGTCCCCGGGACGGAACCGGCCCCGCCGCTGGAGGGCGGCGGGGCCGGCTGCTCGTTCTTGCGCGACTGCCATGCGCGCGATTCTGACTGCTTAGGAGTGGACCTTCTTGAGGGTCGCGAGCCCCTTGGCCTTGACGACCTTCGGGATCGGTTGGAACTTCAGTGCCGGTCCGTCAGCCTGCCCGGTCGTGAGCGCCCAGGTGACGAAGGGCTTCAGGAGCGCGGCCTGCGGGGACGTGGTGCGCAGGATCACGTAGGTGTACGTGCAGATCGGATACGCCTTGCGGAACTTCTTGCCCGGAGGCGGGTTCACGATCGACAGCGCGTTCGTCGAGCTGAACTTCCGGTCGGCGAGCGACGCAGCCTTGATGCCGATCAGACCTGGGAGAGCCCACCGCTTCGCCCGGTTCTGGACCGCTGCGAACTTGAGGTGGTTCTTCAGCGCGTAGGCGACGTCGACGTAGCCGATCGCGCCTTCCGTACGCGAGACGACGCCGGCGACGCCGGAGCTCCCGCGCGCGCCGACACCCTTCGGCCAGTTGACGGTGGTGCCGTTGCCGATCTGGCTCTTCCACTGCTTGCTGACGGTGTTCAGGTAGCTCGTGAAGTTGAACGAGGTACCGCTGGAGTCACTGCGGTACACCGGGGTGATCTCCTTGTCGGGCAGCGCCACACCGGGGTTGATCTTCTTGATCCGGGAGTCGTTCCAGTTCGTGACCTTGCCGAGGAAGATGTCGGCGATCACGGGCCCGGTCAGGTGGAGGTTGTTCTTGACGCCGTTCAGGTTGTACATGACCGAGGTCGCGGAGAGCGCCCACGGAAGCTGTACGCACCCGTTGCAGGCGTTGAACTGATCCGGCGTCATCGGTGCGTCGCTGCCGGCGAAGTCGACGGTCTTGTTCGTGATCGCCGAGATGCCGCCGCCGCTGCCGATCGGGTTGTAGGAGATCTTGACGCCCTTGGACGCCTCGTACTTCTGCTGCCAGACGCTGACCAGCGGGGCGACGAACGACGAGCCCGCGCCCTTGAGCTCGCCCGCGTTCGACCGTGCCTGCGCTCCGGTCGTGACGCTGACTGCCACCGCGGTGACGGCGACTACGAGAATGGAAAGCACGCCGAGAGGCCGCTTTCTGCGTGTACCGAATTCCTTCATGACTCTCTCGAGTCTCCTTTCGTGGTTTCTGAACCGGGGTGGGGTCGGCGGCAGGCTAGAAGCCGTGTCCCGATTTGGGGGGTGCGGAATGGTGAAGATGTGGTGTCGGGCCTGTGAACGGTCAGTCCCGGATGAACGCGTACGTCACCGCCGCGAGCGCGGCTCCGAGCAGCGGGGCTGCGATGTAGAGCCAGAGGGCGTGCAGGTCACCGCTGACGAATGCGGGGCCGATCGAACGCGCAGGGTTCATCGAAGCGCCCGAGATCGGCCCGCCGAACATCGCGTCCAGCCCGACCGTTCCGCCGATCGCGATCGCGGCCGCTTCGCCGACCGCGCGCGTATCGGTGGCGACGGCCATGATCACGAACATCAGGAAGAAGGTCATGACGAGCTCCCACAGGAAGGACTGGCCCTGCGAGCCCGACGGAAGCGTCGCGCCGACGTGGGCGATGTTGCCGAGCGACCCGCGCAGGATTGCCGCGGCTGCGAACGCTCCGGCCAGCTGCGCGGCCCAGTAGCCCAGCAGGCTCGTCCAGGTGAAGTGTCGACTGAGAGCGAAGCTGAGGCTGACCGCCGGATTGAGGTGTGCTCCGGAGATGTGGCCGACCGCGTAGATCATCGCCATGATCACGAGCCCGAAGGTGATCGCGACGCCGACATGGCCGAGCGCGCCCGTCTTCGCGTCGACCATCACCGCGCCGCAGCCCGCGAACACGAGCGCGAACACGCCGACGAACTCCGCCGTCAAGCGGCGCGCAAGCGTCATCGAGCCCTCGGTCAGCCCGCGTCGGGGAGCAGTTCGCCGATCAGGCGCTGGACGCGCTCGTCGATGTCGTCGCGGATGCGCCGCACGGTCTCGAGATCCTGCTCGTCCGGGTCGTCGAGGGCCCAGTCCTCGTACTTCTTGCCCGGGTAGATCGGGCACGCGTCGCCGCAGCCCATCGTGATCACGACGTCGGCGGCGCGAACGACCTCGTCCGTCAGCGGCTTGGGGAACGCCTCGCTCATGTCGACGCCCAGCTCCTCGAGCGCGACGATCGCGTTCGGGTTGATCTCCTCACCCGGCGTAGAGCCGGCGGACCGCACGTTGATGCGGCCTCCAGAACGCAGCTTCAGCAGGCCGGCCGCCATCTGGCTTCGCCCGGCGTTGTGCACGCAGACGAACAGCACCTCGGGCTGATCCTTGTCGACGATCCCTTCCGCCTGCGCCAGCGCCTTGAGCCGCTCGCGGGTGAAGCGGTGCGCGAGGACGGGGACGAAGACGTTGACGTTGGCGTCGCCGAGCAGGTCGGTCGATTCCGCCATGTACCGAGCGATGGTCTCTGTCGAGAAGACGCCCTCGAACTCCTCCCCGAGGCGGTTGGCGGCCTGTCGGATGTGATGTTCGGTGACCGGGTCGAATGCCTGAGTCATGCCCGTCATGCCACGACCTCCGGGATGCGAATGAGACCCGCGAGCTGCTCGAAGGCGCCGGCGTTCAGCGAGAAGTACGCCCACTTGCCCCGCTGTTCGCGGTCCAGGAGACCGATCTCGGTCAGCCTCTTCAGGTGATGGCTGACCGTCGCCTGGCTCAGCCGCAGGGCCGCTGGAAACTCACACGCGCAAACGGGCTCGTCGGACGTGGCGACGAGGCTCAGGATCTTCACGCGGGCCGGATCCCCGAGCGCCTTGAACACGCGGGCCGTCGCCTCTGCCTCGTCGTCCGCGAGCGCTGGGGCGCCGACGGGTCGGCAGTCGATCAGCTGGAGGTTTGTCATATCGACGCCCATCGTATCGACAGGAGTCGATATGTCAACGGTTCAGAGCACGTCGACGAGATCGCCGGTCCGAACCCGGCCCGGCTGGACGACCGAGGCATGGACCCCGAACGGGAGAGGCTCCGTGGCGTCGGTCCCCGGCCGATAGGCGGCCAGCGCCTTGAGCGTGTCGAGGTCCGGCGCGCCCGTGTCCGGGTTCTGCGTCGTCACCGCGCATCGGCCGACGTTTCCCACCGGAATCACGACCGCCTCCCCGAGCCGGACGCGGCGCCCGAGCCACTCGTCCTCCTCGTGCTCGCGCAGCCCGTCGATGCCGAAGTTCATCCGGAAGCGCCGCCCGTCGACGTCGTCGACGCCGAGGACCCGCGCCATCGCCCTCAGAGATGCGGTGCCGAGCAGCGTCGCCGCGCCGCTGCGCAGACGATCGGGGGCCGGGCCGGGCGCCCTCACGAGCCGGAGGTTCCGCCCGGCGAAGTCGGAGATCGCCTCGCTCCACGGGCCGTCGACGACGTGCACGTCGACGGATCGGCTCCAGAACCCGGCGCTCAAGGAACCGTCGAAGGCGACTTGCTGCGAGACGGTGGTGCCGTCCGGGAACTCGAGCGTCAGGGCGCCCGCGTCCTCGTCGTAGCTCGGGACGATCTGCTGGAGGGCTCCGAGCCCCTTGCTGTTCACCAGGCGGTCGTTCTCGTCGACGAGGAAGAACTCTCGATCTCCCGCGACGCCGGCTTCGGTCAGGTCGCACGCGTCGAGCTGCGTGATCGCGAGGCCTTTGACCGGGCAGCGAGCGATCCAGGCGACGTGCGCGCTCACTTCGGCTCCGGCTCGAGCTTGTAGCCGACGCCGTAGCGCGTCTGGATGAACGTGTGACGGCTCGCGGGACGGTCGATCTTGTCGCGCAGCTTGCGGACGAAGACGTCGACGGTCCGGTCGCGGTGGCCCTCGCGACGGCCCCAGAGCTTCTGGAGCAGCTCGTCGCGGCTGACCACCCGGCCCCGCTCGAGCGCGAGCGCGTACAGGAGCCGGAACTCGGTCGGCGTCAGGCGCGCGCTCTCGCCGTCGAGGTACGCCTGCACGTTCAGCGGGTCGATGCGGAGCTCCTCGATCTCGATCGGCTCGCCGCGCTCCTGGGGCTGCTCGCGCCCGCCGCGCCGCGAGGCGGCGTGCACACGGGCGACGAGCTCCTTCATCGAGAACGGCTTCACGAGGTAGTCGTCCGCCCCGATCTCGAGCGCGTGCACGCGGTCGTGCTCGGTCCCGCGCGCGCTGACGACGAGGATCGGCGTTCCCAGTCCCTCGCCGCGTGCCGTCTCGATCAGCCGCCAGCCGTCCATGCTGGGCAGCATCAGGTCGACGATGCACACGTCGGGCGTTTCGAAACGCAACCGCTTGAGGCCGGTGTCGCCGTCCGGGACCACGATCGGGTCGTACCCGGCGAGCGACAGGTGGTGCGCCATGCCCTTCGCGATGACGTCGTCGTCTTCGACGATCAGGACCTTCGCCATACTGACGCTGGGATTATGGAGAACCCCGAGCTCGAGGCGGAGCGGGGGCGGCGGCTGCTCGAGGAGAGCTCGGAGATCGTCCTCGTACTCGACAACGAGGACCGGCTGGTCGTCGCCAGCCGGCGCGCACGCGAAACCCTCGAAGGGCTCGTGCCCGGCGAGGTCGTTCCGGAGCCGTTCCTGCAGAGCGAGGCGTGGCGCCCGCGGCGCGTCTCCGTGGAGGTGAACGGGAAGCGAGAGTCGCTCCTCTACCTGCGCGAGCCCGGTGAGCTCGCCGCCTACGAGGAGCTCCGCGCCGGGTTCACGGCGGCCGTCTCGCACGAGCTGCGGACGCCGCTCGCGAGGCTCCTCGCGCTGCTCGAGACCGCGGCGCTTCCCTCGGCTGATGTCGACGAGCTGCTCGACCAGGGCAAGGCCGAGGTCGAGAACATCCGCGAGCTGATCGACGACGTGCTCTTCCTGAGCGAGCTGGAGACCGGGCGCGCGGTCGTCTCGCTCGCGTCGATCACGGCCGCCCCGGTCGCGCGCCAGGTGATGGACGGCCTCGCGGAGCGAGCCTCGCGCGCGGGCGTGGAGCTGAAGGTCGAGCTGGACGAGCAGGCGCAGGTCCCGCTCCGGCCCCGCATGCTGCGCGTCATCGTCGAGAACCTCGCCGAGAACACGATCCGCTACGCGGGCGACGGCGTGACCTTCTCGCTCACCGTCGAGCGGGTGGACAACGACGTGGTGATCGTCGCCGCAGACGACGGAGTCGGAGTGAGCGCCGCCGACCTCCCACGCCTCTTCGAGCGCTTCTATCGGGCCGACCGTGCGCGAGCCTCGCGCGGCACCGGGCTCGGCCTGGCGATCGTCAAGCACATCGTCACGAGCGCCGGCGGGTACGTCGAGGCGACGAGCCGGCAGGGCCTCGAGATCCGGATCACGTTCCCCGGATGAGCGACCAGCCCGTCTTCGACATCCGCAACCTCGCGGTGCGGTACGACGACCGGCTCGCGCTGCACGACGTCTCGTTCAAGGTCGAGAAGAACCAGGTGACCGCGATCATCGGCCCCTCGGGCTGCGGGAAGAGCACGTTCATCCGCTGCCTGAACCGGATGAACGACGTCGTCCCGGGCGCGAAGGGCGAGGGGGAGGTGCTCTACCACGGCCGGAACCTCTACGGGCGCGACATCGACCCGATCGAGGTGCGCAAGCGGATCGGGATGGTCTTCCAGCGGGCGAACCCGTTCCCGAAGTCGGTCTACGACAACGTCGCGTATGGGCCGCGCTCGCTCCGGATGCGGGGCGACCTCGACGAGCGCGTGGAGAAGGCGCTCAGGCAGGCGGCGCTCTGGGACGAGGTCAGGGACCGGCTCAAGCGAAGCGCGCTCGCGCTCTCGGGCGGCCAGCAGCAGCGCCTGTGCATCGCACGCGCGCTCGCCGTCGAGCCGGACGTGATCCTGATGGACGAGCCCGCCTCGGCCCTCGACCCGATCGCCACGACGCGGATCGAGGACCTGATGCACTCCCTGAAGGCGACCTACACGATCGTGATCGTGACCCACAACATGCAGCAGGCGGCACGAGTCGCTGACAGGACCGCGTTCTTCAGCGTCGAGCGTCTCGACGGCCGCGAGCCGACCGGCATCCTCGTCGAGTTCGACGTGACGCAGAAGATCTTCACGCAGCCGTCGGATCAGCGCACCGAGGATTACGTCACCGGTAGATTCGGGTAGGTTCGTGTCTATGCGCGTGACGCTGCAAGAGGAGATGGACACCCTCCAGGCGTCGCTGCTCGAACTGGGAGACCTGGTGCTGCGGGCCGTGCGCGGCTCGATCAACGCGCTTCGCGAGAACGATCCCGAGCTCGCGGACGAGGTGATCTCGTTCGACGACGACGTCGACGCGCGCTACCTCGCGTTGGAGCAGCGGATCGAGTCGCTTCTGGCGCGGCAGACGCCCGTTGCGGTCGACCTCCGCTTCGTCCTCGCCGTGCTCCACTCGAACCTCCATCTCGAGCGGATGGCCGACCTCTGCGTGACGATCTCGAAGCTGACGAAGCTCGCGCACGGGCTGCCGCCGGACGAGACGCTGCTGGACGGGTTCGAGGAGATGGCTTCGCGCGCCGAGGAGATGATCCGGGTCGCACTCGACTCGTTCGCGGAGCGGGACCTCGAAGGCGCCGAGACGCTCGTCGAGCTGGACGAGATGATCGACCGCACGAACCGGCGCGTCGCGAACTACATCCTCGATCTGGGCGCGGACGAGGACAAGCGCGAGTGGGGCCTGCGCATGCTGATCATCTCGCGGTGCCTCGAGCGGATCGGGGACCACGCGGTCGACATCGGCGAGCAGACCGCCTACCTCGTGACGGGCGAGTTCCGCGAGTTCACGGACGCCTCGGACCCCGAGCGCCTCGACACCTAGACACGGCGCTTCGGTCCGTCCCGCGCCGTCTTAACCGTCCCTCAAACTCGGGTTAACGAGCCGCGGGTTATACAAGGGCCGTGCAGATTCCCGTGCGGAAAGAGTCGCTACCCATGGCCGGAGCGCTGCTCGCGGCTGCGCTCGCGGGCGGGACGGTTGCGGTGATCGGCGCCGCGATCGTCGGCACGGGCGAGCACACGACCACGGTTCGCGAGCTGATCCCGGCTCCGCCGAGCCTGGCCGGCAACGTGTCGCAGACCTCCCAGGAACGCCCACTCACCGTCCGCGACATCTACGACCGGGACGCGCCGGGAGTCGTCCAGGTCACGACGACGACGAAGGTCAAGCTCCCACAGACCGACTGGTTCGGCAACCCGTACGGCCCGCCCAGCACCGAGGTCCAGCGGTCGCTCGGCTCGGGCTTCGTCATCGACAAGGCCGGCTACATCGTCACGAACTACCACGTCGTCGGGGACGCCCAGTCGGTGAAGGTCAGCTTCTCGAACAACGATTCGATGCAGGCCCGGATCATCGGCAAGGACCCGGCGACCGACGTGGCCCTGCTCAAAGTCGTGGCGAGCTCACGGGCGCTCAAGCCTCTCTCGCTCGGCGACTCCGACGGCGTTCACGTCGGAGACCAGGTAGCCGCCATCGGGAACCCGCTCGGCCTCGACCGCAGCATCACGCTCGGGATCGTCAGCGCGCTCCACCGGTCGCTGACCTCCCCGGAGGGCACGCCCATCGACCGCGTCATCCAGACCGACGCGGCGCTCAACCACGGCAACTCGGGCGGCCCGCTGCTGAACGCGCAGGGCCAGGTCGTCGGCGTCAGCTCTGCCGTCTCGACCGGGGACACGGGCGAGACGAATACCGGAATCGGTTTTGCAATCCCCATCAACACTGTGCGCGACGTCGTCGCCGAGCTGAAGGCTCAGGGCCACGTCGACCATCCGACCCTCGGCGTCGTCACGCGGCCCGTGACGGCGACCGTGGCTCGGATCTCCAACCTGCCGGTCCAGAAGGGGCTGCTCGTAGAGAGCGTGGCCGCTGGAAGTGGCGCAGATCGGGCGGGTCTGCGCGGCGGCACCGACCAGGTTGTGGTCGAAGGCGAGAGCTACCAGCTCGGCGGCGACGTGATCACGAAGGCGGACGGGATGTCCGTCTCCACGACGGAGGGCCTACGCGAGATCGTCTCGCAGCACAAGCCCGGCGAGTCGGTGTCCGTCGAGTTCTACCGCGGCGCAGAGCCGTTGAAGGCTGAGATCAAGCTCGGTCGGCAATCTCCCCTCCCCTGAGATAAGCCCGGCCCACCA
>Ga0126377_10003260_pt1 | contig 11453 bp, 10 predicted proteins | sample PanSoiMetPlot_22_FD_92647 | JGI IMG/M metagenome (GOLD analysis project Ga0126377, IMG submission 92647) | Tropical forest soil microbial communities from Panama - MetaG Plot_22 | ecosystem: Environmental > Terrestrial > Soil > Tropical forest > Bulk soil | place: Panama | collected 2016-02-17
ATCGAATGCGGTCCGGACCGCCTGCGGAAGGGTCTCAAGGTCCGCCGGCCCGGCACTCTGCGCCAAGCGCTCGGCGGCGCGTTGGGCTCCAAACGCGGTCCGATCATAGAACTCCTGCGCAGTCGGCGCGGTATACGGATTGCGCAGTCCCTGCGCCTCCATCTTGGCCAAGGTCCGAGAACCGGTCGCCGCACTCGCAGGGAGATCGATCTCTTGTCTCTTCGCCGCCTGCTGGACGGCGAGATCGGCGGCGGCATTGGAACCGAAGCCCGGCACGCCTGAACTGCGCAGGATATCCGCTAGTGCTCCCACGCCGCGATTGACAATCTGCCCTCCGGCTTCCATGGCCGCGCCGCGGAGCACCTCTCCAGGAATAGCCTTGGCGGTCTCCAGAGCCGAAGGTGGCGCATAGCCTTGGTTCGGATAGAGGTAGTCCATGATCGCGCTGCCGACTCGGTTGGCTTGTAGGCCGAGTTCCATGCCCAGGCCTGCCCCCGCCAAGTTGCCGAGCGGACCAAGCGGAGTGCCAACCAGGCCGCCACCGAGGAGGCCTATTGTCGGGAGGATTGCGGGCGCTCCTTGGCGGATCGCACTCTCGATGACTCCGGGCTCGCGACGGATCTCTCCGGGCGTCGGAGGGTTGACGACGCTCGTAGACGGCGGGACCATCTCAGGCCCCTTAGCGATTCCGCCCAGCAGATCTTGGTATTCGGGAAACTTTCGAACAACCTTCTCAGCGAGGGCACGGTCCGAGAGATCGTCGTATTCGGGATACTTCTCCCTTAGGCGGACCAGAGCATCATAGCCCTCGTCAGCCACTTACCGAATCCCCATGGGATCCGCCTTGGTCCCCGGCCCACCACCTCCACCCCCTGGCCGCGGCGGTACCTTGATCTGCACGCCACTCAGGGCGCTGTTGATGGCGTCACGGTTTCTATCAGCCCATGTCTTCCATGCGGCTAGCTTCGGGACAAAACCCGGGTCGTTCTCGTTGGGCAACGCCGGGGCCAGACCGGCCAATTCATAGTTCGTCTGACGCAGACCCAGCATGACCTTGCGCGCGTCGGCCATCACGATGCCCTTGTCCGCATTGAACTGTCGCCAGGCGTCGGTCGTCGTCGGCAACCCCAGCGTCTCCTCGCCCGCCCGTCTCAGCCGTCCAACCGGATTGGTCGCGAGACCGCCAAGGAAGGGCTTGATCTCCGGCGACGCTGCACGGTCGAGTAGGCTCCCGATGGAATTTGAGACGTAGTCGTAGTTGGCGATGGCGGTGCGCTCACTCGGACTCGGCGGGGCCGGGTTGACGAGTCCTTGGTCGGTTGGCCCCGACACGACGGCACCCGGCCCCACGATCTGCGGTTTGAGCAGATCGACCTTGGCCTTGTTCGCCGGGGTCGGATTCCGGAGGTACTCCTCGACCGCTGCCACGTAGGCGGCCCCCTGCTGGACTTCCTTGGCCGGAGGATCGCCGATGCGCTCCCTGCCGATCGGCTTGCCCGTCTCGTCAAACGTGTATCGGTAGATGCCGTCGGACGTCGTGATCGTGTCCGAGGTGGTCTTCGGGACAATGGGTTTCGGTGGGCCTTGGAAGATGGTCTGCCCCCTAGGGGTCACCAGCGTTTCGCCTTCTCCGACCTTGATCGGCGCCGCGCCCTGCTCCTTGAGGAAGAACAACTTCGACAAGGCGTCGATATCCAGCGGCTGATCCGATCCGCCCACGGCGGCCGCCATCATCTTGTACCGAGGATCGACGGTCTGCGACAGCGTCGCTACCAGATCCCCGGGAATCGGATCCTCCGCCCGGGTGACTTGCGGGGCGTTCTGTAGCAGCTCCTCGGCGATGGCCTTGTTCCGCGCAAGATTCTGGTTCCGCTGATTGATGGCGGCGAACATCTGCACTTCTTGCGGCGTGGGCGCGACGCCGCTGCGATACATCTGCGCCAAACGCGCATTCAACGGATCCGGCGGCTGCATCGGTCCCTGGACGCCCGGTCCGAGTTCCTGCGGATCGAGCGCATTCGCCATGGCGAGGTTGTTGCGCCGGACTGCCGCCTCCTTCTGCAGCTCGCCCCAGCGGTTCAGGACCGCCGGCATCACGGACGCCTGCAGGCGATCCGGGATCTGCGCACCCTCGGGCGGCGCCACGCCGAGCATCCCGGACAGCGCCCGGATGCTGTCCCCCGACACCCACTGCGCCTGCTCGCGCGCCGCCTCCTCGCGATCGAGGCGATCCTGCTCGCGCTGGGCCAGCGCCAGCCGCTGGTTGAACTGATTGGCCTCATACTGCCGCTGGGCGTAGTCCTGCATCCCCAGGCCCAGCCCCCCAACGCCGCCCATCAACCCCGCGAGTCCCAGTCCGAATGCCATGGCCTACGCCCCTGTCTGGTTGGCCTGCGGCGTGTTGCCGGTGTTCACACCCGAGAAGATGCCGACCAGCCCCTTGACGAAGGCCGTGATGTTGCTGTTCAGCATGGCCTTGGCCTGGGCATCGCCGGCCTGGGCGTTCTGCATCGTCTGCAGCAGGATCTGCATCTGTCGCTGGGCCTCGTTCTGCGTGGCCTGCCAGCCGCGCGACTTGGCGTTCTCGAGCGCCGTGAAGTTCTGCTGGCTGTTGAGCATGTTGGACTCGAAGCCCTGCTGGCGGGTGTCCTGAATGGTCTGGTAGTTCTGCTGGCTTGCCAGGCGGGCGGCATCGTACTGCTCCTGCTGGGTGAGGAAGGCCGACTGGGTCGCCGCCTGCATGCCGAACATCTTTTCTTCCTGGGCCTGCTGGCTGGCTAGCTGGCCCTGGCCATACGCCTGATTGGACATCTGCATGGCCGCCTGGAACCGCTGGTTCGAGGCCTGGCTGCCGGCCTGGACGGCGTAGCCCATGGTGGCCATGTTCTGATCGAAGTTCCGCTGCAGGGCCGCCTGATCGCCGGTGAACTGATAGCCGCTGGACTGCATGGCCTGCTGGAGCGCGCGGTTGGCGTCGTTCTGCTGGGCCGTGAACTGCATCCCTTGGCCGAACTGGCCGGCCTGCTGCTGGCGGTTGAGGGCGTTTTCCTGGCCCTGGAAGCCGAGGTTCGCGCCGAACTGGCCGGCCTGCGCCAAGTTCTGGGCGTTGGCCAGCCCCACGTTGGCCTCGGCCTGGAGGCCGCTGGTGCCGGCGCCGAAGAGACCTTGGGCGAGGTTCTGGTAGGCGGCCAGATCCTGGTTGGCCTGGCCGCGGGCGGCCACGTAGGCGTTCTGCTGGGCGTTGCTGAGGGCGGTGTCCTGGGCCTGGGCGAGCTTGCCCGCGAGATCGGCCGTGATGGAGGAGCTCCCCGTGCCCCGCGCGAAGGTGCCCTCGAGCATCTGCTGCTGCTGGGTCCGGGCGGCCTGGTTGATGGCCTGCGCCTGGGGCTGGTAGATGTCCTGGGACAGCTGGTTGATCCGCTGCTCGTTGGTCGGGTCGTTGCCCAGTTGATTCAGCCCGAGGGCGCCCTGGTACTGCAGATTGCGGTTGTAGGCATTCGCCGCCTGCTCGTTGCCCAGAGTGAACGGCTGATAGGTACTGCCCGCCCCTGCAGTGTTGGCGGCCCCGGAATAGGTCGACTGCCCCGGCACCTGTCCGGCGGTGGCGGGCGGCGGGTTGTTGCCGTACTCCGGCGTGTTGCCGTAGCCGCCCCATTGCTTCTGGGCGAGGCCCGCGAGGCCCGCCACGATGTCGCCCCACTGGTCCGTCTGGATCGGGGGCACGTTGGGCAATTGCGGTGAGGGGACCGGAGGAATGTTCGCGCCTGGAGGCCCCGTCCCGGGCTTGGTCGGATCGCTGCCCGGCACGATGCCGCTCATCTGGAAGGCGTTGCCGCCGTTCAGGAGGCTATTGAGGCCCATCGTATCGCCCGAGGTATTTGACGCGCTGCTAGGGGCTGTACTGGCCGCAGGCGAGGCCTGAGCGGACATGCTCGCGGCCCCGGCGGGCGCGAGCTGAGATGACGGGCTCGCGGCCGCCTGGGTGGAGGGTGCCGCTGAGGCGGGTGCCGGCGGCGGGGCCAGCGTACTGAGGCCCCCGACCTGCCCTCCTCCGGTCTCGCCGGGATTCACAGTCTTGCCCTGGCGGTTGGCCTCGGTGGTGAACAGATCGTTGATGGAGCCGCCCCCCGTGGGCGAGTACAAACTGGCCAGCCCCGCCCGGTTCCTCTGCCCGCGGGCGACGTTGGCGTTGTACGTGGCCTGGCTGACGCCGGAGCTCGGATCCCAGGGCATCGCCCTAGCCCGCCATCATGAGGCGCTGCAGGCCCGACATGGGCTGCTGCTGCACGCCCGGGTAGAGGGGCGCCTGGGGCAGGGGGATCATCATCGGGGTGAACGGATGCCCCGGCATCATCGGGGAGCCCGGGGTACCGGGCGGCAGGTTCGGTGAGCCCGGGGCGCCATAGGTCTGCGGCTGGCCATAGGGCGATGCGGCGGTGCCGATCTGCGGCGTCGGCAGGCCCTGCGCCATCCCAGGCGAGCCGTACTGCTGGTTGCCGCCGCCTCCGGCACCGCCGCCCCCGAAGTTGCCGGCACCCGGCACGTTGCCGAGCGCGCCACCGGGCGCCATCTGGCCCTCGCCGCCCTGCGGAATGCCGCCCACACCGAGGTACTGCGGCGTGCCCGCCGGGCCGACGCCTGGCACCCCGCCGCCACGGCCCAGCGCTGCCAGGAGGTTCGGGTCCATGCCGCCGCCGGCTCCTCCGCCCGCCCCACCGAAGGCGCCCTTGGCGAAGTTGCCCGCCATCTGCGCGGCGGCCTTCAGCCAGTCTGGAATGTTGCCGCCGCTGCTTGGGATGCTACTGAGTGGGTCCGCCGTGAGACCATGAAAGGGCTCAGAGCCCGCAGGGTTCGTCTCCATGACGCGGCTACGGAGGATGTCAGACGTGGACACGTTGTTCGGATTGACGATCTGCCAGTCTTCCATCGTGTTGCCGGTGCTGCCGCTCATCGCGCCGTAGGCCATATCCGGCGTGTAGACATCGCCGCCGACATCACCTGCGACAGCGGACGGGTTGATGTAGTAGTCCGGCACTGTCGAGCCATACGGCACGTCGTAGGCGGCAGCTTGCCAGGGCTGATCGCCGAGCGCCGGTACATCGGCCATGCCCCCGCCGTAGTCGATACTGCCGAGGCCCGTATAACCGGCGCCCCCGTAATCACTCCCCACATTGACGGCGTTGGTGATGTAGTCGCCGCCGCCGACATCCCCCATGTAGCTCGCCGCCTCCGGACCATAGCTGCTCGCCAGCTCGCCGGCCCCGCCGCTACCGCTGAACAGATCGCCGAGCCAGCTGCCCGCATCGCCGAACCAGCCGCCAACGCTCGAGCCGATGTCGGCGATGTAGCTCAGGACCGAATCGATGATGTCGCCCCAGTCGAACATCGGCTAGCCTCCTCCGCTGGTCCACTCTTGCTGGCGCTGCCCCGCCCACTGCTGCCATTGCTGCTGGTAGAGGTTCTGCTGCTCCCGGAGGTTCTTCTTCCAGGCGTCCACCTGCTCCTGGAACGCGGCGTCATTGCTCCCGACGGCATCGGCGCCGAGTCCGGCGTCGGGCACCGAGGGATCGAAGATCGCCCCGAACCGCGCGTCCTGCGACAGTTGAGGATTCTTCGCGAGGAGATAGTTCTTCATGGCCTCTTTCCACTTCCCCGCCGTGAACCCCATCTGCTGCAATTCCTCGGCGCTGTACCCGCCGGTGTCGGTGCCATACCCCAGGGCCTCGTCCGCGAGGCTTCGTCCCGCGTGCGCGTGGGGATCATTGATCCCGAAATACTCATCCGCCGTCACGATCGCCGAGTTCGGGTCCATCACGTTGAAGGCATGCCGGGGCGCCTCGAACCTCGGCGCCTCGAAGGGCGAGAGCTCCTTGCTCACCAGATCCGACTCGAAGTCGTACCGGTTCTTGGCCGGCGTGTACCCGACGGGCGTCATGTCGATGTTGCGGTTGGCCGCCGCGTCCATCGTGTCGAGGTAGGCCTGCCAGTTCTGCTCCTTCAGCTCGGGGGCGGCCTGTTGAAACCCGCTCACCAGTTCCGGATGCCCGGGCACCCACTGATGGCGATGGGCGATGTAGTCGGCCTCCTGCTCGGGGTTGCCCATGAGGCCCAGCGCCGCCCACTCGCTCGAGGTCTTGATGTCCTCGGGCGTCGTGAGACTGCTGAGGCCCGAGAGCTGATGGGCGCCGTAGGCCCGGGCGGCCGCATCCCGCTTGAAGGCGTTGACGTTGGCCTGGAAGTCGCTGATGGCCCCTTCGTTCTTCGCGGCCCCGGGCTTGATCAGGTCCATCGCAATCGGCAGCGTGGTGCCGATCGCATACCCGATGGGGCCCGCCGGCCCGCCGCCTGGGCCGATCAGTTGCCCGAGCCAGGACGAGCCGAGGCCCAGCGCACTGACGCCGGCACCGAGCGCCGGCCCGATGAACGGGCCGATGCCGGTTCCGACCAGCGAATACCACGGTGGCGTGGGACTGTTGGCCGGGGGATACATCCCTCGCGGATCCCGGCTGAACGGGCTGTAGGGGCTGAACGGGTCGAGGTAGGGCATCAGGGAGGCACCTCCTCAAACTCGAAGGTGGCCGCGTGACGTGTGGCAGAGGTTTCCGTGCTCTTCATCTCGATCGGCCAGCCGGCGTCGAGCACCACTTCCGTGCTGCCCGTTCCCAACACGACGGCATTCGCGCCAGAGGGGAACGTGACCGCGAGCGCACTGTCGACCACACTGGTGCCGTCGTAATAGCGCAGGGTGTCCGTCGGAGTCGTGGCGGGAAACCCGTTGCGGGAGACGGACAGGTGGCGGGCGATGCCCTTGTACGGTGTGAACACCAATGCCGAGGCAAAGTCCCCGGTGCTGGCATCGGCGGCACTGTAGTAGCTCGGATTCGTACTGATATTCGTGGCACCGCACGAGAGCGTGATGACGCATTTGCGCACGGACGGCGCGACGGTGACATCGATCGTGCCGGGGCCGGTCGTGACCACGAGGCTGCCGTCCGAGGAGTCGAGGGTCGTCGCCGCCGGCGGGTAGCCGGTCTTGCCCACCAGGATCTGGCCGCTGGTCATCGCCACCGACTGGAGGACCCCGGTGTTGCCGGGCGGCCCGACCACGACCGCGTTCGCCTCGACGTTTCTCTGGTCCGCGTAGGGCATGGGTTACCGCCGGATCTGCCGGCGCGTCGACCACAGCACCTCGTAGCCGACCCAGCGAAAATTCTCGCCGATGCCGCTGTTGGAGATGCGCACGGCCATCACGTCACAGAGGTGCTGGCCGAGATCGATGCGCTTGATGATCGGGCTCTCGGGCAGGATGTTCACCAGATCGAAGCTCGTGGTGACGTCCGCCGTCGTGTGCAGATCGTAGAAGATCTCCACGGTGATCGTGACGCTTGTGCTGCTGGGCAGGAAATAGAGATCGAGGTGGCGCGGGCACTTGCGCACGTCCACCGCACCCAGGCTGGAGAGATGGGTGACGTGCGCGGCAACGGGCACCACGTCCTGGCGTGACACGCTGTAGTCCGAGGTGACGCCGCGCCGCAGCGAGACGAGCGCGCCCACGGCGCTCGTGGCCGTTCCCACCGCGATCTCCGGCAGGAGATCGGCATTCGTGCTGTTGAACAGACAGGTGATCTGCTGCCGCCCGTAGGTGGCATCGTAGATCTGCCACTCCGCCCACGTCTTGAGGCGCAGATCGTAGACGAGGATGCGGTCGCACCCGGGCCCATAGGGCGCCGTGACGGTCGGGGCGCTCTGCTGGGCAAACAGGAGCAGATTATTGAAATGGTCGTGGACCGCCACCGGGGAGTTTTTGAGATCCCCCTGCGGATCGCCCTGATGCTGGTAGTTCGACTCGCGCCACGGGGCGTAGTGGACGCCATACGGAGCATAGTCGACGTGATGGCGGAAGTACGGCTCGATCCGATCGGACACCACAGCCTGCGTCAGATCGCCAAACTGATCCGTGGCCGAGAGGCGATGCACCCCAGTCTGCGACATGTACCAGACGTCGTTGCCCGCGAAGACCGCCGCCGTGGGTCCGCTCGCCCCGACCGACCCGACGGCGGGGACGAGCGAGTTCGCGACGGTGTAGCCCGTGACGGGCCCGATGCCCTGCAGGCGGTACGGGCGGTAGGTCTTCAGCAGGGCCAGTTCCTGCACCGACGGCACGATGGCCTTCAGGATGGCGTTGTCGTTGGGGTTGACATCCATGAAGCCGGCATCATCGGTGCCGGTCCAGTCCGAGGGGTTGTTGAGTTTGCACCAATACAGACGTGAGGGCACCGCGCTGGTGATGGCGAAGAGGCGGTTCGCGTGGACCATGAACTGCTTGGTGGTGGCGGGCGAGCCGCCGCCAAGCGCCGTGGCCACATGCCCGACGACGCCATCCCATTGCATCGGCGGGTCGTAGGCGTTGCCCATGTACAACGTGTCGTTGTACACCGCGAAGGTGTAGCGCCGATCCCGGTTGACGAGGCCTCCCGCGATGCCGGTGAGCGTCCCGCCCTGCAGGTAGTAGATCTGCCCCGAGGCGAAACCCACCACGAGATAATTCTCGCCGGTCGACTTCACAAAGGTCGTGCCGCCAAGGAACTCGGGGTTGGGATTGCCGATCGGCGCGCCGATGAGTTGTGCGCCCCAGCGCTTGGAGACCGAGCCGTCGACGTTGTAGACGATATTGAGCGCCTCCGTGAGGCGGTTCCGGCTGCCCCCCGTGTTCTCGTTCGCGAGCGCGATGGGATTGGTGACCACATCGAGGCCACCTGAGAAATCAAAACACCCATAGGTGCGGAGCGCCTGTCCCGCGCGTCCACCGCCAACCACGAGCGTGCGCGGCATCTACTCGAAGACTCCCATCACCATCTCGGGATCTTGGATCTGGCGGCGGTGCCCGCCCATCCAGCGGGCGATGGTCTTGTTGGCCATGTCGAGCCAGCGGTCGGCGCCGGGGTCGCGGTCCATGTACTGCGCCCGCCACGTCGCCATGGCCTCCACCGCGAGATAGAGGGGGACCGGCAGCTCGACCTGGTCGGTGTCGGCTGTCAGGACGGCGATGCGTTGGGCGAACGTATCAACCATGCAGCTCGTGGAGATATAGAGCAGGAAGATGTCGAGCGCGGTATCCGATTTCGGCACCGTGAGGAGCGTGGACATCCCGCCCACGTCGAAGAAGAAGCCGGTGGGCGTCTGGTTCTCCGTGAGCGTGTCCAGATAGCGCCACTCCGGCGCGGCCTGATCCATGGCCGTGAAGATGATGTGCTCGTAGCCGGGCGTGATGACCCTGATCGACTTCAGTTCGGCAAAATCCGGCGGCAACTGCAGGCCCGGAGCGCCGCGCTGGAGCGCCATGGTCGAGGTATCCCAGGGCTGGCCGAAAATATTGACGGTGCCATCGGTCGAGCCACGCCCGATCAGGAAGTAATCCTGCTTGACCTTGCGCACCTCGGCCCAGACCTCATCGGCGGCTTGGCTGATGAAACGATTGAGCTGTGCATCCGTCCAGAACGCCGCCGACGCCTCGTCCAGGTTGATGCGGACATCGTTGCGGAGCTGCAGCAGCGTGTTAGCCACTGGCGATCCTCCGGTCCCGCACGATGAAGCCCTCGTGCGCTTCTTCCTTCGGCGCCGGCACGAAAGTGGAGATGCGCCGCTTCTGGTCCCACGCGAACTGATCGTAGACGTCGTGGCCGAACGCCTCGGCGAGCGTATCGGTCTGCCGGTCGATGCTCGCCTCCCACTGCGCGTCGAGGTCATCGAGGCGATCGGAGAGGCGCCGGGCGTCCGCGTGCGACTGGACGCGGTACGCGGTGAGATAGCGGGCCACGAGGTCCCACACCAGGAGCTCCTTGGGCACCGAGAGGACGTGCAGGTAACCCTCGAGCCAGCCGTCCCAGAGATCGCGGGCGCGGGCGCTTGTTCCTAGGGGATTGGGACGTTCCCCCAGATAGTCCGGCATCCGCTCGCGGCATTTGATCTCGATGAACCACTGGGCGGTATGCGTGCCCCACCGGCACCGGAGATCCCGGTCGAAGCGGGCGAGGTCCTCCACGAAGCCGAGGGGCGGGCGCATCAGGCGACTCCGAGCAGCGTCATGAAATTCTGCCGACCCGTCGGCGCGACCGCCAGATCCCCCGCCTCGAAGTCATCGAGATAGAGCGACTGACCCGAGTAAAAGTACAGGCCGGTTTGCCCGCTGCCGAGCGTGCCATCCGTGGCCGTCACCTTGACGACGCCATTGAGCAGCGCCCGCAGCGTCGTCCCCTGCGCCTCGAGCCGGAGCACGTCGCCGACGCTGGTGGCGCTGGTGGTACTGCCCAGCAGGGTGTAGGAGGGGCCGGGGGCGAAGTAGTAGATGGCCAGCGTCGCCGAGGAACCCGGGTTGTCCACGATGTACTGGTAGTTCGCACCGGTCGAGGTATTGATCCGCACCATGGGCCCGCCGCCGGAGGCCTGCAGCTGGATCGTGCCCTGCGCGTACTGATCGTTCGGAAAGCTCACGGCGTTCCAGTAGCCGCCCGAGGTGCTCTGCCCGCCGATCCCGGCCACGTACAGGTTCGACACGATGGTGATGCCGCCCGACATGGCGGGCATGGTGGTCCAGTTGGCCCCGAGCCCCGTGGAGCGGTTGAAGTTGTCGGTGGCCAGCACGCTCATGCCGCGCTCTGGAAGCCGTTGACGCTGATGGTGATGGTCGACACCGCCGCCGAGGGATCGAAGGCCAGTGCGGTGTTCACCGTCGGCTGCCGCAGTGGCGGGTCAAAGTTCATCGTGACGCCGCCGCTGGCGGGGACGGGGAAGGTCCAGATCACGCTCCCCGCCGTGCCGTCTCTGAGATCGACGGTGCAGAACGTCGAGGCAGACGAGTTGGCGATGGTGACGGCGGTGACGTGGTTGCGCTGGCTCGCCGTCGCCCCGAAGGTGGAGAACGCCGTGCTGTTGCCACTCGTGTCGGTCTTGACCTCGCGCACGAGGCTACTGAGCGGAACCGGCACCTCGTTGCCGGCGGAATCGCGGAGATTGACGTGGAGGGCTCGGTACGGCGTCAGCCGCGCCGCACCCGCGTTACCCTCGGTGAGCGTAGCCGTTGAGGTGTCGTCGACCTCGCCCCCCACGATGGTGACGGCGGTGGTGCCTGGCGTGAACGCCCCGCCGTCAGACGCGCCGCCGCCCATGGCTGCGAGCAGACTCGCGAGCAGGGCGGCGGTCTTGTTCTCGTTCTGGTAGTCGCCCATCTAGCCGACGAGCACCACCACGTAGCCGCAGTGCACGGTGTCGCCCACGGCGGTGTTGACGCTGGTGAAGCCGATGAACAGGGGCTGCGTGATGTCGATCGTCGGCGTGGCGTAGGTGGCGATCGACTGGCCGCGCACACAGACCGATGTCCCGGTGCCCACCGCCCAGGTGGGAGAGACGATGATCAGATCCGCGGCCAGCGCCCAGGCGCCGGCATTGTTCACGAC
>Ga0126377_10003261_pt1 | contig 11453 bp, 10 predicted proteins | sample PanSoiMetPlot_22_FD_92647 | JGI IMG/M metagenome (GOLD analysis project Ga0126377, IMG submission 92647) | Tropical forest soil microbial communities from Panama - MetaG Plot_22 | ecosystem: Environmental > Terrestrial > Soil > Tropical forest > Bulk soil | place: Panama | collected 2016-02-17
CACGCCCGCCGGCGCCATCGCCAGGCCCAGGGGCCGCCAGTAGCGGAACGCGCAGGCGGTCGCCACCACGGCGGCGGCGACGTGCGACGACGGGAACGCGGCACCCCACGCATCCCCCCTGTTGAGCAGCCACTGGGCGAAGTGCGCGAGGGGAATTCGTGTCGCGGCGTTGTCCGCGAGGGGGAAGGCGTACCGCGGGCCAGCCACCGGGAAGAAGAGGGAGATGGCATAGCAGAGGTACAGCGTCGTAGAGAGGGCGAAGATGGTGACCCGCGCACCGACACGTCGGCCTGAGAGCCAGAGGCCGAGCGGGGCCGCAAGGAGCAGTGCGTAGTACAGCAGGTAGCAGAGGTGGAGCGCCGAGGAAAGCATCGGGTTGGGCATCGCCCGGATCCACGCGTAGGAGACCTGGGCTCCGAACACCCACTGCTCCAACCGTTGAATGGCGTAGTCGTGACCGTGCCCGAAGTCGAGGTTCAGCACCCCGACCTCGGCATAGAGCGCACTCATAATGAGAAGCGGATACCACTCCCCAATGAACTGTCCCACAGGGCCCGCCGCGCGGGCGCGCGGGGCGAGAAACACGACACACACGACGAGCGCGTGGGCGCCCAGAAGCCAGGTGAACGTGGCGAGATCTGCCCGCGTGAACGCGAACGCGGCAACGGTGGTCACCGCGACGTAGGCGAGCGTAGCCATGTCGATCGCGGCAAGGGGCCGCGAGCCGTTCAGTTCAGCCATCCCGCCTCGCGATACCACGCTGCGGCGCGCTCGAGTCCGGGATCGAGGGCCACGCGCGCGTCCCACCCGGTGTCTGCGCGCAACGCATCGGCGCTGCAGGTCCACGCAGGGGCGAAGAATTCAGGCGCGCGCTCGGGGGAGAGCACGGCCGCGCGACCCGTGAGCCGCGCGGCCGTTCCCACGGTCCAGAGTACTGCGCGGGCGACCGGCTCGGGCAACGGTATGAGGCGCGGGCGGCGCCCGACCGCACGGCCCACCGCCAGGGCCAGCTCGCGCGTCGTGATGGCCGTCCGATGGGAGGCAAAGTAGACGCGCCCCGCGGCGCGCTCGCTCGTCGCGACGGCGACGAAGGCGGCGGCGAGGTCCGCCCCGTGGATCACCGAGATCTCCTGCGATCCGTCGCCGAACATCGGGACCAGGCCCCGGCGGGCCAGGCGAAAGAGGTCGAGCAGGGCTTCATCCCATTCTCCGTACACGACCGCGGGCCGCACGATGGTCCACGGGAAAGGGGCGGCCTTCACCAGCACCTCCCCCGCGAGCTTGCTGCGGCCGTAGGGGGTCACCGGCGCGGGCCGCCCGCTTTCATTTACCGGCTGGCCGGGCACCGTTGGACCCGCGACTGCGAGCGAGGAAACGAACACGAAACGACGCGGCGGCGTCGCGGCCGCCGCTTCGAGAACGTTCGCCGTGCCGTCCCGGTTCGAGGCCATGAACTCGTCCTGGTTGCGTGCCGCAATCCGGCCTGCGATGTGGAAGATGACGTCCGCGCCCTCGCACCCGTCCCGGAGGGCGGCGGGGTCGTTCAGGTCCCCCCGGACCATACGCACATCACGCCACGCGCGTGTGGCGGCTTTGGCAGGGGACCGGACCAGGCAGGTGACCTCGTCGCCACGGGCCTGCAATGCCTGCACCAGGTGGGTGCCCAGGAAACCCGTTGCGCCTGTTACGAACGCCTTCACAGCGGCTTGTCGTAGATCCGGTAGGTCTTGTACGGACGGAAACCCAGATTCAGGGCCGCGTTCACCATCGGGACGTTGTCTTCCAGGATCCAGCCCCCTTCGCCCCAGGTATAGCCCCGGCGCGCGCCCTGCTCCCAGATCCAGTTGTACATCAGCGCATCGACGCCCGCCCCACGGTACCCCTTGAGCACGCCGAGGAGGAGAATTCGGATGCGGCTGATACGCCGGGCGTACCACAGCACCTTGAGGATGCCGGGGAAGAGCCGTCCGGATGGATTGTGCCGCAGCGCGACGTTCAGATCGGGCAGGGCGACGCTGAACCCGATGACCTTCCCCTCGCGCTCGGCGAAGCACACGAGATCCGGCACGACCACTGGCTTCAGCTGTTTCGCCAGATGGTCGATCTCGTCGTTGGTGAGCGGGACGAAACCCCAGTTCTTCTCCCAGGCCTCGTTATAGATGCTCTTGATCAGCTCGACCTCGGCGTCGAACCGCTTCATGTCGAGCCGCCGGAGCGTGATGCCCTTGCGCTGCGCCACGAGCTTGGCGCCGCGTGACAGGCGCTCGGGGAGATCGGCGCTCGAACTCTGGAAAGCGATCAGGTCCTTGGCCTTCCGGAATCCGTATCTCTCGTGCAGCGCCACATAGGGTGGGTTGTTGTGCGGCATCATCAGTGTGGGCGGCGTGTCGAACCCGTCGACGAGCAGCCCGCAGTCATCGTTGACTGAGGGGTTCATCGGGCCGCGCATGGTGTTAAACCCCTGCCGTCGCAACCATTCGGCCGCCGCATCGAACAGCGCGTTCGCGACCGACTGATCGTCCACACTCTCGAAAAATCCGTAGAACCCGACGCGGTCGTTGTGCTCGCGGGTGTGCGCATCGTTCTTGATGGCCGCAATCCGGCCCACTTCGCGGCCGTCACGGCGCGCGAGGAAGCATTGCACGACGGCGTGCTGGAAGAACGGATTTTTCTTGGGGGACAACAGGGTGCGGACGTCCATACGCAGCTGCGCTGTCCACAGCGGATCACCGCGATACAGATCGTACGGAAAAGCGATGAAGCGCTCGAGGTCGCGCCCGTCGGTGACGGGCACGACCTCCACTGCGCTCAGATGACCCCCAGCTCTTTGCCGAGCCGGCCGAACGTTTCGATCGCCTGATCGATCTGCTGTGGGGCGTGCGTGGCCATCACACTGGTCCGCAGCCGGCACTGAGAGGGCGGCACAGCGGGTGGTACCACAGGGTTCGTGAAGACGCCGTTGTCGAACAGCTTCCGCCAGAACGTGAACGTCTTCTCGAGCGGCCCGATGAGCACCGGGACGATCGGGGTCTCGGTGGGACCGATATCGAAACCGAGCGAGCGCAGCCCTTCTTGCAGGCGCCTGGTGTTGACCCAGAGCTGCTCACGCCGCCACGGCTCCCGCTGCATGATGTGCAGGGCCTCGAGCACGCCCGCCGTATTCGACGGAGGCAGAGCGGCGGTAAAGATCAGCGGCCGGGAGTGGTGCTTCAGGTAGTGAATCACCGTATCCGATCCCGCGACGAACCCGCCGATCGACGCGAGCGACTTGGAGAACGTCCCGACGATGAGGTCGACCTCGTCCACCAGGTCGAAGTGCGCCGCCGTCCCGTCACCATTCGGGCCCAGGACGCCGACTGCGTGGGCATCGTCGATCGCTAGCGCGGCACCGCTCTTCTGTGCCACCTTGAGCAGGTTCGGCACGTCGGCGATGTCACCCTCCATCGAGTAGACCCCGTCGACAATGATCATCACACCCGTGCCGGGCGGGATGTTGCCCAGCTTCCGCTCGAGCTGCGCCAGGTCGCCGTGGTTGAACCGGACGGTCTCCCCGTGGGACATCTTGGCGCCGTCCACAATCGACGCATGATCCAGCTTGTCGAGGAAGACCACGTCCCCGCGTCCCACGAGCCCGGAGATCAGGCCGAGGTTGGCCTGGTACCCGGTCGAGAAGACGAGGCACGCTTCCTTGGCGAAGAACTGCGCCAGCTCGCACTCGAGCTGCTCGTGCAGGTCGAGTGTCCCGTTCAGAAACCGGCTGCCGGTGCAGCCCGAGCCGTAGCGCTCGAGCGCGGCCTTGGCCGCGGCGAGCACGTCCGGATGATGGGTGAGCCCCAGATAGTTATTGGAGCCCATCATGATCCGCGACTTCCCCTCGATGATGACGACCGTGTCTTCCGAGTGGGAAATCGGCTTGAAGTACGGGTAGATCCCCGCGGCCTGGACTTCGCGTGCGCGCGTGAAGCTCTTGCACTTGGCGAACAGCGCGATGTTCTGCAGGGTCTCTGTACCCACGGGACCTCGGGCGGGAGTGGACGGGGTAGCTTAGCGGCACGAGATAGAATTGGCAAGATGCCGAGGCCGCAGCGAGTTAGCTTGTACCGTCCCTTCATACTGTCTGTGAGGGTTTCATTGTGCGCGCTGTGACGGCGGTCGCGTTGCTTGTCTCGCTCCCCGTCGTCGTAGTACGGGCCCAGGCGCCGGGCGTGCCCAGGTATCGCACGAGCGGCTGGGACGTCGCGTCGGTGGTGGGCGGCGGCGCGTTGTTCTTTGTTCCCTCTCTCCTCGACTTACCCGATACCGCCGGTGCGTGCGTGCCGTGCGATCCGGCGACGCTTCCCGGCATCGATCGCTGGGCGGTGCATTCGCCCTCGAGCGCCGCCGACGTCGCGAGCAGCGCGACACTGCTCGCGGTCGCCGCCGGGGCGACGTATGCGAGTTTCCACGGCCTCCCCGACCAGCAAATGCGCGGCAACCTCGCGGTGCTCGCGAGCTCGCTCGTCTGGACGGCCACGTCCGGGGAATGGCTGAAGGTGCTGTTCCACCGCGAGCGGCCGGTGCTGTACACCACCGATGCTCCCGCCAGCGTGACAAACCGGGACGATCTCAAATCGTTTCCCTCGGGGCACACGGCGTTGGCGTTCGCCGCCGCCACCTCGTACCTCGTGATGGCGCAGCGGCAGGGCCTCCCGCATCGCCAGCGCAATACGGCGCTGCTCTACGGCGGCGCGACCCTCGTGGGGGTTCTGCGGGTCGCCGCCGGAAAGCATTTCCCGACTGACGTGCTTGGGGGCGCTGTCCTGGGCGCGGGCATCGGGTGGCTCGTACCGACCATTCATCCGACGGTCCCATGAGCCAGCTGCCTCGCGTCATGCGACTCCGCGACGTCGTGCTCTTCAACGTCACGGCGATCGTCGGATTGCGCTGGCTCACGACCGCGGCCCAGTTCGGGCCCGCGAGCCTGCTCCTATGGATCCTGGCGATGGTCGCGTTCTTCCTGCCATCGGCCGCGGCCGTGCGCGAGCTGGCCGATGTGGATCCGGGCCCGGGAGGGATCTACCGCTGGGTGCACCGCGCCTACGGACCGCGCCACGCGTTCGTCGCGAGCTGGCTGTACTGGTCGAACAACCTGCTGTACTTCCCCTCGCTGCTCCTGACGGCCGCGGCCATGGCCGTCTACGTAGGGGGACCTGGTGCAGTGCACCTGCAGGACAACGCCTGGTTCGTGGGGAGCGTGTCGCTCGTCGGTCTGTGGCTTGCCGTGTGGCTGAACGTCGTGGGATTGCGTGTCGGCAAGTGGTTGCACAACGCCGGGGGCTACGCCACGTGGAGTGCGGCCGGGCTCTTCGTGCTGCTCGCGGTGTGGGTCTTCGTCGAGCGCGGTGGAGTGACCGATTTTTCCATCGCCCACCTTCTTCCTGAGCGCTTCGACTTCCAGCTCGTGAATTTCTTCGCGACCATGACGTTCGCGTTCGGGGGTCTCGAGCTGGCACCCGCACTCGGCGGCGAGATCCATGATCCCGCGGCGACGTTGCGGCGCGGCGCCGTGCAGTCGGGCATCGCGATCGCCGCGATGTACGTGATCGGCACCGCCGCGGTGCTCGTCGCGCTGCCGGCGCAGGCCGTCAGCATCACGAACGGCGTGCCGCAGGCCGCGGCGGCTCTCGTGGACCGTGTGGGCGGGGTGCGCGTGCCGCTCGCCGCGACGGTCGCGTTCCTGCTCGCCTTCGGCAATGTGGGAGGCGTAGGGGCGTGGCTTGCGGGATCGGCGCGCCTCCCCTTTGCCGCCGGGGTGGACCGCGCGCTACCGGCGGCATTCGCGCGAATACACCCGCGCTGGCACACACCCCACATCGCCCTCCTGGTGCAGGGCGTACTCGCCACGCTGTTCGTCATCGCGAGTCTCGTGGGCGCAACCGTGCGGGACGCGTACGTGGCCCTCACGAGTGCCACCGTCGTCTCCTATTTCATTCCTTTCTTGTATCTGTTCGGTGCCTACCTCCGCTTGCGACGGACGCGCACCTTCACAACGCTTGTTGTCGGGTGGCTCGGCGGGAGTGCGGTCGCACTTTCCATCATTCTCTCTTTTGTTCCACCGAAGGTCGAGAACCCCACGATGTTCGAGCTCAAGGTGATCGGCGGCACGATCGCCTTCGTCGGGATCGGGCTCCTGCTCGCGTCGCGCGGTGTGAGGACGGTCACCCCTGCCAGAGCGGAACCGGATTAGACTAGATTCCCGAGCGCATGCGCATCTTCTGTCTAATTGGTCTGGGCCTCCTGGCTCAGACGACTGTGTGGACCCCGATTGCTGCTCAAACGCCCGCTAACGGGCGGCTGCATCCGCGGTGGGAGCTTCCCGGGTTCGATTTCAGCCGTGACGGCGCATGGCGCAAGCTGGCACGCCAGGTGGCGGCGCGCCGTGCAGCCATGCTCTCCCGGCGGCAATTCGCCGCGCTGAACGCGCGGCCCGCGAAGGGCGCCGCGGCGGCGAATCTCGTGCAGGGGACGTTCCGCGTTCCCGTGATTCTCTTCACCTACGCTGACTCGCCCGTGCCCGCGTTCGACACCGCCGCCTACAACGCGGTGTTATTCGGAACCACGCCACCCCTCGGGCGACCCTATACCTACCGCACGTTCTATCAGGAGATGTCCAACGGCCTGCTCGACATCCAGGGCGAGATCTACGGCTACGCGGCGCTCGATTCGAACGAGGTGACCTATAGCGGCACTCCGCCGTGCAGCGGCAATCCCTTCCCGGGGAGCACGGGCTGCAACGGGTTGTTCAACAACTTCCAGTCACCGAGTCCGCTCACCCGGATGCAAGTTGGTTTGACCGAAGCTCTGGCTAAGCTCGACACGCTGGTCGACTGGACGCAGTACGACGAGGACGGGGATGGCTACGTGGACCTCGTCGTATTCCTGCAGCCCGCACAAGACGGCGCCTGTGGTGGGGTGAGCAACAATCATCTGTGGTCGCACCGGTTCATCCTGGGAGACAATGTGCCCGAGTTTACCACGCACTCGGGGAAGAAGGTTCGAGACTACATCCTCCAGAGCGGCTTGGGTGGCTCGTCGGCCTGCGACGTCGCGAGCATCATGCCGATCGGCACCGTAGCGCACGAGACGGGTCACGCGTTCGGTCTCCCGGACCTCTACGACACCGGTGTCTTCACCTCGAGCGAGGGGATCGGTGAGTGGGGGTTGATGGGGGAAGGGAACTACTCGACCGCGCTGAGCCCCACGCGGATGGAGGCGTGGTCGCTGAACGAGCTGGGCTGGGTGACGATCGTCCCGCTCACCACGGCCGGCACCTACAGCTTTGGCGCGGCGCCGCTCTCTGATACCGCTTTTTACGTGAGGGTTCAGGGGGCGAACCCGCGCGGGGAATACTACCTCCTCGAAAACCGCCAGGCGCGCCAGGCGGACTCGGCGATGATCCGCAAGCACGGCGGCGGCGGCCTGCTCGTGTGGCACGTCGACTCCATACAGGTGGCGCAGCACGGCTACAACGGAGACAACTCCGTCAACGCGGGATCGATCCACGGGCTCGCGCTCGCGCAAGCCGATAGCCGCGGCGACCTGGAGGCCGGGCGCAACCGCGGAGACGCGGGCGATCCGTACCCCGGGGCGACGGCCAACCTCGCTTTCGCCCTGCTGAGGACTCCTTTCCCGGCGAAGAACAGCGATGGGTCATTCGCGGGCTTCAGACTCGACTCCATCTGGCAGGTCGCGCAGGATAGCACGATGGCGTTCCGACTCTCGTTCGGGCCCCCCATGCCGGCCGCTCAAGCCGTGATCGATCAACTCCTGATCGGCACGGGCCTGGGAACCGGGGACCAGAACTACCTCGACTTGAGCGGCAATCGCAACGCGCAGTACGACGTCGGTGACTTTCTCGCCTGGGTCAACGCGGGGAACGCGCCATGAAGCGGGTACGGTGGTTGGGGATCCTTGTTGTGGGCGCGATGCTCGGCTGCCTCGACAACGGTGCGACGCCGGGCACGCTGCAGGTGAAGCTCACGACGCCGAACGTCGGCAGTGACGGCGCGATTCTCTTCACGGTGAATGGGCCGGCGACGCTCCGGTCAGCGAGCGCGGCGGCGGGGCTGCGGCTCTTCGCCGAACCCCTCGCAACGGTGAACCATTTTGCGGTGACGGGGCCGCTCGCGAGCGGTACGGTGGTGACGATCGAGGTCTCTGACGTGCGGCAGTCGCGCCTGTACACAGCGACGATCCAGCAGGTGGCGGCCACGAACACCCAGCTCCGCCCGAGCCTCGTGGGCTACAGTCTTACCGTTTCGCCTTAGCCGCCGGCTTCTTCTCCGGTTTCTTCTTCGGCGCCTCGGGTTTCTTCGGGGCGCTGCTTTTTTTTGACGGTTCTGGACCACAGTGATCGGCTCGCGCGACGAACGCGCTCGAGCCATCGGGCAGGTGGAGGCTCGTGAGCTGCTCGCGCCACGTCGTGAGAGCCCAGGTGACGAACTGCCGTGCAGCGGGATGCTCGGGTGTTTGCCGCAGGACGTACAGGGTGTACGGGTTCGCCAGCGCCGGATCGGAGTGGAATAGAGGCCGGAGCCGCAGCCCCTGCACATGGACGAGGGTCGGCAGGTCGGCGATGGCGTAGGCGTGCCGCTCGTCGGCGATCGCGAGGGTCGCCGCCTGGCCCGATCCCGCCTCGACGTACCACGGCGTGCCGAGCGGGCGGATGCCCGCGCGTTGCCACAGGGACAGTTCCTTCATGTGTGTGCCCGAGGAGTCACCGCGCGACACAAAGACCACCTGGCGGCTCGCGATCCGCCGCATCGCGTCGATGGCGGTTCGTGCCTGTCCGACACCCGCGGGATCGCTCGGGGGGCCCACCACTGCGAACGTGCTCGTGACGAACGGGCAGGTCATCGCGGCGTGATTCCCGCCCAGCCATTTCGCTTCGAGGTCCGGGGAATGGGTGATCACGACGTCGAGGTCGCCTTCGGAGGCGCTGCGGAGAATTTGTCCGGAGGGACCGATGATTTTGACGATCGGTGTCCCGTGCCATAGCGAATCGACCACCGCGAGCGCGCCTGATTGCTCGACGGTGGTCGTTGTACCCAAACGCAGCCCGCGCTCGGCTTTGTGGCAGCCGGCGAGCGACAGCGCGCCGGCAATCAGCGCGGCCGCCTCGCGCGCGGTCAGTCGGCGCCGGTCAATGCGAGCGCCTTATTGCCAACCCCGGCGAGGAGCGTGGTGAACGATCCCTTGAACTTCTGGACGCCGTCGATCTCGAGGAACGTCGTGTGCTCGTCGAGCTTGACCCCCGCCTTGGCCAGCGTGCTCAGCTGCGCCTTGGCCTGGGCCACCTGGTCGAGGATGCGCACCTTCGGCTTGCCGTGGTCGCGATACGCGTTGAGCGTGTCGGGGGGCAGCGTATTCACCGTGTCCTTCGCGATGAGCGCCTCGACGTAGTAGACGTCCGGCAGCGCGGGATCCTTGGTGCTCGTGGACGCCCACAGCGGGCGCTGCACGACGGCACCGGCTTTCGCCAGCGCGTCCCAGCGCGGGCCGCGGAACACCTGCAGGAACGCCTCGTAGGCAACGACGGCGTTCGCGATGGCGATCTTGCTGCGGAGCGCCTTGGCGGCAGGATCGGCCTGCTTGTCGAGGATCGGATCGAGCCTCGTATCCACGCGGCTCACGAAGAAGCTCGCGACTGACGAGAGACGGTTGAGCGGCTCCTTCTTCGCGCGGCGCTGCTCGAGCGCGGCGAGATACGCTTCCATGACCTCGCGATAGCGCTCGACGCCGAACAAGAGCGTCACGTTCACGTTGATGCCCTTGGCCAGGCAGTGTGTGATGGCCGGCAACCCTTCTTTCGTGCCCGGGATCTTGATCATCACGTTCGGGCGGTCGACGGCGGCCCACAACCGCTCGGCCTCGCGAATCGTGCCATCCGTGTTGTTCGCGAGCTCGGGCGACACCTCGATGGAGACGTAGCCGTCCCCACTGTTGGTGGAGTTGTAGAGCGGCCGGAACAGATCGCAGGCGGTCTGGACGTCGGCCACGGCGAGCGATTCGAAGATCTCGCCCGGCTTCAACCCCTCGTCGGCCAGCGCGCGGATGTCCGCGTCGTAGCGGTCGCTCCCGGCGACTGCCTTCTCGAAGATCGTGGGGTTCGTGGTCATGCCCCGCAGCCCGTCGTTCGCGATCATGCGCGACAGCTCGCCGGATTGCAGCAGGTCGCGCGTGATGTAGTCGAGCCAGGGACTCTGGCCCAGGTTGCCGAGCTGAACGAGCGGATTCGACGTCATGACACGATCCTCCTGGTTTTAGAACACGCCACCCGTGACGGCCTCGGCGGCTTCGTGCTGGCCTTCCTGCTTGTGCACGAGGGCGCTGACCTTCACGAGATAATACGTCAGAACGAGCTGCGTGACGGCCAGTGAATTCGAGCGGCGCGTGACGTCACCATCCTGGAACACGCCCACGCGATCCGAGCGCAGGTGCCGCGCCGTGGCCATGTGATCCCACATCCGGTCTTCGATCGCGCGGCTCGCCGCATCCGAAATGCAGCCGTTAATCACGAGCACATCCGTTCCCTCAGCGCCACGCTCGAGGGTGAGGTAGTTGTGCCCGTTCGACCCCTCGGCCGCCGCGAAGGCTTCCTGAAGATCGGGAAGCGGGATCGGATGCCGGAGCGTGACGCGGACGTTGAGCCGCGTGTTGTCCTGCTTCGTCGCGTAGTCTTCCGGCGGGAAGAAGGAGATCACCATGTCGGCCTTCTCGCGCTGCGGCATGACGTAGGCTTCAGAGTCGTGCCGCCGATCTTCGAGCTGCTTGATGACCGCATCGCGCGTGTACCCGCGCTTGGACATGTCGCGCTTGATCTTCCAGGCGATGCGCAGCTCGGGGTCGGGATCGAGGAATACCGAGACGTCCCACTGCCGCCGCATCTCCGGTGTGTAGAGCGAGTGGAGCCCGTGAATGAGCACGATCGGCTTCGGCGCGACGAATTCCGGTTTGGCGAAGGTGCCATCGGAGTGATCGTACACCGGCTTGAAGATCGTCTCCCCGCCGCGCAGCAGTTTGGTGTGCTGCGCCATCAAGTCGAGGTGATTGCAGTCGGGATGGAGCGCGGTGATCTTGTGCTCCGCCCGCCCCACGCGGTCGTACTTGTGATAGTCGTCGAGACAGATGTCGGTCACGCGCTCGGGGCCCAACAGCTCGACGCAGCCGTTGGAGAGCGTGGATTTCCCGGCGCCCGAGTCGCCAACGAGGGTCAGCATGATGGGGCGTCCGGCCCGGAACGGCATGGGAAACCTCCGCTTAGTCGCGACGAAGCAAGTTCGGGAAATAAGTCACAAGTATGATCGCCAAACAACGCACCTTTTCGCTACCGACGTTCGGGCTAGTCCTATCGGGTGGTGCGCCTCGGGGCAGGGCCCCGACCGCCTAGGGCACCCCCCAGGCAGAAACCTGTC
>Ga0126377_10003262_pt1 | contig 11452 bp, 10 predicted proteins | sample PanSoiMetPlot_22_FD_92647 | JGI IMG/M metagenome (GOLD analysis project Ga0126377, IMG submission 92647) | Tropical forest soil microbial communities from Panama - MetaG Plot_22 | ecosystem: Environmental > Terrestrial > Soil > Tropical forest > Bulk soil | place: Panama | collected 2016-02-17
CGTCCTGTGGCGGGAATGGTGCAACATGTTCTACGGAAGCTGGTGATGCGCCCGCTCTGGTTCATCTGGAACGGCGATGCGATGGAGCCGTTTGATAAGCGCGCCGCTGACGAGCTTTATGTGGTCGGGGAGCGATACCAGCTTACGCCCCATGAAGACCGCTCAGCGGCGTCCCACAGGCACTATTTCGCCTGTTTGAACACCGCCTGGGAGAACCTCCCCCAGGATCTCGCTGACCGATTCCCCACCGTCGAGCATCTGAGGAAATTTGCGCTGATCCAGGCTGGCTACCGCGACGAGCGATCCCTCGCTTGCTCCTCGCGGCACGAGGCGCTGCGCATGGCAGCGTTCATCAAGCCGCTGGACGAATATGCCATCGTTGGTGTCCACGGGGCGGTAGTACTGGTCTGGACAGCCAAGTCGCAGAGCCTCAAGGCAATGGGCCGCCAGGATTTTCAGCAATCGAAGGACAAAGTTCTCGATTGCGTTGCGCAACTGATAGGCGTATCTACCTCTGAGCTAGAGGGGCAAGTGTAAATCAACTGTGTTTAAACACCGGGCATAGGTGCAGGCTGTCGGCGGTCCCGTTCAGACCCCCTGGCCGTTTGCCGTGGAGTGGTGCCCCCCTAGGACTCTCCACGGTAGTGACCCAACCAAAGCCTGGGAGGTTCGATTCCTCCCCCGGTGACCACAGAGGAAAGGGGGAGTTACCTCCCCCCACCGAACGCCACTACGTTTTCCGAAAATCGGCCATTTCGGCGATACGCTTCCATGCACTTTCTGATGTCTCGCGGACCTCTGCCCTCGATATGCGCTTTGCACCACGCTTCCCAAAACCATCTGTTACCAGTGCTGGGATCAATCCCGGCCTGTTTTTTGTTAGTGACGATGTCTTTCATCTCGACGTAACGTCGGCCAAGAGCGGTACGGTTGTCTTTCTCGAAATAAGAGCATTCCACCAGCAAAGCGGCGAGGCGCGGGTTCACTTCAGTACTGACGGCAACAGCGATCTTGGCCTTGACAGCAGGCTTGCGGCGGTTTGGCTTCGGCTTCGGCTTACGCCGCCTCGACGGCTCCTTCACCGCCGCAAGCGCTGCTTTCTGGGCGATGCGTATATCCCGTTCCAGTTCACGCGCTTTCTGTTCAGCCTGGGCGATTTCCAGCCTCTGTTGGGACGCCACTACCCGTGCTTGAGCGGCAGTCAACCGGGCCGCTCGCTTCTCGGCAACCTTGTCCTCCCTGACAACCAATTGCCGGTCGCGGTCGGCCAGCGCCAGCTTTTCGCGATGCTCTTCGGCCATCGAATTTTGATGCGCCTTCAGAACCGTAAAAATCGGCTTCTGAAACATCCCAGCCTTGATGAACAGCCACTTTGCCAGCGTCCAATCGCTGCCGTAACGCCCACTCTCCAGCGCCGTTTTGACGGCCAGAAGATCGCCGGTAAAGCTAACGTAAAAGTTGTTTGCTTTGTCCCACATCACACCCATCCGGTGCGCGATATCGTCAAGCTCCTTGATGTCGTGGATCATAAGCTCCATCCTAAAAAGTAGCGGGGGAGTCACTACCTCCCCCGCTAACCCAGGTCCAAAGTACGCTTAGGTCAGGAGGTCGTTCCTAATCGGCGGCGACCTCCTCCTTCTTGGCCTCGTCCTTCGGCTCGTCCTGCGGCTCGTCCTGCTTCGGCTCGTCCTTCGGCGGCGGCGGCGGCTCATTGACGCCGTTGCCATCGACCAGCTTGACGAAGCCAGCGAGGCGCTTCGGCTGCGGCCCGAGCAAGCGATTGTTCGCCAGGACATGGCGCACAATGCCCTTGTTGGAGCGGGTCGGCGGCAGCCCAATCGCGGCAACCGCCGAATCGACATCGGTCACGATGTCCTTCCGCAGATCGATAACGTGCTGCTGCAACAGATCCAGAGCATCTTGAATAACGTCAAGAGGCTCGCGCACCGTGACCGGGTTAAAATGATTAACCAGATCTTCGTAGAACAAGCTGGCGTCCGTAAAGTCCTTCACAATACCGTGCTTCTTTAGCACTTCGCCGAACCATGCAAATTCGGCCTTTTCACGCACTCTCGTCGCCATTATTGGCCTCCATCAGCGTCAAACTGGTCTCCAGGCAATACCTTATGGTCTGCGCCCGAGTGAGCCGAATCCCGCCCATCCGAAACCGGAATTGGTCGAGCCGTTCGATCATCGTGCGCGGCAGGCGTACCTGTAGGGTAAGCATCGGCTCTTCGTCTTCCGCCATCGCTCCTCCGTTCTTGTCCGAAACGGAGCGTAATGCCTCGTGTGGGCCTGTCAACCTAAAATTTGGCAAACTCCGTGGACGGCATGGTCTACCACAGTACGCAGTGATACGCCATGATCCGCCGTGATACGTCTGCGTACACATGGATAGAGGATGTTTCACATGAAACATGGTCGCCCGCCGCCGCGCATTTCCCGCGAGGTGCCGTATTCGATCCGCGCCCCGAATCAGCGCAAAGCCCCGGCGCATCTTGGATTCATCCGCGCACTGAAGATCTGCATGATCTGCGGCAAGATCGGCGAGGTCGATCCGATGCACGTCAGGGGCGGGACCGGCGGCGGCATGGGTCTAAAGCCCGCCGACAAGTACACGGTCCCAGGATGCCGCCAGTGCCATTCTAAGCAACACCAGATAGGCGAAGCGCGTTTCTGGGCAGAACTGGGCGTCGATCCGGTTGACTGCGCCCTGCGCCTCTGGAGGGTCAGCGGAGACATGATGGCTGGCAGGCGAGCCGTCGAGCGCGCCCGGCTGTCGATCAACATGTATCAGGCGCAGTTGCGAAATTAGCATCGAGCCGGGCGCAATTAGAGAAACCGTGTTTGGCGAGCGCGCCTATGGAGCCGGGCGGTAGGTCACGCAGCGGACAGCGCCGCTGGGCTGCGTGGTGCAGCGTTTCTGCTTCTTCGCCTTGGTAGGTTTAAACGCAAGGCGCGGCGCAGAGATCGCATGACCGCCCGCGAACGGCGGCGGCGGTGTCGGCCCGATCATTGGCGGCGGGGGAGGTGGAACCGGCAAGGTCAGCGATGGCACACCCGGCCCGACATAGACCGGCGGCGGGGGAGGTGGCGGTTGGCAGGCTATCAGTGTTATGCAACTAGCCACACACATGGCCGCGCCAGGAACGAGATTTTTCCTCATTTTGAAAATCGGCCCTCCGCTCATCTGAACAGCAACGAGGCGCAGAGAAATGCCAGGGCAATCCAGCCTAGCCTGATGTTGACCGGCCCCGGCACAGTGTCCACAAAGGCTGCGACCACGGCAAAGACCAGGGCGAACGCCAGCAGGATGATGTTGAGCATGCTATGCTCCTCTCGCAGGATTAGACGGCGAGTGCCTGCACCCCGCGCATTGGGAAAAAACCCCGTCAGCCGGTGGAGAGGCTTGGGGCTTTTCGCGACCGGCACTTGACGCTGGTTGTTCAACGATTTATGTTGGACAACATGAAAACACCCCCGAAATACCAGACCATCTGGGTTCGCCCCAAGCCCAAGACCGTCCCATTCGCAGAGGTTGAGGCATTCATTCAGCCGCTGATCACCCGGCTGCGCGGAGGTTCCAGAAGCATCGCCCAGGTTGTGCCAGCTACCGCGCTCGCGGTGGCTCAAGACATCGAACGCAAGCTGGCCGAGTGGGGGGCGAAAAAACCTATCTCAAAACCGCCGCGCCGGAAGCGAGTCTGAAGTCGAGACCATTGCTGTAGATCACCATCGCTTCGCCCGGCCATACCGTAGCGCCAGCGCCGGTCAGCATCTTGCAAGTGATTATCGTGTCGCTGACCATCGCGTTGAAAACCACCATAAAACCCCTGTATGTCGGCCACGTCACGGTGATGTCGCCGGTCGCTGACCCGTACAGGACGTAGAATGAGTACTGCGCCTCTGCCGCCGTGACTGTGGTGTTTAAACCGACATCCTTCTCCAGCGTCTGACCGACTGCCTTATCGATCAACTCCATATTATCGTTGAGGATATTGCCCCAGGTGTTGACGTTGCCGCCGATGGTCTGCTTGACCAGTTGCTTGGCTTGCGTCAGGACATCGGGCATCAGGCAACCCCTTGCAGGCTGGTGGCGAAGTCTCGGTAGCCGCCGAAAATCCGGCGCAACCCCGGAGGCAACTGCATTTCGCCGCTGTTCCACAGGTTGTACGCAGTAGCGATGGCCTCATTGCGCCGCACTGGACGCGGCAAATTTTCGGCCACACCAAACGAATCGGCCCAGTGGTTCGCCTTCGATTGCAGGATACGAGAATCGGCTTGTGGTATCGCCCTGATCCGTTGGGCAAAGTCGATGGTCTCGTGCGTCGCGTAGTCCTCGGCGACTTGTTTAAACAAACCACCCGGCTCTAGCTGTCCGTAGAGCGGCGACGGTGTGCCCTCGATGTCGCTGGAGATCTCGTTGAAGGTCGAGCGTCGCAGCGTCGGCATGAGATTCTGCGCCGCCCTATAAGCCGGATCTGCGAGCGGCGACGGTTCAGCCTCGCTGCGCGGTCCCAGCTTCGGCTCGCCGGTCGTATTGCCGCGTCGGTAATAGCCCTTGTCGTTGACGATGACGCCCTTCTGGAGAAGCTGGTCGCGCAGATCTTCCGCTTCCTTGCGCGTCGCAACGCCGCTCTGCCGCATGATGTAGGGCAGCGGCACCGACTCGCCGGGCACCAGCCTGCTGATCCCGTTGTGCGCCCGCTCATAGGGCGTGTCGCCCATCGCAGGCTGGTTGGCTTCGCCCTGCGACAGCCCGAGCAATGAGGACAGGTAAGCCTTGACCGGCGGCTTCCAAGTGTCGGGCGGCCCCTCGACCTTTTGCAACAGCCGGGTAGCCTCAGCCGGATCGCGCAGCGCCCGGCCAACCAGTTGCAGCGCCCCGTTGATGCCGTTCTGCAAGGTCTCGGAGACCCCGCCGGTTCCCATCCTCAGACCACCTGGGATTGCCCCAGCGACACTGGCGGCAAGCGAGGTCAGCGGACCCGCCCCGAAATAGTGCGCCCCACCACCGGCTATCGCGCCACCAACCGCAGTCAACCCGGCGTTAACGAGGCGGCTTGGCAACCCGAATATCGGCGCGTACCAGTGCCCTAGAGTTTCGCGCAAATAGGTGCCGCCCATTAGGGATTCGGCTGTCGGCGAACCAATGGGCTGACCCGAGCGGACAACTCGATCAGCCATGTTGGCAACCCGCGCCACGTCATGCATGACCCGGCGCTGATCGTCGGTAAAGATCTCGCTGTTCACCAGCGCCCGGTTATCGCGCATGAACTTACGCATCTGGTTGCTGACCACGAACTGATTTTCGTCCAGATCCTGGCGCGCCCCGCTGATCCGCGCATTCATCTTCGCGAGAAACCAATCCCGCGCCATCTGCATCGTGTCGTCAAAGGTCTCAGGGTTCATCCTGGCGGCGGCGATGAACTGCTGGACCCGTTCCGGCTGACCCTTGTGCGAGCCAAGAATATGCTCGCCCGCAAAGCTGCCCGGCACCAGATCAGCACCGCTGGCATCGACGCCGAACAGCCTGCCGAACTCGCCCCGGTTAAAGGTCTGTCGGTACTGCGCCGATGCCGCCCGAGCCGCGTCGTAATTCTGCTGGGCGGTCTGCGATGCCGTGGCTGGCAGCGTCGAGCCGACATCTTCCGGCATGCCCCGGTACAGCCTGCTGTCCAAGTCGGCCAGTATCCTGACCTCGTTGGCCCTGCCAGCCGCCCTGGCCTCGCGGATCGCGCCGGTCAGATAAGAGCGCAATTGCGTCAACTCATACATCGGCACTTCGTTGGCGAACCCCATCAGCGTGTCGCGGTAGAGCGGCGGCACCAGATGCCGGTCGATCACCGCAAGACGGCTGACCGCATCTTGAAATGCATTCTTTAAACCCTGCGTCGGCACCATCGTCTGACGCAGCTCTTCATCGTTCCACAGATTGCTGACCCGCCTCCCTTCCCTGCTATAGGTGTCGAGCAACCTCTCGTTTAAACGCGATCCGATCTGTTGCGTATCGCCCTCGATGTCGCCAGCCATCGTCAGTCGGTCGCGCAGCGATCTGTTGATCCGGCTGGCTTGCTCCGAAAAATACGGACTCTCCTCGCCGCGCAGCGAGAAGCTCTTCTCAAAAGCGGCCAGCCCTGGATCGTTGAACGCCATGCCGCTGGTCAGCGGCGCACCAAACGGCGGCGGCGGCGCTTGCGTGCGGTCTGGGTACAGCATGTTCTGACGCAGAACCCGCCCGGCGATCTCCTCTTGACCGGCAACGGTTTCCGGCAGCTTGCTCTCGCTCAGCGCGCTCCGCAGGCTCCTGGCACCTCTTGCGGCACCGTAGATCGCGCCGCCCGGCACCAGCCCGCCCAGCATGCCCGCCGCCTGCTGGACGCTTGGTTCCTTCGGGAAGTAGTGTTTGGCGACATCCTCCGCTGCCACCGAACCCGGCCCGCTGACCGCCGCCAGCGCGGCATTGCCAGCCAGACCCGGCAAGGTTTCCGTACCGCTGGCGAAGGCGGTGCCGCCTTGCTCCGCAGCCCGGCCAACGATCCGGTTAAACCGATCAGTGGCGGCTGGCGGGATCGAAGCAAGCAACGACTCGCCGCCGCGTTGCACCACCTTGCCGACACCAGCCCCGGTCATCAGGTTGCCGATGGCCCGGCCCGTCGATTTCAAATACCTGTCGAGCGTATCCTTCGGCTCGACCGACTCGATCACCTTGCCAAGCATCCGCTTGTTAAATTCGGACGTGCCTGGACTCTCGTTGAGAAGCGGAATCTGCCGCTTTTCGTACCCGAGATCGGACTCGTTCGGCTGCCTCTCGATCAGCGCGTTGGCAACCCGCGCCGGGAGGTTCAGCGCCCCCTGCGCGATGTCCACCGGCAGCCCCAGCCCCTCCGAGAACCCTTCGTTTAAACCGCTCCCAAAGACGCCAAAGCGGCGGCCCAGCCCGAGCGAACCTGACCTGTCGGGCGGCGCTTCCGGCAATGGTGGCGGCAGGATCGTACCGAATTTATTGCGGTCCTCATCCGGCGGGGGAGTGAAGAAGCCACCGTCCGACATGCCCTACCTCCCCGGTCGATACGGTGCCCAGGTGCCGTCTGGCTGTTTCTGATCGACAGTGCCGTCGTCCTTGTGGTGCAGGAACCCAACCGGCGCATTGTCGCGGGTAAACCACTGACCGGGCGGCGGGATGTCAATCTGCTTCATGCCGGGATCGTTGGGACTAACACCAACGGCCCTGAGATCGGAATTGTATTGCGCGACAGCGCGGCGCACGCCAAGCGCATTCTGTTGCAGAATGCCTGCAATGGTTTTTGCCGTCATCGACGTGTCGCCACCCACCTCCTGCATCGCACGCCTCAGATCGATGTCGGTGATGCCACTGCCAGACCCAAAGGCGTGCAGGATCGCCGTCGATTGCGCAATGGCGTTCGACAGGAACTGGCCGGTCGCTGCGACCTCTTCGCCAGCCTTGACGCTGATGCCGAGCGTCGCCAACAGCTTGGCAAAGCCGTATCTGGCATCGGCGGCGGTGCCGAAAATCGGATCGCGCTTCAACAAATCCATCGCGACCTCGATGTTGAACAACTGGTCGGCAGCCGCGCGGGCGGCGGTGCCGCGCTTCACCATATCGTCGGCGTACTTCTGCTGGTACTGCTGGCGGAACGTCTGCGATACCAAGCCGGTGATCGTCAGCGATCCGTTTTTGTTGAGCGTGTAGCCTTCTGGCAATGGTTCGCCCATGGCTGACCGGCGGCGCGCCATCGTTGCGGTGATCGAATCCGCCGGGTAGGTCTCGACATCGGTCGGTCCTTGCTTCTTCGGCTTCCTGGCCTCGATCTCCTCGTCCATGATCTTGCCCTTGACGAGCCGGTCGAGTTCGGCTGCGTCGCGCAGCCGCTGAACCGCTATCACTTTTTCGCGTTCGGCCCGGTCCTTCTCCTGTTGCAAGGTCCACTGGTACGGCCAATCGGCAGCCGACTCGCCAGCCTTCTTTGCGCGAGCCTCTCTTTCGATCTCCGACAGGTCAGCCGGGCCGCCTCTGATCCGCGCCTGCGAACCATCCGGCATCCAGACCCAACCCTCTTTTGCTTCGGCCTGCTTGTACCAATGCGACGCCCCGGCAGTGTCGCCAGCCTGCGACAGGATATAGCCACGCATCCTGGCATAGGCCGGGTTACCAAGACCATTCGGCAGTGTCGGCGACGGCAATCCCGCGGCGTTCGCCGCCTCGACAACAGCAGGCGGTGCCGGGGAAGGCTTGACTACGGCACCGCTCTCGACAGTTACCCCGCCTTCGCCACCGGCAGCGGCAGCATCCAGCGTCGGCGGAATACCGCCGCCACTGCTTGGAACAGCCTCTGCCGGGTTGGTGCCGCCGGTCCCTGCCACCTGAGGAGCCGACATCCCGCCCAAGATACGCCGCGTTGCCGCCAGCCGGTCGGCGTATCCCTTAGAGGATTGCGGGCTGTCGATCTTATAGTCGTTGGTGCGGCTGTAATGCGCCATCGCCCGCGTGATTTCTTCCGGCGTCTGGGCTGACCAGAACAGCCGCTGCGCCAGTTCGCCAGCCCCGGCAACCTGACCCTTCATCTCAGCCAGGAAGAACCGTGCGTTCAGCCGTGGATCGGTTGGCGGGAGACCCTGTTCGGCGGCGAACTTCTCAATGTTGTCGCGCCGGTCTTGGAACCATTGCTGCCAATAGGCCGCCTTTCCAAGCTCCTTGCCATTCCTGACAACCATCGGGCCTTCGGCGGCGGTATTGGCGTTTGGGCCGGATTCTCCGGTAGCCCAGCCGAGCGCACCGGCTAGCTGGAGATTGTTTAAACCACCCTTTCGCAACTCGTCGGCGATGATCACTTGGTTCGTACTTAGCGGCGTCACCCCGGCGGGCGGCTTTGCGTTCGGATCGTTCACCGTTGAGATAGGCGCGTTGTAGTCGCGCGCCGCCAGTGCGCCAGCCAGCGACACCATGCTCGACTTGTCCTGGCGTTGCTGCACCTCGCTCATCAGGTTGGCGATCTGCGCACCCTGCGTCAGGTGCTTGAGACCGGCCTCTTGCCGTTCGTCCACACCCTTGATCGCCGCCTGCAAGCCCGTGCCGATGGACCCCAAGGTCGTTGACATCGGCTTGCCCGCCGCTTCCATCGTCGCAGCGCCAAATCGCAACGCCGCATCGTATGGGTCAAACTGGTTGCGACGCAGCATATCGGCCATCAGGTACTGCAACAGTGCATTGGTGTTGAAATTTCCACCCGCGCTGGACACCGCCGGGATTGGCGGAAACGAACCTGAGGGCGCAGCGGCGGCGGCTGGGATAGCGGCGGCGGTTGGCGCACCAGTGGATGGTGCAGGCGGTCTAACCGGCGGCACAATGTTTGGCGGCGGAACCGGCGGCGGGATCGGCGTCGTATCAGTCGGCGCAGACGGAACATCCGATGGCGCTGGAGCCGGTTCTGTTGGCGCTGGAGGGGCTGGAGGGACGAGCGGTATGGGATTGCCCGGCGTGCCCTGCGCGGGCGCTACAGGCGGCCCAGAGGGTACTGGAGGAGCCATCGGCGGCGGCGGCGGGATCGGCTCCACAGTCGGCAGCGGCGGCGGCGTGTAATCGGGCGGCGCAAGCGCCATCCGTTGCTCCTGGGCGCGCGTGTAGGGCGTGCTGCGGCCCAGGAGATCGAACCCCAGACTTTCGGCCAATGTCTCGGGCGGCACCCGCTGCGCACCAAGGAACACCGACAGTGGATCGGGACCGCTTGGCGCATCCGGCGGCACGCCGCCACCAGCCAGCATGTCGAGCAATGCCGGATCTTCCTGCAATTGCCGCATGATGAAGGGGGAGAAGAGGTCGATGCCGCTCATGTCGTTCCGCCGCTCTGCGCGATAAGCTTTCTCAGTAGGTCATCAGTTGTATTGCCGGTGCCGCCAGCCGTCTTACCAATCAGACCGTATAGAGAAGCCAGCGTACCGACAGCCTGACCCGTGGCCGAATATGGCGTTGTCGTTAGTCGGGTTGTGCTGTAGGGCACGCCCTGACCGGCGGCCAACCGTGTATTCAATTGCTCAATCGGGTACTCGAACTGGTTGATGAAATCCTGATAGGCAAGGTCGAGCGGCCTCTGTCGGGCCGCTTCATCGGTCTGACCGCTGACATACAATTGCTTCATCAATTCGCCAGCATATTGCTGCTGGTTCGACAACCCGCTCTGGATGCCTTGTGCAGTGGCAAGCTGCGCCGCCCGGTCGGTGTTGTATTGACTAGCCCCAGCTTTATACACGTCGAGGTTGGCGGCATTGTTTAAAGCAGTCACTCGCGAGTTCAGTTCGATGGCCGCGCGCCGCGCAGCATCCTCCGTATTGAATTGCTGCGCCCCGGCTTGGTACTGCGCGAGGTTGGCAGTGTTGTTTTGCAACAGAGCCTTCAGCCGAGCGTCGGTCTCGGTGTTGAATTGCCCGGCCCCGGCGGCCCATTGCGCGAGGTTTGCCTGATTGTTTTGCTGCGCTGCCGCCCGCGCTGCCGCCTGTTCGGTGTTGAACTGCCCGGTGTTCTGACCAAAGGCATTCTGTGCCGCCTGTACTGCCCGATCATAGGCGCTCTGGTAACCCTGGCCGGTGATGTCGGACAACAGCGTGTTGGTGTTGCGGGTATTCTCCCCCATCTCGACGCCCGTGCGCGCGTCGCCAAAGGCACCGGCAGCGGCAGCCTGCCCCTGGATCGTCCTGCCCGACGCCGCTCCCTGGCGCTGCGCTGCGCGCAACTGCGGCTGGAGCGCAAGCTCGACAAACGGACTCATCCACGGCGCAATGCTGCCCGGCGTCAATTGCGATCCGTAGCTGCTGGATGTCGCCTGTTGCACGCCCGGCAGCGCCTGTCCGTAGGCATTTGTTGTCGCTTGCTGCACCCCAGGCAGCGGCTGACCGTAAGTGCCAGCCGTGGCATTGGCAGCGGTCTGCTGCGCCGCGCCGGGCTGAGCGTATTGCGAGCCAAGCTGGCCGCGCAGATAATCGATGACTCCCTGATATGCGTTGTTCGCGTTGTTGAAATTGTTATATTGCTGGCTTTGTACTCCCTGCGCTTGCGTAGTGAATTGCGAGGTATCGGCGATCCGCTGACCTGGGTAGACCGGAAAGCCGCGCTCGCCCAACGAGCGCGCGACGTTGATATTCTCCTGGCCGAAATCCTGTAGGTATTGCGGGATCTCGTTTTTCTGAACAACGGTCTGCGTGCTTGGTTGACTGCCACCACCACACATGGCTCAATCCTTCCACAGGTAAGTGGCACCGATGCGTTTAAACCCTGCTCTGGTCAGGAACTTGTCCTTACGATCCAGATCTATTCCGGTATTGACGCTGAGGTAGAGCGGCACCCCCAGGTCTGAGGCAATCGCCTTGGCAGCTTTAAACAACAGCACCGCCGCCCGGCTCGCCCGGTACTCCGGTCGCACATACATCGCGAGATCCC
>Ga0126377_10003263_pt1 | contig 11451 bp, 10 predicted proteins | sample PanSoiMetPlot_22_FD_92647 | JGI IMG/M metagenome (GOLD analysis project Ga0126377, IMG submission 92647) | Tropical forest soil microbial communities from Panama - MetaG Plot_22 | ecosystem: Environmental > Terrestrial > Soil > Tropical forest > Bulk soil | place: Panama | collected 2016-02-17
ACCATCTGCGCGCCCATGTTCTCGAGCGGCTCTTTCAGCTCGATCTCCTTGGCCACTGTCACGCCGTCCTTGGTGATCGCCGGCGAACCGAATTTCTTATCGATGACCACATTGCGCCCTTTGGGGCCGAGCGTGATCGCGACCGCGTCGGCCAGTTGATTGACGCCGCGCAAAATCGCCTGACGTGAATCTTCTCCATGAATTACTTGCTTAGCCATAACTTCTAGATTCCTCTCGATTGTATGTGTTTACTTCGCGCTCTTGCCTTTGGCCGCGGTCTCGACCACGCCGAGGACGTCGTCCTCGCGCAGGATCAGGTACTCATTGCCATCGAGCTTGATCTCGGTCCCGGCGTACTTGCCGAACAGAATGCGGTCGCCGGCTTTGAGGTCGATCGCGATGCGCTGCCCCGTGTCGAGCAGTTTGCCATTGCCTACCGCCAGAACCTCGCCTTCTTGCGGCTTCTCTTTCGCCGTGTCAGGAATGTACAGACCGCCGCGCATCTGCTCTTGCTCCTCCAGTCGGCGCACGATGATGCGGTCGTTGAGTGGACGAATACTTACTGCCATTGAAAAACTCCTTTCACTGTTTGGATGTGATTGATGTTTTGGCCTATCCCAAACGCAGATTGATTTTCTTGAGCCTCTAATACTCAAGTTTTATAGCCAACTATCTATCAAGCTGTTTGGTATTAGCACTCTCCGTCTGGGAGCGCTAAGTATATGAACCGGCTGTGGCCCTGTCAATAACCCAAGTAAAAAATTGGGAGTCAAATTGAAGATTTAGGACCGAGGATTGAGGGCCGAGGATCAAAGATTGAAGATCGAGAATCACGTCATTGCTTTTAGGGCGATCTTCGAACTTCGAACTTCGAACCTCTTCGTTTCGGCTGCGTGCGTTTGTGTCCATTCCTGTGACCATTCCCGTTAACGCCATTGGAGTATTCAAGCAGGCGTTTGCTGAGGGTATTGCGATGGATGCCCAGAGCTTCGGCGGCCTTGGAAAGATTGTTGTTATGGCGGTCGAGAACTTTAAGAATGAAGTTCTTTTCAAACTCCTTCACGGCCTCGTCAAAGAGAATACCGTGAGTGATCATATGATCAATAATCGCTTCAAGTTCCATTTTCATAGGCTACCTCCTATGATTGCTAATTGCGGATTTTGAGCCTTAATCGGCAAACTGAAATCGCAAAATGCGTAAGACGTCATTGTAGAGTCTCTTCAATCCGCAATCATCAATCCGCAATCGAAAGCTCATGGCCGGCGAGCAGACGATAGGCTTCGAGATACTTCTCGCTGGTTATTCTCGTAATTTCAGTGGGAAGCGATGGGGCGGGAGGTCGCTTGTCCCAATCGAGTGTCTCAAGGTAATCACGCACAAATTGTTTATCGAAAGAAGGCTGCGGTCTTCCCGGCGCGTAGGCGTCCCGCGGCCAGAACCTGGATGAATCCGGGGTCAACACTTCATCCACAAGAGTCAATTGTCCATTTATCAAGCCGAATTCGAACTTGGTGTCGCAAATGATGACGCTGCGCGTCTCTGCGTATTGCGCGGCCTCGGAGTAAATCTTCAAGCTGATTTCTTCGAGCCGCCCTGTCAGCTTCTCGCCAAGCGACCTGGACATCTCATCTATGGTGACATTGATGTCGTGTCCTTCTTCGGCCTTGGTCGCCGGAGTAAAGATCGGGCGGGGCAGCTCGGCCGATTCGATCAACCCTTCGGGCAGAGAATGTCCGCAGATGGCGCCCGTCCGCCGGTAGTCCTTCCAGCCAGATCCCGCCAGATAACCACGAACTACGCATTCAAATGGGATCACTTCGGCGCGGCGCACCAGCATCGAACGTCCGGCGAGCAGCGATTTCGATTCGTCCGACAACGACTTCAACAATTCCGCCGGAAACTCGTTGAGGTCGGCCGCGATCATATGATTCGGGACGAGGGTCGAGAAACGTTCGAACCAGAATCTGGAGAGTTGAGTGAGCGCGCGGCCCTTATGCGGTATGGCGCTCGGCAGCACGCAATCGAACGCCGAGATGCGGTCGGTTGCGACGATCAACAAACGTTCGTCGTCAACCTCATAGATGTCGCGCGCCTTGCCGCTTCGCAGGAAAGGCAGCTCCGATATCCGCTCGTTCTCAAGCTCTTGCGAAAGCATATTCGGCGTGATGTTCGATGACGACACTGGCGCTTCTCTCCTCGAGTCAGTGGCGCGAGCGGTAGCGAGCGCTGGTTGAATCGCCAGACCCGCTCGTTATCGATTGCGGCGCTGAAATCTCCTCCAGGCAAAACTCGATGCAAATTTATGATGACAGCCGGCAGAGTTTGCAGAGATGCCAACTGATTTTGTGATTGCCGAGCGCAGATATTATCCAGTCAACTCGTGGGGGCTGGCATTATTTTCGTGAGCGCCGTCTTTGTCAAGTCATAACGGGTTCCCGGCTTTCCCCTTCTTGCCTTTCCTGGCAGGTTCGTCAGGCGTCTGAGGCTTGGGGTCGACGGGGGGTCTGATTATTTTCTGTTGCTCCAGCCGCGGGGCTTCGATCCGCTCTTCGCGCATGGGAGGCGCGGGTCTGACCAGCGGCGACGGCGCTTTATCGTGAGTTGAGGGTCTGCCCGCCAGAGGATCGGGGTTCGGCACATCGTCAGAGCCGGGCAGAATATCGCCATCGCGGGCGGCGATGCGCGCGAGTTCCTTGGCATGCTCGCGCGCGCGGTTCGCCTGAACCAGTCTGAGGTCATCAGGGAGGTCAGGAATCTTGCCGAATCTGTCTCTCGGCTTGTACTTCAGGTAATTTTGCATGAAGTCTATCCAGAAAGGCAGCGCCGCCGTGGCGCCCGACTCGCCTTTGCCGAGCGACTTCTTTCTGTCGCTGTACCCGATCCAAACTCCGCAGGCGACCTTAGGCGTGTAGCCAATGAACCATGCGTCAGTGAATTCGTTCATTGTTCCCGTCTTTCCCGCCAGTTCGTGACCGATCGAGTTTGCCGCCGTCGCTGTTCCGAACTGCACCACGCCGCGCATCATGTCGACCATCTGCGCGGCCACGTAATCGGAGAGGACCTTGTACGATTTGGGCGCGGCCTGATCCAGCACTTTGCCGTCGCGATCGATAACCTTACGGATGCGAACCGGCTCGACGCGCACGCCGCCGTTCGGAAAGGTCGAATAGGCGGAAACCATCGATATCAGCGGTTCTTCGGTCGCGCCCAACGCCGAGGGCAGGAATGGGGCCATCGGATTGGGCAGTCCCATCCGCTTGACCAGGTTGGCGGCGTTTTGCACGCCGACCTCATCCAACACGCGCACCGCCGGGATGTTGCGCGAAAGGGCGAGCGCCTTTCGCAAAGGCATCTCGCCCAGGAATTGATCATCGTAATTGTGCGGCGCCCAAGTGCCGCGCTGGAACGGCGAGTCGTCGACAACGTCGTCGGGCCTGAGCCCCTGCTCTAAAGCCGTCGCGTAAATGAACGGCTTGAAGACAGAACCCGTCTGGCGGTTGGCCTGCGTCGCGTGATTGAACTTGCTGGTGGCGAAGTTATAACCGCCGACCATGGCTTTGATCTCCCCTGTCTTCACATCCAGCAGCACCAGCGCGGCCTGAACGTCCGGCTCAGGGTCGAGCGTGACCGACAAAATCTTTTTCGCCCGGTCTACAGATTCGATCTTGAACTGCGCCAGATCGCCGCGTCTGAAAAGTTTCGAGGGCGGCTTGCCCAGCGCCTCGGTATTCTCGGCTGTGATAAAGGCCGAATATGACCCGAACGACACTTGCCCGCCTCGCTCGTTCACTTCCTTGACCATTCCGGTCATGATGTCGCCCGCTTCCGGCACGGCGATCCACGAGGGATCGCGATACTCCTCAACCGAGACGCCGTCTTTTTCGACCACGTTATCGAATTTGACTTTCCAACCGTGGCGGCGTTCGTACATCCGGGCGCCTTTACGGACGGCGTCTACGGCCCACTTCTGCGCCTGCGCGTCGATCGTCGTATAAACGCTCAGCCCCGCCTTGTAGACGTCCATGGCGTCCGCCTCAGGGGTCTCGGTCATAATGCGTTGTAACTCCTGGCGCACCTCTTCGACGAAATAGGCGTAAATCGAACGGTCGTTCTTGCCGCGCTGGTCATCCACCTGGAGGCCGAGCGGCTTGGCTTTGGCCGTCTCCGCCTCTTGGTCCGAGATGAATCCGGCGTCGGCCATTGATTGCAACACCAGATTGCGGCGATCCCTGGCCGCCTTCGGATTATTAGTCGGCGAGAATTGCTGCGGGCCTTTCGGCAGCGCCGCCAGCAGCGCGTATTGCTCCAGGTTCAGGTCTTTGAGGTCTTTGGAGAAGTAGTAATTGGCCGCGGCCTGAAACCCGTATGCGCCTCCGCCCAGAAAAATCTGGTTGCAGTAGAGCGTCATGATCTGCTCTTTCGTGTAGACGCGCTCTATCTGCAGCGCATAGAGCGCCTCTTTGAGCTTGCGCGCGGAAGTCCTCTCGCGGCTCAGGAAGAGGCCGCGCGCGAGTTGCTGCGTCAGCGTCGAGGTGCCTCGGGCGCGCCGGTTACGCAAGACGCTCTCCAGCACCGCGCCGGCCAGCCGCACCGGGTCGATGCCCAGGTGATCGTAAAATCGCGTGTCTTCGATGGCCAGGATCGCCTGCTTCATCCGCTCGGGAATATCCTTGTATTCAACCGGGATGCGCCGTTCGAGCGACAACTCGCCGATCGGAGTCTTGCCGTCGTCCGCGAAAACCCTCGTGACTTGAGGGGGTTTGTAATTGGCCAACCCGTCCACGTCGTCCGCGTACTGAGAAAGGCTCATCCGATAAGTGAACACCAGACCGGTCATTCCGCCGGCGATCAGGGCCAGCGACATCAACGCCCAGGTCGTCGAGACGCGGAAGAAATCTTCCAACCTCGCCACCTTTTCTGTTAGTTTATAGGGCAACGCCATTAAGGGGGATTTTTTGTCAGAGCCACCCGGCTCGCGATCCGGATTCAAGAAATAGTTATCAGACATAGCGCGCTAATTATACCAAAAGACCGATAAGACCAATAAGGCTATATCAAGCCTAAAGGAGAGATGACGTGAATCACAAATTTTTATCACGGCTCCTGCCGCTCCTGAATTTGCCGCAGAGACACAGAGGCGCAGAGATGGGAAGAGGGAGAAACAAGGGGACTTGGGGACATGGGGACAAGGAGAAAAGTAAAAAACGCCTTGTCTCCCTTTCCCCCCTTCTCCTTGTCCTCTTCTCTCTGTGGCTCTGTGGCTCTGTGGCGCAAGTGATCGCGCAAGAAGCCCACCCCAAACAAGCCGCGAAACAAGAAAAGTCCGGTCAGCCGAAATCCGCCGCCGCCGAAATCCGCGCCGCGCTCGACGCTCAGGTCGCCGCCTGGAACGCCGGCAAGCTGGAAGAATTCATGGACGGATACTGGCGCTCCCCCGATCTGACATTCTTCTCGGGAGGCCGCAAACTGTCGGGCTGGGACGCGACCATCGAACGCTATCGCAAAACCTATCAGGCGGAAGGCAAAGAGATGGGCAAACTGGTCTTTTTCGATCTCGATATTCAACAACTGGGGCCGAACGCGGCGGTCGCGCGTGGGCGTTGGGAATTAACAATGTCCGACGGCAAGAAACCCGGCGGGCTTTATACGCTCATCTTCCGCAGGTTCAAACAGGGGTGGAAAATCGTCCACGATCACACATCATCAAATCAGTAATTCATTTGCGCCGGCTACATTTAATTCACGCCGAATTTCGGTTTGGCGCCGCTCTTTTTTTTGTACGTTCCGTCGGCGGAAACGTTATGACCAAAACCGCACTCATCGTTGTTTTCCGTCGTGACAATGAGCGTTCCGGGTTTGGAAAATTTGAGCGTGATTTTGCATGATGAGCCCGTGGCTTCTTCCGGCGTAAAAACAGCCGTATCGCCATGAATCACCGCCTCGCCGCTCGCCGAGCCGAGATTGGCTGTCAATTCGCCGTTGATTTTATATGGATAAATCAACTCCATTTCGATTTTCAATTTATTGCCGCCCAGCGCTTGAATCAAAATTTCGTTGTACGAACCTTTGAACTTACCTGTGAAATAGGAGCGAAACGTTCCCGTCACTTCGGCGCCGCTGACGGCTCCACGTTGCGCGAAGATTTCGGAACTTGCGCCGAAGCAAACGAATAGACAAAACGAGATAACACTCAGTCGCTTCATGATCCCCTCAACGAGTTGGATTGCTTCGAGCAGCTTCAATTAACGGACAAGGACGCCCTTCACTGGTCGCCAATAAAGCCAATCCGTCGGCGCTGTAACAGATTGCTTCTCCCTGCCGGCGAACTTCTGGAAAACCACCTATATCGACTGGAATAGGCGATTGTTTCCAGATCTCATCAAAGGCTATCCCCCGCCTGTCTGGCAGAATGAGTTCGCAAGCCCCGAAGTAATCGCTGATTGCGACTCGATGCCCGTCAGGGGAAATCGCCCCGCCGGTAACGAAACCTAGAAACGGATTCGGGAATCGAAATTCTCCGACGTAAGAGAGGGTCGACACTCCCGATTTTGGCGCCGGCGCTCTCAGTTTGTACACTCTGGCGGCCGCGCCTCTCACTTTGGTGATGATGTAGAGGTCGCCTGTGAGAGGATGAATTAAGAGTGTTTCCGCATCGTATTTGCCATCTGGATATTTCAATCGAATTACGTCTGCGACGCCTGTCTCACGCGGGTTTCGGACTGTGGAAGATGAGTCCTTGGGAGTAATCCGAGGTTCGGCTACACGGTAAACAGCAATCTGGCTGCGCTTTTTAGAATTGTCGCCGATGTCTCCGATGTACAGGTAAGACAGGCCTCGCCTGGGTCCAGGTCCGATAGCCATGTCTTCCCAATCCACCGCTCCCGCGCCGACGACTCGCCAGACGCCGCGATGTTTTCCCTGGCGATCGAAAGCGTAGATGAACGGCCCATCGCCGCTGTCATTGTGAGTCCAGAAAATGTCGGTGTTGCGTCGAGAGGCGGCGATCCCGCTACTCTCCTTGACGGATTGGTTTTCCAGATTGCACAGATGAACCGGCGACCTGTAGCTATTGCTGTCCACTACGATATGATTCGCCGGAACACTCTTAGGCGAAGCGCCATGCGCGGGAGCCGGTTTGAGCGGGAATATGTGCCCGATCAAGGCCCAGATCAAGACAAGGGTGAGCGGAATTAACGCGAACAGCGCCTTCTTTCCGGCGCCGATGTGACGCTCGATGGCGCCCGACCGAAGGCGCTTGACGTTGTCGTTCATAGCGATATTCTCTCACGGGAAATTTAACAAATCGACGGAGATCAGAGGATGTCACAATCGAGAATTGACGCTTTCACCGCGATGCTCAAAGATCAGCCCGATAACGAAATGATCTGGTACGGGCTGGCGAACGAGCACATGAAGCTGGAAAACTGGCCCGCGGCCATTGACGCGCTCCGCAACGTGATCCGCATCAAACCCGATTACACTTCGGCCTATCAACTGCTAGGCGCCGCGCTAGTCAAGCATGAAGGGCGTGAAGAGGCGCGGCGCGTTTGGATGGAAGGCATCGAGGCGGCCAATCGCACTGGCGCGTGGAAGGCGCGCCAGCATATGGAGGCGTTGCTTGCTGGTTTGACGGACGAGGCCGAGCCGGGATTTTGCGGATAAAAATAGACAGGATTTACAGGATTTTTCAGGATGCGGTGAATTTAGAACAATCCTGAAAAATCCTGTAAATCCTGTCTATTTCCTTAAGTAGCGCTATTGTCGATCAGGCGGCGAAGCGATCGATCACTGTGATCCCTTTGCCTGGGGAAGAATCGAGGCTCGCGAGGGCCGCGCCGGCGTCGTCGAGGGCTATGCGCCGTCCGATCAATTTCCCGAGCGGCAATTTTCCGGCGGCGATCATGTCGAGAAGCTCCGGATAGGCATGCGCCTGCATACCGTGGCTGCCGAAAATCTCCAGTTCGTGCGCGATCACTTTTCCCATCGGGAGCGCAGGCTCTGCTTGATCTCCGAGCAGCAATCCGATCTGTACGTGCCGGCCGCGCCGCCGGAGCGAGAGGATCGAATTTCTACAGGCGACCGCGCCGCCGAACGCGTCGACGGAGACGTGAACTCCACCCTCCGTCAACTGGCGAATGGCTTCCGGGACGTCGGGGACAGCGGCCGCATTAAACGTGCGCGCGGCTCCGGCTTCCCGGGCGAAATCGAGTTTCTCGTCCGCGACGTCAACGCCAATGACATTCGCGCCGAGCGCGCGCGCAATCATCACCGCCGAAAGACCGACCCCACCACACCCATACACCGCGACCCACTCGCCGGCTTGCAGCCGCGCTTGCTTTGCGATGCCGCGAAACGCCGTAACAAAGCGGCAGCCGAGCGACGCGGCGTCGACGAATTGCATCTCGTCGGGAAGGCGCACGAGGTTGATGTCAGCGAATGGCAAGGCGACATATTCGGCGAACGAGCCGGGGCCGGAGAATCCAGGTTGAAACTGTTTCTCGCAGACCTGCTGGTCCCCCGCGAGACAGTAAACACAGGCGCCGCAGCCAAGCGCGAAGGGAGTAGTCACCCTGTCCCCGGCTCGCCATCGCCTCACGTCTGGACCGACCGCGGCAATCACACCGGCGAACTCATGCCCGGGAATATGCGGGAGGGTTCGGATATCCGCGTCATGTCCTTGCCAGCCGTGCCAGTCACTCCTGCACAGGCCAGACGCTTTCACCTCAACTATTACTCCGTCCTGCGGGACGGTGGGGTCCGGAACATTCGCGACCCGCGGAGGAGCGCCAAAAGAGTCGTAAAGAATCGCACGCATTATAAGTTCAGGTTCTCACCTCTTAAAACCTTGCGGATCATCGCTGGGATGGTGAACGCATTCCGCCTGGACCGTCCCATCCTTTGTCGAGAGTTTAACTGAACCTCCTTCTTCGGCAAGCGCGTTCCCGGAAAAGATCAGATAAAAATAAAAAGCGCCTGCAGCCGTGGGATAACTGCAAGCGCTTGAAATTTGGCGGCTACCTTCCTCACCTTGGCAGCCGCCCGACACCGTTCAGTGGAGTTAACCACTTGGTATCTCGTTGCCCCACACTGTCTACTGCAAGGAGGGCGCCATCGATTTCCGCCGTGAGGTAAAACGCAAAAACTCAATAAAATCAGGCATTCCAGTGGTTTTCGAGACTTCCGAGCGCGATCTCGATCGGACATTCCGGGCAATTCTTACACTATCCACTGGGAAGATTTTTCGCTCACACGGCCGACGGGAAGATTTTTCGCACTCGTAATTCGCGATCGCTCAGAATCTTGTTTTGATAGGCCGCCGCCTATGAAACCTTGATCAACAGCTTGCCGAAGTTGCGCCCTTCCAATAGTCCGATCAGCGCCTGCGGGGCGTTCTCCAGGCCCTCGACCACGTCCTCGCGGTATTTGACCAGGCTGCTTTCAATCCAGTCGGCCATCTCGCGGTAAAAAGCCGGTCGCTCGTCGGCGAATTCGCGCTGGATGAAGCCGCGTATCGTGAGGCTTTTCGTCAGGACGTCCCTCATGACAACAGGCAGACGATCGGGTCCTTCGAACGGGCCTGCGCTGTTGTATTGCGCGATCAGACCGCAAACAGGGATGCGCGCGAACGGATTGAGCAGCGGAAAGACCGCGTCCCACACAGCGCCGCCGACGTTTTCAAAATAGACGTCGACGCCGTTCGGGCATGCGTCAGCCAGTTGCTCGGCGAAGTCGGGCGCCCGATGATCGACGACCTTGTCGAAGCCCAGTTCGTCGCGCACGTACGCGCACTTACTCGCGCCGCCGGCAATCCCCACCGCACGCGCGCCCTTAATCCTGGCGATCTGGCCCACCGCCGAGCCGACAGGCCCACTGGCCGCGGCCACTACGACTGTCTCGCCCGGCCGCGGCTTGCCGATATTCAGCAAGCCGGCCCAGGCGGTGAACCCGGGCATGCCCAGCACGCCCAGAGCCGTCGAGACAGGCGCGGCGGCCGGATCGAGCTTTCTCAGCCCTTCGCCATTCGACAGCGCATGGGTCTGCCAACCCGAGTAGGAAAGAACGACGTCCCCGACCGCAAAATCAGGGCGCCGGCTGTCGATCACTTCAGCGACTGTGCCGCCTTCCATCACTCCGCCGATCTCGACCGGAGCCGCATAGGATTTCGCCGCGCTCATGCGCCCGCGCATGTAGGGATCCAGTGAAAGGTAGCGGACCTTGAGCAACACCTCGCCGTCCGCCGGAGTCGGGATGGCCACTCGCTCGATGCGGAAGTTTTCAGCGATCGGCGCGCCCTCCGGGCGGCTCGCCAGAACGATGCGGACAAGAGTCTGATCAGTCATTGTTTTTTCGCCTCCCGTACAGATCGTAACAGAGTTTGCCGAAGCGCTTCACAATTTTTATCTAAGCTCGACTTCGTTCATTTCGATATCGCGATGAATCATCGGATGCGGGAACGGGGCGAGCCCCTTTCCGCTGCGATACGCCATTCGAACAGACCCGGCAGCGAGCTTCGAATCCAGCCTGGATAAGCGCCTAACGGCTTGCCTTGATGTCGTAAGCCCACAATGTCTCGAGATCCCGAATGTAAAGCCTCCCGTTAGCAATAACCGGATGCGCCAACGCCCCTTCCGCCATCCCCCCCGCCTGCTTTTTCTTCGGCTGATTCGGCGGAGTGAATCGGCCCTTTTCGCGATAGCCTTCCGGGGTCGCCTCCACCAACACCAAGTCTCCTTTCTCGTTGTGAAGGTATAAATGCCCATCCGCGTAGGCGACCGAACTCATGCCTAAACTTTCGGCCTTCCATTTCACCTTCCCAGTAGTGAACTCAACCGCGACCAGCGCTGACCCTCCAGTTCCCGTGCCGTAAAGATAGGCGCCGACCAGTACTGCCCCGCCGAAGCCGTTCGGAAGCCCGCGCTCGAAGTAGACCTGCTCTGCGGCGACTCCGGCGCCGTCAGACTTTAAACGGACGAGTCCGCCTCCGACGCCTTGGGCTCCGCCGTACACATATCCGTTCTGCGCAACCGGCGTGAAAGCCTGCGCCGGGCCCTTGACCACTTCCTTGTAGCGCCAGAGGAAGGCGCCCGTCTTCGCGTCAACTCCGACGATGCCCTGGCTCAAAAACTGCACATATTGTTTTCGCCCGCCCCCTTGCGCGACAATCGCTGACGCATAACCCGCGGGATCGGCGCCCGGAAACGCCGATTTCCAGACAACCGCGCCCGTCTTTTTGTTTAGCGCCACCATCGTGGCCTGCGCGCCGCCAGGGGTTACGACAAGGACGTCGCCGTCCACCAACGGAGACTCTGCATAGGCCCATATATGAGGTTGGCCGCCGAAATCTGTACGGAGGTTTTTTTTCCATCGCATCTTACCGCTCCTGGCTTCGAGGCAGGCGAGATCGCCGTCCGAGCCCAGCGCGTAGATGAAATCTCCGTCAACGCTCGGAG
>Ga0126377_10003264_pt1 | contig 11450 bp, 10 predicted proteins | sample PanSoiMetPlot_22_FD_92647 | JGI IMG/M metagenome (GOLD analysis project Ga0126377, IMG submission 92647) | Tropical forest soil microbial communities from Panama - MetaG Plot_22 | ecosystem: Environmental > Terrestrial > Soil > Tropical forest > Bulk soil | place: Panama | collected 2016-02-17
CGCACGGCTGACGTTCCTAGGCCAGTATGCAAGGAGGGCCTCACTTTGGAACAGGCCGAAGACGTGCTGGAGACGTGGAAGTTGCGCGGGCCGCACGGTGGCTAGTGCAAAGCTACAAGCCGAATGTTGCAAATTCTCGGTCCGCCTCATGCTCCTTCGCTTTTTCCGAACGACGCACCGGCTGACACACGTTTCAACCTACGTCGCGTTATTGTCCTCGTAGCCGAAAACTACTGAAACAGCTTCATCGCGTTGGCGATGGTCTGCGTCACGCCCCAGGCAAGCGGAATGCCGACGAAGCCCCACGCAAGGACTAGCTTTAGTTTGGTTGATTGGTCTTGCTTTGCATTCTGCATCGAATCCTCCCTGTCACGCACCTGCTGGCCTGCCGACTGCACCCACGCGCGCAACCGCTCGCTCGGCCTCGTCACCTTTCATATGGTGGCGGGCGTGGACAGCCTTGATCATGAAATTGCAGATGAAGCCGATCACCAAGAGCGCTGCCATGATGTACATGGTGGTGTTGTAGGCCTGTGTCTTCGGGATGCCGTGCTCGATCTGATACTCGCGGATATAGTTGACCAGCACCGGCCCGAAAATGCCGGCCGCTGACCAGGCGGTGAGCAGCATGCCGTGAATGGCGCCGACATAGCGCGTGCCAAACATGTCCTTGAGATAGGCCGGTACGGTAGAGAAGCCGCCACCGTACATGCTGATGATCACGACAAAGCACAACACGAAGAACGCGACGCTGCCGGTCGAGCCGGTCCACGGCACCAGGCAGTAGAGCACCGTGCCGATCACGAAGAAGCAGAAGTAGGTGTTCTTGCGGCCAATGACGTCCGAAGTGGAGGCCCAGAAGAAACGGCCCATCATGTTGAACAGACTCAGCAGTCCAACGAACCCTGCAGCCGCGACCGGCGTCACATGTCCGGGGAACATTTCCTGACTCATGGCGGACGCTTGTCCGAGCACGCCGATGCCGGCGGTCACATTCAGGCACAGCACCCACCAGATCAGCCAGAACTGCGGCGTCTTGAGCGCATCATAGACGTAGACATCGTTCTTGGTGATCAGCCTCTGCGCTTCCCGAGGCGGGGTGTAGCCGGCCGGCTGCCAGCCCGGCGGCGGCACCCGCACGATCGCGGCACCAACCATCATGAACACGAAATAGATGCAGCCCATGATGACGAACGTCTCGGCGACGCCGATATGAGTGGGCGTTGTAAACTTGCCCATCAGCCAGACCGAGAGTGGTGAGGCAATGAAAGCACCGCCACCAAAGCCCATGATGGCCATGCCGGTGGCCATCCCGGGTCTGTCGGGGAACCATTTGATCAGCGTCGAGACGGGAGAAATGTAGCCAATGCCAAGGCCACAGCCCCCGAGTACGCCATAGCCGAGATGGATGAGCCACAGATGGTGCGCATAGACGCCGACCGCCGACAGCAGGAAGCCACCGGCCCAGCAAAGGCCCGCGGTAAACATGGCACGGCGCGGCCCGCCTTCCTCCACCCAGCGGCCGAACACTGCCGCCGAGGTGCCCAGAAAGAACATCGCTAACGAAAAAATCCAGCCCAGGTCTGTGAGCTTCCAGTCGCCTGGTGTGGACTCGGTAATCCCGATGAGTTTGGTCATCGGCAGATTGAACACGCTCAGCGCATAGGCTTGACCAATGCAAAGGTGGATGCAAAGCGCAGCCGGCGGCACCATCCAGCGGCTGAACCCGGGCTTTGCAACGGTGCGGCTGCGATCCAGGAAGGCGAACGAAGGCATGCAAGAATCCTCCATAAGGGCGCGAACTTGGTTCGCTCCTATGACCTGTGCATCGCCCCGTCAGCAGGAGGCCGCGAGCGAAACGCTCTCTGTGCGAGCGAACACTTGGCGGCCACCGAAAGCTATAATGCCTTCAGAATAGAATCCGCTGCGTCATGCGCGGAAATATCGCATCAGCTTTGGTCCATGACGCTCGCCAGCGTTCAATGTTGCGACCATCAGTCGCAAGATCTACAAAGCTAGCGCGCCCTCCATCGGCATATTCGGTAAAATATGTACCGAGATCATCCAATTCCAACGCTTCAGCCGCCTCTCTTAGATACTTCGATTTCGTCAGCCGCGATGGCAAAGGTGTTGACTATACGTCGTACTTCATCACTGGGTTTAAAATCGGAGGCCAGGTCCAGTAGAAATTTCAATCCAATTGGCTGTATGTCTACGTCGATCAAATCCCGAGTCAATACAACCTTCAAGCCATCTGGAATTACGCTAACACTGGCAACACCGGTGCATTCTCCCCCCACGCGCGCCAGCGTGTCGTCAATACGAACGCCAGTACGACGTTCGCTTCAATCGCCTGAAGATCAGGGGCGAGTACGTTGTACTGCAGTTCAAGGTCTTTTCAGAGCCTGGACAGCCCTTCAGCATCATAGGCCGGTCCGGTTGGGAGACTGTTTCTCAGAATGTCTAAGGCTTAAGCACTCGGCATCGGGCGAAACTCTAAGGCTCACCGTGGCCCTCGCATCCTGGGCGTGCCAAACACGCGATCTAGCTCCCGATCCAAATTAGAGAATTCTCGATCCCAGTAAGAGAACCGGCGATCCCAATATGAGAATTCCCGATGAGAGAAACTCCGTCTGACGTTTATGGGTGGGCAGTAGCAACAGTTTTGGGTGATTTCAGGACGCGGCTTTACCGGCGGTCGCTTCGGGGGATTTGGTTCTGGCGTGGAGCTGTACAGCCTCCGCACGCACGCTAAGTCCAACGGTGACAACACTGTTTTAGCGCGCTTCCCATCAGGGTATTTCTTTGTCCAACCTTTCCAGAGAGAGTACATCATAATTGAGTCTGAATCAAAGGCAGAGTCGCCGGCACAGGCATGTTTCTCTGATGGAACGGTTTTAATTATTTGTTCTTCGACCCTACTTCTGCAAGCGTTATCTCCGATAGGCTGTCCCCTTCCGTCCTTACACCAATCACTATTTTTCAAGTCAAGAAATGCCTTGTATTCACCGTTTTCTCTAACCCAATCCAACCTGCCTAGAGCATTTAATTGCTCGTGCATTAATCCAAGGGCGTGTCCAAACTCGTGTAGGATAACTCGTCGGATCCTGCTCGAGGTTAAGGACTTCTGTCGGTACACACCTCCTAACCACATAGTTGGCTTACTTTTGTCAGCGTATCTAGGATCCGAAATCATTTGGCGGCCATACACACTTTCGTTCAAATTCGTTTCAAACGTTATGCGAATATGGTTACGGTTCTTATCATCAAACACCCATTCTATGGGTGCTCCATATCTGTCGGTCCAATAATTAGCAAATGTCTTGACGTCATCGTGCTGTTCAGGACTACCATCAAGAAACGATACTCCGATTCTAATTTTATTCGGCGTGCGGGGCAGAAGACCGTCCTCGCGCTTCCACGTGAACTGGTTTTGGACGATCGAGTAAAAGGATGGAACATCAGGATCCTGTGCGCTGCAGGGAAATTCCTCTATCTCCTCCATCTCCTCAGCAACCGAACATGCGCAAAGCAGGCCGACAATAAAGGCCGTAGTCGGGATCAAGTTTATCCGAAGCATTGCCCCCCCTTTTACTGCAACTTGGATGATTTTTATGCTGCCATCCTAAAATCAGAGATCGAAAGAGTAAACCGGCACGATTCATGAACTACCGGAGGGGCGAGTACTCCCTTCAGCTCGGAGGGAATTCGCCGAGCCTGGAACTTTTGCAGGCCAGCATTATTTAAGAGTGTAAGAGCCGCGAATGGTGGCGATGCAAGGCACGCCGCTTAAGGCCGGGTGCGTGCGCCGCGGCAGTTGGCACTCTGCGCTCGGCTGCATGCGGATTGCGCACGATGCCGCGCATTGAAGCGCTAGAACCTTGACAGAGACGGAGGGGACTTTGTGAGCTACGCGTACCGGTCGCAGGATTTGTTCTCGCTCTTGCAGACGAAAGCTCCAGTAGCAGGCGCAGCGCTCGCGGCCAATTTCCGGCGCAACGAATACGGCCTGCTATCGGTCGGCCTCAAAATTCATTGCCTGGACAATGGTGAGAAGTTCAAAGGACTGATTGAGGGACTTGGCGGCGCATCGCGGATTCTGGAGGTCAACTATTTCAAGGATGCCCGTGCCTCCTTGTGCCTCGTCCTGCCGCCGGTCGGAAGTGCGACTTCGGCGATTCATCTTATCGAGTGCATCGAGCAGTACATTGGTTCGCCGGTCCTTGCCAACAAGCAGATCCAACTTCAGCTCTGTTCCCCCGGGCGGCTCAGTGCGCGCGCATCCGCCCTGCTGGGCGTTGCATTCTATCTCGGCTCCGATACGCTGCGCCGCTACACGCAGGCGGACCTCAGAACAACGTTCGAATCGAGCTTCAACCATCCCCGAGGAATTCGCCTTGTCCTCTACGACGCAGAGGGGGATTTCGACCGGAATTTCACTTGGTGGAATTATTGCGGGGCCGCTGAACCGGAGCTTCCATTTGTAAACGGCCGAACAGATCTGCTGATCGGGTCGGGCAGCAGGCTGGACATTGAGAACATCAACCTGGTCGCAACGCTGCTCATTCACTCCGAATATGACGGCTATTGGAGCGGGCTTGGTCAGGAATTCAGGGCCGAAATGGAACTGATCCTGAAGCATCATATCCTGGTTGGACTGCTCGATGTGCCATGGGTTCGCCAATCATGGGCCCAATTTGGAGACGACGATCGGTTCTTTGCCGCGCTCCAGGAGCTTGTGGCGTATGCTTATGGCGAATCCACGCGCGTCAAGCAGCGGCGTCTCCTGCCATTCGGGATGTGGCGCAATGTTCAGGCGCGGTCACCGAATGGCATCCTGGAAGAAGTGCAGCGACTGCTGTTCAAATACAGAAAGGCGATCGAAAGGCAATCCAGGCTCCTAACTCACGCAGGAGAGTCTCCATGATGCGAGCACATCAACCTGGTTCGCAGCCAATTGATGTCCCTGAAACGATCCCCAATCCGGTAGTGCCGCGGACAGTTCCCAGTCCGGAGCCCCGGCCGACCGAACCAATCAAGGTTCCTGCCCCGCAACATCTCCTCTGCTTTTCCTTTAGTTGCCTCGCGCGCGACGAGGTTCGGTAGACAGCTCGGCTCCGTCTGCCCTCGAGGCGCAGAATTCGCTGCAAAAGAATTTTCCGTCACGACCCCGCCACGCTTCGTAGTGCGTGCCATCATCTGACATTGAGAATGAGTGGCCACAAAGGGCACATCTCGTGGGCGGATCGAGGCTTGGATAGCCGTTCATTGGAGGCCTTTCCCTGAACACCGCAATGGCCACATGACAAAGCTGCTTTTTTCGCGGAGTGAGGCGGCGGCCTGCTAAATTCCCGCAGGCGGGACGTAGCAGAATATCGTGTAGTCTCTGCCAATAAAGATAATTCCGTGTCCTGTGGGATTGCCTTTGTCCCATTTTATCTTCGTGGTTGGAACTCTGAGCCGCGTCCCCTCTGGGATGCGCAGCTTGTTGACGGCCGGACCTTGGCCCGTGATGATGGCAATGTAACTTTCTCCATCCTGCTCATAGAGGTCTGCCTCGTAAGAGTCGGCTTCACCACAGCATGAGAACCCTGGCCTGTCAGGCTGCATCAGCTCTTGGAACCACTTTCGGACAAGCGGCGGGCTGTTCTCCCATTCAGGGTCGTAGCGAACCTGCCACACGTTCGATGGAAGCGTTGTCATCAGCCCCCACACCCTTTTTCCGCGCGCTGAATATTCAACCACGCGGCTCAGTTCATCGGCCATGTAGATGTCGAGCGTGAAGAGATAGGTGGCCGGGACCATGGCGCATTTGCCCTTCGCCACGAAGTTCTTCCATAGCTTTCCACTTGTGCCTGCAACATCGGCGACTGCGAGCTGATAGGCATCCGCCTTTCTCAGGCAAACAGGGCGGGCTTGAACCACCTGATCCTGAAGATAGGGCTGGGCATTTGCTCCTGCTGTTGCGAGGCAAGCGAGAGCAGCCCATAGCAGTAGTCCGAAGGAGCGGTTCATGCGAACCCCCTGACTTGGACAGGATCGTCCGCAGTTCAAATGTCGCACCCGTTTCCAATCAACTTGCGTCGAACATGTTCCTTAAGTAAGGAAGCGAAAATCGACAATGTAGGGTTCAAAACACAGCGGCATGGTCGTTCTTGAACCAGCAGTCGCGCCTCGCTGAGGAACGAATTGTTTGCTCGCATCGAGGGCCGTGTTCGCGGCTTTGAGCGATGATGCGGCAAGATTGAGGAACCAGCGGTTCCTCGCAAAGTTTCTCAAGAACCCCGGCGGCTGTCGCTCGAAACAGCGTGTGCTGCTGTGGTCATGGCCGCGGGTGATCGGCGCTGATCACAGTGCCGATCATGGCCCTCGCGCAACGCGCCAACTGACGAACACTGTTATCTGGAGTGTGCAGCTCATGGCTTTGACATCAACGCGCGGCAGCGGACAGCACACGCCGATCTGGGCCATAGGGATAGCCGCCCTTCTCACCTTTATGGGATTCGGCCATTCCAAACGTGCATGGCAGACAAAGACACAAGCATCTCTCGCGGGCCATACCGATAATGCGGAGCCCGCTGAGGCTGATCGAGGTCGGAAGGCATCCGATCCCAGCGACATCCCGGCGAAAGGATGGAAGGACATTGCGTTTCGTTTCTATGAAGGCATAACGGAAGATCGAATCCTTGTTCTTGCTGCCGGCGTCACTTTCTATACGCTGCTGGCGCTGTTCCCTGGAATCGCCGGATTGATTGCGCTTTACGGCTTGTACGCCGATCCCGGCACAGTCTCTCAGCATCTGGACTCTCTGACGGGAGTGCTGCCGGAAGGCGGTCTTCAGATCATGCGCGAGCAGATCGAGCGGCTGAGCGCACAACCCGCGCAACGACTTGGCTTGGCCACGCTCATCGGCTTAGGGGTCTCGCTCTGGAGCGCGAACGGCGGCATGAAGGGAATGTTTGATGCGCTGAACGTGGTGTACCATGAAAAAGAAAAACGCAGCTTCATCCGTCTCAATGCTCAGTCGCTGGCGCTTACGCTGGGCCTGATCGTATTCGCCCTGCTCGCGCTGGCTGCGTTGACGATAGCACCCTTGGTGCTGAGCTATTTGGGGCTGTCTCGCGTGACGGAACTCTTGGTCAGGTTTGGCCGCTGGCCTGTTCTGCTTGTGGTGGTCAGTTTGATGATCGCCTTTATTTTTCGTTACGGTCCCAGCCGGGACCAACCCCAGTGGCGCTGGATCAGTCCTGGCAGCGTCTTCGCGGCAATCTCCTGGCTGTGCGTCTCTGCCTTGTTCTCTTGGTACACCGCGAATTTTGGGAGCTACAACGCGACTTACGGGTCTTTAGGTGCGGTGATCGGGTTCATGACCTGGCTCTGGTTGTCGAACATCGTCATTTTGCTCGGCGCCAAGATCAATGCCGAGATCGAGCACCAGACCGCGCAAGACATGACCGCCGGGAGTTCCGAGCCCCTTGGGCGCCGCGGCGCCGTCATGGCCGACACGATCGGTGCTCCGCAGGGCTGATCAGCATTAGCTCAAGCGCGTTGGCCGCTTCAGAGCGGGCAACTCTTCGGCGTCAGGCTGGCCGAATAGCCGTTGCGCCCAAATCATCACAGGACGGATCAGGAGTCATCTGCGTGTCGCATGATCTTTGAGTCTCTGTCAGAATCGGCAGGCAGGGTCGCCCGTGAATCAAATAGCGGGGGTCTCATGCCCGAATCTCCTTCATCACACGGGTTGCTCACGCGTCGGCGCTTCGTCGCAACGGCCGCATCGTCGCTGTCCGTTACCGCTGTAGGCGGCATCGCCAAGCCCTATCTGAGCCGCGCGGCCGACCGGCCGGTGATCAGTCACGGCATTCAGTCGGGCGATGTGTCGACTGACTCGGGGGTGGTCTGGGCACGCTCGGATCGGCCCTCGCGCATGCTGGTCGAGGTGGCCACGACTGAGAGTTTCAACGTGATCCGCGGCGCCGTTTGCGTCGATGCGCTGCCGGAGAGCGACTTCACCGCCAAGGCGCTGATCGAGGGCCTGCCGCCCGGGCAGGACATCTTCTATCGGATCCGGTTCCAGGACCATTCATCGACCGTCCTGGGAGAGCCGCAGGTCGGGCACTTCCGGACTGCGCCGAGCGACAAGCGCAACGTCTCGTTTACCTGGTCCGGTGATACGGCGGGCCAAGGCTGGGGCATCGATGAATCCCGCGGCGGCATGCGCGCCTATACGACGATGCGCAATGCGCAGCCGAATTTCTTCGTGCATTGCGGCGATCACGTCTATGCGGATGGACCGATCTCGTCGCAGCAGCGGCTGCCGAACGGGGAGGTGTGGCGAAACATCGTTACCGAAGAGAAGTCAAAGGTGGCGGAAACGCTCGCGGAGTTCCGCGGCAACTACAAATACAATCTGCTCGATCGCAATCTCCGGTCGTTCAATGCCGAGGTGCCGCTGTTCGCCTTGTGGGACGATCACGAGGTGACCAACGACTGGGTCCCGGAGGCGCCGGTTCGTGACCGCGCATACCATGAGCGCAGCATCCTGACGCTCGCGGCGCGTGGTGGCCGCGCGTTTCACGAATTCATGCCGATGCGGGAGTCGCTGGCGGAGGCCGGCCGGGTCTATCGCAAGATCAGCTACGGCCCGCTCATCGACCTGTTCATGCTCGACATGCGCTCTTATCGCGGCGGGAATGTGCACAGGCTCGCGAGCTACGGGCCGGACGCCTATCTCCTCGGCCCCACCCAGCTTTCCTGGCTCAAGCGCGAGCTGATGAGCTCGAAGGCGACCTGGAAGGTCATCGCCGCCGATCTGCCGCTTGGTGTCATCGCCGAGGATGCGATCGGGCAGGGCGATGGGCCGCCGCGCGGCCGCGAAGTGGAGATCGCCGATCTGCTCGCTTTCATGAAGCACGCGCAGGTCCGCAACACGATCTGGATCACGGCCGACATGCACTACACCGCGGCCAACTATTACGATCCCAACCGCGCCGTGTTCCAGGATTTCGAGCCGTTCTGGGAGTTCATCTCCGGTCCACTGCATGCCGGCACCTGGCCGGCGCAGAAGCTCGACAACACCTTCGGGCCGCGTGCCGTCTATGCGAAGGGCTGCAGCAAGGAGCAGGGCGAGAACCTGGCGCCCTGCTTCGGCCTGCAGTTCTTCGGCCATGTCGCCGTCGACGGCGTGACCGAGGTGATGACCGTCACCCTGAAGGACGTGGATAACCACGATCTCTGGTCGACCCGGATCGAGCCCCAGCCCGAGTGGTGGTCGGGCCGCGCCGCAGCGATCGGGGGCTAGCTTTGGCTTGTAGGTTCGGTTAGCGCTGGCGATGAGCTTGCATGTGTGTAAGGGCGTTGATCTGCGCGTAACCCAACAATAGTGCCGCTAAAATGTTGGGTTACGCGCAGAGCAGGCGTTTTTTTAGATGCGGGGGGATCTGGGGCCGCGCTAACCCAACCTACCTCGTGTCTGCAACATAACTGTCATATTGGCTTCGTAGGGTCGCGGCCAATCACCCCCTGGAGGTTCTCATGCGCAGAGCTTTTGCGGCCGCCGCCACCTTTTCCGCGGTTGCTGTCGTTGGTCCGCTTTGTCACGCGCAGACCGTCTATCCGATTGATCGCGCTGATATCCTGGTCGGTTCGCGCTTCGACTTCAAAGTCGAGTTTCCGCGACTCGCCGATCCGGCCAAGATTACCGTGACGGTGAACGGCGAGGACCATCAGAAGGTTTTCGGCCGGGCTGCGGTCTTCATCGAGCGTGAGGACGGCAAGGACCAGTCGGCGATGATCCTGCGCGATGCGACACTCACCCAGCCGGGCAACTACCGCGTTCGCGTATCTGATGGCACGCAGTCGCGCGAGGTGGGCTGGACGGTCTATGCCACCGGGGCGCGCAAGGCCAAGAACGTCATTCTGTTCATTGGCGATGGCATGACGCAGGCGCACCGGACGGCCGCCCGGCTCATCTCCAAGGGAATCGCCGAGGGCAAGGCACGCGGGAAGCTCGCTATGGACGATATGCCGCACATGGCGATGGTCGCGACCGCCGGCAGCGACTCGATCATCACCGACTCGGCAAACTCGGCCAGTGCTTATGCCACCGGCCACAAGTCGGCGGTCAATGCCTTGGGCGTCTACGCCGACCGCACCAACGATCCGTTCGACGATCCGCGCGTCGAGAACCTCACCAGCCTGGTGCAGCGTCGCAGCGGGATGGCGGTCGGGGTCGTCACCAATACCGAGATCGAGGATGCAACTCCGGCTGCCATGGTGGCGCATACGCGCCGCCGCGCCGAGTACGATCGCATCGTCGATCACATGTTCAACGCCAAGCCTGACGTGATCCTGGGCGGCGGGCGTGCAAACTTTCTGCCGCGCTCGGCACAAGGCTCCAAGCGCAAGGACGAGGCCGACTTCGTGGCGCGCTTCCGCGATGCCGGCTATTCCTATGCGGCGACGGCAGGCGAGCTGAAGTCGCTGGCGAGCGCAGCCGGCACCAGGAAGCTTCTCGGCCTCTTCCATCTCGGCAACATGGACGGCGTGCTCGACCGCAAGTTTCTCAAGGGCGGGACGGTGAGTCGCTTTCCGGAGCAGCCCGACCTGACCGAACAGGTGAGCGCGGCGCTGTCAGTGCTGTCGCGCAACGAGGCTGGCTTCTTCCTGATGGTGGAATCCGGCCTGATCGACAAATACACGCATGTCCTTGACATGGAGCGGGCGGTCTACGACACGATCATGCTCGACAACGCGGTCAAGCTGGCGCGTGACTGGGCGAGCGCGCGCGGCGATGACACGCTGATCCTGGTCGTTGCCGATCACAATCATCCGGTCGGCCTCGTCGGCACCATCGACGACGACATGACGAAGACTCCGAATGTGTCGCTGCGCGAGCGCGTCGGCACCTATGCGCAGGCCGGCTTTCCGACCTATTCGGCGCCCGATGCCGAAGGCTATCCGGCGCGTGTCGATGCCACCCGGCGGCTGGGCCTGTTCTCGGCCGGCTTTCCCGATCACTACGAGACGTACCGGCCGAAGCTCGACGGACCGAACGAGCCGACGGTCGTGGGCGATAAGCCTGAGACCTTCACGGCCAACGAGCGCTACAAAAACTCGCCCGGCGCGCAGCTGCGCCCGGGCAATCTTCCGACGTCGATCAATTCCGATGTCCATTCCGGCGAGGACGTGATCCTCACCGCGATCGGCCCGGGCAGCGATCGCGTGCACGGCCAGATGGACAACACCGAAGTGTTCCGCGTGATCGCGGAGGCGCTCGGCTTGGGCGACGGCGTGAAGCCCGAGCGTGCGTCGTTGCCGTGATCCGTCGTTACCGTGATTTGTAGATCAGCGCCTGCCGAGTGCGCTCGACGATGGCGCGTGGCGTTGAGTAGGCCTTGGCAACCTCAGCCTGCACCTCCTCGCCCGAGAGCGCATCGATGTCGAGCTGC
>Ga0126377_10003265_pt1 | contig 11449 bp, 9 predicted proteins | sample PanSoiMetPlot_22_FD_92647 | JGI IMG/M metagenome (GOLD analysis project Ga0126377, IMG submission 92647) | Tropical forest soil microbial communities from Panama - MetaG Plot_22 | ecosystem: Environmental > Terrestrial > Soil > Tropical forest > Bulk soil | place: Panama | collected 2016-02-17
GCTGCGGGTCGCCGGCGCCGTCGTCATCGCCGCCTCACGCGCCGTCTCGCCGCTCGATGGTACGCTCCAGTATACGGGGACTGGCTTCCAGGGCCGCGTCGGGGGCGCGTGGGTGAACATCCCCGGCACTGGCGTCATCGTGCAGGACCAGATCGTCCGCCTGCCGACTGTCACCGCGGACTACCAGTGGCTCTATCCGATCGTGACCTACCCCGACGACATGCAGCCCGGCTACGTCGGCTCATTCGAGACTGACCTGGCCGCGGCCCACGAGTTGATCTTCCACAAGCTCGGCAAGACCGGCACCGATCGCACCGCGGCGCTCGAAGCGCTCAAGCCCGGCGACACGCTGACGATGCGTTGTGGCGGGACCACGACCGTGCGCTGGCGAGTCATTCAGACTGGTGGAGGCTTCGCCGCGGGCCGCGCAGCGTCGGAAGATCTGCACGACATCCCGGTCGAGATGGTCTCGATCGTCGGCCCGTGGCCGGTCTCCGGCGACACGTGCACCTGGGACTTCACCTATCCGGCCCCGCTGCTCTGGCAAATTGCGGCCGACGACCGCGATGTGGTCGAGATGGTGCTCCCGCGGAACGCGCTGCAAGTCGGCGACGAGAACAATGCGTCGCTCGGGCTCGGCGATGTCCGCGGCAGCAACTATGTTCAACTCAGTCGCAGCTACGGCGACGTGTCGCTGGTCAACGTCACCAAGCCTTCGGACTACGGCGATGGCTCCTACAAGTGGGACGCCAGCGGGCCGCCCGCCGCGCCCGGCTTCTGCGCCTTTGTGGGGAACGCGCTCCATGTCGCGAAGCTCGACCAGTACAGCACCGACTGGACGACACAGATCACGCAACTCGACTACGAAGATCGGATCGAAATCCGCGAGACGCAGAACTACACGCTGCTCGCGGCCTACACCGTAGGCTCACCGCCCGCTGTCGCCGACGCGAACTCCTACGGGATCAATGTGTGGGAGCAGGTCGCGCCCCCCATCACCGAAGGCCAGGACATCTCTGTCCGCTTCATCCACTACTCCCCGGTGATCACCGCCAACATCTTCCAGGCGTCCAGCGACGGCCACATTTTCTTCGGGAGCTACAGCCCGGAGCATGCCGAGCAGGTCACGGTCCAGGGCGGCATTCGGTTCATCGCTCCGGCACTCGCCGATCTGGCCGGCACGATCCAGTACAACAACGGTCGCTTCCAGGGCCGCAACGCGACGGGCTGGGTGAATCTCGATGACGCTCTTCCGACATTCGGTGCCGGCGATGTCGATAAGCTCTTGAGGGTGGCCTCTGGCACGACGCTGGCGTGGACGAACACGCCAACCGTCAACAGCATCACGGCCACGAACAACGTCTGGATCACGAACGGTGCGCTGGCGTGGACCGGCAAGGGCACGTCGATCCACACCGATGACTTCGGGAGTGGCCCGCTCCTCGATTACACCGATGGCGGCGGTGGGCATTACTGGCACTCGACGGCGGGCGTACTCATGCAGTTGTTAGGCCCGTCGTCACCTACGGCGACGCTGCATCTCCGGCCGGTGGGCGGCGACGGACTTCCTGGCACGCAAGCACTCGAAATCAACGGCTCACTGGTCGTCAAAACCGCGACGGGGGCAACGCCGCCCGATGGGACGTTCCAGTATACCGGCACGAAATTTCAGGGGCGCGTCGCTGGCGCGTGGGTCGATATCCCCGGTGTTGCTAACATCATCTCCGACGATCGCACCCAGGCGTCGGTCACGGGCTCTGTCGCCACTGCGGTGCAGATCGGTGGAGACATCGCCGTTGCGCTTGCGGCGGGCAAGGCACTCCGCGTCCGCGTGGATGGGCAAGTCAACAAGAGCGCCGCATCGTCCACGTGGTCGTTCACCGCGGGGATCGGCGCGAGCATCGTCCACGATAGCCAGGGAGTCGGTGCGGCCAGCACGTCGCCGGTGACGTGGACCTTCGACGTGACGCTGCAATACCTGACTGCGACGACCGTGCGCGTGACGAGCGTGTTCCGGTACACGATCCCCCCGACGCTCACCGACAACCGGGCGGGCGGGAATGCCACGGTGCAGCAGATTGCGGGAACCATGACCGTCGCGGACGCGACGCAGCCGCTCCGGCTATTCAGCACGTTTGGGACCGCGAACGCGGGCAACACGTGCATGCGGAACCGCGTCCTTGTGACGTGGACCTAACGGGAGGAAGGCCATGATCGAGACCGTCAAGACGCGACTCACCGAACTCGAAGCGCAACTGGCGCAGCAGATCACGCGCCGCGCGCAACTCGAAGCGGCGCTCAAGGAGACCTGCACGAACATCGAGCGCATCGAGGGCGCGTGCGCCTTCGCGCGGAACCTACTCCAAGCGAGTGCGATGCCGGTGCCCACGCATGGGAACGGCGCGGACCAGCCTGCCGACGAGCCGCCGGCCGTGAGCTAGCGCATGGCGCAGCAGCACACCTTCACCGATGGCTACCGGCCGCGGGCCGCGGAACTCATCATGCCCGACCTGACCCATCTCGCGGTCGGTGATGGCGCGGTGTCGGGTGCGCCGGTCGCGGCGGCGACCGCCCTGGAACACGAGATTGCCCGTGTGCGCTACTTCACTCGCTACTTCGTCGAGCAGCGGACCGGCGGCGGGCTCATCTTCGACGGCGTGGAGTACGGCCTCTCGCTGGTGCCGACGCGCTTCGTGTACTTCGGCTTCCGCTTCCTGGCCGACGAGGCCCAGGGCAACTGGTCCGAACTCGGGCTCTTCGGCGCGGACGTGAGCTACGTCGCGCAGCAAGCGAAGCTCGTCGCCCAGGCGGTCACCGGCGACGACCAGATCGACCGCGATGTCATCCTGGGCGGGGCCTGGGCCCCTCCCGCGTCGGGCGAGCTTAGTGTCACCGTGAGCACCGGCGGCGGCGATGGCGTCGCGCAGATCACGTGGACCGATCCCGGCAACCTGGCGGGCGGCGACGGCGGCCCCGTCCCGGTCGCCTGGAACGCGCCCGTCAATCTCGGTACGTCCGGTGTCTCGATCCGGTTCACCGGCGGCCCGGACGGCATCCTCACCGTGGGCGATCGCTGGCGCGTGCTCGGCACGCTCGGCCCGTCGCGGCCGGAGTATGCCGAGGGCGGCGTCTACAACCCGGACTCGAATCCTGGGGGCCAGGTCTTAGAGCCCGGGATCCTCATGCGGCTCTCGTACATGGATCCGCCGCAAGAGAAGGTGAACGTGTTCCTCGATGTGGCGATGATCGTGGAGGTGATTCGACCATGAGCCAGGCTGTCGTGCAGACCGATCCACTCGAAGGAATCGTCACCCGGCCCGACTCGTTCGATCCAGCGAAAGACTACGCGCTGGTCGTCGCCCGCGGGGACCATCCGCTCGGCGACTACGATGTCATCGATGCGCAGAAGATCCTGCGCTACGACCTGGCGACCTTCGGCAATCAGATTGTCAACGAGGGCGCGATCATCGCCGAAGCCGGCGGCACGATCGGCACGCCCGAGCCCGCGGTGATCATCGGCGGCGATCTGCTCGGCGCGGCCGGCACGTACCTGGGTACGTCGAGCCAGGTCTACACCGTGAAACTCCTCACCAGCGGTGCGGGCGGCGAAGCGATGTACACGTGGTCGAGCACCGGCCTCGACAACCCGCAGTACGTGAACCAGCCCTTCGCGGTAAAGGCGGTCGCCACGTCTATCTCCGCGGGGCTCGCCGACCTGGCGCAGTACGGCTGCCCGGTCGGCGTCAACGGCATGCAGGTCGTGTTCGTGAATCCCGGGGGCCGCGTCCACGGCGCTAGCTCGTGGGTCGTGCAAGCCACCTACGGGGCGCAGCCGCCCGTGGTCTCGGGCAACACGATCACCGTCTCCGACGTGCTCATCTTCATGGCGGGCAAGGTCCACCGCGTGAAGGGCGAGACGTTGACCTACCCCGCGGCCACCACCGGCGTCGCAGTGATCTACGCCGAGTGGACGCGCTCGCTGGTGTCGAACACCGACGACCCCATGCTTACCGACCCGCTCTCGGACGAGCCCCAGGCGTATCGCGAGCGCTGGGTGATGGTGCTCTCCACGACCGACACGAGCGGCACGTCGCTGCCGCCGAACATCCTCGAACGGAAGGTCATCCCGATCTACCGCTGGGATCGCGCCACCGACGAGGTGACATCGGTCAACCCGATTCCGTTCCGCATCGCACTCGACAAGACCGAAGGGGCGCTGCCGGCGGCCCGGCTGGTCAACGTCGATCAGGCCGAGACGTTCCGCGGGCTCCTGGCCCCGCGAACCTTCGAGCCGCACGGGCACTTTGTGTGCTTGCCGCGGGGCGCGAACGCGCGCGCCTACCCGTCCACGAATCCAGCGAGCGCCGGCAAACTTAGGATCACGATCCCGCCAGCGATCGCCTACATCGAGGGCGTCCGCTACCAGTCAGAGGACTCGCAGGACATCGAACTCGACCAGGCGAGCGACACCAAGCTCGTGAGCGACGAGCCGATCGCCTTCTCCGGCGCGCTCACCTACCCACTCGGCAAGTCGGGCTTGGGCTTCCCGATCGCCGCGATCACCAAGTGCACCGCGTATGTCGGCTTGGTCGGCCAGAACATGACTCGCAGCGGCACGACCGACGACACGCTGCCGCTGTCGCCGGTCGTGTCCGTCGAGAAGGTGAACGTCGGGGCGGCCATCTTCTCGTCGCCGAAGAACTGGTCGCTCCAGACCGGCGGGATCATCCGCTGGGTGCCTGGCACGTTCGCCGACGCGCCGAACACTAGCACGCCGATCCCGACGAGCGGGCAGAGCTACACGGTAGACTACACCTACAACAAAACGATGGTGACGCCGGCCGACTACAAGCTCACCGGCGGGAGTATCGACTTCTCTGCTCCGGGCGGTGATCTGCCGAAGGTCGGCTCGTCGTTCCAAGTGGACTACACCTATTTCCTCTGGCGCACCGATGGCGTGATGATCCGGCCGACCGGCGAGATTGCGGTCATCCGCGGGATTCCCCAGGACACGATCCAGTACCCCATCCTGCCGATGTACGCGCTGCCCTACTGCCTCGTCACCGTGAGCCCGGGTACCGGCACCGTGCGCATCACCGGCTACACGAACGACGCGCTCACGATGGAAGAACTCTGCTACATCCGCGACGAGAGCGTGCGGCAGAAGATCAACGCCGCCCGGCTCGACCTGGCAGCCCAGGCCCGCTCGCAGACCACCGCGAACCTCTTCGACATCCAGACCGAGGCGTTCTCGACGACCAGCATCGCCGACCCCGCCTACAACGCGGCGGGCATCGCCTATGACGCGACGATCGATACCGTCGAGCAAGAACTCACGCTGCCCTACACGCAGGCCATCTTCCCGCTCGTGCCCGCGGTGCCCGGCACGACGGTGCGGACCGGCGATGCGTTCTTCTCGATCCCCTACGTGGACGAGCTTGCCGTGGATGCCCCGCGGTGGAGCACCGATTACCCGGTCAACCCCTATGCCGACTTCCGGCCGGAGCCGCCGCTCCTGCGACTCACCCCGGACCGCGACTACTGGATCGACTCGCTCACCCTCACCAGCACCGAGTCGCGCATCGTCCAGAACGGCCGGCACGAGGATTGGAGAATCGTCGGCACCTTCACCACGAACCAGACCCAGGTCCGCAACATCCCGTTCATCTACATGCGCCAGATCGCGATCCAGCTAACCGCGAACCATCTCGTGCCCGGCGAGAAGCTGCGCGTGCGGATCGACGGCAAGGATGTCGGCATCACCGCGCAGTCGGGCACGGCGCAGATCGACGGCTTCACCGTCCAGGCCACGCCGAACACCGCCACCGAGAAGGGCGGGGACGCGAACATGCAGGCGACCATCCCACCGCTCGTGCCGACTGGCGTGACCGCGGTGGAACTCTTCGGCGACAACGGCGTGCCCGGAGCGGTCTGGCCGGCCGGCTACATGCTGCGCGCGGCGCAGAACTTCGAGTCGAACGGCACGCTCCGGCTCGTCACTACGCAGTCGGTCGTGACCCTCGTACAGAATGATCCTGTTGCGCAGTCGGTGATTTTCCCGGTGCCGCGGATGATCACGAAGGTCGTCGCACCGATCGCCGCGACGCCGCCCCACACGGCAACCTCACCGCCGCTCGTGTGCGAGATTCGCGCGACGGACCGCTCCGGCGAAGCATCGAGCCCCACCGCCGCGGTGCTCGCCCGCGTCTCGAAGTCGCCCCAGGATTGGGCCACCGACCCGTCCGCGGTGTTCCTCGATCCCGTCTACCAGCCGGCGAACATCTACCGCGGCATCGTGCTCCGCTCCTCGTCGAACCTCTACCGCGTCTACGTCTCCCAGCTTGGCGGCCCCGATCGCGTGAGCGGCGGCTTCATCACGCAGCAGCAGATCGACGCTGGTATCTTTATGGATTCCTCTAACAATAGGGACTGGACGCTGCGCCAGGACTGGGATCTGCGCTGCCAGGTCTACGTCGCGAAGCTCACCGCGACGGAGGCGTACATCTACTACCAGGCGCTCAACACACCGGGCGCGACGGCGATCTTCCTCACCGTCGATCAGGTCGTGCCGGATGCGTGCAGCATCACGTGGCAGTACACACGCGACAACGGCGCGAACTGGTCTTCGTTCGACCCGTTCACCTTGACCGAGCTTCCCGCGGTCTCGCCCATCATCCAGATCCGCGCGCGGCTCTGGACGCGCGACGGCTACGTGACGCCGGTCGTGCACCGCACGAACGCGCAGCTACTCGTGCTCGCGAACAAGCTCTCGGGCCGCTACGTCTCGCACAAGACCGACCTGTCGGGCACGAAGTCGAGCGTGTCGGGCCAGGTCGATATGCAGCTACCCAGCGGGGCCCAGGCGACCGTGTTTATCAGCACGAACAACGGGACGACCTGGGTACAGGTCCAGACGCCGGTGCAACAGGGGGTGTCGGATGATGGCTTCACGATCCTCAAGTTCAACTGCCCAGGGCTCACGTCCGCCACGCCCTTCGGTGCGCTGCGGATGCGGGTCGATCTGGCAACCACAAACGCCGCCGCCCGCCCGCGGGTGAAGCGGCTCTACTGCTACGCACTGTGATGCCATGAGCACTGAAAGCGACCTGATAGCGCTCGCCGATCGCGTCCGCGACTTCGTGGATCAAGAGATCCCGACCGTGGAGACGTGGAACATTAACCCCGACGTGCTCGACGAAGCGCTGCGCACGATCATCGGGCCAGCGTTCACGACCGTCGAGACCGGGCTCGGCACCACGAACGACCGGATCGATGGCATCGTCTTGCCCGATGGCTCGCTCAAGCCGATCGGCGAGTGGGTTGGCGAGGAGACGCCCCCGGTCTTCCTCAGTACGACCACGTTCAGCTTGCTCGGCGACAAGACGGCGTACTACCGCCAGGGCTCGCGCTTGCGCGTCACGCTCGCGCCGCCGAACACGGCTATCGCCGCGGTGACGAGTGCGATCTACAACCCCGGCCAGAACCAGACCGTCATCGCGCTTGCCACCGCGGTGCTCACGTCCGCGCTCTCGAAGGTCGAGATGTCGATCGTGCGTGACTCGCTGCCGCAGCAGCGGACGATCGACCTGCTCGACAAGATCGTCACGGAAATCAAGATGGCCGACAATGCGGCCAGCACTCGCGTCATCGCCAATCTCGCGGTCACGTCGGCGAAGATCGCCCTGCTCGCGGTCGGGACCGGCCAGCTAGCCGATCAGGCGGTCACTGACTTGAAGGTCGGCTTCAAGAGCTTGCACGCGACGAACCGGCTCATGAACAACTCGCTCGACGGCAGCCAGACCATCATCGCGCGTTCGGTCCCCGCGGATCGCCTGGTCGCGAACTCGATCGGGTCTGGCGAGGTGGCCTACAACTCGCTCACGGGCTGGCACATCCAAGACCTGTCGCTGGGCAAGGACGATATCGGCGAGAACCAGATCTTCGGCGGCGCGCACACCCGCACCCACATCGCCAGCGGCTCGATCCAGGGCGACTACTGCATCGCCAACGAGAGCATTTGGGCACACAACAAGCTCCGGCCTGGCTCGATCGGTGACGATCGGATCGCCTACCGAACCATTTGGGGCGACAACCGCATCGCGCTCCGCTCGATATGGGGCGCGAACCAGCTTGCGGTCGGCAGCGTGTCGTCGAACGAACTCGCGAACCGCGCCGCGTGCCCCGGGTTCATCTACGGGCAGCCGACCGCCGGCAACTGGAACTGGCTCGGCTTTATCAACGGCGGCGAAGGGCAAGCGACAGACTGGACGAATCGCTTCCCGGTTCGCTGGGGCGGCGCGGCGTTGATCTTCATGCAGGGCAACGTCTGCCGCACCGCCCAGGGCGGCGGCGGCACCGGCATCTACATGCGGCTCCACCGCAGCGGCGATGCCGGCGGCGGCTATTGGGACTTCTTCATCGACATGTCGTTTCAGGCGGTGGGCAGCGACGGGCAGGGCAACCACGCGCACAACGTCCAGTCGCCGACCGCGGGCAAGGGGTTCTCCGGGCTCCCGACACACAACCACGACATCCACAATCCGACTGACTACCAAGGCCAGCACTCGCACAACATCTCGAATGGTGCCGACTGCTGGCCCTTCTCGTTCATGGTCGTCGATGGCAATGCATCGAACGCGGCCTACTGGCTCGGCTACGTGCCGTGGTACGTGTACGTAAGCGTTCGAGCCTGCACGATCAACGGCGTCCTGCTTGCGTAAGGGAGGAGAGCGATGATCAGGTTCAAGTGCAACGTCTGCGCCACCGAGGGCGAGTCGGAGAGCGGTAGCTCGCCGCCCGGCTGGCGGGTCTTCATGCTCATGGAGTTGCCGCAGCCGGTCGCGACGGGCAACGTCGTGAACCAGCCGCCACCGGCCCCGCGGCAAGTGATGCTCCACACGTGCAAGCAGGAGTGTGCCGACACGCTGGCCGGCGGCGTGTTGAGCGTCTTGAAGGAAAAGCCCGAGCCCGCGGCGACGAGCTAGCTCTTCGGCTGGTCCTTGATCCCCGGCTCCTCACCGGGATCCGGGGTCGGCTGGGGCTGCTCCTTCACGGGCGCGTCCGCTTTGTCGTCGAGCGTCACGCTGGGAATCGTCTTGTCCTTGTCGAGCTTGATCATCGCTTTCTCCTACGGTCCACCGACCGCGGCCAGCAGCACGAACATCACGAGCATGCCGAACGCGAAGCCGAGCCAGAAGTCATGACGGTCAGTTGTGGGAAATCGCATTCAGGAACTTCTCGCCGTAGCCGGCGATGAGACTCGCCTGGTCGTGTCCATTGACGATGGTGCGCGCGTCGTACCAGTTCGTGTCGTCCTGCGTGAAGAACTGGCCCAACTTCTTGCCCGTGAAATCGCCATCGTACATCCCGCCGAGAATCACTTGCAGCGCGATGTCGGGGTCGAGCGCCAGGTCGGCGTTCTTCACGAGTGCCTGGTTCAGCTTCAACTTCGCGTCCTGCGCTTTGTAATTATCGTACCATGTTAACTGCACATACCCTCTGCCGTAATACTTCTGCCCGTAGGGCCCGGCGGGCTGGCCGTAGGGCTTCCCACTGCCCTTGCCGTATTCGGCGATCGGTTGGAAGGTCGCAGCGGTCTCATGGTACGTAGTGGCAAGAATGTATGCTAGGCAGCGGTCATCGATGTGGTACTTCTCGGGGATCGGCGGGTTCTTGTTGTCGTACCAGTCGAGAAACACGTTGAGCCCGTCCACTTGGCTCTGCGTGAAGCTCTTGAAGAGGTAGTATCGGATGTTGTCGAAGAAGTAGTCCCGGTGAATCGTCATCGTCCCATCCTCCCTTAGTGCCAGTCGGTCCACTCTTCCGCTTTCGCGCGCAGCACGGCGCGGATACGGGTCTCTTCCCCCTTGTCCAGTTCACCGATGAAGCCCGCGATGACGAAGCCGAGGAAGTCTTCGGTCCCCGGGGGGATGCCCGCGATACAGGCATGCGTCGTCTCGAAGGACGCGCGGATCTTCGCCGCGGTGAGCCCTTCCGAACACACGGTCTCGCCGGAGAGCACTTTGACCATCACCGAGTTCGCCGTCGCATCTTCGCCGAACATCGGCACTGGCAGTGACCAGCGCTCCGCGCGGAGTTCATCGAGCTTCGCAGCGTAGCTCCCGTCACACGCACTGGCGATGATGTGCACCATGTTCTTCGCCGGAGCCGCCGCGGCTACGGCAACCCAGCGTGCGCCGAGCCCTTTGCGCAGCGTCTCCACTTCGGCCTCGATCTGCGTCCGGGCGACGAGCGTCGGTGCTTGCGGATGGCTCGCCTGCCACAAGCTCTCGATCCAGTGCGGATGCTGGTAGAGCATCACGCCGACGAGCGTGGTGAACCCGATCACGATGAAGATCAACGCCTGCTTCCACGTCGAGATGTTGGCGACGAGGGAGAACGCGCGATCGACCATCCCCTTGTGCGACTCGTCGGCCATGTTGCCCCCTACGGTGCTGGTACACAGAGCACGCTCACCGTGACCACGAGCACGTCGCCGGTCACGAAGCCGTTTGTGATCGCGACACGGCCGAACCATGCACTCGGCGGCACGCCGGGCACCGGCCCGCTTTCCAGCATGTGCGAGCGCGTCGTGTCCCGTGGATCACTCGTGGCCGTGCGCACGCCACCGCCCGTTGCTTGCTGGCCGGCGGGGCACGTCGCGGTCGCATCGAAGATATCACCGACCATCGGCCGCGGCGGGCTCACCACGACCGCGGTGACGACGGTGACAGCCACCGTGTTGCCCGCGCCCGTCGCGCCGGTGGCACCCGTTGCGCCTGTCGCACCAGTTGCGCCGGCTACACCTGGGTCGCCTGGGGTACCCGTGGGTCCAGTCGGCCCCGTGGGTCCGATCGGACCGGGCGGCCCTGGTGGGCCGGTGTCCCCACGTGTCCCCGGTTGACCGGCTGGCCCAGGCGGTCCCTGGGCTCCGGGCGGACCAGCTACGCCCGCGGCCCCGGCGGCCCCGGGCTCGCCGGCTTCCCCCGGGGGCCCTTCGGGGCCGGTCGGTCCGGTCGGTCCGATGATGACCAGCGGCACGTCCTGGGGGCACACGGCGAGCGGATTCGAGCGCCGGCACGCGGTCTCGATCCCGGCCTGGCACTGCCGCGCTGCGCGGCCGGCGAGCGTACTGCATAGCGCCGCGGTCATCGGTCCGCAGAGCGCACGGCATAACTGCCCCTTCGTCCCCGGCACGGCGTAGGGCGCATTTTGGTCCGCGGCGACGATCGTCGCGGCAAGCACGAGCCCGAGGGCGAGCTACACCATGTCCCACCGATGCCGAGCGTCGGGACGACGCCGCCAGGCCGGAAGCCCTGCTCGTTCAGTGCCACCATTCCGTTGACGTAGGCGAGCAGACCATAGCCGAGTGCGATGCGGAGGCCGAACGACAGATCGATCGTGTCGATCCGGTCGTTGAACACGACCCCGAGCGCTGGGTGCTGCCCGA
>Ga0126377_10003266_pt1 | contig 11447 bp, 8 predicted proteins | sample PanSoiMetPlot_22_FD_92647 | JGI IMG/M metagenome (GOLD analysis project Ga0126377, IMG submission 92647) | Tropical forest soil microbial communities from Panama - MetaG Plot_22 | ecosystem: Environmental > Terrestrial > Soil > Tropical forest > Bulk soil | place: Panama | collected 2016-02-17
ACGACGATCATCAGCGTCCAGGGCAGCAGCGCCGCGCCCGCCTGGATCGGCGACCAGCCGCGGAACGTCTGCATGTAGATCGGGAAGAACACGAAGATCCCGAACATCGCCAGGGTCACGAGGATCGCGACGAGGTTCGCGCCCGCGAAGGTCCCGTTCCTGAACAGGCTCAGGTCGAGCAACGGCAGCCGCTGGTGCATCTCCAGGATCACGAACGACACGAGGCAGACGGCCGCGACGACGAAGAGGGTCATTATGCGGACCGACGTCCAGCCGTAGTTGTTGGCCTCGATGAGCGCGTAGACGAGCGCCAGGAGGCCGATCCCCGACGTGAGCAGGCCCGGGAGGTCGAGCCGCTGCTCGTGGGAGGTGTCCTTCGACTCGGGCACGACGAGGATCGAGACGATCACGCCGACGATGCCGATCGGGACGTTCACGTAGAAGATCCAGTTCCAGGAGATGTGCTCGGTGATGATCCCGCCGAGCAGCGGGCCGATCGCGAGGGCCATGGCGGAGACGCCCGCCCAAATCCCGATCGCGGTACCCCGCTCGCGCACGGCGAACGTGGCCGAGATGATCGAGAGCGTCGAGGGCATCATCAGCGCGGCGCCGACTCCCTGGACGGCGCGCGCCGCGATCAGCTCCGTCGCGGAGCCCGACAGCCCGCAGAAGAGCGACGACGCGGTGAAGACGATGAGGCCGACGATGAAGATCCGGCGGCGGCCGACGAGGTCACCGAGCTTGCCGCCGGTGAGCAGGAGCGACGCGAAGGTCAGTGCGTAGGCCGCGACGGTCCACTCGAGCTCGGACCGGCTGATCCCCAGATCCTTCTGGATCGCCGGGAGCGCGACGTTCACGACCGTGTTGTCGAGCATGATCATGAAGAGCGCGAAACACAGGGCGCCCAGCGTCCACCATCTCCTGTTCTCCTCGGCAAAGATCCTCGCGCGCACCGGCGACCTCCTTGTGGTTAGCTCCCACTAGGTTAGCGGGCACTAGCTTATCGGTCAAAGTTAGGCTCCGATCGTGGAGCCGATCTGGCGACCGAGCGACGAGGTGCGGGAGCGCTCCAACGCGCTGAGGCTCGCGCGCCGGCTCGGCTTCGAGGATTACTGGGACCTCGTCCGCTTCTCCGCCGAGGAACCGGACGCGTTCTGGCCGGTCGTGGTCGACGACCTCGGGCTCGAGTTCTCGAGGCCGTGGGACGCCGTCCTCGACGAGTCGCGCGGGCCGGAGTGGGCGACCTGTTTCGTCGGCGGCAGGCTGAACCTCGCCTGGAACTGCGTGCTCCGCTGGGCGCGGAGCGACCGCGCCGACGGCGAGGCCGCGGTCTGGCAGAGCGAGGACGGCGAGCGGCGCGTGCTCACGTACGCCGAGCTCTCGGAGGCGGTCACCCGGCTCGCGGAGGCTCTCGCGGCGCTCGGCGTCGAGGCCGGCGACCGGGTCGCGCTGTTCCTGCCGATGTCGCCGGAGGTCGCGGTCGCCTCGCACGCGTGCGCGCACCTGGGCGCGATCCAGGTGCCGATCTTCTCCGGCTTCGCGGCGCCGGCCATCGCCGCGCGGCTGCAGCACGCGGAGGCGAAGGTCGTGATCACGGCCGACGGCTCGCTCCGCCGCGGGCGCGCGGTGCCAATGAAAGAGCTCGTCGACGAGGCCCTGCTCGAGGCGCCGTCGGTCGAGCATGTCGTCGTCTGGCGCCGGCTCGGCCGGGACGACGTCTCGATGGAGGCGGGACGCGACGTCTTCTGGGACGAGGCCGTCGCCGAGTGTCCGGGCGAGCTCGAGCCGCTCGAGGTGGACTCGGAGCACCCGTACCTCCTGACCTACACATCCGGTACGACCGGGCAGCCGAAGGGCGTGCTCCACGTACAGGGCGGCTTCCTGGTCTCGATCGCGCGCGAGGTCGCCTACCAGGCGGACGCGCGCGCGGGCGACGTGATCCACTTCGCCACCGACATGGGCTGGATCATGGGCCCGTGGGAGGTGGTCGGCGGCCACGCGCTCGGCTGCACCGTCGTCTTCGCGGAAGGCGCGCCCGACTTCCCGGCCGCAGACCGGCTCTGGGGGCTCGTGGAGAGCGAGCGCGTGTCGATCCTCGGCCTCTCGCCCACGCTCGTGCGGGCGCTCATCCCGCACGGCGCAGAGCTCGTGGAGCGGCACGACCTCTCCTCCCTGCGGGTGCTCGTGACGACCGGCGAGCCGTGGAACCCCGATCCCTACCGCTGGCTCTTCGAGCACGTGGGCGGCGGCCGCTGCCCCATCATCAACTGCTCCGGCGGCACCGAGGTGGCCGCCTGCTTCCTCTCGCCCTCCGTTGCCGCGCCGATCAAGGCCTGCTCGCTCGGCGGGCCTGCGCTCGGGATGGCGATGGACGTCGTCGACGCCGAGGGCCGCTCGGTGCGCGGCGAGGTCGGCGAGCTCGTCTGCCGGCGGCCGTTCCCCGGCATGACACGCGGCTTCTGGCGCGACCCGGAGCGCTACCTCGACAGCTACTGGCGGCGGATCCCCGGCGTGTGGGTGCACGGCGACTGGGCCTCCGTCGACGAGGACGGCTACTGGTTCCTGCACGGACGCTCGGACGACACGCTCAACATCGCGGGCAAGCGCCTCGGCCCCGCCGAGCTCGAGTCGGCGGTGATCGCGCACCCGCTCGTCGCCGAGGCGGCCGCCGTGGGCGTGCCGCACGAAGTGAAGGGCGAGGTCGCGTGGGTCTTCTGCGCGCTCGTCCCCGGGGCGGAGCCGAGCGACGAGCTCGCCGCCGAGCTCCGAGCGCTCGCGGCCGGCGAGCTCGGCAAGGCCTTCGCCCCTGACCGCGTGCTCTTCGTCTCGGCCCTGCCGAAGACGAGAAGCGCCAAGATCGTGCGGAGGGCCGTGCGCGCCAAGGCGCTCGGCGCCGACCCCGGCGACCTCTCGTCGCTGGAGAACCCCGAGACCCTGGAGGAGATCGAACGTGTCGCAGCCATCTGATCGTCTGGACGGACAGGTCGTACTCGTCACCGGCGGAGGCCGCGGGATCGGTGCGGACATCGCCCGTGAGCTGGCCGGCGCCGGGGCGCGCGTCGCCGTGGCCGCGCGCAGCCGCGGCCAGGTCGAGTCGGTTGCGCAGGAGATCGACGGCCTCGCCCTGGAGGTCGACGTATCCGACCGGGCTCAGGTCGAGCGGATGGTGGCGGACACCGAGCGGGAGCTCGGCCCGATCGACCTTCTGGCCGCGAACGCGGGCATCGGCGGCCCCGACGGCGCGACATGGGAGGTCGACCCGGAGACGTGGTGGCACGTCCTCGAGGTGAACGTGCGCGGCGTCCACCTCTGCTGCCGAGCCGTCATCCCCGGGATGCTCGAGCGCGGCTCCGGCCGGATCGTGATCACGGGCAGCGGTGCCGCCTACCTCCCCGGCTCGACCGGCCCCGCGTACTCGTCGAGCAAGGCCGCGGTCTGCCGCTACGGCGAGACCCTCGCCAACGAGCTCGAGGGCCGCATCCCGGTGTTCTTCTTCAGCCCCGGGCTCGTCAAGACGGAGATGACGGGCGGCAGCTTCTCCGACGACGCGCCGTGGACGCCGCCCGAGCTGGCGCCTCGGCTCGTTCACGTGCTCGCGTCCGGGCGAGCGGACGAGCTCGCCGGGCGGTACATCCACGCCGAGCACGACGACATCGAGGACCTGATCAGGCGCGTGGACCACGTCACGAGCGAGGACCTGAACGCGATCCGGCTCCGCCGCTAGTGCGGGGCCTGGCGTTCGCCGCGCTCCTCGTCGCCGTCCTCGGCGGCTGCGGCGGCAGCTCTCGGACGGCCCTCGACGCGAAGGGAGGCGCGCTGCCGTCGCTCTCGAAGCGATGCGGAGCCAGGACGCGGGCGAAGGTCGGCTGGTTCCGCGCCTCGGACGGCGTGCTCCTGGACGGCGCCGCCCTCGGCAGCGGCACGACCGGCGTGGTGCTTACACACGAGTCGCCGGCGGACCTCTGCGGCTGGGTCCCGTACGCGCAGGTCCTGAGCCGCGCCGGATTCCGCGTCCTGCTCATCGACCTGCGGCATTTCGGCGACTCCCAGTCGCCGACCGACCCGGCGAAGGAGGGCCGGTTCGACCGCGACGTCGAGGGCGCAGTCGACGAGCTGAAGCGAGAGGGCGCCGCGAAGGTCTTCCTGATGGGCGCATCGTTCGGCGGCGTGACGAGCATGGTCGCGGGCTCGCTCCTCGGCTCGAAGATCGCCGGGGTCGTCAGCGTCTCCGGGGAGACGGAGCTCGCGAACAACTACGGCGGGCCGCAGAGCGAGCTGAACGCGCTGGCCGCCGTCCCGAAGCTGCACGTGCCGTTGCTGATTCTCGGGTCCCGCGACGACGGCTACCTCACTCCGGCCGAGGCACACGTGCTGTACCGGAAGGCGGGGTCGGCCCACAAGCGGCTGGCGCTGTTTCCCGGCAACTACCACGGCTGGGACCTCCTCTCGCAGGCGCCGTACCGTGCGCAGGCGAGCCGGATCGTGATCGCCTTCCTCCACCGGTACTAAGTTTTCGCCTGGTAGTCTAAAACCTGATGAGACTCGCACTCGCTCAGATCAACACGACGGTCGGCGACCTCGACGGGAACCGCGACCTGATCGTCGCCGCGATCGAGGACGCGAAGGCGGCTGAGGCCGACCTCGTGCTCGTCCCCGAGCTCGCGGTCACCGGGTATCCAGCCGAGGACCTCCTCCTGCGGCCGGGCTTCCTGCGCGCGGCGGACGATTCGCTGGTGGAGATCGCGCGCTCGGCCCGCGGGATCGTGGCGCTCGTCGGCGCCCCCCACTTCGACCGCGACCTCTACAACGCGTGCGCGGTCTGCGTCGACGGCGAGGTCGCCGCCTACTACCGGAAGCGCTTCCTTCCCAACTACGGCGTGTTCGACGAGGACCGCTACTTCGCGCCCGCACGCGACCTGCTCCTCCTCGAGCAGGGCGGGACACTCGTGGGCCCGACGATCTGCGAGGACATGTGGCAGCCCGGGCCGCCAGCGACGGATCTCGCGCTCGCCGGGGCGCAGCTGCTGACGAACATCTCCGCCTCGCCGTTCCACGTCGGCCGCGACCGGGAGCGCGAGGAGATGTTCGCCACCCGCGCGCGCGACAACGCCTGCTTCGTCGCCTTCTGCAACGCAGTCGGCGGCCAGGACGAGCTGATCTTCGACGGCCACTCGCTCGTGCTCGACGAGGAGGGCCGCATCCTCGCCCGCGCGCCCGGCTTCGAGGAGGCGCTGCTCGTCGTCGACATCGACCCCGCGGACGCCGTCGGGCAGCGGCTACGCGACGTGCGCCGCCGCGCGCTCGCGCGGGAGCGCGAGACGCCCCCGCAGGCCGAGATCGTCCATGTCGGTCCGGCGCGGAAGCACGCCCACGCGGCCGAGCCCGTGCTCGCCGAGCCGCTCGAGGACCTCGAGCAGATGCGGCTCGCGCTCGAGCTCGGCCTGAGCGACTACGTCGGGAAGAACGGCTTCGGCGACGTCGTGATCGGCGTCTCGGGCGGGATCGACTCGGCCCTCACGGCCGCGCTGGCCGTCGAGGCGCTGGGCGCGGATCGCGTGCACTGCGTCTCGATGCCGTCCCGGTTCTCGTCGGAGGAGACGCGACGCGACGCGAGGCTGCTTGCCCAGAGGCTCGGCACGGACTTCCGCGAGCTCCCGATCGGCGAGGTCGTGACCGCCTTCGACGGCGTTCTGGCTGAGAGCTTCGAGGGACTGGAGCCCGACCTCGCCGAGGAGAACCTCCAGGCCCGCAGCCGCGGCGTGCTGTTGATGGCGCTCTCGAACAAGTTCGGCTGGCTGGTCGTCGCGACCGGGAACAAGTCGGAGCTGTCGGTCGGCTACGCGACGCTCTACGGCGACATGGCCGGCGGCTTCGCGCTGCTCAAGGACGTGTTCAAGACCGACGTCTTCCGCCTGGCGAGGCACCTCAACGAGCGCGCCGGCACGGAGCTCATCCCGCAGTCGATCGTCGACCGGGCGCCGTCGGCGGAGCTCCGCGACAACCAGCTCGACGAGGACTCGCTCCCGCCCTACGCGGCCCTCGACCGCGTCCTCGAGGCGTATGTCGAGCAGGACCGCTCGCGCGAGGAGCTCTCGGAGGACGGCTTCGACCGCGACGTCGTCGAGCGGGCGCTCGCGCTGATCGACCGCGCCGAGTACAAGCGCCGCCAGGCCCCGCCCGGCGTCCGCCTCACCCCCAAGGCCTTCGGGCGGGACCGCCGCACCCCGATCACGAACCGCTGGCGCGGCTAGGCGAGCTTCCGCAGCCGACGGAACCAGCGCAGGCGCTCCGCGTACGGAACTGCGGCGTTCGCGGGCGAGGTCGACGGGAGCACGTAGAGGACCGTCTCGCCGAGGCGCCGCTTCTGCCGGCCGTGCTCGGGCCGCTCGCCGAACGCACCTCGATAGGCCTCCTTGCCGACGAACGCGAGCACGCCGGGCTCGAGCTCGCGCGCCAAGCGCTCGAGCCGCTCCGCGGAGCCCGCGAAGTCGGCGCGGCGGAGGTCGCCGGAGCCCTTCGTCGTCCTGTACGAGGCGTTCGTCAGGCCGATCCCGTACCGGAGCACCTCGAACTGCTCGTCCGGCGCGATCAGGCGCGGCGTGAAGCCCGCGTCGTGCAGGAGCCGCCAGAAGTCGTTGCGGGGGTTGGCGAAGTGCGCCGCCGCGGCCGCGGAGACGAAGCCCGGGTTGATCCCGCAGAAGACGACCGCGAGCCCCGGAGCGAGGACGTCCGGGACGGCGCTAGGGGTTGCAGCGCGGGGCACGGCGGCGGCGCGGGCCGCACGGCCTGAGCTCGCCGAGCGGCTTCGGGCGCCGGCGGACCGGCGTCGGCCAGCCTCTCCGCGTCCGGCCCCAGCGGGCGCAGGTTCTCACGCGGCCAGCTCAGGCTCGCGGGCGTCCAGGCGCAGCTCGAAGAGGCGGCGAAGCTCCTCGCCGCTGACCCGCGCGAGGTTCCGGGGGCGCCGCGGCTCCAGCTTCACGACCCGCACCATGGCGTCTCCGGCGCCGTAGCAGCGGAGGTAGCACTCCTCCTCGCTGAGCGGACGCAACCGTCGCACGCCCGCAGCGTAGGTGTGGCCCCGGACGGACCACGAAGCGGCTCGTTACTCGTACTGGAGCGCCTGCAGAACGTTCAGCCGGGCGGCCCTGCGGGCGGGCAGGATCGCGGCCAGGATGCCCACGATGATCGCCGCGATCACGAAGAAGACGACCTGGAGGAACGGGAACGCGAAGACCACGCCGTCGTTCTTCAGGGCCTGCGCGACGAGCACCGCCAGGAACGTGCCGACCACGATCCCGAGAGCCGCTCCCATGAGCGCAGTGACGATGCTCTCGTAGCGGATCATCGTCCGCACCTGCGACCGCGTCATCCCGACTGCGCGCAGCATCCCGATCTCACGGGTGCGCTCGTAGACCGTCAGGACGAGCGTGTTGATGATTCCGACGAGGCTGACGATCACAGACAGCGCGAGCAGCGCGTAGAGGAGGTTCAGGACGCTCTTGATCGGCTTGAGGAAGTTCGTCTTGAACTCGTCGCGCGTCTGCACCTTCGCGTCCGCGAAGCCGGACAGGTTGTCTTCCAACGTCTGCGTGTTGGCGTCGCTGACGCCGTCGGGCGTGGTGACCAGGACCATCTCGTCCCTCGGGCGCGGGTTCTCCTTGTCGAAGAGCGTGGTCGAGATCGTCGCGTCGCCGAAGGGGCTCCCGCCGTTGGGCGCCTCGAAGATGCCCTTCAGTGTGAGATCCCGCCGCGTGCCGCTCGGGAACTCGACGTTCACGACCGAGCCGATGTGGAGGTCGTGCGCCTTCGCGTAGTCGCTGTCGGTGAAGAAGCCGGTCGTGCCGAGCTGGCCCGGAACGCTGTCGTTCCCCTGCTTCCAGTCGATCTTCACGCCCGTTCCGATATTGGCCTGGACGCCCGTGAGGTCGTGGTCGCTCCCGAGGAAGTGGGCGGAGCCGGCCCGGATCGGCGTCACGTCGCTCACGCCGGGTTTGCCGACGAGCGACTTGCCGGCCGCGACGTCGATCGGCGTGAAGGTGTTCGTGGCCGTGATCGCGTAGTCGGCGATGAACAGCTGGTCGACCGCGTCCTCGAACGACTTGAAGACGCCCTGGCCGAAGATCGCCACGAAGGTGACCAGTGCGAGGCCGATCATGAGCGCGGAGGCCGTCGACGCCGTCCGAGCGGGGTTCCGGGTCGCGTTGTCGCGCGCGAGGATCCCCGGAGCACCTCCGAGGGACTGGGCCGGCGCTCCGAGCACGGCCGCCAGCGGCCGGACGACCCGCGCCGCGTTCATCGAGACGCCGAAGAAGAGCAGCAGGACGCCGAAGCCGAGCAGGAGGAGCCGCGGCTGCGTGGCGATTCCGCTGGCGAGCGTGCCGAGCATCACCATCGCGATCGCCACGATCAGCACTGTGAGGGACACCGCCGGCCCGTACTTGGCCCACCTCGACACCGGTAGCACCGAGCCCTCGCGCACCGCTGCGATCGGCGGCACCCGCGTTGCGCGGCGAGCCGGCCGGATGCTCGCGAGGAGCGTCACCAGGGTGCCGACCACCAGCGAGACGATCACGGTCCGCGTCGCAAAGACCGTGTTCCCCTTGGGCAGGTCGATGCCGAAGGCGACGAAGAGCGAGTTGAGGAGCTTCGCGAGCGCCAGGCCGAGGAACAGTCCGACGACCGAGCCGAACAGGCCGATCACGAACGCCTCGACCACGACCGACCTGAGGACCTGCCGGCGAGACGCCCCCAGCGTCCGGAGAGTCGCGAACTCCCGCATCCGCTGCGCGATCGTGATCGAGAGGGTGTTCGCGATCACGAACGCGCCGACGAAGAGCGCGATCCCGGCGAAGGCCAGGAGGATGTACTGGAGGAAGGCGATGTTGAACTGCTTCTTGTCCTCCTTGACCTGGGCGTTCGTGTCCCGGACCACCGCCGTCGGCGGAAGGAGCGGCTGCACCTCCGAGATGATCTGGTCCTTGTTCACGCCGGGGTCGGACTGGATGCGGATCACGTCGAGCTGACCCGGCTTGTCGAACACCTTCTGGGCCGTCGGCAGGTCGAACAGCGCGAACGTCGCCGCGCCGATCGAGCCGACTCCCGTCAGCTCCGCGATCCCGGAGATCGTGAAGCGCCGCTGGGGGCCGACCGCCTGGATCGCGATCGTGTCGCCGACGTCGAAGCCCTGGCTCGAGGCGGTCGCCTTGTCGATCGCGACCTGATCCGGCCCCTTCGGCCAGGCTCCGGCGGTCAGCTGGGTCGGGTTGAACTGCTGCTCTTTGGGATCGACCGAGAAGCCGAGCGCGGGCGCGCCGCCCGTGTCGACCACCTTGCCGTTCTTGCCGATCAGCTTGACGTTGTCGCTCGTCACCGAGCCGGCCGCGGCCTCCACCCCGTCCAGCTTCTTCACCTTCGGGAGGAGCGTGTCGGAGAACGTGGGCGTCTCGACGCCGTTGCCGTTGGTGTTCTTGAACGCCGCCTCGCCGCTGATCACGACGTCGGTGTTCTTGTACGAGTTGACGACGATCGTGTTGAAGCCGTTGTTGATCGTGTCGGTGAGGATGTAGGTGCCGCTGATCATCGCGACGCCCACCACGATCGCGAGCGCGGTGAGCGCCGACCGCAGCTTCCGCTGTGCGATCCCCTTCAGCGCGACGGAGAGCATCAGTCCGCGGAGAGCTCTTCCATCGCGGCGATCACCTCGCCGGGCTCCGAGCGCGGCATGTCGCGCACGATCAGGCCGTCGGCGAGGAAGAGGATCCGATCGGCGATCGCCGCGGCGCGCGGGTCGTGCGTCACCATCACCGTCGTCTGCTCGAGCGTGTCGACCGAGTCGCGCATCAGCTCCAGGATCTCGCTACTCGTCTTCGAGTCCAGGTTGCCGGTCGGCTCGTCGGCGAAGATGACCGTCGGCTTCGACACGAGCGCGCGCGCGATCGCCACGCGCTGCTGCTGGCCGCCCGAGAGCTCGGCCGGCCTGTGCGTCCGCCGGTCGGTGAGCCCGACGTTCTTCAGGAGGTCCTCCAGCCACGCCTTCTCGGGTTTCTCGCCCGCGATCGTGAGCGGCAGGACCACGTTCTCCTCCGCGGTCAGCATCGGCAGCAGGTTGAAGAACTGGAAGACGAAGCCGATGTGCTGGCGGCGAATCTTCGTGATCTCGGTGTCGCTGAGCTGGCCCAGCTTCGTCCCGGCGATCCAGACCTCCCCGGAGGTCGGTCGGTCGAGCGCTGCCAGGATATGCATGAGCGTCGACTTGCCGGAGCCGGACGGCCCCATCACGGCGGTCAGCTTCTTGTCTGCGACGTCGAGCGAAACCCCTCGAAGGGCGTCGACGGCGGTGTCTCCCTCCCCGTAGCGGCGGGTCAGGTCACGAGCGGCGACGACCGCGGTCGGGATGCCGTCGGTGGTCTCCGCTGCAGGCACTGCGGCGGCTTCCATCACTCTCCCTCGTAGATCCCAGGTCCTCGGTTCAGTGTGACAGAAAGGATCCGGTACGGTCCCGTTGTGAGCACTATTGCGTTCGATATCGCGTCCGTGCGCCGCAGGTTCTCCGCGCTCGACCGCCCGCTCGCCTTTCTCGATGCCCCAGGCGGCTCACAGGTGCCCGACGAGGTCGTCGACGCGATCGCCGGCTACCTGCGGGAGTCCAACGCGAACGTCAGCGGCCCGTACGAGACGAGCCGCCGCACGGAGGAGCTCGTCGACACCGCGCGCGAGACCGCCGGCACGTTTCTCGGCTGTGCTCCGCACGAGGTCGTCTTCGGGGCGAACACGACCACGCTCAACTTCGCGCTGACCCGCACCGCAGCGCGCGGGTTCGCCGCCGGCGACGAGATCCTCGTCACGAAGCTCGACCACGACGGCAACGTGGCGCCATGGCTCGAGCTCGCTCACGACCTCGACCTCGTCGTCCGGTTCGTGGACATCCACGACGACGCGACCGTCGACCTCGACGACCTCGCCGCGCAGCTCACCGAGAGGACGCGCGTCGCCGCGTTCCCGTGGGCCTCGAACGCCACCGGATCCCTGGTCGACGTGGCGCGCGCGACCGCGCTCGTGCACGAGGCCGGCGCGCTGGCGTGGATCGACGCCGTCCACTACGCACCGCACGGGCCGATCGACGTCGCGGAGATCGGCGCGGACGTGCTGCTCTGCTCGCCGTACAAGTTCTTCGGCCCGCACCTCGGGATCGCGTTCGGCCGGGCCGACCTGATGGAGGGCTGGCGGCCGTACAAGGTCCGGCCCGCCTCGAACGAGCCGCTCGGCCACCGGTTCGAGACGGGCACGCTCCCGCACGAGCTGCTGGCCGGCTTCGTCGCGGCCGCGCGCTACATCGACTCGATCGGCTGGGACGCGATCGTCCCGTACGAGCGCGAGCTGGGCGAGCGGTTCCTGGCCGGCCTGCCCGAGTCGTGCCGGCTCTACGGGCTGCCGACGATGGACGGGCT
>Ga0126377_10003267_pt1 | contig 11447 bp, 6 predicted proteins | sample PanSoiMetPlot_22_FD_92647 | JGI IMG/M metagenome (GOLD analysis project Ga0126377, IMG submission 92647) | Tropical forest soil microbial communities from Panama - MetaG Plot_22 | ecosystem: Environmental > Terrestrial > Soil > Tropical forest > Bulk soil | place: Panama | collected 2016-02-17
CGGGCGGTCTTTGACGGCGACAGGCTCGGCCCTTGATAACCGGGTGAAGCGCGAGAACGGCGTCAGGTCGGCGCTCGAAAGCGGGACCTGGTCCCCGTTCAATTCGACGAACATCCGCTCCCACATCAGCCCCTGCAGTTCGCCGCACTTCGGCGATATCCACAACTGAATTCGCAGCCGCCCGTCGCATTGCGTGCGCGCCCGCCCTAACGACCGCATGTAAGCCGTCAGAACCCCCTCGTTGAAGATCAGACGGCCGAGCTTTATCCCGTATTCTCGAACGTCGGCTTCATGCGACCACAATTCCGTCAACTCTTCTTCGCCGAGCCTCAGCCCGCCCTCGTACCAACTGCCGTCGTCAAGCTCCGCCTCGACAGGATAGATTCGCTCGGCGCCGTTGGGACTGAAGACGCGTATCCGCAGCCAGCAATAATCACCATCCGAAACCATGCTCATCGCAAGTTCCTTTCAGGAAGAATGACGGAGAGACGGAGAGACAGGGAGACGGAGAGACGGAGCGTTAATTGGTCGCCATGTCCCTCCGTCTCTCCGTCTCCCTGTCTCTCTGTCTCTCCCTTCCTTCATCATGTCAACGCGTCCTTACGCAGGCGAACGGCGGGATCGCCCATCAGCACATAGCCTTCGGCGTCGTTCCGCTCCAGCCACAATTTCGCGATTTCGCGGTCCGAGATTTGCGCGCCGCCGTCTTTATTTCTGATCACATTGGTCAGGTCTACTGAGCTTGCGGCGAAGACGTCATTGAACACCTTCAACGATAGTCCGAGCGGCTGTCCTTTGGCGATGACTATGATCGCGTCCTCAAAAGGCTTCAATTGCGGTCCCGCGCCCGCAGTGATGATTGAATTTTGCCAGGCGCGTTCGACGTGTCCTATCACGCCGAGGGCCGAGCCGTTCGGATGGCTGAGCAGCGCCTGTGGGAGCGCCGAGAAGAACGGATTTGGCGCAAGTTGTTGTGGCGGCGCTCCGGGCGCGTAAGTGAACCTGTCCGCTTCTGGCGTGCCGGCGCTGAAGCAGGCGAAGTGGAAACAGACCAGCCCGTGAACCCTCGCCTCTTTGGACAGATCGGCGGCGGCGAAGTAATGATCCGGCTTCAAGGGGCCTAGCCCTCGTCCGGGAAAGTCCTGGCAGAGCAATGCGCCCTGCCCTTTCGACTGATTCGGATCGCCGTTGGGCCAACCAATGCCGTGGCTGGCGGTGAATAGTAAACACGCTCCGTTTTTGCCCGCGCCCGGATTGAAGACGCTGTGCAGGTTCTCTTTCGTGGATTTCTCGGGATCGAAGAGTTTGCCGGTGTAGGCGACCTTCGAATATTTAGCGGCGAGATCCACAACGCTCTTTTTGCCATCGGCGCCCATGGCGAGCGGTTTGATCAGATTCTCGGAGCTGAGCTTCGTCGGCTTGTCGTTCTTGTTGCGGGGGCCCCAGAAGACGATCTCCTTCGTATTCGGGACCTTGGCGGCCTTTTCGTATTCGATCACACTATCGACGTACAGCCGGTATTGGCCCGCGTCGTCGAAGTGGAGCCGCCCTACGGCGTAGACAACGTCGAGCGCCTGGCCGAACACGAACGGGATTCGGTCAGGGCTTCCGACAATCAGGACGTAATACGGAACCTTTTCCGGCTCCACCGGACCGAACCTGATCTTGTGTCGCGCCAGCCATGGAATTACCTGCTCACCGTCGCGATATTCGAGTATCTTGACGATGTTGTCGTCGCCGATTTGTTGACGGCGATGCTCGATGAGCGGCGCAAATGCGTCTTTCACCGCCTGATCCTCGTCCGCGTGGAAGACTATCGCCCATCCGACCTGCGACAGGTCTTCTTCGTCGAGGTAGGAGGGGACGCCGAGATGTTCGACCTCGGCGTCCCGTTTGACTTTATCGAATGCGTTGACCAGGTTTTTATCCTGCGGATGATCAATGGCGATCCGCGAGGCGTCGCTCTCTTTCATCGGGCTGATCAGATAATCGCCTGTGGTCGCGTCAATACCATTGAAAGCGATCAGATCATCAATATCCATGGTCGGCGGCGGGTCCGTCGCGCTTGTTTCGTCGGGCATGTCGTCCTCCGGGTTTGGCCATAATTTTGGCGTGTCTGTCCGGCGCAGCTCTTTCGGCGAGTCCATGAAGCCAGGAAAACAACGGCTGAGCTTCAACGAGGCGGCCAGGGCAGAGAATCTTACCGCGGCGTCGCGTGAGCGCCGCGCGCCGCGTCGAGTATAACCAACCGCCGCGCTTCGTCAATTGAATTGTTTTGGATTACAGTATCGATCTACGGCGAACTTTTATTCGCCGTAGGCTTCATTGATCGAGCATATCGAGCATCCATTGCGCGAGTCGATGAAGCAACGGCGAACTGGCGGTTCGCCGCACCCTTAAAGGAGATAATCATAATGAACTGTCCGAAATGTGGAACCAATCTTCCGAACGACGCGCGGTTTTGCAGCGTCTGCGGATCGAATCTGAGCGCGGCGGCCGGGGCGCCTCCGTCCGCTCCTTCCGCCGCCAACGCCGGCGACGGCGGCATACGAATAGACAGCGACGGGCGCGGGAGCGGCCGCGGCTACAGCTTTGAAGTTTTGTATCAGGGCGCCTTCGCGCTGGCCACCGTCAAATTGCAGGCGGAGCAATCGATCAACGCCGAGGCCGGCGCGATGGTCGCGATGTCCGGCAACGTCGAATTGCAGTCGCAATTGAAGGGCGGGTTGATGGGCGCTTTGAAGCGCGCGGTCGGCGGCGAGACCGCTTTCGTTTCCACTTTCACCGCGCGCGGAGGACCGGGTGAGGTCAGTTTCGCGCCCGGCTCTCCCGGCGACGTCGCGGCCATCGAGATGAACGGCCAGGTCTTCTTCGTGCAGTCGAGTTCTTATCTGGCGGGCGACACCAGCCTGGTGGTTGACACGCGATGGGGAGGCGCGCGCTCGTTCTTCGGCGGCGAAGGGCTGTTCGTTTTGCAGGTTCAGGGATCAGGCTTGCTCCTCGTTTCGTCCTTCGGCTCGATTCACCGCAAACGGCTCAATTACGGCGAGCGATACGTCGTCGACACCGGGCACCTGGTGGCATGGGAAGGCCACATGCAATACGAATTGCGAAAGGCTTCGTCGGCCGGCTGGTTCCGCAGCCTCGTCAGTGGCGAAGGAATCGTCGCCGAATTCGCGGGGCCAGGCGAAATTCTGATCCAGACCCGCAACCTGGCCGCCTTCGCCGGAGTGCTCAAGCCATTCTTCCCGACGCAGGGCGGCGGCGGCGTGAATCTGGGTAATATTTTTGGCGAATAATGATTGGGTAGGGGGCAGTGGGTAGTGGGCAGTGGGCAGTGTGCAGTGGGCAGTGGGCAAAGACCACTGCCCACTGCCCACTGCACACTGACCACTGCACACTGCCCACTGCACACTGACTAAATGAAGCTCCGGTCATCGAGCATCGCCTCGGCCAGCAGTCCCAGATATTCGTTGTGCATTAGTTCAATGGCGCCGAAAGCTGCGATGTGCGGCGTGCGCATCTGGGCGTCGAGCAGGAGATAGCCGCGTTCGCGCAGCCGTTGGACCAGGGACACGAGCGCGATTTGAGAGACCGAGGGGGCGCGGCTGAACATCGATTCACCGAAGAAGGCGGCCTTGAGCGACACGCCATACAAGCCGCCCATCAGATTATCGCCGTCCCAGACTTCGACCGAATGGGCGAACCCGCGATAGTGCAGTTCCACATAGATCGAAATCATCTCGTCGCTCAACCAGACTTCTTCATTCTCCACTTCGTTGTGGCGCGCGCAGGCGCGGATGACCGAGTAGAAATCGGTATTGAGCCTGATCTGATAATCCGACTTCTTGATTATCTTGCGCAGCGAGCGGCGCACGTGAAAACGGTCGTCGAGCGGAATGACCGTGCGCGGCTCGGCCATATACCATTCAATGCCGCCGAATCGTCCCTTGGCCATTGGAAAATAGCCCTGCTGGTAACCGGCAATCACCATTTCCGGAGTGATTTTCCGCTGGGATGCTGACTTTCTACTTCGCATGGGCGAACATTACCATTGGTAAATGGAAAATGGAAAACGGCCTGTGCTATCTTTCAACCGTCCGCGCGTCGTTTAACCAACAAAAAATCAGGAAAAACAGATCGGGAGATGAAGCTAATGATACGCATGCCTACGCCCGCCGCAACCACCCGCTCGGTCGCGGCGATTATGATCGTCATTGGGCTCGCTTTGTTCGCCTTCGGGCAGAAGACGAGGCCGGAGACAGAGGGGTCCGCCGGAGTCCCGCCGAAACCACTGGAGATGAGTTACACGCTGGCCTTCCCGCAACCGCACACGCATCTGTATGAAGTCACTTTGACCATCGGCAATGTGGTGACGCCGCAACTGGACCTCTCATTACCGATCTGGACGCCCGGCTCGTATCTGGCGCGTGAATATTCGCGCCAAGTGCAGGACTTTATCGCCGATGCCGGATCGGAACAGACTTTGAGGTGGCGAAAGACCGACAAGGCCACATGGCGTGTCGAGACCGGGGCCGCCGCGGACAAACCGAAGACGATTCGGATCGCCTACCGCGTCTACGCCAACGAGTTGGCGACGCAGACCAGCCATCTCGACGCGACTCACGCCTACTTCAACGGCGCTTCGCTGTTTATGTATGTTCCCGGCGCGACGAACAGTCCGCATCGAATCAAATTCATCCCTTATAAAAACTGGCGAGTCACGACGCCGCTCGCGCCCGATCCGGGCGCCGACGGCTATTACACGGCCCCCGATTACGACCGTCTGGTAGATTCGCCGACCGAGATCGGGACTCACAAACTGCTGGAATTCACCGTCCGGGGCAAACCGCATCGCGCGGCCATCTGGGGCCAATATGATTTCGACGACGAGCGTTTGAAAAACGACCTGGCGAAGATCGTCGAGGAGGGCGCGAAGATGTTCGGCGGCCTGCCTTACGACCACTACACTTTCATTATTCACGTTCAGCCGGGCATCGGCGGAGGCACGGAGCATCTGAACTCCAACGTCAGCATGACGACGCCCGAAGCTTTCAAATCCGAGCGCGGCTATAAAAACTTCCTCGGACTTGAATCGCACGAATACTTTCATCACTGGAACGTTAAAAGGATTCGCCCAATCGCCCTGGGGCCCTTCGATTACCATCAAGAAAATTACACGCGCGGGCTGTGGGTTTCCGAGGGCATTACGTCCTATTACGGCGATTTGTTGCTGCGCCGCGCCGGATTGATCAGCGTGAAGGAATATCTGGAGGGACTGGCTAACACCATGGCCAGCTACGAGCAGACGCCGGGAAGGTTCGAGCAATCGGCTGAATCGGCCAGCTTCGACGCCTGGATCAAGCATTATCGCCCCGACGAAAATTCGATCAACTCGGCGATGTCCTATTACACAAAGGGCGAGTTGCTGGGACTGATGTTCGACATCGAGATTCGCGCGCTGACCAAAAACGCGAAATCGCTCGACGACGTGATGCGGCTGCTGCTGGAAAAACACGGCCTGCCAAAACCCGGCTTCACCGACGCCGAGCTGAAAGCCGCGTTTGAAAAGATAGCGGGCGTCGACCTGGCGAATTTCTGGGGGCGGTTTGTCTCGGGTAACGACGAGATAGATTTCGCCGCCTATTTCAACAGAGCCGGTTTGCAGTTGACCAGAGGCTATCGCGCCGGCTCGCAATACGCCGACAGCAAGACCGATAAGCCCGGCTCGCTCGGCATTCGCGCTCAGGCCCGAGGAGAACGCGCCGTCGTCGCCAGTGTCGTCGCCGGATTGCCCGCTTATGAAGGCGGCGTCAACGCGGGCGACGAACTGGTTGCTATTGACGGAAGGAAGATCGACGCGAGGACCGACGCGAACATCGGCGTCGAACGTCAGGGACGCTCTTCGAGCGCCGGCGTTCTGAACGACCTGCGGGCCGGACAGCGCGTGACCCTGACTGTCTTTCGCCGCGAGCGGCTGATGAACTTCGAGCTGACCGCCGCCCTGAAGCCCTTCGATCATTACACAATCGCCGAATTGAAAGACGCCGGAGAGGCGCAAGCGGCTTTACGCAAGGCATGGCTGTCAGAAGAGAAAGAATCTCAAAAGCAATAAACACACTATTTTCGGAGGAAAACCGCAACTCATGACCAAAATCAACATCGGACTCATCGGCGTCGGGCGGCTCGGCGCGCTTTACGCCCGCTATCTGGCCTATCAAATTCCCAATTCCAATCTGCTCGCCGCTTCGGACACCAATCCTGCCGCTGAACCAATTGCCAGAGAACTTGGCGTGGCGAAGTGGTATCCGAACTATCAGGACCTCATTGACGACAAGCAGATCGACGCCATCGTCATCGTCACGCCGACCAGCACGCACCACGACATCGTGGCCGCCGCCGCGCGCGCAGGTAAAGGGATCTTTTGCGAAAAGCCGCTCTCGATCTCGCTCGATGAGGCGCGGGCCATACAAAAGGTCGTTGATGAGACGGGAGTCTTTTTCCACATGGGTTTCATGCGACGATTCGACCGCGGCTTTCGCGCCGGAAAACAAAAGATAGAGGATGGGGTGATAGGCAAAGCCGTGGTCTTCAGGGCGTCTTCGCGTGACCCGTTCCGGCCCAGTCTGGAATACCTGGACCCGAACCACAGCGGCGGCTTGATCATTGATATGGGAATTCACGACATTGACATCGCGCGTTGGATGATGGGCGAAGTCAAGAGCGCTTACGCAAACGGCGGCGTGCTCGCCTATCCCGAAATCAATGAAGTCGGCGACATCGATAACGCCATTGTCAATCTGACCTTCGAGAACGGCTCGCTTGGAGTGATCGACCTGACGCGCAATGGAGTCTACGGCTACGACATTCGCACCGAGGTCCTGGGAACGCAGGGCACGGTCAAAGTCGGATACCTGCGCGAAACGCCGATCGTGGTCATGAATAAAGACGGCGTGACGCACGACACCGTGCCCTGGTTTATGGAACGATTCGGCGAGGCCTACGTCGCTCAGTTGCAAAACTTCATCGAGCATCTGCAAAAACAGAAGGAGCCTTCGATCAAATGCGCCGACGGCGTGGCAGCGCTGCGGGTCGCCATCGCAGCGACCAGGGCGTTCAAGGAGAATCGTCCCGTGGCGGTCTCGGAGGTCACTTAATACTGAGGGACATTTGTGCCATCCGAAGGAAAAAGTAATGAGAAGAATCACGATCTTCGGTCTGATAATTTGCCTTGCGGTCACGAACTTCCCTTCATTATCTCCATGCGCCCAGGTTCAGGAGCCGGCTGAGAACAGAGGCGCCGCCGCCGCCTGGCGAGCGCTGCTGCGGCTGCGTTCTACCGCCACGGTTCTGCACACGACCGCGCATCCCGACGACGAAGATGGCGCATTGCTGACCTGGCTGAGCCGCAAAGCCGGAGTCAGAACCGGATTGCTGACGCTCACTCGCGGCGAGGGCGGCGCCAACCTGATCGGTCCGGAGCTTTACGACGCGCTCGGAGTGTTGCGGACCGAAGAACTGCTGGCCGCCGGGCGTTATTACGGCGTCGACCAGATGTTCACTCGCTTGACCGACTTCGGATTCTCGAAGCGGCTGGATGAGACGCTCGAACATTGGGGCAAAGAGGTCGCGCTCGGCGATGTGGTTCACGCGATCAGGCTCTACCGTCCCGACGTCATCGTTTCGCGCTTTCACGGCAAACCGCGCGACGGGCACGGCAATCACCAGGCCGCCGGGCTGCTGAGCATAGAAGCCTTCAAGGCGGCCGCCGATCCGAATCGCTTCCCCGAACATTTCAAAGAGGGCTTACGCCCGTGGCAGGCCAAAAAGCTTTATCTCAGCGCTCGCGAAAACGAGCCGATGGCCACGCTGAAAATAGACGCCGGCGAATACGACCCCCTCATCGGAAAGTCCTACCGCGAGACCGCGCGCGACGGTCTGAACAATCAACGTTCGCAGGGCGCGGGACAGGTTCGCGCCGCGCCGGGATCGTCATTGACCGCCGTGACTCTGGCCGATAGCGCCGTCCCGAAAGTCGAAAACGAGAAGAGCCTCTTCGACGGCATTGACACGACAATCGAGGGAATGGCGAAACTGGCCGGCCCGACAAACATCGCGATCGAACTGGCCGAGATCATCAATCGCGTCGAAGCGGCCTTCCATAAATTCGACGCCATGAAGACCTGGGTCGTGGCGCCCGATCTGGCGGCGGGGATGAAGGCGACTCGCGCTTTGATCGAAAAGGTCAAAGTTTCTTCGATCGAAGCCGAGAGCAAAGATCACCTGCTCTTCCTGCTCAACAACAAGGAACGTGAGTTCAACGACGCGATGAACAAGGCGCTGGGGTTGGCGATGGAGGTTCTGGTCGATCCTGAGAAGGCGGCTGAAGGATCGACGTCGCCCTTCCAGCCGCGAGAGACTTTCAAAGTGGCGATCCCCGGGCAGAAGTTTTCGATCACGGCGACGGTCGTGAATCGAAGTCAGACGAAGGTCTGGCCAGACTCGATTAGATTACAGACGCCTGTCAAGTGGGCAGCCTCCGGCGGCGGAGTGTTTGACGCCGAGGCTCTCGGGCACAACAAACCGTTGCGAATGAAGTTAGAGGTCAATGCGCCGAATGACGCCGGATACACGCGCCCCCACTGGTCGCGCGCAAACGAACTGCGCGACCACGTTTATCGGATCGACAAACCCGAACACCTCCATCTTCCCTTCCCTCCGCCCGATGTCGTCGGCGAGTTTTATTACAGCGTTGACAACGTTCGCTTCGTCATCACACAACCTGCGCAGGTCGTTTACGTTGACGGCCCCTGGGGCGAGCAGCGCCGATTGCTGACTGTCGCGCCCGCGATGAACGTAGCCATTTCGCCGCGCGTAGGCGCGATTCCGATCTCCTCTTTACAAGCCTCGTTCGACGTGAGCGTCCGCGTTTCGAACAACGTCAAAGGGGCCGCCAGGGGCAAAGTCCGATTGAAACTCCCGCAAGGCTGGGCCGCCTCGCCAACCGAACCCGACTTCAACTTCACTCACGAGGGCGAGGTCGGCGACTTCACTTTCAAAGTTTCGGCGCCGCAGGTCGCGGCAGGCGCGGATTACAAAGTTCAGGCAGTGGCCGAATACAACGGCCGGGAATATGTCGAAGGCTATCAGGTAATTGCGCATCGCGATATCGAGCCGCGACATCTCTACCGCCCGGCGACGATGGACGTGCGCGGGATCGAAGTAAAGGTCGTCCCTAATCTGACCGTCGGATACGTGACGGGCGTCGGCGACGAGGTTTCAAAAGCGTTGGAACAAATCGGCGTGAAAGTCGTGACACTAAATGAGAACGATCTGGCGAAAGGAAACCTCGACGGCTTAGACGCGATCGTCGTCGGAATACGCGCGACCGCCGTTCGTGACGATCTGAAGGCTTACGGCAAACGCCTGCTCGATTACGCCGAACGCGGCGGCAATCTGATCTATCAATACCAGACTCAGGAGTTTGACGACGCGCCTTACGGCCCTTACCCTTACAAACTGACCTCTCGCGCCGAAGAGGTGTCAGAAGAAGATTCGAAGGTGACGATCCTCGATCCGTCCAACCCCGTTTTCAACTGGCCCAACAGGATCAACGCGTCCGATTTCGACGGCTGGGTCGAAGAGCGCGGCTCGAAATGGATGACGACCTGGGACGAGCGCTACAAGCCGCTGCTCGAATGCCAGGACCGCGAACAACCGCCGCAGCGTGGCGGATTGCTTTACACAGAATACGGCAAGGGGACCTTTGTTTACGCCGCCTATGCCTTCTACCGGCAACTGCCTGCGGGCGTCCAGGGCGGGTATCGGTTGTTCGCCAACATCATCAGCTTGAAGAAGCGACCGGGTTAAGGAGATCATGATTATTACGGTTCCAATGTCGCACGCTCTGATTTAATATAGCCGTCCCCTTGAACCAGAATCCTTGCACTGACAGCGCCAGTTTTGTCATCGCCGCAATTGATAGGGCGCCTGAAAACGCCATGCGCCTTGATTGCGCGCTGAAGTTGGAATCTAACTCCGGCCCCTATTAAGCATTACCGTGTGGTGTGAATTTATGCCAAAGAAGTTGAGATTTAGCAGTTCACTCTTAAGCTTCGCCCTTATTCTTTCGCAGTTGACGCCGCCGATCACTGCATTCGCCTCAGTTCCGCGGGCGCGGCTGGCGGTCAAACTCAAACCAGATACGATCACCGGAACCATACAGGGGCGTGTTGTTGACCCCGGCAGATTGCCGATACCTGGCGTGTACATTCGAGTTACAAATTTGGAGACGGGAAACATCCGCGGCGTCAGGACCGCCGCGGACGGTTGGTATAAGGTCCCCTTTCTGCCACTCGGTTTATATAAGATCGAAGCGATCAAAGAGGGCTGGACTCTCATAGAGGACACCAAGCAACCGGTCAAGATCAGGCTCAACGATGTCTTTTATACGCTACCCGACATAATTCTCGGGCCCGCGACGGCGCCCAGGCCGCCAACCGCCATCGCCACAACGCCGAGGCCGACGCCGACTCCGGCGCCATCCCAAACGACTTCCGCTGAAGAGGAAGGCCAGTTGACCAGTCGGGGTGACGCGACGCGTCGCGGCAATTCCGACGATCGGGCGGTCTCGGCATTGCCACTGAGCGGCGTCCGAAGCTTCGATGATCTGGCCTTGCTGTCCGCGGGCGTTTCGCCTCCGCCTCAGGTCAGAGGCGTGGCGGGCCCGGGCATCGGCGCCGGCATCGGAACCGCGGGCCAGTTTTCGGTCAACGGCCAGCGCGCCCGCTCGAACAACTTCACCGTTGACGGCTCGGACAACAACGACGAGGACGTCGGCGTGCGCCGCCAGGGATTCGTCGCGCTCGTTCCGCAGAGCGTCGAAAGCATCAAGGAGATTCAGATCGTCACGCATCTGTGGGACGCCGAACACGGGCGCAGCGCCGGCTCGCAGGTCAACGCCGTTTCCAAATCCGGAACCAATTCCATTCACGGCTCGCTTTACGACTTCTTCAATCACTCGGCGCTCAACGCCCGCAACTTCTTCGACTATTCGGCGAAGAACGCACCGGCAAACAGACTGACAGCAATGGCGGTTGACGGCTACGCCAACGGGCAGCCCATCAACCCATACTTGCTGCCCGTCCTTATCAATGGCCAGGATGTCGTATTGCCGAACCCGTCGGAGGGCAAAGATCAATATCAGCGCAATCAGGGGGGCGCCGCGCTCGGCTTCCCCATCATCCGCAACAAGACCTTCTTCTTCGGATCGTTTGAACGCCAGGACATCAAGGCGCGGCAGGAGACCCACTTCGCCGTCCCGACCGTCGCGCGGCGCGGCTTTCTTGGGTTCGGCGCGACCGGGTTCTTCGCGACAGATCGCGGGGGGCAACTGCAGTCATTCGTTCCTACGTCCACTGCAGGTGACGCCGTGTTGTCGCTCTTCC
>Ga0126377_10003269_pt1 | contig 11442 bp, 6 predicted proteins | sample PanSoiMetPlot_22_FD_92647 | JGI IMG/M metagenome (GOLD analysis project Ga0126377, IMG submission 92647) | Tropical forest soil microbial communities from Panama - MetaG Plot_22 | ecosystem: Environmental > Terrestrial > Soil > Tropical forest > Bulk soil | place: Panama | collected 2016-02-17
GGATAGCCGCCCTGACCCTGCGGCGGATAGCCGCCCTGCTGCGGATAGCCGCCCTGCTGCGGATAGCCGCCCTGCGGCGGATAGCCGCCCTGACCCTGCGGCGGATAGCCGCCCTGCTGCGGATAGCCGCCCTGCTGCGGATAGCCGCCCTGCGGCGGATAGCCGCCCTGCTGCTGCGGATAGCCGCCCTGCTGCGGATGGCCGCCCTCCTGCGGATAGCCTCCTCGGTGATCCTGCGGCGGGTCGCCCCCGGGATAGCTGTCTTGTTGTGGATAGTCCGGTGGTGGTCCGCGGCGGTTCGAGTCGGTCATGGGCGGCTCGTACAGCCTACACCTCCCGGCCTGGCCACCGCGCAGGAACGGCATGCCGATTCGGCAAGGCATGCCGGATCGGCATGCCGCGGCGAGCGCCGGCTTGCGCTATCGGCGCGCCGTTCCACGCGGGGTGGTGGCGCCGGTCTTGCTCGAGTGCCGGACCCGTCGGCTCAACGCGACCGCCGGCGAAGGACGGCGAGACCCCCGTGGAGACCACCCATCCTGCGAACCTCCATCCCCTCGTGCGCGAGGGGGGCCGCTCTCGCAACGACGGCGGCCGGGAGACGCCGTGAGCCCGCACAACGTGCGCGCCGCTGCGGTCGTGCCGGACCTCGACGAGTTCCACCTGGTGCGCACGCTCGGCCACGGCGGCATGGGCGTGGTCTTCCTCGGCCACGACACCGTGCTCGACCGCATGGTGGCGATCAAGGTCATCCGCGCGTGCGGCCCCGACGAGCAGAGCCGGCTGCGCTTCCTGACCGAGGCGCGCGCCATCGCTCGCCTCAGTCACCCCAACGTGGTCACCATCTTTCGCGCCGCGACCACGCGCGACGGCCAGCCGTACATCGCGCAGGAGTGGATCAGCGGGACCAGCCTCGACCGCGTGGCGAAGCCGATCGCGCCGCAACGCGCCGCGGAGATCGCCCTCGGCATCGCGCGCGGCCTGGCCGCGGCCCACCGGAGGGGCATCCTGCACCGCGACGTCAAGCCGGCCAACGTCATGATCGACGACGCCGGCACGCCCAAGCTGCTCGACTTCGGGCTGGCCAAGCTGTCCGGCCTCGCCGGCCTCGCCGGCTTCGATCGAGATGCGCCCCTCGAGGCGAGCGCCCGGTCGGCGCGCACCGCCGATCCGACGCCGCCGATCGCCACCGGCTCGCCCCAGCCCGCGCTCGCCAGCACGATGGACGCGATCGCCGGACGCCGCACCGACCTCGCGGCCGCCGTCGCCGCCGTCGCCGCCGACGCCGCGACCTCCGACGCCGCCGCCGAGACCCGGCCGCTGCCGGGCGCCGTCGCCCCCGCGCTCGCGGCCCGTCCGCCGCTGCCCCCGACGCCCGACACCGCCAGCGGCGCCGTGCTCGGCACGCCGCGCTACCTCGCGCCCGAGCTGTGGGCGAGCGCCGCGGCCACCTCCCGCAGCGACCTGTTCTCGTTCGGCGCGCTCCTCTACGAGCTCCTGACCGGCGCTGCGCCCTACGCGCACGACAGCCGCGAGGAGCTGGAGACCGCCATCTGCCGCGGCGACCCGCCGCGCCCGATCACCCTCGCGGCCCCCGACATCGACCCCGAGCTGGCCGCGCTGGTGACCGACTGCCTCGCACGCGACCCGGCCGACCGCCCCGAGTCGGCCGACCACGTCGCCCACCGGCTCGAGCGCATCCTGAGCGGCGCCCCCGCGCTGCCGGCCGGCAGCCCGTACCCCGGCCTGGCCCCGTTCGACGCCGAGCACCGCGCCGTCTTCCACGGGCGCGGCGCCGACGTGAGCGCCGTGGTCGACCGCCTGCGCAGCGATCCACTCTGCGTGGTGGCCGGCGACTCGGGCGTCGGCAAGTCGTCGCTGTGCCGGGCCGGCGTCGTCCCGGCGGTGCTGGGCGGCGCGCTCGGCGACGGCCGCCGCTGGCAGCTGCGCGCGGTCACCATCGGGCGCGATCCGGCCGCGGCCCTGCGCGCGGCGCTCGGCCTGGAGGCGCTCGCGCCGGGCGCGGATGCGGCCGAGCTGGCCCATGCGCTGGCGATCGAGCCCGGCGGCGGGCTGCTCGTGCTCGTCGATCAGCTCGAGGAGCTGTCCACGGTGGCCGAGCCGGCCCGCGCGCTCGAGGCCGCCGCGCTCCTCGCCGACCTGGCCCACGATCTGCCCGGCGTGAAGCTCCTGCTCGCCGTGCGCGGCGACTTCCTCACCCGGATCGCGTCGCTCCCCGAGCTCGGGCGGCGCATCCCGCCCAGCCTCCATCTCCTCCCGGCGCTCGGCCCGGACGACGCGCGCGAGGCGGTGGTCGCCCCGGCGCGCGCCAAGGGCGTCCGCTTCGAGAGCGACGCGATGGTCGGCGAGCTGGTCGCGGCGCTGGGCGGCGACCCGGGTGCGCTGCCCCTGGTCCAGTTCGCCCTGGCCGAGCTGTGGCAGCGGCGCGACGCCGAGCGCGGGCTCCTGCCGCGGGCCGCGCTCGATCAGATCGGCGGTGTGACCGGCGCGCTCGCTCGCCACGCCGACCGCGTGCTGACCAGGCTCGGCCCGGCCGAGCGCGCCGCCGCGCGCCGGATCCTCCTCGCCCTGGTCACCGCCGATGGCACGCGCGCCGGACGCGAGCGCGGCGAGCTCGTCGCGGCCGGCGACGCCGCCGCCGCGGCCGCGCTCGAGGCGCTGGTCGGCGGCCGCCTGGTGAGCGCGCGCGACAACGCCGGCGGCGAACCGATCTACACGCTTGCCCACGAATCGCTCATCGGCGCGTGGACGACCCTCACCGGCTGGCTCGACGACGCGGCCGGCCAGCGCGGCCTGCGCATCCGCCTGCACGCCGCCGCCGACGAGTGGATCCGGCTGGACCAACCGCGCGAGCTCCTGTGGGAGCGCGCGCAGCTGGTCGAGGCAGCCGGCCTCGACGACCTGACCGCGCGCGACCGCGACTTCCTGCAGGCCAGCCGGCGCGCGCTGCTCCGCGGCCGGATGGCGCGCGCCCTCCTGATCGCCGTCGTCCCGCTCGCGGTCGCGGCCACGTGGGTCGGCCTCCACATCGAGGACCGGGCGCGGCGCGCCGACCTGGTCGCGAGCCACCTGTCGGCCGCGGCCGGAGAGCTCCGCACCGCCCACGCCGGCGGCACAGGCGGCCGCGCTCACCGCGACCGCGCGATGGCCTTCTTCGACCGCGACGACGACGAGGAGGCCGAGGTTATCTGGAGCCAGGCCCTCTCCGAGCTGCTCGGCGCGCGCGGCGCCTTCCGCCGGGCGGCCGATCAGCTGGAGGCCGCGCTGCTGGTCGATGTCCGCCGCGCCGACGTGCGCGCCCGCATGGCCGCGGTGCTGTACGAGCAGGCGCTCCTCGCGGAGGACCAGGGCGACCGCGCGACCGCCGACGAGGTCCTCCGCCGCATGGCCACCTTCGACGATGGCAAGCTGCTGGCCCGCTGGCGCGAGCCCGCTCTGCTCACGATCACCGCGCCCGGCGCCGCCCGCCTCGAAGTGCGCCCGTACGTCGAGCGGGGCGGCCGCCTCGAGCTCGGCCCGCCCGCGGCCGTCGCCGCGTCCGCGCGCCTCGAGGCGTCGCTCGCGCCCGGCTCGTACCGGATCGACGTGCGCGGCGTCGACGGCCTCGTGGTCCGCGCCCCGGTCCTGCTCCACCGCGCCGAGCGCCTGCCCCTCCGCCTGCCGCTGCCCCGGGCGCAGCAGGTCCCCGACGGCACCGTGTACGTGCCGCCCGGCCGCTTCCTGACCGGCACCCGCGGCGACGAGACCTTCCGCCAGCAGTTCCTCTACGCGGCGCCGCTCCACGAGGTGACGACCGGTGCGTACCTGATCGCGCGCCACGAGGTGACGTTCGCCGAGTGGATGGAATACCTGGCCGCGCTGTCGCCGGCCGAGCGCGAGGAGCGCAGGCCGCGCACCGCGGCCGGCCAGCGCGCGCTGTCGATGCGGCTCGAGGGCGACGGCCCGTTCGAGCTGGTCCTCGAGCGCGGCGGGCAGATCACCCGCGTGCGGCAGGGCGAGCTGCTCCACTATCCGGACCGCGAGACCCACCGCGACGTCCGCTGGGAGAGCGCGCCTGTCACGGCGATCACGCTCGGCGACGCGGAGGCGTTCGCCGCCTGGATGAGCGCGAGCGGCCGCCTGCCGGGCGCGCGCCTGTGCAGCGAGCTCGAGTGGGAGCGCGCCGCCCGCGGCGCCGACGGCCGCAGCTATCCGCCCGGGAACGACGTCTCGCCCGGCGACGCCAACTTCGACGCGACCTACCAGCGCAAGCCGACCAGCTTCGGCACCGACGAGGTCGGCTCTCATCCGCGCTCGGACAGCCCGTTCGGCGTGTCCGATCAGATCGGCAACGCCTGGGAGTGGGTGCGCGGCCCGAGCCCGGCCGTGTTCAAGATGCGCGGCGGCAGCTGCTACCACGGCCTCGCCTCCGCGCTGACCGCGAACCGCGAGTTCGGCGAGGCGGCGCTGCGCTCGCCGTGGACCGGGCTGCGCCTGTGCGCCGACCCGCCTTCGATCAGTGATCCGGCAGTCCCCATCCTGTCTCCGTGAGAGGACCCATGACTCGATATCCGAAGATCGTGATTGCCTGTCTCCTCGCCCTCGCCGCCACCGCCTGCGCGACCGTGGGAGAGGATGACCCGGCCGCCGACGACTCCGACCCCGGACTCGGCGTTGCGGAGCTGGGCTGCTTCCAGCCCGGCTGCCAGGAGCAGGGCCGCACCCTCCTCAGCGCGGTCCTCGACACGGCCGGCTACCTCTCGTTTCCGCTCACCGGGCAGGTGGGGCCGGCGCCGTCGACGCAGGTCCCGCTCGCGATCGGTCCGGCGGGCCTGACGCTCGCGAACGGCGGCCCCCTGCCGTCGGGGCTGAAGCTCACCGCGAGCAACGGCGCGGTGGTCGAGATCCTCTCGGTCACCTCGCCGGCGGGCGAGCCGGGGCCGCAGTACGAGCTCTGGTACACGAAAGGGCGCACGAATCGGAATCCGTGCGTGAACGGCACGGCGATCGCCATCGACGGCGACTTCGACGCCACGGGTCACCACGACGAGAACACGGTGGGCGTCCCGGCCGCCTCCCATCGCTTCAGCTTCGCGTGCAACCGCGAGGGTGTCGCCTACAAGTGTGTGGACTGGGGCTACCCGTCCGGCAGCGATCCCACGGCCGACGCGTGGAAGGCGCACCAGGTCTGCACCCGCGCCGCGCGCGCCGACTATTGCAAGAATGGAACGACACACACCCTCGACGAGACCTTCGTGCGCGTCTGGGACAACTACCCGGGCCTCGGCTTCGATCCGGTCCCCGGGCCATTCCAGGGCCTGGGCCAGTGGCCGCCGCCTCCCGGCGTCTACAAGTTCGAATCGGTGTGGCCGGAGGACGAGAAGAAGCCGCCTACCTGCCTCGGCAAGGACCGCTGGCAGTCGCTGGAGCCGGGCGAGCTCGACACGTGCGACGTGCACCCGGCCGATCCGCGCAACGACACGACGGCGGCGTTCTGCGAGGTGATGGGCCACGACGCGATCCCCCGCCACTCGATCGTCTTCGAGTCGAAGTACACCGATCTTCTGCTCGAGGACTGGGTCAACGGAGACGACCAGGCCGTCAGCGTGACCGGCTATTTCCCGGGGGCGGGAAGCTCCGTGGTCGGCAAGAAACCGTTCGACAACGCGGCAGGCTTCACCCACGTGCAGACGCTCGGCACGCTCCTCCGCTCGCTCCCCGGCAGCATCAACGAGGAAGACGTCATCGACGTCTACACCTACGACGATGGCGGCTCCGACCACGTCCTGGCCGGCCCGACCGGCATCGGCTGGACGCCGCCATTGAACGGGACGATGACCTGGGAGGGCATGGTGTTCATCACTCCACCCGCCATCCCGGCGACCGTGCCGCTCTACGCGTACGAGCACACGCTGCCCGGCGGCGGCAGCGACTTCTACAACGGCACCGAGCCGGCGGACCCCGACGACGACGAGCAAGGTCTCATCGGCTACATCCTCGCCCCGCCCGAGTGAGGGCCCGACGCGATGCGCGAGTGAGAGCCGGTGTGGTCTCGAGCGGCCCTGGGCACGCCCGAGCGGGTCGCCGGGATGGCCATGGCCCGGCGAACGAGCGAAGATGCGTTCGTGGATGATCGCGACGACCGCGAGGGCGAGAGCAGGCGACAGATCGCGCGCCGCGCGCAGCGCACCGCCGGAGAGAGGTCGGCCCGGCTCGCCCAGGCGCTGATGAAGCTGCCGGCCTCGGCGCTCGGAAAGCTGGGGTTGGACGAAGACCTTCGCGGTGCGGTCGACCGCGCCCGGGCCGTGACGGCCCACGTCGCGCGCCGGCGCGCCGAGCGCGCGCTCGCCGGCGAGCTCCGCGGCATCGATCTGGTCGAGCTCGAGGCGAAGCTCGCGCGCGTGCACGCGACCGGAGCGGCGGACGCGCGGACGTTCCACCTGGCCGAGACCTGGCGAGCCCGGATGATCGAGGGCGGCGTCCCTGCCGCCGCCGAGTTCCCGGGCGGTGCGGGCGATCCGCTCCCACGCTTGATCGAGCAAGCCCAGCGCGAGCGTGACACCGGCCGCCCACCCGGCGCCGCCCGCGCGCTGTTCCGCCACATCGCGGCCGTCTTGAACGCCAGGCCGGCCGGGGACGACGAGTAATCGACCACATCGAGATCGCCGTCGCCGACGTCGCCTTCGCGCCGGCCTTCAACGCCCGTTCGCCGCGGCGGGTCTGAGCTCGATCGCCGATCGCCGATCGCCGATCGCGCGGGCGGGGGGGCGCGGCCCCCGGCCAGGCGGGGGTGTCGCTCAGCGCGGGTCGCCGGGCCGCAGCATCGTCTCGAGGGCGGCGATGAACGCGGGGGCATGCGTCACCAGGGCGAAGTGGCCCGCGCCCTCGATCACGATCATCCGCTTTCGCGGCGCGTCGATCCGCTCGAGGTAGGCCATCGCGGGCAGGGTCGGTGTGAACAGGTCGTCGCGGCCCTGGATGACGTAGTACGGGACGCGAAACTGCAGCGCGTCGCTCGAGAGGCGGGTCCGCATCTGGATGGGCAGGAACGCGCGCCCGGAGAGCTCCATGCCGTCGGCGAGCGACTTCAATGCCTGCTCGCCGCCGCCGGAGCGGCGCACGAGATCCGGCAGCCCGGCGAGCCAGGCGGTATCGGCGGCGCCGAGGAACCGGCGCAGGGGGCGCGTGAAGGCGAAGTACTGCCGGGCGTCGGCCGGGTCGGGGCGCCCGATCGCCTCGAGCTGCGCGAGCATCCCGGCGTCGCCGGTCTTTCTCGCTCGCGCCTCGAGGAACTCGAACTGCGCCTGGACCGACTCGGCCCAGCTGGCGATCTGGCCGGTCCCGACGTATGCGGCGTAGAGCTCGGGCCGGGCGCGGACCATCGCCGTCGCGATGGCGGTCCCCCAGGAGTGCCCGAGCAGGATGATGGCGTTCCCGCGGAAACGCCGGCGCAGATATCCGGTCAGCTCGATCCCGTCCCTCGCGACCCGCTCGAGCGTGAGATCCGGCGTGTCGACTCCGTGGCGGCCGAATGTCCGGCCCGCGCCGCGCTGATCCCATTGCACGAGCACGAAGTCGCGCTCGTACGGGGCGTAGGTCGACACGAGGCTCGACTGGGCATCGCCCGGCCCTCCGTGGAGCAGGAGCAGCACCGGGTTCCGGTCGTCATCGCCGCGGATCGTGACCCACTGATCCAGCCCGCCGAGCCGCACGAACCGCGCGTCCTCGACGCGCGTGCCGCGCCGGCCGGCATCGCGTCGCGGCGCCGACGCGCAGCCGGCGAGGCAGGTCGCGACGGCCAGCGATGAGAGCAGTGCGAGGCGCTCCATTCGTCACTCCGGGGGACATCCGCTGCTACCCGCGCGGGGCCGGAAAGGTTACCGGGCGCCTGCCCGGCGACGGCCCGGCCCCATTCGCGGTCGACGCACCTCTCCGGCGGTGGCATCCTCCATGACGGCGTGAAGCCGAGCAGCGCGGTGTTCGTGCGGCGCGTCCTGCGGGCGCTGGAGCGCGCGCGCGGCCCGGCACGTCGGTGGCGAATGGAGGACCCGGTGGCCTGCCTGGTGGGGACCATCCTCGCTCAGGCCACCAGCGACATGCTCGCGGAGCGCGCGTACCGCTCGCTCCGGCGCCGGTTCCCGACCTGGCGGCAGGTGGCGGACGCGCCGGCGACGGAGGTCGAACGCGCGATCGCGATGTCCGGGCTCGCCGCCCGGAAGGCGCGGGGCATCCAGGCGTTTCTGCGCCACCTGCGCGACACGCGCGGGCGCTTCTCGCTCGCCGACCTGCGCCGGCCCGACCTCGACGTGGACGCGGCTCTGGCCGAGCTGTCCAGCATCCACGGCGTCGGCATCAAGACCGCGGCGATCACCTTGATGTTCGGCGCCGGCGTCTCTCTGTGCGCGGTCGACACCCACCTCGCTCGCATCCTGCGCCGCCTCGCGATCGTCCCGAGCAAGGCGTCACCCGAGCGCGCGTTCCGGATCCTCCGGCCCCTCGTCCCCGCCGGCAGGGGCATCGACCTCCATCTCCAGCTCATCTACTTCGGCCGCTCCACCTGCCAGGCCCTCCGCCCTCGCTGCTGGGAGTGCCCGCTGACCGCCATGTGCAGCTACCCCGAGAAGGCACCGCAGCCGCCGGCCGGAGCCCGGTAGTTCGGCCCGATTCCGGACGTCCTCTCCACCGCGTGTTCGGGACGGGCGTCTCGGCCGCTCAGCGCGCGATCTGGACGACGCGGTCGCCCGACAGCTTGCAGCGACCTTCCGGCGAGGGCTCGCCGACGGTGCGCAGGACGGCTCTCGGCGCCGCCGACTCGCCGGTGAGCTCGAACATCACCATGCGGCGCATGAGGTCGTCGAGCTTCTGCACCGAGTAACAGGGGATGTGCGGCTCTGCGTGTGAGCCCCCGATCCCGGAGTCGTCGGTGAGGAAGAGGTAGCGCGCCTGCGTGAGGGCCGCAGTCAAGCGCATGAGGTACTCGGCCTCGTCCGCCACGCCGCTGGCGCCGACCGGGTAGACGTGGACGCCGCGACGGCGGAGCTTGTCGACACCTTCAAGGTAGGCGGCGGCGCGCTCGGTGTGCGGCGGAGCATCGGCGATGAGGAACGCGACGCGCGCGACGTCGCCCGTCCGCCACTTCAGATCGCCGAGCGCGGCGATGCCCTGGTCGAGCGCCTCGGGATAGTCGCCGCCGCCACCTGCCTGCTGCGCCGAAAGGTTGGTGCGGAAGGCGTCGAGATCGCCGGTGAACGGAAAGACGCGCGTGACGTACTCGTCGCCCTGATCGCGGTAGACCACCAGGGAGAAGCGCAGCGAGATGCCGGACGAGGCGGCGCGCACGCTCTCGACGATGCCGCGGACCTCCTCCTGGACGTACGCGATCTCGTCGCCCATGCTGCCTGTGGCGTCGATGAGGAGGGCCAGGTCGAGGGCCTTCACGGGGGCGGAGTTGCCGGCCACCGAGACGGCCCAGCTGTCGCCGCGAGGGGCCTGGACCGTGACCGGGCGGGCGCCTTCGCGAGCGAGCGCCGCGGTCACCGTGAACGCATCGCCCGCGCCGCGCTGTCCGCAGTCGTGGGAGGGGAAGAAGAGGAGGCGGCCGTCGGCGCCGGTGGGCGCGGTCAGGCACTCGCGCTGACCCGACCGCACCGTCACCTGCGCATGGCGCGCGGGAGCCCCGCCCTCGTCGGTGACGCGGATGGTGACACGGCCGTCCACGGCGATCGCCGGGAAATCCGGTCGCGCGCCTCGGAACGCCGACAGGTAGCTGCGAAAGAAATCGAAGTTGAGGTTGTCGTCCCAGTCTCCGGCGGTGAGCTGGCCCGAGGTCGCCTGCCCCTGGGTCGGCTCGTCCCTGTGGCCGGCCGTCTCGTGAGCGGACACCGCGCCGGCCTTGCCGCCGCCGAGCCTGGCCTTACCGGGGCCGCGGCGCTCGAGACCGGCTGCCACGCCGGGGCCGGCGGCGGGCCGCGACGACACGGCCGCCCCATCGCCGCCGGCTGCGGTGTCCGGCTTCGCGGGCGGTGCCAGGTCGGCCGACGCGGGCTCGCTGGCGACGCCGGTGACGCCGGTGCCGGGCGTCGGCGACTCGCCCCGGGGCTGGGACTCCTTGCACGAGACCGAGACAGCGAGCACTGCCGCGAGGGCAGCGAAACAGACGACGTTCGGCGCAATTCTGGGCATCGAAGCCACCTCCGAACACGCCCAACGCGCGTCCCGAGCGGCCGGTCTGCGCCCAATTGTCGACAATTGTCGCCGCCTGACGGGCCGGACCTGGCGGGTGCTTGCGGCCGGGGCTGCGCCGGAGCGCCGCGCGGCCACCCCGAAATCGTCGAAGCCGGCCTCGTCGCCGGGGGCGAGGGTCGCGCCCCGGTTGCGGTGAGCTCCGTCGGCCTCGCTCTCGCCTCCATGCGGACGGATCCGCTCGCGGAGGCGCCGGCATCGTGGAGCCGCCGTCGACGGACCACCGGCGCTCGTGTTGCAAGCCATCGACCGGCCGGCCGCAACTCCTGAACCTCGCGCAGGCGGATCGATTCTGCTCGGGAGGGAGCCGGCGACGCGGACGCGGGACCTGTCTTCGGCGATGATGCGAAATCCATGATGTCATTCGACCACCTTCATCGCATCCTCATGCCGCAGGCTCGTCCATGAGACGGCGCACCATGTGCTCGGTCGCCGCCGCGATCTGGTCGCTCGGCGCCGGCGTCAGCGCGCGTCACGCGTCGGCCCAGGGCTGGCCCCCCGATGCGCCGACCTTTGCGACCATGGACCGCCAGGATGGCTCCTCGTTCATCGGGGCACAGCTCGGATTCACGTTCCTCGACCAGGTCGCGCTCGACGGGCCAGACGCGCCCGACGCGACCGGCCTGCGCCTCGATCTGTACGGCCAGTACGTCAGCCGGAGCCGGCTGGGGGTCTACGCGGCGCTGCCCCTCTCGCACGTCATCCTCGAGGACTTCGAGGACGAGAGCGCGATCGGCAACGTGGAAGCCGGTGCCATCTACATCGTGCGGACCGGCCCGGGGACGGAGCTCGTGCTGCACGGGGGCATCACGCTGCCGACGGCCGACGACGGACCGGGCGCCGACATCAGCAAGGTCGTCACCAACTTCATCTCGACGTGGCCGCGACTCACCGATATCGCCCACGCATGGCCTCACGCTCTCTGGGTGCGCCTCGGCGTCTCCCCGATCATTCAGCGCGGCTACCTCATCTTGCGCGCTGACGCGGGAGTCGACGCAGCGCTGTCCTCCGATGACGACTTCGACGACCCGAGCGCGATCGTGCGCTTGAACGTGGGTGGCGGCGTGGACACCGGACGGGTGGCCGTCCTCGGTGAGCTGGTGACGCTCGCCAACGCCGAGGACGAGGCGGGCGAGGACCTCGTCCACACCCTCGCGCTGAGCGCGCGGTTCCGGGCGGGCGGCATCGAGCCGGGGCTCGCCA
>Ga0126377_10003270_pt1 | contig 11440 bp, 8 predicted proteins | sample PanSoiMetPlot_22_FD_92647 | JGI IMG/M metagenome (GOLD analysis project Ga0126377, IMG submission 92647) | Tropical forest soil microbial communities from Panama - MetaG Plot_22 | ecosystem: Environmental > Terrestrial > Soil > Tropical forest > Bulk soil | place: Panama | collected 2016-02-17
ACGACGAGCGCGTCGATGCCCGCCAGGGTCAGCTCGGCCGCCAGCATCAGGCCTGTCGGGCCGCCGCCGGCGATCACCACCGCATGCTCGTTCGGGGCCGCCGCGCCGTCCGTTCCGTGTGCCGTGGGGGAGTCCTGCATGCCTCATGGTCAGCACGTTCGGGTCGCTTGCAGCAAGCCCCCCACCCCGCGGTAATTTGATGGTGGCGGGGGAGGCGAGACGGCCGTTCAGTCGAGCGGCGGGGCGGTGTCGAGGCGGTTCACCGCGTCGACCAGCTCGCGGAAGCGGGCGCCCTTGCGGGCGTCGAACCGCAGCATCAGGCGGTGCAGGTGCAGGTCGTCGCCGTCGGACACCTCGGCCGGCAGCGGCGCGGTGCGCTCGATCGCCCCGTCCACCGCCAGGTCGGCGAAGCGCTCGGCCAGCGCCGCCACCTCGGCGTCGGTGGGTTCGGCCCGCAGCCGGACCACCACCCGGTCGCCCACCCAACGCATCCCCTGGTAGTTGCGCCAGAACCCCCGGATGACCGCCACCGCCTCGTCCACGTCGTCGGTGATCGTGGCCAGGTCGACGTCGTGGGGCGACACCCAGCCGGGGGCGACCAGCTCCTCGCGCACGAACGTCTCCCAGCCCTTCCAGTAGGTCTGGCCGGGCACGTCCAGCAGGACCAGCGGCGCGGGCGTGGCCTTGCCCGTCTGCATGAGCGTGAGCAGCTCGGCCGTCTCGTCGAGCGTGCCGAACCCGCCGGGCAGCGACACGAAGCCGCTCGACTCCTTCACCAGCATGAGCTTGCGGGTGAAGAAGTACTTCATGTTCACGACCCGGTCCGAGCCCGACAGCGGGCCGGTGCTGGTCTCCTCGAACGGCAGCCGGATCGTCACCCCCAGGCTGCGCCCCGGGCCGGCGCCCTCGGTGGCGGCCGCCATGATCCCCGGGCCGGCGCCGGTGACCACCATCCACCCGACCCCGGCCAGCCGTTCGGCCAGCTTGCGGGCGTGGCCGTAGAGCGGGTCGCTGGCCAGGGTGCGGGCCGACCCGAACACGGTCACCTTGCGGACGTCGGCGTACGGGGCGAACAGCCGGTAGGCCTCCCGCATCTCCTTGAGCGCGTCGCGGGCGATCTTCAGGTCGAGGCGGGAGGCGTCGTCGCCGGCCAGCGCATAGGTCGTGCGGAACAGGTCGGCCAGGACGTCGCGGTTGCGGACGGCACCGGCGCCGTCGAGCAGTTGGCGTACGAGCTCACGATCCATCGTCCGCAGCCTGGCAGACGGATCGGGCGACCGAAACACGCCCGCCGACCGGCACCCTACGATCGCGCCATGGCTGAACGTTGGGGAGCGTGGCGGTGCCTGGGGGCCGCGGCCGTGGTCATGGCCGCCGCGGGGTGCTGGGGCCAGCCGGGGTTCAATGCCCGCCACCAGGGGTCCAACCCGCTCGAGTCGGCGCTCACGCCGGACACGGTGGCGGGGCTGGCGCCGGCCTGGACCGCCCGGGTCGACGCCGGGCCGGTGCGGGCCGACCCGGTGCTGACCGGGGGCCTGGACGCCGTGCTGGTCAGCGACGACGGGGCGGCCTACGCCCTCGACGTGGCGACCGGCGCCCGGCGTTGGCGTACGCCGGTCGTGCCGGCGGGCGGACCGGCGGCGCTGGTCGCCGGCCCGGTGACCGTCGACGGCGGGGAGGCGCTGGTGCCCTGGGGCGGCGGCGCCGCCGACTCGGGGGCGGTCGCGCGCCTGGCGGTGGGCGACGGCCACGTGGTGGGTCAGGTGTCGACCGCCGGGCCGCTGTCGGTGACGGCCCGCAGCCCGTGGCGGGCCACCTCGACGTCCGGGTTCGTCGAGACCACGCTGCCGTTCGGCGCCGTGCGCATCGAGGGGCCGGTGCCGTGGTTCCTGGTCACCCAGTTCGGCAACCCCTCCGACCCGAGGCCGTCACCGACCGCGGCGACCCTGACCGCCGACCGCTTCTTCGTCGGCCTGGGGACGGGGTTCTACGGCGCCAACGTGCTCGACGCCTGGGACCTGGACCGGAACTGTCCCGTGAGTGGCCCGGAGCCCCAGCCGGCCATCTGCCAGCCCGACCTGCGCACCCAGCTCGACGGCCGGCCGACCACCCCGGTCGTCGACGACGCCGAGGCCACCGTGTACGTCGCCACCGCGGCCGGCACCGTCTACGCCGTCGACGCCGCCAGCGGGGCCGTGCGCTGGACCGCGCCCGCCGGGGCGCCGGTCCACCAGCAGCCCGCCCTGGGCGCCGGCGGCCTGTTCGTGGCCACCGACGACGGCCGGCTGCTCACGTTCGACCCCGCCGGGTGCGGCGCCGCGGCCTGCGCCGCCACCCGCACGATCGCGCTGCCCGGGCCGCCGGACACGCCGCCGGCCGTGGCCGGCGGGGTCGTCTACGCGGCCTCGGACGGGACGCTGGCCGCCTACCCGGCGGCGGGACCGGCCCCGGCCGCGCCGCTGTGGTCGGCGGCGCTGGGCTCGCCGGTCACCGGCGGCCCCACCGTGGCGGTCGGCACGCTGTACGCGGGCACCGCCGACGGCCGGGTCGTCGCCTACCGGGCCGGCCCGGGCGGGTGACCGCCGCCTGCGCCCGGTGCGGCGCCACCGGCGAGTGTCCCGAGGGAGGGCTGCCCGAGGGCTGGTCGCTGGCGTCGTCGGACCGGGGCCTCGACCGGCTGTGCGCCGCCTGCACCCGCGAGAACGTGCGGGCCATCGAGGCCCGGCTCGACGAGGAGTGGTGGTAGCGGCGCAGCCTCTCTCAGCCGGCCACGAGGCGGCCGTCGACCGGCGCGTAGAGCGTCGTGCGCTCCCGCAGGGTGCGCCCCAGCGGGGTCACCAGGGCGGCGAAGTCGTCGGGCGTCATCTCCTGGCCGTGGCTGGCGCCCGCGGCCCGGGAGATGTTCTCGTCCATCAGCGTGCCGCCCAGGTCGTTGCACCCGGCCCGCAGCAGCTGGACGCCGGCGCCGGTGCCCAGCTTGACCCACGAGAACTGGATGTTGTCGATGAGCCCCCGGTAGGCGATGCGCCCGACCGCGTGCATGAGCAGCACCTCGCGGAACGTCGGGCCGCGGCGGGCCCGGCGCTGGAGGTAGATCGGCGCCGCCATGTGCACGAACGGCAGCGGCACGAACTCGGTGAACCCGCCGGTCTCGGCCTGGAGCGCCCGGGTGCGCACGATGTGCCGGGCCCACGACCGGGGCGACTCGACCGCCCCGAACATGATCGTGACGTTGGACCGCAGCCCCACCGAGTGGGCTACCCGGTGGCACTCCAGCCACTCGTCGGTGGTGATCTTGTCGGGGCACAGCACGGCCCGCACCGGGTCGTCGAGGATCTCGGCCGCCGTGCCCGGCAGCGACCGCAGCCCGGCGTCCATGAGCCGGCGCAGGTAGGCGTCGAGCGGCTCGCCCAGCCGGCGGGCCCCCTCGGTCACCTCCAGCGCGGTGAAGCCGTGGACGTGGATGCCGGGCACGGCCGCCTTCACCGCCCGGGCCACGTCGACGTAGTAGTCGCCGTCGAAGTCGGGGTGGATGCCGCCCTGGAGGCACACCTCGGTGGCGCCCGCCTCCCACGCCTCCCGGGAGCGCTCGGCGATGTCGTCCAGCGTCAGCAGGTAGGGCGTGCCCCGCAGGTTGAGCGACAGGGGGCCCTTGGAGAAGCCGCAGAACCGGCACTTGAACGTGCACACGTTGGTGTAGTTGATGTTGCGGTTGCGGACGAACGTGACCACGTCGCCCACCGCCTCCCGGCGCAGCTCGTCGGCCACCTCGGCCACCGCCGCCACCTCGGGGCCCCGGGCGGCGAACAGGGCGACGATCTCGTCCTCGTCGACGCTCTGGCCGGCCCGCACGCCGTCGAGCACCTCGGCCACCCGACCCCGCACCGTGCCCCGGGACCCGGGGACCAGCGAGGGCGGGGCGGCGTCGGCGCCCGAGTACCAGGCCGACGAGCGCACCCCGGTGAGCACGACGTCGGCCCCGGTGCCGGCCCGGGCGTTCTCCAGCGTGCGCTCGGGGAACACCGAGCCGGGGTCGTCGCGGCCGAGGCCCTCGGCGTCGGCCCGGTCGCCGACCGGGAACACCAGGCCGGGGTCGAGCCAACGCCCGGCGCCCTCGCCCGTGACGAAGGTGGGGTAGGCGGTGAGCCGGGGCGCCAGGGCGAAGCCCCGGGCCTCGGTGACGGCCCGCAGGCGGTCGAGGGCCGGCCACGGGCGCTCGGGGTTGACGTGGTCGGCGGTGACGGGGGAGACGCCGCCCCAGTCGTCGATGCCGGCGTCCAGCAGCACCCCGAAGTCGTCGGCCAGGTTGGGCGGGGCCTGCACGTGGACGTCGGCCGGCAGGACCAGCCGGGCCAGGGCGATGGCCTCGAGGTGCTCGTCGGGCGGGCAGGGCGGCGCCTGGTGCATGGCGGTGCCCGGCTTGGGCAGGAAGTTCTGGACGATCACCTCCTGCACGTGGCCGTGGCGGCGGTGGGCGGCGGCGATGGCCTCGAGCGCCGCCAGCCGGTCCTCCCGGGACTCGCCGATGCCGACGAGGATGCCGGTGGTGAACGGGATGGCGAGGCGCCCGGCGGCCTCCAGGGTGGCCAGGCGGCGCTCGGGGGTCTTGTCGGGCGACCCGCGGTGGGCGGCCAGGTCGTCCCGCAGGGTCTCGACCATCATCCCCTGGCTGGGGGCCACGGGCCGCAGCAGGGCCAGCTCGTCCTCGTGGAGGGCGCCGGCGTTGGCGTGGGGGAGCAGGCCGGTCTCGTCCCGCACCAGCCGGCACATCTCGGCCAGGTAGTGCACGGTCGAGCGGTAGCCGTGCTCGGCCAGCCAGGCGGCCGCCGCCGGGTAGCGCTCCTCGGGCCGCTCGCCCAGCGTGAACAGCGCCTCGTGGCAGCCGGCCTGGGCGCCCGCCCGGGCGATGGCCACGACGTCCTCGGGGGAGAGGTAGACCTTGTCCAGGCGGGCCGGAGGCTGGGCGAAGGTGCAGTAGCCGCAGCGGTCGCGGCACAGCATGGTCAGCGGGATGAAGACCTTGGGCGAGTAGGTCACCCGGGTGCCGGTGGCCTGGTCCCGCACCTCGCGGGCCCGGGCCATCAGCTCGGCGAGGGGCAGCTCCAGCAGGGACCCGTGCTCCATCCGGGGCACACTACCGGCGCCCTGCTCAGGTACTGACGTCCGCGGTCTTCTCGACCACCGGTTCGTAGATCGCCGTGGGCGCCTGGCGGCCCCGCAGGGCGACCGTGCCGACGTCGTGCCAGCGGTCGGCCTCGTCGCCCGCCCGCCGCACGGCCTCGGCCGAGGCCAGCACCTTGACCGTCCGGCCCTTGGCCACCTCGGTGAGCCGGGACGCCTCGTTCACCGCCGGCCCGATCACCGTGTACTCGTAGCGGGCCTCGGTGCCGACGTTGCCCGCCACCACCTGGCCCGACGACACGCCGATGCCGGCGGCCACGCCCGGGTGGCGCTCGGCCAGGCCGGCCAGCGCCTGCCACAGGAGGCGGGCGGCCCGCAGCGCCCGGGCCGCATGGTCGGGCTGGGTGCCGGGCGCCCCGAACACGCACAGGGCCCCGTCGCCCTCGAACTTGTTGACCCAGCCGCCCTCGGCGTCGACCGCCCGCACGACCACGTCGAAGAAGTCGTTCAGCGTCTCGACCACCTCGTCGGGCGGCAGCACCTCGGCCATGGCCGTCGAGCCCACCAGGTCGATGAACACGGCGCTGGCGTCGGCCTGCTCGCCCCGCAGCCCGCTGCCCCGCTCCAGCGCCTGGGTGGCGACCTGGGCGCCCACGTGCCGGCCGAACAGGTCGCGGATCGTGCGGCGCTCCCGCAGGCCGAGGACCATCCGGTTGAACCCCGACTGGACCTCGCCGACCTCGCCGCCGTCGTCGACCACCAGCCCGACGTCGAGGTCGCCGCGGCCCACCCGGGCCAGCGCCGCCCGCAGGCCGTCGAGCGGCTCGGCCACCGACCGAGCCGAGGCGATCGTGGCGATGAACCCGGCGCCCAGGCCGACCAGCGCCAGCAGGGCCAGGGCGTAGGGCGGGATCTCGTCGGCGTCGAACAGCACCACCAGGGCGATGGCCGCCAGCGGCACCCCGGAGCCGACGGCCCAGGTCAGCAGCAGGCGCAGGCGCACGCCCGGCGTGTGGATGCCGCGCTCGGGGTTGCCCGAGAGCGCCCCGGCGAACAGCGGCCGGAACGAGCGCTCGATCATCAGGTAGCCGAGCGCGCAGGTGGTGGCGCCGCCGATGAGCGTGCCCTCGGCCACCCGCAGCATCGTCACCCAGTCGGCGCCGGCCATCCGGGACAGCACCGGGTAGAGCACCGCGCCGATCACCCAGAACACCAGCGGCCGCAGCGCCTGGCGCCACGGCTCCTGGAGCACGGCGATGCGCTCGGCCTCGGTCGGCGCCCGGCCCTCGATCGCCCACGCCATCGTGGCCTGGTAGGCCCGGCGGTCCCACTCGTAGGCGGGCACCAGCAGGGCGGCCAGGGGGATGAGCGGGGCCACGATCTGGAGCACGGGCGACAGCCGGGGCGCCAGCGCGTCGCCCGAGGCCAGGTGGACGAAGGTGATGACCGCGAAGGCGCCGGCCACGTTGGCGAAGGCCAGCCGGCGGCGGACGCTGCGCCGGACGTCCTCGACCGCCGCCTGGAGGGGCGTCAGCGGGTCGCGGCGGAGATGGCGCCGCCCCATGCCCAGCGCCCCTGCCTCAGGCCAGGTCGCCGGCCGCCGCCGGGTCGACGATCCACAGCACCCGGTCGGCCCGCACCCGGGCGGCCGGCAGGGCCTGGTCGCCCGCCGCCACCCGGGCCAGCGCCTCCCGCTTGGCCTCGCCGGCCACCGTGATCAGCGCCAGCCGGGCCCGGGCGATGCCGGCGTAGGTGAGCGTCATGCGCTCGTGGGGGTTCACGCCGTGGGGGTCGTGGTTGGTGGTGACCAGGCGCCCGGGGTCGGCGTCGAGCGCCGGCGAGTCGGGGAACAGCGAGGCCGTGTGGCCGTCGGGCCCCATGCCCAGGTGGATCAGGTCGATGCGGCCCAGCTCGCCGAGGCGGAGCTGGTAGGGGTCGGGGCCGTCCTCGCAGCGCATGGGGTAGTTGGCGTTGACCGCCCCCACCCGCTCGAGCAGCGACTCCCGGGCCAGCCGGTAGTTGGACTCGGGGTTGTCGAGCGGGACGCAGCGCTCGTCGCCCCAGTAGACGTCGACCTTCCACCAGTCGATCTGGCTGCCGGCGTCGTCGGCCAGCCGCTCGTAGGACCGGCGGGCCAGGTCGCCGCCCGAGACCGCGAAGGAGAACGAGTCGTGGGGCCGGGAGTGGAACGCCTCGATGACGCGCTCGGCGAATTCGCCGGGTACGTCCTCCACCACTACCAAATCGCCGTGCACGCTTCCTCCCGCGGTCAGGCCGACCGCGCTGTGGGTGCCCCCCGGGACGGCCGCAGACCGCCCCTCGCCGGTTCGACCGCTCTGTCTAGCTCGCGGGCGACCCGCTGCGCAGGCTTTCCGCCTTGTCCCCGATCGCGGAGATCAACTCGTCGAAGCTCTTGGCGAACGTCGAGACACCCTGCTCCTCGAGCGTGCGGCTCACGTCGTCGAGGTCGACGCCCACCTCGGAGATGGCGGTGAGGGTGGCGGCGGCCGCCCCGAGGTCGGCATCGACGCTGCGGGTCAGGCTGCCGTGGTCGTCGAACGCGTCGAGCGTCGACTCGGGCATGGTGTTGACCGTGTCGGGGCCGACCAGGGTGTCGACGTAGAGCGTGTCGGCGTAGTCGGGGTTCTTGGTCGACGTCGAGGCCCAGAGCGGCCGCTGGACGTGGGCGCCCCGGTCGGCCAGCGCCTGCCAGCGGGGGCCGCTGAAGGTGGCGAGGAACCGGCCGTAGGCCAGCTGGGCCTGGGCCACCGCAGCCTTGCCCCGCAGGGCCAGGGCGGCGTCGCCGCCGATGGCCTCGAGCCGCCGGTCGACCTCGGTGTCGACCCGGCTCACGAAGAACGAGGCCACGCTGGTGATCCGGGACAGGTCGCCGTCGCAGGCCTCGAGGCCCGACAGGTACGCCTCCATGACCTCCTCGTAGCGGTCGAGGCCGAAGATGAGCGTCACGTTGATGTTGCGGCCCTCGGACACGAGGGCGCGGATGGCCTCGACGCCCGCGGCCGTGGCCGGCACCTTGACGTACAGGTTGGGCTCCGCGATGCGGTCGTGGAGGTCGCGGGCGGCCGCCACGGTGCCGTCGCTGTCGTGCGCCAGGTCGGGCGCCACCTCGATCGACACGAAGCCGTCGACGCCGCCGCTCTCGTCGTGCACCGGGCGCAGCACCGCCAGCGCCGCCTCGATGTCGGACACGGCCATGTCCCAGTACAGGTCCTCGACCGAGGCGTCGCCGGAGACGAGGCCCCGCAGCTGGTCGTCGTACTCGTCGGAGCCCGACATGGCCTTCTGGAAGATCGTGGGGTTGGAGGTGATGCCCCGCACCCCGCGCTCGACCCAGCGGGCGAGCTCGCCGCCGGTGAGCCACCCGCGCCGCAGGTTGTCCAGCCAGGGGCTCTGGCCGGCGTCGTAGTAGAGGTCGTGGAGCTTGGTCACGGTTCCTCCCGGAGGTCGTTCACGAGTTGGTGGGCGCGGGCGGCCACGTTCTCGGGGTTGAACCCGAGGTTGGTGAGGGCCACCGCGCCGGGGGCGGACGCCCCGAAGCGGTCGAGCGAGACGCTGTCGTCGGCCCAGCGGTCCCAGCCGAAGCTGGCGCCGGCCTCGACGGCCAGCGTGGGCACCTCGGGCGGCAGCACGCCGCTCTGGTAGGCGTCGTCCTGGGCGGCGAACAGGTCCCACGAGGGCATCGACACCACCCGGGCGGCCACGCCGTCGGCGGCCAGCAGGCCCAGGGCGTCGAGGCAGACGGCCACCTCGCTGCCGGTGCCGACCAGCACGACGTCGGGCGCGCCCTCGTCGGGGTCGGCGAGCACGTAGGCCCCCCGCTCGACCGGGGCGCCGGCCGTGCCCGGGAGCACCGGCACGTTCTGGCGCGTCAGCACCAGGGCGGTGGGGCCGTCGGCCTCGACGGCGATGCGCCAGGCGGCCGCGGTCTCGTTGGCGTCGGCGGGGCGGATGAGCCGCAGCTGGGGCATGGCCCGCAGCGAGGCGAGGTGCTCGACCGGCTGGTGGGTGGGGCCGTCCTCGCCGAGTCCGACCGAGTCGTGGGTGAAGCTGTAGATCACCTTGTACCCGGACATGGCGGCCAGCCGGACCGACGGGCGCATGTAGTCGCTGAACACGAAGAACGTGCCGCCCACCGGCAGGACGCCGCCGTGGGCGGCCATGCCGTTGAGCGCCGTGCCCATGCCGTGCTCGCGGATGCCGAAGTAGACCTGGCGGCCGGCGGGCTCGGCCGGCGACTGCACGCCGTGGTCCTCGATGACCGTGCCGGTGTTGCCGGTGAGGTCGGCGCCGCCGCCGACCAGGCCGGGCACCTTGTCGGCCAGGGCCCGCAGGCAGGCGCCGCTGGCCTTGCGGGTGGCCACCTTCTCGCCGGGCTCCCAGGTGGGCAGCGCCTCCTGCCAGCCGGGCAGGCCCGCGCCGGCCAGGCACGCCTCCCAGGCCTCGCGGTCGCCCTCGTAGCCGGCCAGCCGCTTCTCCCAGGCCTCCCGCTCGTCGCGGCCCCGGCGGCCGGCGGCCCGGTAGTGGTCGAGGACGTCGTCGGGGACCCAGAACGTCTCGTCGGGCGGCAGGCCGAGGATCTCCTTGGTCGTCCGCACCTCGTCCTCGCCCAGCGGGTTGCCGTGGGCCTCGGCCGTGTCGGTGAACCGTGGCGACGGCCAGCCGATGTGGCTGCGCAGCACCAGCAGCGTGGGGGCGTCCTCGTCGGCCGCCGCCCGCCGCAGCGCCACCTCGAGCACCTCGGTGTCGTTGGCGACCTCGCCCAGCTCCTCGACGTGCCAGCCGTAGGCCCGGAAGCGCTCGGGCACGTCGTCGGAGTAGGAGAGCTCGGTGGGCCCGTCGATGGTGATGTGGTTGTCGTCGTAGACGGCGATGAGCCGGCCGAGGCCGAGGTGGCCGGCCAGCGAGGCGGCCTCGTGGCTGACGCCCTCCATGAAGTCGCCGTCGCTGCAGATCGCGTAGGTGCGGTGATCGCACAGCTCGGGGCCGAACCGGGACCGCAGCAGGCGCTCGGCGATGGCCATGCCCACCGCGTTGCCGATGCCCTGGCCGAGCGGGCCGGTGGTGACCTCGACGCCCGCGGTGTGGTGGACCTCGGGGTGGCCCGGCGTCTGGCTGCCCCACTGGCGGAAGGCCCGCAGGTCGTCGCGGGTGAGCCCGAACCCGGTCAGGTGGAGCATCGAGTACAGCAGGATCGACGCGTGCCCGGCCGACAGGACGAACCGGTCGCGGTCGGGCCAGTGCGGGGCCTCGGCGTCGTAGCGCATCACCCGGGTCCAGAGGACGTGCGCCAGCGGGGCGAGGGCCATCGCCGTGCCCGGGTGCCCGCTGTTGGCCGCCTGGGGGGCGTCCATGGCGAGGCCGCGGATCACGTTGATGGCGCGCTGCTCGAGGGGAGGGTCAGCCGTCATGCACCTGCCACCCTAGTGGCGCCGGGGGGCCGTCCCGACCTCTGTTCGCGTGCCTGTCACCCAGCTTTCGCGCCGGTGAAATCGTCGCCGAACAGCACCACGCTGGCGGTGAAGCTGTGCAGGTAGCTGCGGGTGCCGATCGGGCCGATCTCGCCGGCGCAGAACATGCCGGCGACGGCACGGGAGTCGATGGCCTCGGCCACCACGCGGGCGTCGTGATCGGGAGCACCGAACAAGTGCCTACCCCGACCGTTGCAGGTGAACACCAGGGCGCCGTCGCCGTCCCTCCCGGCCATCAGCCGGCGCAGGTCCTGGTCGGCGGCCTCGGCGTCGCGCACGTGGAACTGGACGGTGGTGCCGACGTCGACCCGCTGGCCGAGCGCCAGCGCCCCGGCGTCGCGGTCGGCGCCCACCACGGCCCGGACGAGGAAGTCGCCGGACTCGAACGTCATGCGGTGCTCGTCCACCGCGATGCCGATGTGGAGCCCGGCCGCCAGCCGGGCCCGCTCGTCGGGCGAGGCGCCGGCCACGGCCTCCTCCAGGCGCTCCAGCGCGGACCGGCCGGCCATCTCCAGCACCAGGTTGCCCTCGGCCCGGGTGACGATCATCGGCTGGCCCAGGGGCCGGCAGCCCTGCGACACCACCACCCGGGGCGCGGCGGCCGCGGGCAGCACGACGCCGACCCCGCCGTCGTCGACCACCTCGCCGTCGAGCACCAGGCGGTTGCCGCCGGGCCGGTGGTCGGCCGAGGCCATGCCCCCCGCCACCGGGACCGGGGGATCGAGCCCGCCCAGCGCGTCGACGATGGCGTCGACCGGCAGCGTGAACGGGTCGGCCAGCAGCAGCAGGACGTCGCCGGGCTCGAAGGTGCGGCTCGACAGCCCCGACAG
>Ga0126377_10003271_pt1 | contig 11440 bp, 8 predicted proteins | sample PanSoiMetPlot_22_FD_92647 | JGI IMG/M metagenome (GOLD analysis project Ga0126377, IMG submission 92647) | Tropical forest soil microbial communities from Panama - MetaG Plot_22 | ecosystem: Environmental > Terrestrial > Soil > Tropical forest > Bulk soil | place: Panama | collected 2016-02-17
CCGCCGGCCGCCCCGATCAGATCGCGAAGGCCGAGGTCATCAGGTGAGGCGGAGCCGGTGGGCGACGGCGGCGGCCTCGCCGCGGCTGGCGACACCGAGCTTGGCCAGGATGTTTGAGACGTGGACGCTGGCGGTCTTGTGGCTGATGAACAGCGCCGTGGCGATCTGGCGGTTGGTGCGGCCGTCGGCGATCAGTGCGAGGACCTCACGCTCCCGGGGGGTGAGGCCGAGGGGAGCAGGCTCCGCCCCGGCCGGGCCGCCCGCCGCTCCGCCGCCCGGTCGGAGGGGCAGCTGGATCCGGGCGCGGCGGGCCAGCGCGCCGATCTCCGCGACCAGCAGCCGCGCGTCGAACCTGCCGGCGAGCGTCCAGGCCGTCTCGAGGGCCGTGGCGGCGGCGTCACGGGAGGCCCGCCGGACGAGCAGCGCCTCGGCCTGCCGCCAGCGGGCGTAGGCCGCCGGCCAGAGGTGGCCGAGCGCCTCCCAGTCCTCCGCGCTGCGCGCCCACTGGCCGGGGTCGCTCAATCCGGTGACGCGGGACCACTCGGCCTCGGCCGTGCGCAGGTTCGCCGCGACGCCCGGTGTCAGGATCACGTTCGGCGCGGTGGTCGCCGCGCGGACCCGCTCGATGAGACCGGCCGCCAGCTCGCGGGCGGCCTGGTCCTCGGCGCCGGCATGGCGCGCGCGAGCCTGCTCGGCGACGGCCGCCTCGACCGCCAGCCCGGTGCGGCACAGCTCGGTGATCCAGGAGGGGTCGTCGGAGGCGGCCAGGATCGCCAGGCCGTCGGCCACGGTGGCGCGGGCGTCCGGCAGGCGGCCGTCCCACAGGGCGACCTCGGCTAGGCCGGCGAACACCGGCGTGGCGTTCTGCGGGTCCGGCAGCGCCGGGGACTCGTCGAGGACGCGCCTGAAGTCCGCCTGCGCGGCGGCGAGGTCGCCCTGCAGCAACCGCAGCATGCCTCGGGCGGTCAGGGGCCGCATCCAGTGCGAGGGCGTCCGCAGGTCGAAGTCGAAGGCCTCCGCCAGCAGCCGCTCGGCCTCGCCCCGGCGCCCGAGGTTCAGCAGCGCGACGGTGGCATCGGCCAGCAGCCAGCTGCCGAAGCGGCCCAGCCCGCCGAAGCGGCGCGCCACGGCGGCGGCGGCGAGGTAGACGTCGACCGCCTCGGCGGCGCGTCCGCACATCTCCAGGACGGTGGCGAGGTTGGCGTCGGCGCGGATCAGGTCGTCGGCGCTGCCGAGCTGCCTGGCGATGTCGCGGCCCCGCTCCAGGTCGGCGACCCCGGCCTCCACGTGCCCGAGGACGCCCAGCGAAGCGCCCAGGGTCGTCAGGGCGTGGCCCTCCACGGTCCGGTCGCCGACCTGCCGGGCCACGGCGACCGCCTCCTCGCAGCGGGTCTGCGCCTCGGAGTGCCGGGACAGCAGCATCAGGAGCTGGCCGTGCGCGGCCAGCGCCCGGGCCAGCTCCCGGGACGGTGGCTCGGCGGGGATCGTGGCCACGGCCTGCTCCACGGCGGCCATCGCCTTGGGACTGTCGCCGCCGAGCCAGTGGTAGCGGGCGAGCCGCTCCAGCAGCGCGCCGGCCTGCAGCGGCTCGGCGGCCGTGTCGACCCGGTCGAGCGCCAGGCGTGCCAGGACGACCGCGCGGTCGTAGCGGCCGGCGAGGTTGGCCGCCTCGGCGGCGCGGTGCAGCAGCGTGATCCGGTCCAGCGGGCTGCGGGCGGCGGCCTCGGGCGCCTGGTCCCACAGCTCCAGGGCGCGCTCGTAGTGCTCGTAGGCCTCTGCCGGCGCCCAGGCCGCCGAGGCGGCCTGGGCGGCGTGCACGCAGGCCAGCAGCGCCTGCCCCTGGTCGCGGGCGGCGTACCAGTGGTAGGCGAGCTGGCCCCGCTCGACGGCGGTGGCGTCCCTGGCGCCGGTCGGGGCGGTCGCGCCGGTGGCGCCGCCCTGCTGCTCGGTGCGCTGCTCGATGCGGCGCTCCAGCGCCCGCGCATAGGCGGCGTGCACGGGGCCGCGCTGCGCCGGCAGCAGGTCGTCGTAGACCGCCTCCTGGACCAGCGCGTGGCGGAACATGTAGGCGCCGCTGGTCTCGTCGACTGCCAGCACGTGGTGGCCGACCGCCTCGCGCAGCAGCCGCACGAGCGGCTCGGCGTCCTGGTCGACCACGGCCGCCAGCAGCTCGTGGTCCACCCGGGTGCCGGCCACCGCCGCCACCTCCAGCACCCGCTGCGCCGGCTCCGACAGCCTCTCCACCCGCGCCAGCACCAGGTCCCGCAGGGCCAGCGGCAGCCTGGTGCCCTCCAGGTGGGCGGCGAGCAGCTCCTCGGCGAAGAACGGGTTGCCCTCCGAGCGCGCCAGGATCTCCCCGACCAGCGCCGGCGCGACCGGCCCGTCGAGGATCCCGGCGAGCAGCGCGGCCAGCTCACGGCGGCCCAGCCGGGCCGGCTCCAGGCGCTCGGCCCGGCCGCTGCGCTCTAGCTCGGCCAGGAACGGCCGCAGCGGATGGCGCCGGTGCAGCTCGTCCGAGCGGTAGGTCAGCACCAGCGCCACGCCGGCGCGCAGGTTGCGGATCAGGAAGCCCAGCAGGTCGCGGGTGGACTGGTCGGCCCAGTGCAGGTCCTCGACGACCACCAGCACCGGGCTGCGCTCGGCGAGCCGCTGCAGCATCCCGAGCAGCAGCTCGAACAGTCGCATGGGCTCCAGCGGGGCCGCCGGCTCCTGCCCGGCCCGCGGGCCGAGCTCGGGCACCAGCCGGGCCAGCTCCCCGCGAGCGCCGCCCAGCGCCCGTTCCAGCTCCTCCGGGTCCAGGATGCGGGTGAGCCACCGCAGCGCCTCGACCATCGGCGCGTAGGCCAGGACCCCTTCCCCGACATCCAGGCAGCCACCCGTGAGCGCGACGGCGCCGGCCTCGCCGGCGTGGCGGAGCAGCTCGGCGACCAGCCGGGTCTTGCCGACGCCGGCCTCGCCCGCCACCACCACGGTGGTGGACTGGCCGGCCGCCGCCCGGTCGAGCGCCGCCCGGAGCCGGGCGACCTCCGCGTCGCGGCCGACCAGGACCGGACTGGAGACTCGCTTGACCACGCCCTGGATCATCCCAGACCGCACCAGGTGGATCGCGCCCTCCTCGGCTGCCGCCGTCACGTTCCCGGGACGAACCTGCCCCTAAGGCCCCACCCCGCGCATGAGGAGGACGAAGTATCGTCGCCGCGACCGACACCTCATTCCATTCCGCCGTAGGGAGCGATCGATGCCCAGCCTGATCTTCGTTCACGGTCGCAACCAGCAGGGCCGCGAGCCCGACGCGCTGCGGCGGCGGTGGGCGGCCGGCCTGAACAAGGGGCTGACGGCGGCGCACAAGGAGCCGCTGGACGCCGCCGCGGTCGACGCGATCAGGTTCCCGTTCTACGGCGACGTGCTGTGGGCCGCGACGGTGCAGGGCAGAGCCGCGGTCCCCGACGTCGCCACGCTGAATGCGGTGGGCCGGGTGGATCCGGGGCTGCCCAACGTGGTCAACCGTCGCCAGCTCGCGGTGCTGGGGGCCATGGCCGGTGAGCTCGGCATGCGGTCCCGCGTGGTGCAGGAGGTCGAGCTGGGGGTGCCCGGTGGGTGGCTGTGGCGCGGCCTGCTGGAATGGGTCGCCGACCATTCGGGTGTGGACGAAGCCGTCGTCCGGGGCTTCCTGCGCGACGTGTCCGCGTACCTGGAGCTGCCGGGCTGCCGGCAGGAGGTGCAGGAGGTGGTACGGCCGGCTCTGCTGGCCGACACGGACTGGGTGCTGGTCGGCCACAGCCTCGGCGGGGTGATCTGTGCCGAGCTCCTGGCGGAGGAGGAGGTGCGCCGCCGGGTCGGTGTGTTCGTCGCGGTCGGGGCGCCGCTCGGACTCGACGCCGTCACCGCCGCGATGCTGCCGAGTGGCGCGGCCAGGCCGACCGCGCCGTGGGTCAACGTCTACGACCTCAGAGACTGGGTGGCCCTCGGCTCGCCGCTGCAGCAGACGGGCGGGCTGCGTGAGCAGCTTGCGGTGGCCAATCCCCGCTCCTACGAGCACTCCATCGAGCACTACCTGGCGCATCCCGAGGTCGCCACGGCCATCGCCGACGCCTTGGCCGGGCTCGTCGTGGGCTGACCTGCTCACCCGGCGTCCGCAGGCGCCTCGAGGATCGCTAGCGCCACCGCCAGGTGCTGGTGACGTGACGGAGCTTCGGGACGGCGCGTGGATAGGCACGTTCGGCCACGGTCAGCGCCACCGAGTACAGGGCGCCGTCGTGCACCGCGTTGACGCCCCTTCCGCGCAGGCGGAGGCCTCGCGAGCTGATGACGAACTCGAACGCGACGGCCTCCTCGCCCGCCAGGTCCACGCGGCGCGGGGTCCCGCGCAACCGCGCGTCGACCCCCGTCGACCTCGCACCCCGGACGAACTCGCTCACCGAGCGACCGAGATCGATCGGGGCAGCCCCGCCCGCCGCTCGGACCACGGTGACATAGCCGTTGCGCGACAGCTCCCGAGGATCGGGCGAGCTGGACAGCACGTGCAGCGCCTGCGCATCCCCGCGGGTGGAGAACAGGCCGCGAGCCGAGGGCTGGTCGGTCCATCCCGGCGGCAGCCCGAACGCGTAGCGGTCACCCTCCACGCGGGGTCCGGCGATCCCTACCTCGTCCTGCGGGCCGTCCCGGGTGCCGTCCCCGACGTCGCGGTCGCTGACGAGCGTGATCGTGACGACGGCTGCGATCACCAGCACCGCGGCGGCAAGCGCGAGACGACGGGCTGTGTGCGGTGGTGGTGGCGCCGTGCGCGGGGGCAGCCGGCCAGCTCTGGACGCCGCAGCCCGACGCCGCGGATGGTCGCCTGGGGACGGCTGCTTGCGGGGGAAGTGACCGGAAGGGTCCACCGGTGCTGCACGCTCCTGTTCGTGCCGGGCGCGGTCACCCGGCTGCCGCGGCACGTGGGCTGGTCAGAACTCGCCGCCGCTTTCGCCGGTGCTGCCCGAGTCGTCGGTGCCGACGCCCGCGCCGGCAGGGCCGGCGTCCACGCCAGGGCCGACCGGCCCCACACCCAGGCCCGCGCCGGCAGGGCCGAGGCCGGGCTCGCCAGGGTCGAGGCCCGGGTCGGTGACGCTGACGACCGCGCCGATCCCCGTGCCCACAGCGTCGGGCTCGCCCGGGTCGACGTCCGGGTCGGTGACGCCGGCGACCATGCCCACGTCCGGGACCGCGGCGCTGGCGACCACGCTGGCGACCGCGCCGACGCCCGTGCCCACCGCGACACCGGGACCCGGAGTTCCCTCGGCGGGGCTGCCCTGACCAGGGGTGCCCTCAGGGCTTTCAGGCTCGTCCGACGGTGGGGTGTTGTCCACGGGTGGGGTGTTGTCCACCGGCGGGGCGATGTCCACGAGGGGGGCTTCCTCCGGTGGAGGAGCCTGAGGGGGCGGCGCTGGTGGTGCCTGTGGCGCTGGTGGTGCCTGTGGCGCTGGTGGTGCCTGTGGCGCTGGTGGTGCCTGTGGCGCTGGTGGTGCCTGTGGCGCTGGTGGTGCCGGCGGGGTCTGCGGTGCGGGCGGGGCGTTCGCCGGGGCTGTCTTGCCGCTCAGGGCGTAGCCGACGACGGCCATGCCCGTCCCGAAGATGGCGCCCCCGACCGCACCGGCGAGGGCTCCGACCGTCGACTTGGTGGCGAGGCCGCCGGTGGCGATCCCCGTCGTGACGCCGGAGTTGAGGCCGTCGGTGACCGCCTGGGAGAGCGACGACGCGTTCCTGCCGGCAGTCAGGCCCGCGACCGCGCCGGTCACGGCCCCGGCGGCGAAGCCCGCAATCGCGTCGGCCCGCGCATCCCCGGCCCTGAGCACGCCGGGTGTGGCGGCGACGGCCGCGTGCGCGCGCGCCGGCAGGGCCGACCCGACACCCACCGCGACCAGGGCCAGGGAGAGAGCAACCAGCAGCAGCCTGCGCACCATGACAGTGGCCTTTCCTCCGGGGGTGGTCCACGTGCCGTCGTCATCGGCGGGGATGGGCGGCGAGCGTGCTGGAGCCAGCTCCCGGAGGAGTGATCGCGGGTCCTGGAGCCCGGGGCGGAGGCAGCCCGCGTGGGTTGGCGGCAACCGGTTCACCTCGCGCGGAGACCGGATCGGCGCAAGGGCACGACGAAAAAGCATGGTCCGTCGGCCACGCCAACAACGTCATCGGTAGCCAGATCCTACGGTCTGGCGTCGGGCAATCTATACTATTTTGGCGCCTGCAACCCGTCATGCATGAGGACGGATGATGCCGGCCATCAGCGACCGGCTTTAGGAGGTTCTCACAAAGCGTTGCGTGAGCGCGCCGGCGCGTCCCGGTATCTCCGCCGAATTGAAATGTGGTCTCGGATTCTCCTGGCGTGGGTCATCGACCGCCGAACTTCCAAGACCCGTCATGGTGGAAATCGAGATCTCCTCCTGAGGATTCGTCCGTGGGGACGAGGCGGTTCGTCATCGCGGCCGACGACGCCTGGGCCATGGGCTCATTAGGTTCCGCCCGGGCAGCGAATCCGACACCCAAGGGGGGAGTGACAGCCAGCCCTGCCCGACCCCGACCCGGTGCCCACGGCCTGGACCCCGGCCGTGGGCACCGCCACATCCAGACAGCCACGGCTGGGCCGGCGCTCGTAAGGAGCTCCTCATCCCCAGGGCTGCGGCGACCGGCCGGTCGCCGGATTCGGGTCCTGCCGGATCACCGATGTGACCTCAGGAGGAATGCCTCATGCGACCAGGCTGGATCAGACTGCGGACCCCACGCGGGCCGGGGCGCGGTAGGGGGCTCGTGCTGCCGGGCTTCGCGCTCGCCGCGATGCTGCTGCTGGCGGCCTGCGGCGGTTCGGGGGGCGGCGGCAGCGCTGTGGCCTCGGTCGCCGGCGCGGCCACCACGACGACGGCGAAGGGCGGGAGCGGGGCCTCGGGCGGCCAGTACGAGGCGCTGCTGGCCTACGCCAAGTGCATGCGCGAGCACGGCCGTGACGTGCCGGACCCGACGCAGGACGCGAACGGCAACCTCAAGCTCCCGGCTCTGAAGGACCCGAAGGTCCTCGAGAACCCGCCCAAGGAGTGCACCGACAAGCTGCAGGGCGCGCTGCCGGACATGAGCCAGCAGGACCAGTCCGAGTTCCAGGACAAGCTCCTGGCCTACGCCAGGTGCATGCGCAAGAACGGCTACGACATGCCGGACCCGAACTTCTCCGGCAACGGGGCACCGTTCGACCTGGGCGACCAGGACGATCCCAAGTTCAAGGCCGCGGACGAGAAGTGCAAGGACCTGCTCGGCGACCTCCCGGGGGTGTCGTCATGAGCACGCGCGAGCGGGACACCGGGGATCTGTCAGTCGCGGCGGGGCCGGCCCTCGACGGAGAGGGGGTGACGCCCGGACAGCTGGTCACCGGGCGCGGTCGCGGCCGGCGTGGCCGCCGTCCCCGAGCCTTGATCGTCATCGCGATCGTCGCGGTCCTGATGGTCGGCGCGGCAGGCACGGTGTTCGCGCTCTCGCGCGACGACGACGCCGAGACCGCCGCGCCCGCCGTGCAGACGGCGCTCGCGGAGGTCAAGAAGCAGGACCTGGTCAAGCGGGAGACGCTCGACGGGACCCTCACCTACGACGACACGCGCCAGCTGGTCGGCCAGGCGCAGGGCACGGTCACCGCCATCGCACCGGAAGGCCAGACCGTCGCCCGGGGCGACGTCCTGTACAAGGTCGACTCCAGGCCGGTGGTGCTGCTGTACGGCGCCCGGCCCGCCTGGCGGGCGCTGTCGAGCGGGGTCGACGCCGGCGACGACGTGCGCCAGCTCGAGATCAGCCTGCGCAAGCTCGGCTACGACCCCGACGGCGACATGACCGTCGACCGCGAGTTCGACTCGGCGACCGGGAACGCGGTCAAGCGCTGGCAGGACGACCTGGGCGTCGAGCAGACCGGGACCGTCGCGCCCGGCGACGTCGTCTTCCTCCCGGGCGCGGTGCGGGTCGGCGAGCACAGCGTCGAGATCGGCGACCAGGTCCATTCCGGCGCCGAGGTGCTGCAGGTGTCGGCGACGACCCGCGTCGTCACCTTCGAGATCGGCGCCGACGAGCAGGACCTGGTCGCCGACGGCGACGCGGTCCAGGTCGCGCTCCCCGGCGGCACGACGCTCAAGGGCACGATCTCCGAGGTGGGCAAGGTCGCGACCACGTCGGCCAGCGACTCGTCGGAGACGGGCTCGGACTCGACGGAGACCTCCACCGGCGACGCGGTCGTCGACGTCACCGTGCGCCTCGGGAGCCGGAAGATCTCCGGCAACCTCGACCGTTCCCCCGTGGACGTCAAGGTCACCAAGGAGACCAGCAAGGGTGTGCTGACGGTGCCCGTCACCGCGCTGGTGGCGCTGGCCGGCGGCGGCTACGCGGTCGAGGTCGACGCGAACGGGTCGCGTTCCTACGTCGCCGTCGATCCCGGCATGTTCGCCGACGGCATGGTCGCGGTGAAGGGCGGCGGCCTGCACGAGGGCACGAAGGTAGTGGTGCCGGCATGACCACGGCGAGCGCCACCACACGGCCGGAGCCGGTCCTGGAGCTGCAGGGCGTGCGCAAGGCCTATCCGGGCCCCGTCGAGGTCCTGCGCGGGGTGGAGCTGACGATCCAGACCGGCGAGCTGCTGGGGATCGTGGGCCCCTCGGGGTCGGGCAAGTCGACCCTGCTGCACATCATGGGAACCCTCGAGCAGCCGACCTCCGGGACGGTGCGGATCGAGGGGCACGACGTCACGGCGCTGGGCGACAAGGAGCTGTCGGCCCTGCGGTCGCGCTCCATCGGCTTCGTCTTCCAGCAGTTCTTCCTGCTGGACGGGATGACCGCCGTGGACAACGTGGCCAACGGCGTCCTCTACACGGGCACGTCGAACGCCCGGCGTCGGGCGCTCGCGGCCGAGGCCCTGGACAGGGTCGGCCTGGGTCACCGGCTCGGCCACGTGCCGGCGAGCTTGTCGGGCGGCGAACGCCAGCGCGTGGCGATCGCGCGGGCGCTGCTGGGCCGGCCGGCGATCGTGCTGGCCGACGAGCCGACCGGCAACCTGGACTCGCACTCCAGCGCGGAGATCGTGGCGCTGCTGCACGAGCTGCACGCCGCCGGCGCCACCATCGCGGTCGTCACGCACGACCACGAGGTCGCCGCCGAGCTGCCCCGGCGCGTCCAGGTCCGGGACGGCCTGGTCGAGCGGGACGTGCGTGTCGGCTCCCCGGCGGGGGCGAGGGCGTGAGCACGCGGCTCGCGCCGAGCCGGCTGCACGCCGGCGACGTGCTCAGGGTCGGCGGCATCGGGCTGCGCACGCGGCGGCTGCGGGCCGCGCTGTCTGCGCTCGGCATCGCCATCGGCATCGCCGCCATGGTCGGGGTGCTCGGGCTGTCGGAGTCGAGCAAGGCCGACCTACTCGACCAGCTCGACCGGCTGGGCACGAACCTGCTCACGGTCGCGCCCGGCCAGACCCTCGGCGGCGAGGACTCCTCCCTGCCCGAGAAGGCGGAGGCCATGATCGGCCGGATCGGCCCGGTCCAGGAGGTCGCCTCGGTGGGGACGGTCGACGCCACCGTGCGCCGCAGCCCGTTCATCCCCGAGGACGAGACGGGCGGGCTGGCCGTGCGGCCGGCGACCACGAACCTGCTGCCGACGCTGGGGGGCACCGTCCGCGACGGGAAGTTCCTGGACGCGGCCACCGAACGCCACCCGACGGCGGTGCTCGGCTCGGTCGCGGCCCAGCGGCTGGGCGTGACCGAGGTGGACGGCAGGCGTCAGGTCTGGATCGGTGACGAGTGGTTCACCGTCATCGGCATCCTCGACCCGGTGCAGCTGGCCGCCGGCCTGGACCGCTCGGTCATGATCGGCTACCCGGTCGCGATCCAGGAGCTGGGCGCGGAACGCAACGCCTCCACCGTGTACGTGCGCTCGGCCACCGACCAGGTCGCGGCGGTCAGGGGCGTGCTCGGCCGCACGGCCAACCCCGAGGACCCGGAGGAGGTCGAGGTCAGCCAACCGTCCGACGCGCTCGTCGCGCGGGCCGCGGCGACCAGCGCCTTCACCTCGCTGTTCCTGGGTCTGGGAGCGGTCGCGCTGCTGGTCGGCGGGGTCGGCATCGCCAACGTCATGGTCATCTCGGTGCTCGAGCGGCGCTCGGAGATCGGGCTGCGGCGGGCGCTCGGCGCGACCAGGACCCACGTCGCGGTGCAGTTCCTCTCGGAGTCGCTGCTGCTCTCGGCGATCGGGGGAGCGGGCGGGGTGCTGCTCGGCGCGGCCGTCACCGCCGCGTACGCGGCGGCGCGTGGCTGGCAGATCGTCCTGCCGACCGCCGGGCTCGCCGGCGGCCTGGCCGCGGCCCTGCTGATCGGTGCGATCGCCGGCCTCTACCCGGCGATGCGGGCGGCCCGTCTGGCCCCGACCGAGGCGCTGCGCTCGGTCTGACCCGACGAGACGACGCCGGGGTCGCGCCGAGGGCCTGGGCCTCGACGGCCCGCCGTGGTGGTGGCCGCTCCCGCCGCTCATGTTGGCCGGCCTGCTGGTCGGGCTGACCCTCCGCTACCTGCCCGGGAAGGGCGGCCATTCGCCGGCCGACGGGTTCAGGCCCGCGGGCGCGCCAGCGCCCGTCGAGCTCCCGGGCATCGCGATCGCGGCGCTGGCGAGCCTCGGCCTCGGTGTGGTGCTCGGACCCGAGGCGCCGCTGATCGCCCTGGGGGGCGGGCTGGCCGTCCTCGCCGTCCGCCTGGCCAGGCGCCCGACGACCGCGCAGACCACGGCGGTGGTCGCCGCGGCGGGGAGCTTCGCGGCCATCAGCACGCTGCTGGGGTCGCCGCTGCTCGGGGCGTTCCTGCTGATGGAGGCGTCGGGGCTCGGCGGGCCGGCGCTTGGCCTGGTGCTGGTCCCCGGCCTGGTGGCCGCGGGTGTCGGGTCGATGATCTTCATCGGCCTGGATGCCTGGACCGGGCTGGGCACCTTCTCGCTGGCGCTGCCCGACCTGCCGCCGTTCCCCCGGCCCGACATCGCCCAGTTCGGCTGGGCGCTGGTCATCGGTCTGGTCGCGGCCGTGGTGGCCACGGCGATCCGCCGGCTGGGCCTGGCGCTCCGGCCTCATGTCGAGCGGCGGCTGCTCCTGGTCACCCCGCTGGTGGGCCTGGCCGTCGGCGTCCTGGCGGTCGTCTACGTCGAAGCCAGCGGCCACGGCGTCTCCGACGTGCTGTTCTCGGGCCAGGACGCGATGGGCCCGCTCATCAGCCAGAGCGCGAGCTACTCGGTCGGGGCGCTGGTGCTGCTGGTGGCCTGCAAGGGGCTCGCCTACGGCGCGTCGCTGGGCAGCTTCCGGGGCGGGCTCGTGTTCCCCGCGATGTTCCTGGGCGCGGCAGGTGGCATCGCGCTGTCGCATCTTCCCGGGTTGCCGCTGGTCGCGGGGGTCGCGATGGGCATCGGAGCGATGTGC
>Ga0126377_10003272_pt1 | contig 11438 bp, 11 predicted proteins | sample PanSoiMetPlot_22_FD_92647 | JGI IMG/M metagenome (GOLD analysis project Ga0126377, IMG submission 92647) | Tropical forest soil microbial communities from Panama - MetaG Plot_22 | ecosystem: Environmental > Terrestrial > Soil > Tropical forest > Bulk soil | place: Panama | collected 2016-02-17
ATCGGAGAGCTTACCTGCCAACGGCGCGAACATTACAATCACAACCGAATTCGTAATAATGATCCAACCCATTTTGGCGGGGCTGAAGCCCATAATGCTCTGCAGGTAGAAAGGCATCAGAAATTGAATGCCTGACTGAGTCGAGGAAACAAAGAATAACGTCAAGTTAGAAAAGGTAAACAATCGATTGCGAAAAAGTGAAAGACTCAAAATCGGTGTTTTGGCTCGGAGCTCGGTCCAAATAAAAAGAAAAAGTCCTGTGGTTGAAAGCAAAGTCAGTGAAATGGCTGTGGGATTGAGAAAACCGACATGCGGAATATCGCGAATCGTGTAGAGAAAAAGCGTGTTCGTAAAGAGAAGCAGCAAGGCCCCGAGGTAATCAATCTTCGCGCCCTTCTCGGTCCCTCCTGTTTCCTCCATCGTTTTCCAAGCCAGATAAGCTCCCAGTATACCCACCGGCAGATTGATGTAGAAAATCCAGCGCCAACCGAGAGTGTCGATGAGAAACCCTCCGAGCGTCGGACCTGCCAGGAAACCGCTATGCAACGCCAACGAAGTATAGCCAAGCGCTTTCCCTCGTTGTTCCGGTGGAAAAACCGTGGTGACGATAGCTCTCCCATTGGAGGTTAGCATCGAGCCTCCAACTCCCTGTACGAATCGGCACAAAATAAGCTGAAGTGCCGATTGAGATAAACCGCAAAGGCCTGAGCCGAAAATAAAAAGAAGAAAGCCGGAAATGTAGGTTCGCTTGCGACCGTAGAGATCGCCAATCCGCCCAAGAATGATCACCAAACCGACGAGCGTGATGTCATAAATGAGCACCGTCCATTGGATCGTTGTAAGATCAGTCTGGAAAGTGTGAGTTAACGTCGGCAGAGCAACCAAAAGAACGCGCTGATCGACTGCGACCATAAATAGTTCAAGACAGACGTTGAACAGGACTAAGCTCCGATTCCGGCGTACAATGCTTGTCGGCATACACTCAACTCAAACGTGGTTATTATCTTTCGATAGTGTTCACGTTTCAGTAATGGAGACAACAACAATCACGTAAAGGCGGGTGACGAAGCGCGACCTGCTCTACGCGCAGGTATAGACAGCGGTCGCGACGTGAAAAACCAGCTAGTGGAATCGATTACGCGCGGTCAGACATTCTGTCCAGGCTGAATGCGCTTACACAAGTGCCGTGGCCAAGGCAAGATAAAGGGCAACAAGAAATCCTGCCACCGTAGGAAGCACAATGCGCGACCCGCCTTCGTGGATCGCCTCGGGAATCATTGCATGGGCGACGAGCGCAAGTACGGCGCCGCCTGCAATCGCTTCGCAGAAGACGGCAATTAGCGATTCCGAACTGGCGATCAGTATCTTGCCTGCGGCCGCCGCAAATACACCTGCGACAAGCACGGAGGACCACAGCGCAAATATGACTGTGGGGCGATAACCGGCCTTTTTCAGAATCGCCGAGGTTGGTGCGGCCAGGAGGGAATGTCACCCGGCTTGCAAGCTTCGCAGATGAGCTAGCTGGGAAAAGGGTCGAGATCCTCAACGAAGTGCTCCCTAAGTCCACAAGAATCGGAGTTATCGCGGACGCTGGTGGTCGAGGAGGCGAACTTCAGGTAAAAGTCATGAAAGAGGTGGCATCTGCTCTAGGGCTCAAATTGGTGGAGATCAGGGTGGCGAACGATGCCGAGAAGTTAGTGCAGGCCTTTCAAACAGCCGTTCGCGAGCGAGTTGATGCGATTATTACAACTAGTGGAGCTGCTGTTTATCTATGGATTATTATCTTTCTGTTCTTGGTCCTTGCCGTCGAGGGTGTGTCACTTGCAGTCGCCGCAGCGGGGGCAGCGTCAGTCGAACTGGGCCAAGAGTTTGGATCGGACGTGGGTTGGGAGGACTGCTTTTGGCTGCGTTCGCAGGTTATCCCTTATCCTACGGTCTCGCGTACGTTGTTTCATGGTTTCTCTGATGACGTAAGTGAGAAGAGAGGTGCGTACCAAACGGCTTGAGATAGACTTTCGAACCGGCTCGCTTCGCTCGCTCGATGTCGTCTGACCCCATTGTCGCCGCGAATGGGAAGTCCATTGGCGGCGCTTCCCTTAACGACGGCTTGCAAAGACGAGCTTTCCGGTCCAGTGCGCTTTCAAGACCACCGTCCTGGATGGCCAGCCAACCGCGATATGACAAGATCGATTGACAACTTCGTTCTAAGCAGATAATGCTGCGCGGCTGATAGACATGGCATGGAGCGTCTGCTCGCTGAAAGACTCTGCGGATGAAACAAATAGCTATTGGGTTCGCTGTCTTAGGACTCGGAATTTGCGCGTTCGTAGCATGGCATGAGTTAGCTTCTACGCAACCGAGGATCCTCGAATTAGGGCAATTGTTGGTAGTAACGCTGACTCTGGTCGTGCTGGTCTGGTATGCCTATGATACGAACTCAATCGCGAGGATCACTCAAGACCGATGGATACGAGAGGGAATTCTTTCCACGACGTACAGCTTGGATATGACAGCATCTAAAGTCGGCGACTCGGGGCGCACAACTTTTCAGTTACATAACGCTTCTGCTTTGGTCGTTCGGGCTAGGGTCAATTTCAACCTAAAGGTTTACGGCCAAGCGGTTACGGCAGGACCATTGTATGACGGAACCGAGAACTGGCTTGTGTACCCGCATCAGATCTCACAGGGATGGTTCGAGATCGAATCTCTACTCAAGCAACAGGGAAGAAACGTAGCGGCGATGCGCAGCGAGGTCAGCGAAGAAAACCGAAAGCGCCAACTAACTATGGTGCTCGACCTGACGTTTTGGGATGAATTCGGCGTGACCCGCAACCTTCCCCCACGACCTCATTATTTCGACTTTCAACGACGGGGTTGGATTCCGAGCCTCGGCGAACGTGCAGACACTTAGCATCCCGTTATCCCGTTACGTTGACTCTCGTCAGATGTGAATCAAGCTGATGCGTCGCATCTCTTTCCGACGCGCTGCGTACGTGATGATCTCGCGGCTCGCTTCGCTCGCCTTGGGATGTCGCCGCATAGGGGAAGTCCATTGGCGGCGCTTCCAATGAGACTTGGTTCACATCATGGGAAGGGATAAAAGCAGTAACATCTTTCGTCCGGTAACGACGAAGGGTCAGTCTACGCGAAGAAGCTGTGGCCTATGCAAGTCTCACGCGGGCTTCACGAACCATATGGTAGGCGTGCCCTGCACACCGGCGCCTTTCATAACCTCCCGCAGCCGCCGCGACCCCGCAAACGCCTTGGCCCTGCTTATGCTGTCAAAATCATGCGAGACGGTCACCTCGTTGGGCTTCGCCACGGCGCGATAGACCGCGTGCCCCACGACGCCCATTCCCCTGCGCTCCTTATCAAACGCGTTGTATGCCCTGCGCCACACTCGATAGTCTCGCACAACGTGTCTGATGAACATTCGAACCATTTTTACCTCCCTTCGGAACCTCGGTTGAACAAACTCGTTTGCTGGGATGCCAGGATTGCGATTGATCAATCTATCACTTGGGACGCAGTCTGGAAAAGAGCCAATGCGCTCGGAGATCGAATTGGAGTGGAAGGCGAAACGGCGAAATCTAACAGCGCGTTCGAAGACAGATGCTCGCTTCGCTCGCCTTGGGATGTCGCCGCACATGGGAAGTGTTTTTCGAAAAGAAAAACTCATGCGGCGCTTCCAATAAGCAATTGGTTCACACTACAGGAAGTGGCCGATTTCCTTCCAACAGAACGTTGACAAGTCGGGATAGCTAGTGGATATTGCGGGCCGAATCGAATTTCACCGTTAGAGCCGTCTGGGGAAATAGGCCGACCCGCGTTTGTCGTCTAGGCGGCTCATCATTGGTCAGCACAACGGATTACATCGTCAGAACTGAGCTGGAACAGAGGCGACGCTATGCCACCCATCGCTGACGCTGAACACGTAAACCTATTGCTTCACGGAGTTGAAGAATGGAACCGACGTCGACCGCATTGGGCTAACTTGGCAGATGCAGATCTCATGAATCTTGACCTTCGCGGAGCGAATCTAAGCAACGCGGGAATGTGGGGCGTCACTCTAATAGGATCTGACCTGTCGGATGCGATTCTCGATAATTCTGACTTGGAACATGCGAGCCTAGCGCGCTGCAGAATGATACGAACATCCGTAAATGGGACAAAGCTTCATGGAGCCTGGGTTTATGGCGCAGCAATTTGGGACATAAAAGGTAAGCCAGCCAGCGAAGACTGGCTGGGAGTTACGCCCGACGGATCGCATTATTTCGAACCAGATGCAGTTCAACTCCGTGTTGACGGGCTTTCGCTCGCGCAGTTCATGTATACGATGGCTGCCAGTGCGCGGCAGACTACGAATGACGCTGCACTTGGAAAACTACTTGATGCATTTAGCAAGTCAAACGTATTACTTCTCGGTAGGTTCACGGAGGAGCGAAAGGTTGTTCTCGACGCAATCAGGAACGCTCTACTCACCAGTCGAACGCTCTTCCCTGTTGTTTTTGATTTTAAGAGGCCTACCGCTAGGGATTTGACGGAGACAGTCATGTTCCTAGCAACATCAAGTCGACTAATAGTCGCCGATCTAACTGATCCGTCGAGCGTTCCACACGAACTTGCCTCAATCGTGCCTACTCTTCCGTCAATTCCAGTTATTCCACTAATTGCCCGCGAAAGCGGAGCCTATGCAATGTTTGAGCATTTGCAACGCTACCCGTGGGTGATGCCGATCCACACCTACGGCTCCGTCGACGACGTTCTTTCAGCGCTACCGGCTCTGGTCGATCTCGCGTTGTCAAGAGTTGCAGGCTAGAAGCGGAGTTCACCATCTTTACCGTCAAGCCGCCTTGACGCTGATCATCATCACCGTTTGCGCCATTATTGCGATTTGTTCCTCTTATCAATCTGCCACCTCGTTTCAAAAACGCGCTCCGCGCAGCAATCGCAGATAGTTGCACTTCAGTGACCGACGGAATCGGAGTTCATTACCGTCCTTTTTCAATCCGCAATGGTTGGGCAACGGAGGAAGAAGTGAAACTGGATATCAAACCCCTCAGTAAATATCAGGCCATATGGGCACAAGCGAAACGCAACGGCACCATTCAAGACCGCGACAGTCTTCCAGCGCAGAACTGGACATGGCCGACTGACACTTTTCTTCAGCGCCGGTTAACCGAGCTAAGAAACAGGAAGATTGAGCAGGATTAATGAATGGGGTGAGGAACAATAGAACGCTGCAACGAGCGCTGATTCCGTGGTTTGTGTTCCGACAAGCCCTTCAAAAGAAATTGAACTGCGACCCGGAAAAGTGGCTCGCATTCTGGTCCTTCGCCGATGATGGAGTCGGCCTAGCTCAGGACGAATCCCAGGTACAAGACGTAATCCAGCTGTTGTTTCCAGGGCGCAGTGAAATTCGTCACTGAAAGACGAAACCTTAATAAGTATGACGATTCGCGATCTGCTAATTCTGAATCTCACACTCCAAGCCTTCGACGGGCTTTTTTCCTATCAGCTTTTCTCGCTGGGTGCCGTTGAAGTAAATCCCTTCGTTGCTGCTGCTGTAGAAGAGTGGAACGTTATATGGGGATTGCTCTATAGCAAATTACTGGCGAGCGTCGCGTTGATTGTGATATTCGCCGTCAGCGACAGGCAACAGCAACTCGCAACACAGGCTCTGATCCTCACGGCTTCTGTTTATGGTTGCGTCGCTCTCGTTTCGGTGTGGGAAGCTCTTAGATAAGAACCATGTTCGCATCGTCCTGATGCATTCAGCGCGCGGCCAGCTGCTCCTCGTTCCAAGGTAGCTGATTTAGGACTCCGGCTGTGATTTACCAGGCAAGTAAGCCCGGTCGAACGAAAACGGATCTTTAAGGTGAAGCCTTGACGGGTTTCACTGTGGTAGACTCACCATCCGAACTTTCGGGAACCATTTCCACGTAGATGCTCCCAAAAACAATCTTACTGCTCATCATGAAGGGGAGACGCCGATTGTCGGCTGAAATCCAAATGGCAGCTTCGTTTAACCTTTGCGCATACCCTTCGTTCTCGACATTCTTAATCCGCGGGACAATTTTGAAGGCTTCCACGTCGCCGGACTTGGTGCGAACCGTTTCCCGACATTCAACTTCCAAGTCAAGTAGGTAGCGGTACTTTCCACCAAAGATATGGAAAAAGAGATGGTCGCCCACTTTGAAATCTTGGCTCCTTGCAAGATAGATGGCCGTAATTGGATCGACAGTGTTTGTCGGCTGATCAAACTCGTACTGTTTAACTTTTCCTTTCTCGTCCCGATGCACCGACCACTTCTTTGTCGCCCGGTCGAAGTGGGCCACGGTATCGATGACTTTTTGGTTTTCTCTCTGGCTGAAAGTGAAACGAGTTGGCATGAGCCCTTCGGCCTCGATCGTTGACGTGATGGTGTCTCGCATTTTCCAGATGAGATCTAATAGTTTCGACGTCCGTGCCTCGACCCTGACGCTGTAGAACTTCTTACCATCGATCCATTGAGGCGTCGTGCGGATCTCCGCAGTGGCCATGGACAATATTCCGTTCCAACTCGCGTGGTAGACGGCTTTCTCACCGCCGTCGAACGGATAATGCCTGGGTTGATAAGCTGGAACCGCGGCCGCATGGGTCTCGCCCGCAAGCGGATTCGCGTCGCCGCTCGCTTCTTCGGGATATTCCGGAGGTGGATTGTGTAAGTAATCCGGTGCGGCAGAAGTAAAAGAAGCATTGCCTTTGGACGCAAGTGTGGTCCCGGTGTCGGACGCTCCGTAGTTTGCTTGTCCAGTGGAAGATCCGGGGCCGAGTCCTCCGCCAGTTGCGGGGATTGGCGAAACCATGTCACCCGGTCCGGGGGGTGTGGAACTAACCGGGCCGCTGGCCATCGAATCTTGAGGTTTCGCTGCCGGCAGCGAAGGCGGCTCAGGCGGAAGAGGCTGAGCTTGGCTTGGTTTGGGGTTAGGAATGCCTTCCACCTGCGGAGTTTTGGCGATTGGAACATGACGCGGCGGCGGTCGCACGACGGGCGGAGGCGGGGGTTCCGGCTCAGGAGCCGCGGCAATCAATTCCACCTGTGTGTTGACTGGTGGAGTCTCAGTTCGCCGCTCTGACCAGCCGCCCACGAACAAATTTCCCGCTGTTATCAACCAGAGGTGAACGGCCACCGATACAACGCTTGCTATGATGAGAAGGCGCGCACGTTCGTGCGCTTCACTTCTTATTTGCAGTCTCAATGGCCACCTTGGTAATGCCTACTTTTCTCGCCTCATCCAAAACTGCAACGATATCTCCGAAATGTGCCGTGGCATCGCCGTTAATGAAAACTTTAGGATCGGCTTCGGATTGCTTCAATTGCCTTAACCAGGACACGGCCACCGCCAGATCCACCGCTTCTTTGTTCCAATAGGATAGGTTTTTTAAACGGCATTTTCTATTTCTATGGTTGAAGCGATAGCGCAGGACCGGCAGAGTTGTCAATCCGTTTTCTGCTTGATGAAAAACCCACAGTTGTACCGGTCGGTTGGCCAGCTTTCCGCGTCCGGGCGGGAACATGACTGGCTTGGATGCGAGTTAAAGCGGAAAACGGCTGGAGCTGCTAAGAGAGCTTCTACCGACGCTCTCGCGGATCGCTGTTTTTGGCGATTCGACCAGGCCCGGGAACCGGCTGAGCCACACCCCGATACGCGCTTTTGCCCTTTACTTTGCTATTACTTTGCTAGAACCATATGACACTATGTGTTCGGATCGGTAAAATGAAGCTCATTGGACCGCCGCTAAACGCTTGAATAGATACCAATAGCGACCGATGGTGTCACATAGTCCTGGTACGGTAAGGGGACTGAAAATCCTCGTGCCGGGTCTGCGCGTTGTGTAAACGGTTTCGTCTCCCTACATTTCCCATTTCGGCAACTTTCCCATCCTTTTCCAACTTGGGTCGGTTACTAATCTCTTCTCAGATTAATCTGAAGGAGGACTAGTAAATGGACTGGAAATCAGTGGCAGAAAAGATAGTGCAGGACGATCAGAATCTCCTTTGGGGGTTTTTATTTGTAGGCCAATTTAACGGCGCCTTCGAACTGATATTCAATGGTGTTAGTGTATCGGGTTTTCATCGGCGCTATTGCCGCAAAAAACATGTCTTCTTTCCTGAACATGAATTTTAATTTACTGAATATATTGTTATCAACTATTCCGCCTTCGTCGCGAAACCTGTAAGACCAAAGTAAGTCGCTTGAACCTTTGTATTCAAGTTTCCTTTTGAGAAGCGGGTAGAAGTCTTCTGCTGGAATTCTAGGCTTCGGCTCTTTCGCTTTCTTCGCCAAAAAATATATTTCTGAATCTTTTGAAAAGTTTTCTTCTACTTCATAGCCGTATCTGTTAAGCAGTTTTTCCATAGAGTGGGGGGAGAATGAATGGAGATGAGGCAAAAAGAAAAGAATTTGGAAAGCTACTTCGCCAATTACATTGCTTGTAACTAAAACGAGGCGGTCTCCCTCACTTTGAAGTTCTGAGCATTTTTTTATTATCTGGTCGGGTTCGTAGGTATGTTCGATTACATTATTTGTATAATATGGTTCCTGCTTGCGGTAACCGAGCATTCTCGAATGCGGATGTAATTATTTTAAATCCGTAAGCGTGCCTCACAGCCTCGGCGCGGTGTTCTGAGTTTTCGACCCCCATTACGTGGAATCCCAAAGAATCCATCAGCCTTAATGCTTTACCGTATCCAGATCCTAGTTCTAAAAATAATTTATCCTTATTAAGCCTTTTGCTTATTTCTAGAAGCCTCGCCAAGCCTTTCTTCGCCACGCCGAATTTCTTTCGGCTTTCCAATTCCTTCACCGATTTATCAAATTCAACCTCATCCCATGTTTTTAAGTAGAAGTTATTTATCCATTCCTTTGTCGGGCGGTCCATATAACCAAGGTATCCGCAAGGACAGAAGCCAATTCTTATTCGATTCGTCCCTACGAAGGTTACAATGGGTTCTAATGGCAAGACGCAGGACGGACAATTCAAATGTTCTACGATCGGAATATCTCTAGTATCCAAAACTTTCCAACCATCTAACTTGAATGACTTAATTTTCATAATCCTTTTGCAACCTCATGTTGCATACTCCCTCCGCTGCTAAAAAAAGATTCGCTTTTGACGAGAAGCAATGAAATTAGATACTTTTTCATATTGATTTTCGGTTTTATTGATAAACACAAAAGCCACCACATGAGCGATGGCTTGCGCCACCGATACCAGCTTCCGGGACGTAAGGTGCTCCCGACGCAGAGCTTAATGCGCTTACTTGGTTTTTAAGACATGCCGCATGGATTTACGCCTGCAGCATTTACAGTGTTTGGAGGGGCAGATAACGCCAGCGAGAGCGGTCGATTTGGCCAAAGGCTAAGTATAGCCTCTAGACTCAGAATAAAACATCTCGCATGGCCGTCAAGCCACGCTCTCGTTGTAGACTGAAGCTTAGCGCTAGCGTGTAGCAGATGTCGAGTGCGGCAACTTTCCTCTCCTTTTCGCCTTCCTCTCCGTTGCTAGTCTTCCCTCAGATTAACTTAAAGGAGGACTAGCATATGGACTGGAAATCAGTCGCAGAAAAAATCATTCAGGACGATCAGAACAAGTGGGACCGGAAGGTCGGCGGCCAGGTGCTGCGAATTTCCGGCGATGGTCGGCTTGAGCTGTCTAACGGGGACAGCTCAGGTAAGACGTATTCACTGTCAGAAGTGGCCACAAGCCAGATGTGCCAGAAGCTTGAGATTCCCGTGAAGTATTACCGGCGCCTGCCGGATGAGATGAAAGCGACGGTTGCGAATTTTGATATTGGCCGATTGAACGGCCATTCTTATCTCTTACGCGGCAAGGGCGATTGGATACGCGCTTTTCTTTCCGCCGAATATGTTGCCTACAACAACTCCGAAATTGCGGAGACGGTGCAGAGTTTGCTCGGGAACGGCGCTCTTACAATGAAGTCCTTTGTCTTGGAAGAGACGCATATGTTTTTGAAAATTATTTCAGATGAGATTTGGGATGTTGAATCGGGACTCAAGGCCGGCATCATGATCGGGAATTCCGAAGTCGGCATGGGGAGCGTATCGGTAGAGCCGTTTGTCTTTAGAAAGCCGTGCACGAATGATCTCATCGTGAGCCAGGAAAAAAGTTTCCGTCACGCCCACATTCATCTGACGGCTCACGAACTGACGCGGCGAATTGCAGAAGCGGTGAGCGAAGGTTTCCGAATAGCGAGTTCCGTACTGGATGCGTTCCTAAAAACCCGCGAGGTAAAAGTAGTTGATCCTCTGGAGGTCATAAGAAAGATCGCCGAGGAAAGGAAGTTCTCCCAGAAAATAACAGACGAGGTCGTATCTGGTTGAACCCGAGTCCAACTGGTTCGGCGTGATAAACTCCTTCACGAACGCCGCGCAGAGGCTCGCTCCGCTCCAGCGAATTGAGATGGAGCGGTTTGCCGGGACGTTGCTAGAAGCTCCACTGCAATAGTTCTTTAGTCTTCCGTTAAGGCAAGCAAAAGACGCTTGCCTTTTTATTTCCCAGTTAACCCTTGCATTTTGTATCGTGTTTTTTAATTATCCTCCCACGCTGGAGTGAGAAGTGGAATATCGTGACAGGTTCGGTGAGACACGTATCGAACCGACTGGACTCGAAACCAAGGGGAGGCACCATGAAAAAAAGCCTTCTGCTTCTTTTTCTGCTTGCAATTGGTGGCGGTCTAAACACAGCCGAAGCGCAGTTGCTGCCGATTCGAGTCGGCTACATTGCGCTGTCGGGCTCATTCTCGCCGCTCTGGATGGCAAAGGAATTAGATTTGTTCGAGCGACAGGGGATCCAGTCCACGCCGATCTACATGGTCGCGACACTTGGTTACCAGGCCATGCTGGCCGGGGAGACCGATTTTACGGTTGGAAGCGGCATTGCACCCGTTCAGGCTCGCCTTGGCGGGGCGGATCCGCTCATAGTAGTCACCTATATCAGTGGGTTCAACTTTTCCGTTATCGCCCGCCCGACGATTCATCAACCAGCCGACCTCCGAGGCAAGCGCATTGGAGTCACCCGATTTGGAGCGGGCACGGACTTCGGTGCACGGATTGCCTTGAAGCAGTGGGGCCTGGTTCCAGTGAAAGATGTGACGATCATCCAGTTAGGTGGGTACCCGGAGGCCTTCGCGGGCCTGAAGGGAGATTCTGTGCAGGCTGCGGTCTTGGCACCACCCTTCTCCACGGAGGCTAAACGTCTGGGAATGGTCGAGCTTATTGATTTCAACCAGAGTGATATTGAGTTTACTGGTGTAGGTCTCACCACCACAGCGCGCTATGTGAGCGCACATGGCGAATCTACGCGCCGCGTCGTCCGCGCGTTGGTTGAAGGAATTTGGGCCTTCAAGGGCAACCGAGAAGCAGCTCTTCGTG
>Ga0126377_10003273_pt1 | contig 11437 bp, 8 predicted proteins | sample PanSoiMetPlot_22_FD_92647 | JGI IMG/M metagenome (GOLD analysis project Ga0126377, IMG submission 92647) | Tropical forest soil microbial communities from Panama - MetaG Plot_22 | ecosystem: Environmental > Terrestrial > Soil > Tropical forest > Bulk soil | place: Panama | collected 2016-02-17
CGTCGGAGGGCCGGATCGATCCCCTGATCGGCCTCCGCGCGGAGATCGAGCGAACAGTGGAGATTCTCTGCCGGAGCCGCAAGAACAATCCGCTGTACGTCGGCGCGGCCGGTGTAGGCAAGACTGCCATCGTAGAAGGGCTGGCCCGCATGATCGTCGAAGGCAAGGTGCCGGACGTGCTGACGGACTGCACCGTGTTCTCGCTCGACATGGGCGCACTGATCGCCGGCACCAAGTACCGCGGCGATTTCGAGAAGCGCCTCAAGGGCGTGCTGAGCGAACTGAAGAAGACTCCCGGCTCGATTCTGTTCATCGACGAGATCCATACCGTGATCGGTGCAGGTGCCGCTTCCGGCGGCGTCATGGATGCGTCCAACCTGATCAAGCCGGCGCTGGCGAACGGCGAGCTGCGTTGCATCGGTTCGACGACCTACACCGAATACCGGGGCATCTTCGAGAAGGATCACGCGCTGGCGCGGCGCTTCCAGAAGATCGACATCGTCGAGCCTTCGGTGCCGGAGACGATCGAGATCCTGCGTGGGTTGCGCTCACGGTTCGAAGAGCATCACGGCATCAAGTACACCGACGACGCGCTGGTGGCGGCCGCCGAACTGGCTGCGCGCCACATCAATGATCGTCAGCTGCCGGACAAGGCCATCGACGTCATCGATGAAGCCGGTGCGCGGCTGCGACTGAGGCCCGAGGGCGAGCGCGAGACCACTGTCACGACGCTGATGATCGAGGATGTCGTGGCACGGATCGCGCGGATTCCGGCGAAGAATGTTTCGAAGTCCGATCGTGACGTGCTGCGCAACCTCGAGCGCAACCTGAAGCTGGTCATCTATGGCCAGGACACGGCGGTCGAGACGCTGGCCTCATCGATCAAGATGTCGCGCTCCGGATTGGGCGATCAGCGTAAGCCCGTCGGTTCGTTCCTGTTTGCGGGTCCGACCGGCGTGGGCAAAACGGAAGTGACGCGGCAGCTGGCGATCGCGCTGGGTGTCGAACTCATCCGCTTCGACATGTCCGAGTACATGGAGCGTCACACCGTGTCGCGGTTGATCGGCGCGCCTCCCGGCTATGTCGGTTTCGACCAGGGCGGCCTGCTGACGGAGGCCATCAACAAGCACCCGCATTCGGTGTTGCTGCTGGATGAAATCGAGAAGGCGCACCCGGACGTGTTCAACCTGCTGCTGCAGGTCATGGATCACGGCACGCTGACGGACAACAACGGCCGCAAGGCGGATTTCCGCCACGTCATCATCGTGATGACCACGAACGCGGGCGCCTTCGAAATGAATCGTCCGTCGATCGGCTTTACCCCACAGGATCACACCTCCGACGGCATGGAAGCGATTCGCCGGCTGTTCTCGCCCGAATTCCGCAATCGTCTGGATGCCACGATCCAGTTCAGCAGCCTCGATCCGCGGACGATTCAGCGCGTGGTCGACAAGATGCTGGTCGAGGTCGAAGCGCAGCTGGAACAGAAGGGTGTCCAGTTGCATGTCGACGATGCCGCGCGCGAGTGGCTGACCCGCAAGGGCTACGATCCGAAGATGGGTGCACGCCCGATGGCGCGGGTGATCCAGGATGGGATCAAGCGGCCGCTGGCGGAAGAACTGCTGTTCGGCAAGCTGGCTGGTGGCGGCCACGCCTTCGTGACTCTCGGCGCCGACGACAAGCTGAAAATCGAAGTCCGCGCGGACAGCGAGCAGCCATTGCTGGAAGGAAGCTGATGGTCGGAGGGAGACGTTGACCGATGACCGTTGGGCGTTGAGCGTCAGATGCAAAAGAAAAGGCCGGCATTGCCGGCCTTTTCTCCTGGTTCATTGCGCTCAACGGCCAACGCTGATCGGCCAACGCACCTGCCTCATCGTCCGCGGTAAATGATGCGGCCCTTCGTGAGATCGTACGGCGTCAACTCGACCGTGACCTGGTCACCCGTCAGGATGCGGATGTAGTTCTTGCGCATCTTGCCGGAGATGTGCGCCGTGACCGTATGACCGTTCGTGAGCTGAACGCGAAACGTGGTATTGGGAAGCGTGTCGATGACACGACCTTCCATCTGGATTGCATCCTCTTTTGCCATGCACTCTTCTGTGAAATTACCCGGGGCGGTGCCCGGAAGCGCGCGAATTGTGCATAAAGGTCGATCCCATTGCAATGAAGCAGGGGTGCCGTGCAGACGCGGGAGCGAGACAGGGCAACTACTTACCGTCGTGCCCTGCCAACGCGGGCACTCACCGGGCGGTCAGCCCCAGCCGCCCGGTCGGTCATCGCGCATTGCGTGTTCAGTGAGTTGGCGGATGAACTGGCTGCGCGGTATCAGTTGCGCGCCGAGACTTAGCAGGTGCGGCGTGGCCATCTGGCAATCGATCATGTGGAAGTCGCGCGTAATCAGCTCATCGCAGAGGCGGCGCAGTGCGACCTTGGATGCATCGCGCTCGAGGCTGAACATGGATTCACCGAAGAACACGCGACCGACGGCTACGCCGTAGAGCCCGCCAACCAGCCTTCCTTCGTACCAGGTCTCCACGGAGTGCGCGTAGCCCAGTGCATGCATCGCAGCGTAGGCCGCCTGCATCTCCGGGGACAGCCACGTGCCGCCGGGGCGCACTTCAGCGCTGCCACACCTGCCGATGACATCGTCGAATGCGGTGTCGAACCGGGTCTCGAAGCCCTTGTTGCGGATCGTCTTGAGCAGGCTGCGCGAAGTGTTGAAGCTGTCCGGAAAGAGGACGGCGCGGGGATCCGGGCACCACCACAGGATCGGCTGCCCATGGGAATACCAGGGGAAAATGCCGCGCTGATACGCTGCAATCAGGCGTGCCGGCGACAGGTCGCCACCAGCTGCCAGCAGTCCGTCCGGTTCACGCAGCGCCCGGTCCACCGGCGGAAATGCATCCGGCGAATCGCGTTCGGACAACCAGACGATGGAGCCTCTCACGACGAACTCCGTTCGAAGTTGCAGTGCGTGCGAGTGTTACACAGGCGGCGCGGGAAAGGGACTGAAAATCGGCTCGCGCGGATCGGGGTAAACCGTGTTGCCAGGTCAGAGATTTCCCGGGTCCCGATGGCTCTCGCTGCGGAACGGCACATGTTCGGCGACACTGGCCGCGTACTGGTCTACCGCTGCACGTTCCTGCGACAGGTATTCGCTGATGGCGCGCCGAAAGCGGCCGTCGGCAATCCAGTGCGCCGACCAGGTAGTTGCCGGTTCGAAGCCGCGCGCGACCTTGTGTTCACCCTGCGTGCCGGGCTCGAAACGCTGCAAACCTTGTTCAATGCAGTATTCAATGCCCTGGTAGTAGCAGGTTTCGAAGTGCAGGCTGTCGAAGTTCGCCGCCGCACCCCAGTATCGGCCGTACAGCGTGTCGGCGCTGCGGAAAAAGATTGCTGCCGCGATCGGCGTGTCCTGGAGCAGCGCCAGCTTGACCATGATCGAGTCAGGCAGCGTGGCGCAGAGAGTGCGGAAGAAAGCGGCATTCAGGTAGTGCTCGTGACCGTGCTGCGCGAATGTTCGCGCCGAGAAGCCGAATACGATCTCCCAGAGGCCGGGCGTCATCTCGGAACCCGCGAGCGTGCGGAATACAACGCCGCCCTCACGCACTCGTCGGCGTTCACGCAGCGCCTTCTTGCGCTTCTCGGCGCGGAAGCCCGCGATGAATTCGTCGAAGCTCGCATACCCGCGGTTGTGCCAGTGAAACTGGCAGTCCTTGCGCCAGCAGAAGCCACCGCCGGTCAATGCATCGCGGTCGTCGTCGACGATGAAAAGGACGTGGGCCGAGGACAGCGAATGCTGCTGCGCGTATGCAAGGAGCGCCTCAACCAGTTGACGGCGCACCAGCGCCGCGTCAGTGCCCGGTGCAACCAGCAAGTGAGGGACGCTTGCCGGCGTGAAGGGCGTCATGCTCACGAGCTTGGGGTAATAGTCCAGCCCGGCCTGGTTGTAGGCGCGCGCCCAGCTCCAGTCGAAAACGAATTCACCCCAGGAATGCGACTTCAGGTACAGCGGCAAACCGCCCAGAAGACGACCGGAGTCGTCCCGCAGGAGCAGATGATGCGGGGTCCACCCGGAGGCTTCACCCACACATCCCGTTGATTCCAGGGCTGCAAGAAATTCATGCCGCAGGAACGGAACGCCGGCCGGGTTGAGCGCATTCCACTCCGCAGCCGCAACGCGGTCGATGGAAGTCAGGAACCGCGGCGTCATGGCTGGGAAGGGAGGCCGGTGTTGCTCCGACAGGTTCACCGCTGCGCCGTCACCTGTTGATCAATGCTTCGCGGCCGCATCGAGCTGGTCCAGGTACTTGTCGGCGTCGAGCGCGGCCATGCAGCCGGTGCCGGCGGAAGTGATGGCCTGCCGATAAACATGATCGGCAACGTCGCCGGCGGCGAATACGCCCGGAACGCTGGTCTGGGTGGCGTTGCCGCCCAGCCCTGAGCGCACGATGAGGTAGCCGTTCTTCATTTCGAGCTGGTCGACGAACAGCTGGGTGTTGGGTGCATGACCGACTGCGATGAACACGCCGTTTACGTCGAGATCCTGCTTGAGCTGATTCTTCGTTGCAGCAACGCGCAGCCCGGTGACGCCGCTGTCGTCGCCGAGCACTTCGTTGACTTCGTGGTTCCACAGCACCTTGATCCGGCCGGCGCGCTCACGTTCGAACAGGTGGTCCTGCAGGATCTTTTCGGCGCGCAACGAATCGCGCCGATGCACCAGCGTGACATGGGAAGCAATATTGGACAGGTACAGCGCTTCTTCGACAGCCGTGTTGCCGCCGCCGACGACGGCGACCTTCTGGTTCTTGAAGAAGAAACCGTCGCAGGTCGCACAGGCCGAGACACCGCGGCCGCGGAACGTTTCTTCGGACGGCAGTCCGAGATATTTGGCCGTGGCGCCCGTGGCGATGATGAGTGCATCGCAGGTGTACGCGCCGCGATCGCCCTCGAGCCGGAACGGCCGCTGCGACAGATCCACCTTGTTGATGTGATCGTTGACCACCTCGGTATTGAAACGCTCGGCGTGCTTGCGCATGCGCTCCATCAGGCCCGGGCCGGTGAGTCCGTGCGGGTCGCCGGGCCAGTTGTCGACTTCAGTGGTCGTCATGAGCTGGCCGCCTTCCTCCAGTCCGGTGATCAGCAGCGGCTTGCGGTTGGCACGGGCGGCGTACACCGCGGCCGAGTAACCCGCGGGGCCGGAGCCCAGGATCACGACGCGAGAGTGGCGGGGGGTGCTCATGTATCATCTACCTCGGTTTTTCCTGACGTGTTTCGCGCGCCAACGGTCGCACTGCTCGTGTCTCGAGCAGCATCGGGGCACGGATTCCGACGGCTGGCGAGGAGGCAGGGCACTTCGGCGGCGAAGCGATGACCAATGGTAAGGAATGGGCAGGGTGGCGGCAAAATAGACTGGTTCAATCCCCACGATCGGAATGGCCGACGCCGCGGATGCAGAGGTTCCCCCGGCCAAGCCTGCGGTGATTGGCTGAAGCGCCAATACTGCTGGTTATATATCAATCGTTTACGTGTATATTTTGACCTGGTTTGTCTGACGACGAGAGCATTCCTCATTGGCAAGCACGGCTCCCAGCACCCGCGGTAACAACACACGCGGTTCCGGCAACACGCGCCTCGGATCGACTGTAGTGCGGTCCCTGCGCGAAAGTGCGCTCTGGGTATTCGGCGCACTCGCGCTGATCGTGCTCGCGGCACTCCTGAGTTACGACCGCAACGATCCCTCGTTTGCCACGACCGGTGAGCCTGGCCCGATCTCCAACGTCATCGGACCTTTCGGCGCGCACCTGTCGGGACTGCTGGTGCTGCTGTTTGGCGGCCCGGCATTCCTGTTTCCCATCATGATCGGATTTGCCGGCTGGCTGCTCTACCTGGATCGCAGCAAGGAAGACGCACCGTCGCGTGCCACGCTGGCGTTTCGCAGTGTGGGCTTTCTCATCACGCTGATCACCAGTTGCGGACTGGCGAGCCTGCACTTCACCGCGCGCAGCTATCCCAATTCCGCTGGCGGTGTACTCGGTGAGTTCACGGCCAACGGACTGGAGCACGGGCTGAGTTTCCTGGGTGCAACCCTGTTGCTGCTCGCGCTGTGGCTGGCAGGGGTGTCACTGTTCGCCGGCGTATCGTGGATCGAAGTCATGGATCGCATCGGGCGCTGGACGCTGACCGGTTTCGAATGGTTGTCGGCGAAGATCAGCAATGCGCGTGAGATCAAGGCCGGTCGCGAAGTGAAGGAGGCGCGCGCGGAGGTCATTCGCGAGGAGAAGAAGCGCGTTGCCAGCCGCCCGCCGCCGAAGATTGAGCAGGTCGTGCCGAAGGTTGAAAAGAGCGAGCGGGTCGAGAAAGAACGGCAGGTGGCGCTGTTCGACAAGCCCGCCGCGAAGGAATTGCCGCCGTTACAGCTGCTGGACGATCCGCCGCCGCAGCAGGCCGGCTACTCCGCCGAAGCGCTCGAGGCGATGTCGCGCCTGGTCGAACTGAAACTGCGCGACTTCGGTGTGGAAGCGGAAGTGGTGGAGGTACATCCGGGACCCGTCATCACGCGGTTCGAGCTGCGACTGGCTCCCGGCGTGAAGGTCAGCCAGATCAGCAACCTGGCGAAGGACCTGGCGCGGGCGCTCTCGGCGATCAGCGTGCGCGTCGTCGAAGTCATTCCGGGCAAGTCCACCGTGGGCCTGGAAATTCCCAACGAGAAGCGCGAGCTGGTGACCCTCGGCGAGATCATCAAGTCGAAGACCTACGACGAGATGACCTCAGCGCTGGCGCTGGTGCTCGGCAAGGACATCGCGGGCGGGCCGGTAGTTGCAGACCTGGCGCGCATGCCGCACCTGCTGGTGGGTGGTACCACCGGATCGGGCAAGTCCACGGCGGTCAACGCGATGGTGCTGTCGTTGCTCTACAAGGCGACCGCAGAGCACGTGCGACTGATCATGATCGATCCGAAGATGCTGGAACTGTCGGTCTACGAAGGCATTCCGCACCTGCTGGCGCCGGTCGTGACGGACATGAAGGAAGCGGCCAACGCATTGCGGTGGTGTGTTGCGGAGATGGAGCGCCGTTACCAGTTGATGGCGGCACTCGGCGTGCGCAACCTCGCTGGCTTCAATCGCAAGATCAAGGAAGCGCAGGAGGCGAATACGCCGATTCGCGATCCGCTGCTGCTGAAGCATCTCGGGCCGGAAGGCACGCCGGAGGACATCCCGCTGCTGGAGCCGTTGCCGTTCATCGTCGTCATCGTCGACGAGCTCGCCGACATGATGATGATCGTCGGCAAGAAGGTGGAAGAGCTGATTGCACGACTGGCCCAGAAGGCGCGTGCCTCGGGCATTCACCTCGTGCTTGCCACGCAGCGTCCGTCGGTCGACGTCATCACGGGGTTGATCAAGGCAAACATCCCGACGCGTATCGCCTTCCAGGTGTCGGCGAAGGTCGACTCCCGGACCATCCTCGACCAGATGGGTGCGGAGCAATTGCTGGGCCACGGCGACATGCTGTTCCTGCAGCCCGGCACTTCGGTGCCCGTACGCGTCCATGGCGCATTCGTTTCGGACGCCGAAGTGCATCGCGTGGTTGGTGCGCTCAAGGGATCAGGACCGCCTGTCTATGTGCAGGAGATCCTCGAGGGACCGAGTATGCCCATTCCCGGTTTGCCTGGTGAGGCGCAGGAAGGCGGCGAGGGTGGCGAGGGTGCCGACGGCGAGCAGGATCCGCTTTACGACCAGGCGGTGCGCATCGTGCTCGAAAGCCGCAAGGCGTCGATTTCGGGCGTACAGCGCCGCCTGAAGATCGGCTACAACCGCGCAGCCCGCATGATCGAAACCATGGAGAGTGCCGGCCTGGTCGGTCCGCTGCAGTCCAATGGCTCGCGCGAGGTGCTCGCGCCGGCCCCGCCCGAAGAATAGTCCCGGAAGAACCGATTGCATGACGCTCCACACTGCTGTCGGGCGAGCATTCGCCGCGATACTGCTGGCCTGCTCCGCTACCGCTTTTGCTGCCAGCGACGACGGCTATCAGCGCATCGAACGGCTCATCGGCAACCTGCAGAGCCTGCAGGCCGACTTCCAGCAGACGCTGACCGACGGCAAGGGGCTGGTGACCGATCGGTCGAGCGGCACGCTGGCGATTCGCCGGCCCAATCGCTTCCGCTGGGATTATCGTGAGCCGCACGAGCAGCTGATCGTCGCGGATGGCACGCGGATCTGGATGTACGATCCGGATCTCCAGCAGGTAACGGTACGCAGGCTCGACGCGTCGCTGTCCGCGACGCCAGCCATGCTGCTGAGCGGTGAAGGCAAGCTGGCCGACAACTTCATCGTCACAAAAACATCGCAGGATGCGAATGCCCAGTGGGTCACGCTGGAGCCGCGACGGTCCGATACCGATTTCAAATGGGTGCGGCTGGGCTTTTCCGGTGACAGCCTGAAGTTCATGCAGCTCGCCGACAAGCTGGGCCAGATCACGACCCTGGAGTTCACCAACGTGCAGAAGAATCCGTCCCTTGATCCGGCGCGCTTCACTTTCACTGTGCCCGCAGGAGCCGACGTAATCGGCGACGCGTCCGGCACAGAGCCGGCCGGCGGGAACCCGTGATGCTGGGCGTCAGACATGGGCGATTCTGGCTGGTGATCGGCTGGCTGCTGATCATCGTGGCATTCGTCGTGTGCCTGTTACCCGGCAAGGATCTGCCCGAGGTACAGCTCAGCGACAAGTACGAGCATACGATTCTCTACCTGATCCTGACTTTGTGGTTCACGGGGCTGTACCCACGCTCACGCTACGCCGTGATCGCGACGGCGCTGTTTGTCATGGGCGTCACGATAGAAATTGCCCAGGGTGCCATGCATCTGGGGCGCACCGCCGATGTGCACGATGTCATGGCGAATACCGCGGGTATCCTCATCGGCCTGATGCTGGCGCTCGCTGGGCTCGGCGGCTGGGCACAGTGGATTGACGGATGGACACGCGGTCGTGCGCCCGCCCCAATCGATTGACGAAGATGCGCGGCCGCTGGCCGATCGCCTGCGGCCGACGACGCTCGAGTCGTACGCCGGGCAGAGCCATCTGCTCGGTGAAGGCAAGCCGCTGCGACGGATGCTCGAAGGTGGCCACCTGCACTCGATGATCCTGTGGGGACCGCCCGGGACCGGCAAGACCACGCTGGCGCGTCTCGTGGCGCAACGTTGCAACGCCGAATTCATTGCGCTGTCGGCGGTCATGGCCGGCGTCAAGGATATCCGTGCCGCGGCAGAGCAGGCTGCGGCGGTGCGGCGGGAGAGCGGACGCCGCACCGTCCTGTTCCTCGATGAAGTGCACCGTTTCAACAAGGCCCAGCAGGATGCTTTCCTGCCCTGGGTGGAGGACGGCACGCTGGTCTTCATCGGCGCAACCACTGAAAACCCGTCGTTCGAGCTCAACAACGCCTTGCTCTCGCGCGCGCGCGTCTATGTGCTGCGTGCTCTGACAGCGGACGATCTGCGCAGCATTCTCGAGCGAGCACTGCGCGCGCAGCCGTCGGATCTGCAGGTGGACGCCGGTGTCCTGGAGCTGATCGCGAACGCGGCGGACGGCGATGCGCGTCGTGCACTGAACATGCTGGAACTCGCAGTCGATCTGGCGGGTGTGACCGAACCGCCGCGGCTGACCGAAGCCATTGCCAATGAAGTAGCCACCGGCGGCTTGCGTCGCTTCGACAAGCAGGGTGAGGCGTTCTACGACCAGATTTCAGCCCTGCACAAGTCGGTGCGCGGTTCGGACCCGGATGCCGCGCTGTACTGGCTGTGTCGCATGCTCGACGGCGGATGCGATCCGCGCTACATCGCGCGACGCGTGCTGCGCATGGCATCGGAAGATATCGGCAACGCCGATCCGCGGGCACTGACGATGGCTCTCGAAGCCTGCGAGGTCTACGAACGTCTGGGCAGTCCCGAAGGCGAGCTTGCGATCGCGCAAGCAGTGGTGTTTCTCGCCTGCACGGCGAAGAGCAACGCAGCGTACGTTGCGTTTGCCGAGGCGATGGAAGATGCCCGCAAGCTGGGTTCGCTCGAGGTGCCGCTCCACTTGCGCAATGCGCCGACTCGATTGATGAAGCAGCTCGGCTACGGCAAGGATTACCGTTACGCGCACGACGAACCCGACGCCTACGCGGCCGGCGAAACGTACTTTCCGGAACAAATGGAATCGCGCCAGTACTACCGGCCGGTACCGCGCGGACTGGAAATCAGGATCGCGGAGGCGCTGGAGAAAAGAAGGAAGTGATCGGGGACTGGCGAATGGTGAATGGCTGGCTATCCGGACATCCGTTCCGTAATTAAACTACCGCCTGCTCCTCGTCTCGACTCACCAGTCCCCAGTCCCCAGTCACTTCATCTCCAGCCATGCTCGATCCCAAGTTGCTGCGTTCCGACCCCGCTGCCGTGGCTGCCAACCTTGCGCGGCGTGGCTTCACTCTGGATGTCACCCGGCTTGCGGCACTCGAGGAAGTGCGCCGTAAGTGGCAACTGCGGGTCGACGAACTGCGCAACGAGCGCAATGTGCATGCGAAGTCGGTCGGCAAGGCCAAGGCGCAGGGGCAGGACATCGCGCCGCTGCTCAAGCAGGTGGAAACCCTCGGCGAAGAGCTTGCGAAGGCGGAAGGCGAGCTGTCGGGCGCGCAGGCTGAGCTGGACCAGATCGCCCTTGGCATACCCAACCTGCTGAGTGACAGCGTGCCGGAGGGCCGCGATGAGTCGGCCAACGTCGAGATCCGTCGTTGGGGCGAGCCGCGCAAGTTCGACTTCAAGCCGAGCGATCACGTCGAGCTCGGCGAAAAGCTGGGGCAGATCGACTTCGCCGCCGCCGGCAGGATTTCGGGCGCGCGTTTCTCAGTGCTGAGCGGCCCGGTCGCGCGGCTGCAGCGCGCTCTGATCCAGTTCATGCTGGATCTGCATACGCGCGACCACGGCTACCGCGAGCTGTACGTTCCCTATCTCGTCAACGCGCAGTCGATGACGGGCACCGGTCAGCTGCCGAAGTTCGAGGCTGATCTGTTCGCGGTGCAAGGCGAGCACAAGCTGTACCTGATTCCGACGGCCGAAGTGCCGGTCACCAACCTGGTGCGCGACACGATCGTCGAAGCAGCGCAGTTGCCGCTGCGCTTCGTGGCTCACACGCCGTGCTTCCGGTCAGAAGCGGGTTCGTACGGCAAGGACACGCGCGGCATGATTCGTCAGCACCAGTTCACCAAGGTCGAGCTTGTTTCCATCACCTCGCCCGACCAAAGCCGCGACGAACACGAACGCATGCTCGCCTGCGCCGAGGAAGTCTTGCGCCGTCTCGACCTGCACTACCGCGTGGTCACATTGTGCACGGGGGACATGGGTTTTGCGGCGCAAAAGACTTACGATATCGAAGTGTGGCTGCCAGGTCAGGGAGCCTATCGGGA
>Ga0126377_10003274_pt1 | contig 11437 bp, 10 predicted proteins | sample PanSoiMetPlot_22_FD_92647 | JGI IMG/M metagenome (GOLD analysis project Ga0126377, IMG submission 92647) | Tropical forest soil microbial communities from Panama - MetaG Plot_22 | ecosystem: Environmental > Terrestrial > Soil > Tropical forest > Bulk soil | place: Panama | collected 2016-02-17
CGAAGGCTCGCGACTTCTCGCCGTCGCGCCGCGAGTCGTAGCCCGGGACGAAGAGCCCGACGACGCGCGCGGGGCGCCGCGGGAGCGTGAGGTCGACGGCGAGCTCCACCGCTTCTCCCTCCCGCGCCCGAAATCGGATCCACGTCGTCGCGCGCCGCAGCGCCGTCATCGGACGAACGCGCCCTCCCGGGCCTTCTCGGTCGCCGCGATCTCGCGCTCGACCGAGGCGCCGTCGATCTTCGGAGTTTCGCTGCGCAGCCGCGCGAACAGCGCGAGCGCCGGCACGTCCTCGAGCGAGCGGGCGCGCGTCTCGAACGCGAGCGGGCTCGCGACGAGTATGCGCTTCGTGCGCGCGCGCGTGAGCGCGACGTTCCACCGGTTCGGCAGGAAGTAGAACTCGCTCTGGCTCGCGAGCCAGTCGGGGTCGGACGCCGCGAGGGAGATCGCGACGACCTCGTGCTCGCGCCCCTGGATCCGTTCGATGGTCTCCACGAGAGGAGAGCGCGCCAGCACGAGCCCCCGCGCCGCGGCGCGTCTCTCGATTTCCTGGCGGATCGCCGCGACCTGCGCGCGGAACGGCGCGACGGCCGCCACCTCCTCGGCAGGAAGGCCGTGGTGCGCGAGCAGCTCGAGGAGGAGCTCGGCGACGATCGCCGCCTCGCGTCGCGACCGCATCGCGGCGCCGCGGTGGTCGACCTCGACGAAGACCGAGGGGCGCTCGGGGTCGAGCACGTCGCGGAAGCGACCGCCGTCGCGGAGCGTCAGCCGGCGTCGCGCGGCGTCGGCCGAGGGCTGCAGCTTGCCCGCGTAGAAGTGGCGCGAGGGCAGGTCGCACACGCCGCCGTTCATGCGGTAGGTCGAGCGCAGGAGCGTCGACGGATAGCGGCGAGCGAGGTGCTCGAAGATCGAGAGGTCGTCGTCTTCTTCGTGTTCTCCCGCGACGACGGGCGGGAGCTGCGCCGGGTCGCCGACGAACGTCCACCGCGACGCGAGCCTCATCGCCGCGATGCCGTGAGGCATCGGGATCTGGCCCGCTTCGTCGAAGACGACGCGATCGAACCGCACGCGCCCGCCGAGGCGGCAAGCGGCGTGCGTCGTCAGGCCGACGACGATCGCCTCGCGCGACGCGGCGTGTCGCTCCGCCGACGAGATGCGCAGCACGCCCGCGGCGGCGAGCTCGCCGGCGTCGCCGCGCGCGCCGTGGAGCTTCGCGACGCGCTTGCGGCCGCAGCGCTCGGCGGCGCGGAGGAGCACCTGGTCGACCGCGCGATGGGTGTAGGCCGCGACCGCGACGCGCTCGCCGGCGGCGAGGCACGCTTCGAGGATCTCGGCGATGAGCCGCGTCTTGCCGGTCCCGGGCGGCCCCTGGACGAGATGGATCCGCGGATGCGCGAGCGCACGCGCGAACGCCTCGGCCTGCCACTCGTCGAGGCCGCGCTCGCGGCCGGCGCGCGTGAGCTTGCGGAGGCGCTCGGGATCGTCGTCCGCGCCCGCCTCGCCGGCGAGGCATCGCACGATCGGGTGCGCGGGGTCGGCGAAGACCTCCTCGATCGCGGTCGCGAAGCGCTCGCCGAGATCGAGCGCTCGCCGGTCGAGCACGAGCTCGAGGGGAGAAGGAACCGGCCCGCCTTCGTCGCGGCCGTCGCGCTCGACGAGGACCGTGCGCGCCGCGGCGTCGGCGCGGACGAGGCGGACCGCGAGGCCGCGCTCGACGTCGCGGCCGTCGCCGAGCCAGAGCGTGTCGCCTTCGCGGAAGCGCGCGGCGTTTTCGGGCGCCGAGAGCAGGATCTCTCCGCCTCCCTGAGAGACGAGCGAGAGGCCGGTGATCGCCTCGCCGCACTCGACGCGCTCTGCGAGCGGCTTCGCGCGGAGCTCGCGGTGCGCACGGCGCTCGGCGAGCCGCTCGCGCTCGAGGTAGCGGAGGAGACGCTCCTTCGTCTCCGAGAGCGAGGCGACGCTCACGCGCACGCGCTCCACGCGCGCGCGGCCGCCATGCGGACGCGGCGGACCGTCGCCGCCTCGTCGGCCGCGGCGGCGAGCGGGGAGTCGAGGCCGGACTTCGTTTCCTGGGCGACGCCGCCGAGCGCGTCGGCGACGCGCTGCAGCTCGTAGCTCGGCGTCGGAAGAACGAGCGCGCTACGGATCCCCGACTGGACGTCGACGAGGCGCGCGAAGACCTCGGCGATCGGATCGCTCCGCTTGCCGTGTTTCGCGTCGAGACGCGAGAGCGTCTCGGGGAGCGCTTCGCCGAAGTGATAGATCGGCGCGTCGAGGTCCTCGGCGAGCGCGACGACGAAGCGGCGGTAGGCGCGCGCTTCGTCGTCCGGGTCGCGCGCGATCTCGCCGACCCACCGCTCCTCGAGCGCGTCGCCCGCGCGCGCGGTGCGGTAGGCCGCGAAGGCGGTGGGCCGGCCGTGCCCGTCGCGGCCGATCGCGGCCGTCCACGCGATGCGCGCCGATCGCCACGGGATCGGCCCGAGCCGCATCGGAGCGCCGTCGAGGAGGGCGCGCGCCTGGAGCCGGAGACGGCGCAGCGTCTCGCGCGGGAGCTCGGTCCGCTCCGCGACGCTCGCGGGATCGCACGCCGCGAGCTCCGTGACCTTCGCGATGCCGGCGGCCGCGAGAGCGTCACGGCGCGCGGGCGTCACGCCGAAGACGAGCGAGAGGTCGCCGCGCTCCTCCATCTCGGGGAGGCAGACACCGCGCCACGCGCAGCCGGAGCAGAACGGCCGGAGGTGCGGCCGCGGCTCGTGGCGCGCCTCGCGGATCGCCTCGACCTCGGCGAGCGCGCTGCGGTAGAGCGGCTCGACCTCGTCGAGCCGCACCTCGGCCTCGCGGCCGTCGCCGAGCACGAGGAACGCTTTCGTAGGAACGCCGTCCTGCCCACCCGCGAGCACGTCGGCGTAGAACGCGACCTGCATCGCGTGCTCGACCTTGGGCGCGCTCGCGAGCTTCACGTCGCCTACGACGTAGCGGCCGTCGTCGCCGCGCCGCAGGAGATCGGGCTTGCCGACGCGGCCGGGCGCCGTGACGACGCCCTGATAGATGAGCGGCGCGCCCTCGCGCATGAGCTCGGCGGTCGCGCGCGCGCCGGCCTCGAGGTCGGTCGCGGGATAGCTCGGCTCGACGACCTCGAGCTTCGCGACGATCGCACGCTCGTGCTCGCGCCCGAGCGCCATCGCGCGCGCGGCGGCCGCGTCGGGAGGAAGGCGGCGATCCGGGTCGCCGTGGAAGTCGAGCCACACGTGGCGCGCGCACCGCTCCCGCTGGAACAGATGCGTGCCGGTGATGGCTCGAGGTGCGCGATCCACGGGGTGGCGCGCACGATGGACCTTCGCGGTTGGCCGAGCAAGATGGCGCCGATGTGCGCGCTCGTCCTCCTCTTCCGATTCCTCGAGGACTCGCCGGTCTTCGTCGCGGCCAACCGCGACGAGGCGTACGACCGCCCCTCGTCGCCGCCCGGACTGCTCGTCGGCGATGCGCATCGGTCGCTCGCGCCGCGCGACCGCCGCTCGGGAGGGACGTGGATCGGGTTCAACGACGCCGGCGTCTTCGCGGCGATCACGAACCGGCCCGGAGACTTCGACCCGTTGCGGCCGTCGCGCGGCGAGCTCGTACCGCTCGCGCTCGACCAGGCGACGGCGGAGGACGCGTCGAAAGCGATCGCGGCGCGCGTCGCGGAGGGTCGCGAGAACCCGTTCCGTCTCGTCGTGGCCGACGCGAGCACCGCGTGGCTCGTGTCGGACGACGCCAAGCCGGCGCAGCTCGCGCCGGGCGCGCACCTGCTCACGAACGAGCACGGCCTCAACGCGTTCACGGTGCCCGCGCTCGAGCAGATCCGCGCCGCGCAGACGATCGCGGAGGCCGAGGCCGCGGCGCGCGAGGTGCTCGCGGACCACGCCGCGCACGAGGGCGCCCACCGCTTCTGCAAGCACGGCCAGGGGAGGGGCACCGTGTCGTCGTCGCTCGTGTGGATCCCGAACGAAGGCGTCGACGCGGCGGAGTTCCTCTACGCGGCGGGCCCGCCCTGCCGCGTGCCGTACCAGCGCTACTCGAATCTGGTGAAGCGGCTGAAGACGGGAGAGGAGTAGGGCGCCAGGACGTCCTGGGTCCGATTGGCAATCCTTGCCATCGGCCTATCGAGCGGCCTACGCTGTGGACATGGCAGCGACGCGCACGATGAACGTCTCTCTCACGCCGGAACTCGAGCGACTTGTGCAGAGTCGGGTCGCGAGCGGCCGGTACTCGTCGGCGAGCGAGGTGATCCGAGAGGCCCTTCGCCTGCTGGCGGACCGCGACGCGTCCCGTGTTGCCACTCTCGACGAGCTGCGACAACGCGTCGGGGAGGGGCTCGTGGCGGCGGATCGAGGTGAGGTGTACGGCGGCAAGGCCGTGTTCGACGAGGCGCGCAAGAACGTGCGCGCCCGAGGCAAGCGAACGAGGTGACGGGATGCGCGTTTTCCGAGCCTGCGCGGCGCGACTTGATCGAGATCGCCAACTACGTGGCAAGCGATGACGTAGCCGCCGCGCTTCGCCTCCTCGAGGACTTCGAGGTCGCTGCCGCAACGCTCGCCGAGCATCCCCGCATCGGCGTCGTCCGATCGGATCTCGCGCCGGAGGTCGTGCGGCTTTGGCGGGTAGGCGTCTACTGGATCGTCTATCGCTCGGAGACGACGCCGCTGCAGATCATCCGCGTCGTTCACGCGGCGAGAGATCTCGAACGCGCTCTGCGGCGCGACGAAGGGACAGCAGCCGAGGCGCGGCATTCGGTGTGAGCGAGATGGACCGCCGTCGCGCAAGAGAAGGAGGGCGCGTCCGATGACCGCACGTATGCCCGTCGTCTTCGTCGCGCACGGCGCGCCGATCCTCCTCGACGACGCGGCGTGGGTCGCGGAGCTGCGCGCCTGGGCGGCCGCGCTGCCGAGGCCGGCGAGCGTGCTGATGGTCTCCGCGCACTGGGAGGAAGAGGTCGTGACGCTCGGCGCGACCCGGACCGTTCCGCTGATCCACGACTTCTACGGTTTCCCCGAGCGCTACTACCGCGTCGCGTATCCGGCGCCCGGCGCGCCCGAGCTCGCGGCGCGCGTGAGAAGCCTCCTCGGTCGCGCGCGCATCGCGCATGCAGACGCGCCCGACCGCGGCCTCGACCACGGGGCGTACGTGCCGCTCGTCGCGATGTGGCCCGAGGCGGACGTGCCGGTGTTGCAGATCTCGATGTCGCGCCTCGATCCCGCGCGTCTCGTCGCGCTGGGCGAGGCGCTGGCGCCGCTGCGCGAGGAGGGCGTGCTCGTCTACGGCAGCGGCTTCCTCACGCACAACATGCGCTACGCGATGCGGCCGGGGACTCCGCCGTGGGCGCGCGAGTTCGACGGGTGGGCCGCCGACGCGCTGCGGCGATTCGATCTCGAGGCGCTGATGGACTTCCACCGTCGCGCGCCGAACGCCGATCTCGCGCTCCCGACGTGGGAGCACTACGCGCCGGTGCTCGTCGCCGCGGGTGCGGCGTCGCCGAAGCCGCGCGTCACGTTCCCGATCGAGGGCTTCTGGCTCGACGGCGCGTTCACGAAGCGGTCGGTGCAGTTCGGCTGACGGTCAGCGGCGGCTCGGGACGACGAAAGTCGACGTCTGCCCCGCGACCGCGTCGATCCACTGCGGCGTCTCGTTCCCGGTGACGTGAATCTCGATCTTCCCCGCCGGGACGATGTGGACCTTCGACTCGCCCGGCACGAGCCAGTCGTCGTGGAGACGGGTCCCTCCCGCGTAGAGCTCGTATTCGGCGCCGTTCGTCATCGGAGCGCTCACGACCCGGAGCCGCGCGGCGGAGCCGACGCGAAGCTCGAGTCCTTCTTTTCGCTCGAGAGCGTGGAGCTCGATCGGGCCGAGGTGCGCAGCGCGACCGTCGGGAGTCGAGGCGAAGAGGAAGTACTCGCCGTCCTCGAGCCCGCCGAACTCGAACGAATCGCGGAGCGGACCCGAAAACGCCGCGAGCTCTTTCTCCGACAGCCGCGGCTGTCGATCCGACCGCATCCAGACGCTCGCGGCGACGGACGCGCCGGTGCGCGCGTCTCGGATCGTCCCGACGAGCGCGGCGCCCGGGAGCAAGTCCAATCGCACGTCCGTGCTTCCGGCGACTTCGGTGACGGGAGACGAGCGTCGGTAGCCCGGCGCCCACGCCGTGAGCGTGACGTTGCCGGCCGGAAGCGGGCCGACGCGGAACGCGCCGTTCGCGTCCGTCTTCGCGTCGGCCGCGCGGCGCGGCCCCGATGCCGTCTCCGCGTGGACGGACGCTCCTTCGGCGACGCCACCGCGCGCGAAGACGAGTCCCTCGACGAACTCACCGCGCGCCGCCTGCATCAGGACGTCGACGCGCGGCTGGTCCGCCGTGAGCCGGACCCTTTCCGACACCGGAAGGTGAAGGCATCCGCTCCCGCTCCAATCGCAAGTTCGGGTGGAGACCCACCACGTTCCGCCGGGCACCACGTCGAACGTGAACCGGCCGGCGTCGTCGGTCAGCGTTCCCATCTCGAACGGAACGTCCTTCTGCCGCTGCAGCCCGATGTCGTGGCGGGCAATCGGGGCGCCGTCTGCGTCCACGAACTGCCCATCAATGCGTCCGACGGCCACGACACACCGCTCATGGTGCGTCGTCGCGGGCTCGATCCGGATCGCTCGCGAGGATCGGTACATCGGTGCGGGCCGTGCTCCGGCCTCGATGTCGAGATCGATCCTCGCCGGCAGCGTGTCGAACGAGCATCGGCCGCGTTCGTCGGTCACCGACTTCCACGCGACGGGCCGGCTCTGCGACACGTGACGCGATCCCTCCGCGCCCATCTCGGACGAGCTCGCCATGGCGCGGACTTCGCAACCCGCCATCGCGCGTCCGTTGGGATCGACGAGCTCGACCTCGAGGCTCGCCGCGCGAGCGACGCGCACGACCTGCGCCGCGTCGCGCGACGGGAATCCGCGCGCGATCGCAACGCGCGCTGGACTGCGGCCGCGGCCCGTCACGCGTGCGATCGGCTCGAACGGGTCGGCGACTTCCGCGCGGAAGAACCCCTGCGCGTCCGTCTGCGCGCGAACCTCGACGCGGCCGCGATCCCACACTTGGACGTCGAGGCCCTCGACCGGCCGGTCGCTCTCCGGAGCGAGGACTCGACACCAGTAGACGACCGCTTCGCTCGACGAGACGTCGAGCGAGACGGCGCGCTCCGCGGACGGCTCGAGCGGCTCGATCCACGCCGACGCGTTGTCACAGAACGCGATCGCATCGAGCCCGTCCGGCTCTGCGCCGGCCAGCACTTGAAGCTCCCTTCGAACGGGCACGCGAAACGTCGCTCGCCCATCGCGATCAGCCAGGGCGCTCGCGTGCGCGTCGTACCAGACGGAGGCGTACTCTTCGGACGAGGTCGAAAGGGCGCGACGACCGATCGACGCCATGTTGGCGACGACGCCTACGCACACGGGGGAGCCTGCCACCGGCAAGCCCGACTCCGCGGCTCGGACGACGACCGTGAGCGTCGCCTTCGGCGCGTCCGGCGCGCCCTCCACCACGAGGTCCGTCGTCTTCGAAGGAGCAGGCGCGGACGCAGTGACGATGCTGCGCGGTGTCGATGCTTCCGCCGCCTCGGCGAGCGAGACCGGCCTCGTCTCGGGAGGCCAGGAATCGATCGAGGCCGGCATCGCGAACGGGCTGCGCCAGGAGTGGATCGTCGCCGCGAACCCGACGGCGAGCGCCATCGCGGCGAGCGCGACCGCGGCGCGCCACGGGACTCTCATCGATCGCGGGACGGGAGAGTCAGCACGATCGAGACGGGCCAATCACGATCGGGAGTCACCGATGCCGAGTCGAACGGGGCGCGCACGTCGAGGCGATCCAGGAGCTCGTGGGAGTCCATGCCGAGGCGCGTGAATGCGCACACGTCGATCTCGGTTCCCGCCGGAAGCGACTCGATGTCGCAGTCGCCGGTCGAAGAGGTCGTCGCGTTGAAGCACACGCGTCCGGGGAACGCGGTCGGGAGCGACGCCGGCGAGAGCCGCCAGGCCTCGAGCTCCACCTCGACCCGGACGTCCTGCGCCGGAAGGCCGTCGTCGCGCACGACGCGGACGGCGACGCGAGCCTCGAGCGGCATCGGAAGGAGAAGCGGGTCGTCGGGATCGCCGTGGCCGGGCTCGATCGCGAACGTCGTGAGCATTCGCCGGGGCGCGCGGACGAGCCCGAACGCGGCGGGGCACTCGGGCGCGCTCATCGAGAAGCGGCCGAGCTCGTCGGTCAGGCACCGTGCGAGCGGCGCGTCGCCTTGCCATTCGTCGACGGAGAGGAGAAGGACCTCGGCGCCCGCGAGCGCCAGGCCGTCTTCGTTGCGGACGACCTTGCCCTCGATCGCGATCGTGGGCGGCGGCTCGACCTGAACGTCGAGCGTCCGCGACTCGCCGGCCGCGAGCGCGTCGACAAGCCGCACCTCGAGCGTGCAGCGGCCGTCGACGCGCGTCGGGACCTCGACGCGGATCGGAGATCCGGCCGCGAGCTCGAAGCTCGCTCGACCCTCGAAGTCCGTCGGCGAAGGCGCGCATCCTCGACGGCGCGGCCGCTCGCTCTCCGACCACGCTCGCACCGGGATTCCCAGCAGCGGGACGTCGGCGCGGCGGTCGCTCACGCGCACGATCAGCGTCGCGACCTCGCCGCAGCCGTCGTCGGCGGAGGCCGTCTCCGTCGAAGCGCCCATCGTGCCGCCCGGCGTCGGAAACGTCGGTCGCGTCGTCGGCCGCGTGTCCGAGTTGAACGTGCACGTCCACGAGCTCGACGACAGGAGCGCGAACGACGCGAGGACGACGGCGAGGGGCACGGCGCGATCGCGCCTCATGCGTCCGACCGTAGCGCGCGGCCGCGGACGCGGACAGGGACCTACAACCCGAGCGATCGCTCCAGCGCGTCGACCATCTCGGGGACTTTCGCGACCTCGTTCTCGAGGTCGACCGACCCGAGCGCGAGCCGGTAGAGCACGGCGTCGCGCGGCGGCTCGGGGTCGAGCTCCTCGTCGGGCGCGATCTCGGCGGCCGACGCGATCGCGTCGGCGACGTGGAGGCAGTCCTCCTCCGACGCCGGCGCGTCGTCGGGCGGGTCGTGGTGCTCCGTGACGCCGTCCGCGAGGTCCTCGGGGAGGCCGAGCGACGCGAGGATCGCGCCGCCGAGGAGCGCGTGATCGGCGCCGAACGTCGCGATCTCCGCGGCGCGCTGCGGAAGGCCCATCTCGCGAGCCGCGCGGATCTCGTCGCCGAGCGCGTCGGCTTCCACGCGCAGGTGGAGGAGCCCCACGTCGTGGATCAGGCCGAGCGCCATCGCGCGCTCCGCGTCGAGGCCGACCCGCCGCGCGAGCTCGCGGGCGATCGCGCCGACGGCGAGCGAGTGACGCCAGATCGGCTCGTGTTGCGCCGCCTGCGGAGAGCCGCGGCCGTAGAAGCGCTCGATCGCGGCCGCGACGACCGCACCCGTCAACGCGCGCTCGCCGATGAACATCGTGGCGTGCGTGAGCGTGCGGATCGGTCGCCGCGGCGAGAAGAGCGCGCTGTTGGCGAGAGCGAGCACGCGCGTCGCGAGCGCCGGGTCCGCCTCGACGCACTTCGCGACGTCGAGCGTCGAGTGCTTCGGGTCGCGCACGATCGCGAGGACGCGCACCGCCACCGCCGGAAAGACGGGCAGCTCGTCGATCCGAGCACGGACCCTGCGACGGAGGTCGGGACGGTCGTCCACGCCTCCCTTCTTTCGTCACGGGAAGCCGGTCGACTCGTGCGCAAGTTGCTGGCTCGGGGCCGCCGGCTCCGGGAGACGCGGCAGCGCGCCCCGCGCGCCGACGACCCAGGCTCCTCCGTCGGGCGAAGGGACGAGCCGAAAGAAGTCCTCTCGACGCCCGACGTCGACGGGGCGGAAAGTCTCGCCGGCGTCGGTCGTGGCGAGCACCGTCCCGGCGATTCCGCAGAGATAGGCGCGGCGCGGCGCGACGAAGAGGACGGACGCGAGGTCGCGATCCGTGTTGCTGAGGACGGGCTGCCAGCTCGCTCCGCCGTCGATCGTGCGCAGCACCTCGCCCCGCGCTCCGACGGCGAGACCATTGCCCGCCGCATCGAACGCGATCGAGAGGAGGTTCGGCACTCGCCCGACGTCGACACGCCGGAAGACGCGGCCGTCGTCGCTCGCGAGGAGCGCGCCCGCTCCGCCGCCGCCGCCCGCGAGGAACGAGCGGCCGCCGAACTCCGCGCGCGCCGCCACGAGCTCGGGCGGATCGGCGTCGAAGTCGACCGACGATTCCCATCGCCGGCCGTCGCGCGAGCGCAGCACGACGCCGTGGCGATCTTCCGTCGAGCCGAGAGCGAGCAGCGAGCCGTCCGCGTCCTCGACGAGACGGACGAAGCGGCCGCGGAGCAGGGCCTCCTCCGTCCACGTCGCGCCGCCGTCGGCCGTGCGGAGCACGGAAGCCGCGCCGACGGCCGCGTGGAGCGCGTAGCCCGCGTCCGCACGGAACACGGCGCCGACCGTGTGGCCCGACGGATCGAGGTGGCCCATCCGCCGCCACTCGCCGGCGCGCTCCGAGCGGAAGACGACGGCGCGCGAGCCCGGCGCGCTCACGAATGCGAAGCGCGTTCCGTCGGGCGCGACCGTCAGCGACTCGACGTAGCCGTCGACGGGCAGACGCTCCTCGCCGAGCGGCGCGCCGTCGCGCGTCGTCGGCGCGGCGCAGCTCGCGAGCGCGACGAGGAGGATCGCGGCCCTCACGTCCGCACCTCCGCGAGGAACGCGACCACCTCCGCGCGGATCGCGTCGGCCGAGAGCGACGAGGGGCGCGGCTCCATGCCGGAGCTGCGGACGCGCGTCGCCGCCGCGCGCGCGCCGCACGTCAGGCGCGCGACCGGCTCGGTCGCGGGATCGGCGGACCACTCGACGTCCGCGCGCTCGCGCTCCGCGAGGCGGCTCGCGAGCTTCGCCAGGTCGGGCCTCGGCAAGCGGCGTTCGGACGGGAGGTCGAACCAAGACTCGGCCGAGAGCCGCAGCTCCGCGTACGTCCCGCCGTCGGCGTCGCGGAGCTCGAGGACTCGGTCGCTCGAAGCGACCTCGTTCGCGGCGCGCGGATCGACGTCGCGTGAGACGCGCAGGACCGCGAGGTCGAGCTCGGGCCGGCGCTCGATCGACGCGTTCCCGGCGCGGAGCCAGGCGAGGTCTTCCTCGGCGCGCGCGAGGCCGTCGTCGATCGGCAGGCCCGATGCGAACGGGTCGTCGAGGAGCGCGGGCATGCGCTCGAGCGCGGCCGCCGGATCGGGGAGCGCCTCGACGGCGAGATCGAACGCGACGGCCCGGCGCGACGGCGCGAGCCAGAAGTCGCCGGCGCGCGCCGCGGCGAGCATCGCGTCGGCGCGCGATAGCGCCGCCTCGGGCTCGAGGCACGCG